>QLAH01000284.1_pt1 | contig 34857 bp, 31 predicted proteins | sample 4693081 | NCBI WGS metagenome assembly QLAH01 (sample SAMN09425401, study PRJNA476045) | Lake water metagenome, whole genome shotgun sequencing project. | reverse complement strand
GGATCGAATCCTTCGAGACACGGAGGTAGGGGTTTGGGTTGGTCCGCTCGTGGAGCGCGACGATCGCGTCGAGGTCGGCCCGCAGCGCTTCGGGCTGGTGAAGCTGCGCGATCTCCTCAGGCGTCGCAGGGGGAATCGCCTCCCACGGACTCTGCATGAACATCGAGCGCGAGCAGCCGCCAGAGAGGGTGACGGCGGCTGTCGCGACGAGAGCAACACAGGCCGTCCACGCGGCGAGGCGACGAACACGGCGGCGGGGGGCTTTGAGGGACTGCATGGCTGTGGTCGTATGCATGGCGCGGTTGTTCGAGTTTCAACCTGCTCACTTGCGGCGTCAAGTTGGAGTCCCTGACGGTCGTCGAGTCAGGCGAGCACTTCCCCTCCCCGATCAGGCGGTGTGTAACTCCGAGGTGCACGGCACGTGCCAGTCAGTGCCAGGCACTGCACGGCACGTGCCGTGCACTCGACAGACGCGCCTCTTTGGTGGCGAAATGAAGCGCCCCCGCGAGCGTCGGCTCACGGGGGCGAGGAGTGTGGGCGCCGATCGTCTCGTCGGCGTGGGTTCAGGTGTTGCGCTCAGCGACGGCGTCGCTTGCCGACGAGGCCAGCGGCGCCGAGCAGTGCGAACGCGCCGGGGGCGGGGACGATGACCGAGGCGATCTCTCCTGAGAACGCCGGGCCTCCCTCAGCGGTCTCGAACTGGACGGACAGCGAATAGATGCCTGTGGTGAGGGTCCCGTTCCAGGCCAGCGGGCTCGTCAAGGTTGTGCCGCTGGCGATGACTTGGTTCGGCCCGTACCGCGCGAGGCTGTACTGGGCCGAGCCGCTGCCCTGGGGCGCGACGCTCAGGCTGAGATCGACAGTTCCCGAGACCTCGAAGAAGCGAACGGCCTGGGTGTAGAAGCGTCCCGAGAACATGCCGTTGTGCGTCATGCTGACTGAGAACCCGGATTGGGTGGTCGCCGAGTAGGACACCGATCCGAAGCCGAGGTAGGAGGCCGTCTCGCTGCCGAGCGCCATCGCGCCGACCGTGTCGTGGTACACGACGGGTGGGAATGTGTTGGGAATGAAGACGGAGGCGTAGTTGGTGACTTGCCACGGCGAGTAGGCGTTCAGCCATGTCAGGCTTGCCGACGCCTCCTGTGTCGCGCCGAAGACGCCGGTGAACATCATCGCGCCCACGGCGCACTTCGTCATCGCATTCAAACGCATCGTGAATCTCCCGAGGCCAAGCCCCGTTGCTTGCCCACACTCCGCGTGCAGGCGTGAAACCGCCGAGACCGTCGGCGAACGACCCTTGATCAGAAACGACTGATTTGCCGGACTTGCCGCAGCACACGTGGCGCGGTGCGGGTTTCCGTCGGAGGCGAACTGTTGTTGCGTCGCCTCGTAGGGGTAAGCGCAAGCTGTACGCGCTGCGTGTCACACCAAAACAGAAACGCGATGTACCCCTCCCCAATCGGGGTGCGTCTGGCCGATCGGTCACGCGCGATGCACGGCGCGCGCTGTGCGCCGACGCACGCGAAACGGAACACCGCCTGCTGCGCGCGTGCGGCGTGCGTCTCCGCATCACCTGACTGTCGCGGAAATGAAGTGTCGACGGTTCTGGATTCACCTCGGAACCGAGATTGCGGCGAAAGGGCCGTGTCAGCGCCGCTCAGACTCTCGTAGACGCCGCGCGGAGCGCGCATCTGGAGTCGCCGTGCGAACGAACTGGGCGAACGCTGACAGGGGACGCGAGGTTCCGCGGCTCCGTCAGCGCTGCACACTTCCTTTGCTTTCGTGAGATCCGCCCGTGATGAATCAAGCCAACAACATCTGTCTGGTCCTGTCCGCTGCGGCAACGCTGCTCGGGAGCGCATGCCGTGCCCCAGCCGATGATGCTGGAGCGAAGGTCGCTTCGGACACCGCCGTTGCGGCCGGAACCGCGAACACGCCAGGTGCACCGTCGAAGGAGATCACGAACAGCATCGGAATGAAGCTGATGCTCGTTCCGAAGGGCGAGTTCGCGATGGGCTCGGCCCGCGGCAACCGGACTGCGGACTGCGATGAGCGCCAGCACGTCGTCACGATCACGCGTGACTGCTGCATCGGCGCGTTCGAGGTCGCGCAGGCCCAGTTCGAGCAAGTGATGGGCCGCAACCTGAGCCAGTTTCAATGTGCAAAGATTCTGAGGTGGCGTGGCAGATCATTCCGTCGATAGGGTCTCGTGGAATGACGCGGTCGAGTTCTGCAGGCGTTTGTCTGAACGCCCCGCGGAGAAGGCGGCGGGCCGTGTCTATCGCTTGCCGAGCGAAGCCGAGTGGGAGTACGCGTGTCGCGCCGGAAGCCCGGGCGAGCTCGCATCCGGTGACGACGCGCAGCAACTCGGCGACTACGGCTGGTATGCAGCGAACGGCGGCGGCCAGACGCACGCCGTCGGCCAGAAGAAGCCGAACGCGTGGGGCCTCTACGACATGCACGGCAACGCATGGGAGTGGTGCGCCGCCTGGTATGAGAGATACTCCGGGCGATCCTTGATCGATCCGACCGGGCCCTCCCAAGGCACCGATCGCGTGTTTCGAGGCGGAAGCTGGAACCATGCGGCGTCCTACTGCCGCTCCGCGAACCGCACGGCCACGGGGCTGTCCTTCGAGGGGTTCGACTTCCTCGGCATCGGCTTCCGTGTCGCCATGAACGCCTCGACGAACGCCTCGACGGACAAGTAATCGTTTGCACCTGCCTCATGTGCACCGTGCACTTCCCTCATGTGCACCGTGCACTTCATCACCGGCCGCCGAGTTGTCCGAGCGACGCCCCCGATCGGGGGGGATGCGATGTGCTCGCAGCATGTCCTGCGTAGATCGCACGCATCGGCAGCCGAGTCGATGTATCGCGAGCTAAGATACGGTGCGCGCACGGCAGCTGGGCCCGCGCTGAAAGCGCCGTCCGATGAATCCGAAACTCGGCGCGCCGCAGCAGCGGTGGCAACCACTGGATGGTGTTCATCCTCCGATCGTTGACCGATTGCGTTGCATCACTCTCAATGGAGCGAAGACATGAGATTCCCGAAGGCTGTCGTCATGCCGGTTGTCACGATGGGTGGGCTGTCCGCTTGCTGGCTCCCCCCGGCGATCGGGAGTGCAGCAGCCTTCTCACTGGTCGAGCCCGCGCCTTTGACGGGCGCCTGTCCGACGATCTCGCTGGCATACCACGGGATGCAGGATGCGCCCGGTGCGAAGTCGACCGAACCCAAGGCGTCGAGTGGAACGGCTCTTGCTTCCGAACTCACGCCCGACGCCGCTGTCGAGCGACTGCGAGCGGCAAAGGACGCGGAGATCGCCGGAGTCGACCTCGATGCGATCGAGTCCGTGATCAAGCAGCGGCTGGCCGCCGAGCCGAAGAACGCCCGTTGGCACTACGGTCTTGGACTCGTGGAGCGTGCGCGCGGGAATGCAAGCGAGGATCAGGCGGCCCGCTGGACTCACGCCGACGCCTACTTCAAGCACATCACGAAGGCAACGACGCTCGACCCGAAGGAGGCCGAGTACTTCGCCGAACTCGGCGTTGCGACGATGGGAACCATGAGGCCGAGCGACGGATTCCTCACCAAGGCTTCCGTGTCGGGCGACGCCCGGTCCGCCTGGAAGAAGGCCGTCGAGCTTGATCCGAACCATATCGGGGCGCTCTACTCGCTCGCGATGTATGAAATCCAGGCGCGTCAGCGAGGCGGCTTTCTCTTCGGGTCGTACGACACCGCCAAGGAGTCCGGCGACCGGCTCGTCACGCTCCCCGAAGGCAAGCATCTCGGGCATCGCGTGCTGGGCGCGCTCGCCGCCGCGCAGGAGGAGTGGGATGAGATGGCAAGGCAGTATGTGCTCGCGGAGGGCACAGCGTCCACCGATGCGCAGCGCGCCGCCGTGCTGTTCGGTCATGCTGGCCACCTCATCGAAGGCAAGAAGGACGCGAAGGCCGCGCTGCTTGTCATCGAACGTCTCGCCGCGCTGCAGCCGGACATCCAGATGTACTTCTACCGCGCGACTGCGAAGAAACTCGGAGGCGACTGCGCCGGTGCGATCGAAGATCTCAGGCAGGTGCTCGAGAGAGATCCCGACCAGCGCGGGACGCGATTAATGCTCGCGGAGTGCTACGAGGCGACCGGCGACGCCGCGTCGGCCATCGCGGTGTACGAGGAGTTCAAGGCGAAGTTCCCCGAAGACGATGGTGCGGCGCAGGCGGACAAGGCGATCAAGAGGCTCAAGGCCCGAACGAAGCGCTGACGCCTCGACGCAAGGTGACGCCCGTTCGCGGGGGAGAGCGGGAACCGAACCCGAGGTGCAAGGTGATAGGCTCTTTCCTGACCGATGCCCGGGACGTCGCGCCACGCGGCATTCCGGCTGGCCATCATCCAACTTCGTCGGCGTCCCGCGGCGGTGCACGGCACGTGCCAGTCAGTGCCAGTCAGTGCCAGGCACTGTACGGCACGTGCCGTGCACCAGTCGGAGTGCCGCAAAAACACTCACCCCCGCGAGCGTCGGCTCACGGGGGCGAGGAGTGTGGGCGCCGGTCGAGGCCGGCGTTGGTTCATGGCACTGGTTCAGCGACGACGGCGCTTGCCGACGAGGCCAGCAGCGCCGAGCAGCGCGAGCGCGCCCGGGGCGGGGACGACCGAGAGGGTCTGACCGGAGAACGCCTGTCCGTCGACCGACATGACGAAGGCCAGCCGGTAGGTACCCGCCGTCAGGGCGACACTCAGGACTCCGCTGTCCACCTGGCCGACGGACTCGTGCATCCCATCGGTCACGCGGTCAAGGATGACGAGCGCGTTCTGCGGCCGGGTCACGTTGATCGAGATGGACTCGGTTCCCGTGACCGTGAAGAGGCGAGCGCCCGTGACGTGGAAATGTCCGGGGCTGCCATTGGCGCTGAAGCTCACCGAGAAGCCCGGACCGGCGGTCTCGGAGTAGTCCACGCTGCCAATGAATCCGTTGCGACTCACGCTGCCGCTGATCGCAGAGAGCGATTCCGTTGCGAGGCTCGTCACGACGGAGTCGTAACCTGTGTTGGAAGTGATGAGGTACGACTGGTTCGCGGACTGCCAACCGCCGTAGGTCCCCAGCCATGTCAGGCCGGCCGACGCGGTCTGCGACATGCCGAGGGTTGCACCAACCAGCACCGCGCCCGTGGCGCACTTCTTGATCGCATTCACCTGCATCGCCAGAACTCCTTGGGCAAAGCCCATGTGATGACCCACACTTCCGTGCGGGCGTCATGTCGCCGAGACCGTCGTGGAACGACCTTTCGTCTTTCCTCTCACAGCCTTGGACCTGCCGTCCGCGTCGTTGTCGCGGCGCCAGGTTCCGAGAGGGCCTGAGTCGGAATCACATCTGTCACTCGGTCAGGCGTGATTCCGTAGCCGATTCATTCAGAATCATGTCGTGCGAGTTGACTTGCTTGACCGAGCCCTCCCCGCTCGGGGGGTGCTTGCCGCGCGCTCCATCGGCTGTAGCCTCGACAACAGACGAGAGGGCATGTTTCTCCGAGAGAATCTGGCCGCCGCGATCAATCGCACCGCGCTGCATGGGCCGTGCATCCCTCGCCCAGTTGCCACCTGCACGGGATAGGTGCGTGTGAGTGACGGCTGGCACGCACCGTTGCATGCGTACAGGTGTCGAAGCGCGAGGACTAGCTCGGTCGCGATTTCCGAATGCCGCGCGGATCACGCGTTCGGAGACACGCCGGTCCATGCGAACAGCGTCGTTCGAAGCGCGCCCATCGAGCGGCTGCCTGTTCAGGGAGGGGGGAAGCCGAAAGTTGATCGAGCGCGGAAGACGGTGAGTTGAGAAAGCGCGGCTTTGCGCCATCGGCGGTGGAGTCACCCCTCGCACACACTGAAAGAAGGTTCGATGCTGCGGCGATGGAGCCGTGCATTCTGGTCGTGAAGGGGTCGCTCAAGGAGATGTGTCCTTGAAGCAATTCGTCGAAGTGGCCGCATCGGTGGCCGTGACCGGTAGCCTCGCCCTATCCACCGCCGTGCACGCGCAGTGGGGGGCAACAAACATCCATCCGATTGGCTCGACTCAGTCGTACGCCAACGCGGTCTCAGGCACCCAACAGGCGGGCGACGCAATCGTTGGCGGCGTACGCCGCGCGAGTCTTTGGAGCGGTACGACGACATCGTGGGTCGATCTGAACCCCACGGGCGCGACGGTCTCTGTCGCATGGTCGGTCGCCGGCGGGTGGCAGGCGGGCTACGCGACAGTCGGCGGCACGACTCGGGCGAGCATGTGGAACGGCACTGCAGCATCATGGGTGGACCTCAACCCCGCGGGCGCAGCGGGCTCTGTCGCCTACCACGTCTCTGCCGACGGGCGGCAGGTGGGCAGCGTCTTCACGCTCACGGGGTTCAGTGGCCAGAACCGTGCAAGTCTGTGGAGCGGAACGGCGTCGTCGTGGATTGACCTCAGTCCTGCAGGTGCGACGGGCTCCGTGGCCCACGCCATCGACGGCGTATGGCAGGCGGGCTCGGCGACAGTGGGGGGTGTGGAGCGCGCGAGCCTTCGGAGCGGCACGGCGTCGTCCTGGATCGACCTCAACCCGGCGGGTTCGACGCGCTCGATCGCCCTTGATGCCGCCGACGGCCAGCAGGTCGGATGGGCGCGCGTGGGGGGAATGGACCGCGCGAGCCTGTGGACCGGAACGGCTGCGTCCTGGGTCGATCTGAACCCCGCAGGCGCGACATTCTCGATCGCCGAGGCCGCCGCTGGTGGGATGCAGGTCGGCTGGGCTTACGTCGGGGGATCTCCGAAACGCGCGAGCCTGTGGAGCGGCACGGCGGCGTCGTGGGTCGACTTGCACGCGTTCCTGCCGTCGAACTATTACGACAGCGAGGCGCGGGAAATCTACACCGATGGCGTGAACACCTACATCGCCGGCTATGCCTCCAACACGCTCACCGGCAGGAATGAAGCCGTGCTCTGGACCCAGCCGATTCCGACGCCCGGCGCGGCCGCGGCGCTGGCGCTCGGCGCGTTCGTCGCGAGGCGCCGCCGCCGCTGAGGTCGTCTGCCCGGAACGCACACGCGGACTGGAAACCACCACGGCTCGAGCGCATGCTCGTAACCCGAGGTGCACGGCACGTGCCAGTCAGTGCCTGGCACTGCACGGCACGTGCCGTGCACCGGTCGCACACAAGTCGCACAACGGGCGCGGAGAAGAAGCGACGACGGAATCGGATTCACCTCAAGACGGGGTTTCCAGTGACTTGTCCGCTTCCGCATTGCGCACAACCTCTCGGAAGCCGCGCGGAGTGAGCATCTGGAACCACCAGGCAAACGAACTGGACGAACTCTGACGCAAAGTGCGAGTGCTCGCAGCTCTGTCCATGGTTTCGTCCTCCTTCGCTCTCTTGAGATCCGCCTGTAATCAGCCAATCCTGCAACATCTGTCTGACCTTGACCGCGACCGCAACGCTGCTCGCATGCGCATGCCGTGCCCCCGGCGATGACGCCGCGGCGAAGGTTGCTTCGGACACCACCGTTGCGGCCAGCGGCGCGAGCACGCCAGGCGCATCGTCGAATGAGATCACGAACAGCATCGGAATGAAGCTGATGCTCGTTCCGAAGGGCGAGTTCGCGATGGGCTCGGCCCGCGGCAATCCGAACGCAGATGGCGATGAGCGCCAGCACGCCGTCACGATCACGCGTGACTACTACATCGGCGCGTTCGAGGTGACACAGGCCCAGTTCGAAGCAGTGATGGGCCGCAATCCGAGCCAGTTTCAAGGCGCACGGATCCCAGATGGCGGGGCAAATCACCCCGTCGAGCGGGTCTCTTGGAATGACGCGGTCGAGTTCTGCCGGCGGCTGTCCGATCGACCCGAGGAGCGGGCGGCCGGCCGTGTCTATCGCCTGCCGAGCGAAGCCGAGTGGGAGTACGCGTGTCGCGCCGGAAGCGCAGGCGAGTACGCGTTCGGCGACGACGCGCGGCAGCTCGGCGACCATGGCTGGTATGCGGCGAACGGCGGCGGCCAGACGCACGCCGTCGGCCAGAAGAAGCCGAACGCGTGGGGTCTCTACGACATGCACGGCAACGCATGGGAGTGGTGCGCAGACTGGTATGAGGTGTACTCGGGGCGGCCCGCGATCGATCCGACCGGCCCGTCCCAAGGCACTGATCGCGTCTATCGAGGTGGCAGCTGGAACTACGGCCCCGGGTATTGCCGCTCCGCGAATCGCACGGCCACCAGGCCGTCGTTCGAGGGGTTTGACTTCCTCAGCATCAGCTTCCGTGTGGCGATGGACGCCTAGTGGTCTGAGTCGGAGTTCTTCCGAAGCAGACAGAAGCTGGCCGCTCCCAACGTGCAAGGCACGTGTCAGTCGGTGCCTGACACTGCATGGCGCGTGCCGTGCACCGGTCGGGAGTCGAATCATTCTCCGGTCGCGGTCATCATGCCGTTTCTGGCCGCGGGCTCTCCGCGACCGGCTCGGTGACACTCGACTCGGCCGCGAGATCGCGGATTGTCGAAGTTTGTCGCGGCGGATTCCGCGATGATTCGCCCGTGGCGGAGTCGATCCAGTCGGCGGATGCCGCGCGCGCGGATGTCGCCGATGGCGCGGATGCGCCGCGGGCCGGAGCGTAGTCTTGGTAGTGGGTCATGGAAGGGCGGAGAGCGGGGCAGCGCGCACGGCCCCAAAGGGAAACCTCGCCGGGCCGCCCCCAAGCGCACACTCGCCCCCGCGAGCGGCAGCTCACGGGGGCGAGGAGTTGTGCGCGCCGACAGTCTCGTCGGCTTAGGTTCAGGTGTCGGGCTCAGCGACGGCGGCGCGAGCCAACGAGGCCAGCTGCGCCAAGGAGCGCAAGCGCGCCGGGAGCGGGGACGACGGCGAGGTTGTAGAAGTTGTTCGAGTTGGGGGCGACATAGGTGCCGTTCACGCCGAGGACGTTCACGAAGCCGTTGCCGCCGTTGAACTGGAGGTCGCTCAGCACGATGCTCGCGCCCGCGCCACCACCGGCGGGGGCGACCAGGAAGTTGATGCCCGTGAGGTTGTTCGTGCCGTTGTCGACACGCGCATTCACGCGCCAGTAGAAGGCGCCGCTGCTCTGCGACGAGCCCGTGGCGAACTGGGCGACGCCGCGAAGGATGAAGTCACCGCCTGCGTCCGCCTGCCCGCCAAAGGCCGTCGACGGCAGCGTCATGGAGAGGTTCGCCGAAGCCGCGCCGGTCCAGTCGGTCGTGTCGTAGATCCTGGTGGTCATCGATCCGGTGGTGTTGTTCCAGATCACCTCCCACGACCGCTGCGGACGGGGTGCGCTCGGATCTTCGTTGCTCGGCCCCCAATACGTGCTGCCCGGGTTCACGGCCTGCGTCGGCGCGGATGAGCTGCCCGTGCGGTCCCAGAGTCGGAGCTTGTTGCCAGTGCTCTGGTAGTTGAACTCCGAGGTGAAGGCCGAACCGGTCGTGGTCGTCCAGCCGGTGTCGGAGGGATTCGCCGCCTGCGTCAGCGTCAGGTAGGTGGACGCGCTCGCAGAGCCCGCCACGATCGCGGCTGCCACTGCACCAGTCATCAGAGTCTTCGAGTTACGCATTGCCATGCTCCCTGGGGCGATGCCCCCGTTGATCGCCAACACTCCCGTGCAGGCACGAAACCGCCGAGACCGTCGGCGAACGACCCTTCCACCAACCCCCAACTCACTCGACTAGCTGCAGCGCGCGAGTCGCTGTGCCGGTTCCGGTGCGAGGCCAAAAACCTGTGTCGTGGCCCCTCAGGAGGAAGCGTAAGCGGCGCGCACGGCGTGTCACGCCAAGATAAAAAACGGCGCCCCCCTCCCCATTCAGGGGGGATGGCTTCCTGGCTGGCCATGATCCAACCTCGTCGGCTTCAATTCGCTGTATCGCGCAGGTGGATCGTGGGATACAGCTTCGTTTCGCCTCCTTGCCATCCAGGCGTCGCGCGCTTCCCAAGGGTCAAGCACTGGTCTTCGGGGGTCCGTCAGACAGAAAGCAGGGAAACTTGACCGTAGCCCCGCTTCACGGCGCACGTGACCATCTACCCATCGATGCCACGCGTGTGCTCGATCGCATCGCTCTTTCCGGCTTCTGAGCGATTCCTGATGGCAGGCTGAAGCTCCCAACGAGAGGACTCTCCTTTGATTCGGTTCATCGCAATAGCAGGCCTTGCCTGCTCGTCAATGCTTGTCGCATGCTCGACTGCTCCCAAGACTGCCGAAGGCAAGTCGGACATCCGCGACGAGGCGGCTGCGGCGCTGCTGAAGGCGAAGCGCAACGACCCGACGCTCGCACCGGTTCTTCGCGATGCCAAGGGCTACGCGGTCTTCCCAACGGTCGGCAAGGGCGCGGTTGGCGTGGGAGGCGCATACGGAAAGGGCGTGCTCTACGAGGCAGGCACCTTCGTTGGCTACTGCGACCTGACGCAAGTCTCGATCGGCCTTCAGCTCGGCGGGCAGGCGTACAGCGAGATCATCTGCTTCTCGACGGCGGATGCGCTGACGCGCTTCAAGACTGGCAACTTCGCCTTTGATGCACAGGCGACGGCCGTGGCGCTCAAGTCAGGGGCAGGGGCGAACGCCAACTACTCCGACGGCGTGGCTGTGTTCACGATGGACGAGTCGGGCCTGATGTTCGAGGCCTCGATCGGTGGCCAGAAGTTCAGCTATCAGGCAAAGTGAGCGGCTGCGCCGCGTGCGTGAGGGCGCGGGCACTTCCCGTCATTGCATTCCCGTCATTGCATTCCCCGCCATTCGCAAACACCAGGAGATGAACCATGCTTCGTTGGGCCTTTGCCTTTCTCATTCTCGCGCTGATCGCAGGCTTGCTCGGTTTCACCGGGGTCGCTGGCGAGTCGTTCTTCGTCGCGAGAATCCTGTTCTTCGTCTTCCTCGTCGTCTTCCTCGCGGGCCTGGTGTACAGCCTGGTCACAGGAAGGCAGCTCAAGCGCGTGTAGGGGGTTGGCCGCGGTCCGTGCCGTAGGACCGTGTGGCTCAACCTCGCCCCGCGTGCACGGCGTGTGCCAGTCGGTGCCTGGCACTGCATGGCGCGTGCCGTGCACCGTTCGGAGTGATTGCCCGGTCATCACGCCGCGTAGAGCCGAACCGCGTCGCGCAGCAGGGATTCGAGCAGCAGGGATTCGAGCAGTAGGGATTCGAGCAGTAGGGGATTTCTGGCGCCGCGAAGGGTGATCACATCGACGGGGCGGCCGAGGATTTCCGCGAGGTTCTCGCGAAGACCCATGGAGGCGCCGAAGAGGTCAGGCGCGTGGTCTGGAAAGTCCACGAGCACATCGATGTCGCTGCGGCTTGGATCGAAGTCATCGCGCGCAGCCGAACCCACGAGCTCGAGGGACGACGCGTCGCGCCGCGCCGCGCGCGAGCGGCTCGGATGCGCTCGAGGTTCTCGGAGACGAGGTCGATCATGCGGAGAATCTGCCGCGCAAGACCGCGCATCGGAATGAGTTCGTCGCCAGCAGTTTCATGGACAAGCTGAAGTCGCCACTTGCGCGGCTACCCCGAGGCGCGCGCGTCGGTGCTGCGGGTCATCCATCATGCGGGTGGATGGGGCGAGGCGCTCGACGAAGCGTCGTGGGCGCGCCCAAATCAGCGGATCCAGATCAGGTCGACATCGATCGAGTGGTGGGGCACTTCATGGATCGCGCTCAACTTGGCGGCTTTGGAGGCAGGAATCACCTCCAGCATCGTGAACGGCTGGTCGTGCGGGGTGATCGCGAAGTGGTAGCGCCCGCGCGCAACAGCCCGCCTTTGCCTGGCCTGCATGCTGCGCAGTTCCTCGGTGCCGTCGGCTCCGAGGTCGTCACCCTCGAGAGAGTCGCTGAACACCGGAACAATGGAGAGCTCGCCACCATCCACCCGCGCCATGATGCTGGCGGTGGTCCACTTGGCGTCAAAGCAGTAGCGGCCACTGTGGCGGCCGAGTCGGTCGATGGGCTCGAGCAGCACCTTCGTCTTGATGGCAGGCACTCCTGGGGAGATCTGCCCGAGTAGGCGGGCAGCCGCATCGGGCAGGCTGCCGATCCGCTGGTAGCGGTCTGGGCTCGCGCGGTGGAAATCGACGAAAGCGACTCGTTTCGGTTCGGGGACTGGACCGTCCGCTCCGAGCGTTGCGACATCGGCATCGCCGTAGACCGCGACCAGCTGCCCGCCCAGCAGCACCTGATTGGACAGCACCGCCAAGACCCCGCTGCTGCGGCCACGGGTGCCGGTGTAGCGCAAGAGCGTGTTGCGGCGCGGGTTCACGCCGGGAACATACCTCCGATCCAGCTCGTCGTCGCACCGGTCCTGGGGTAGAGCCCGCGAACCGCCGCGTGCCAACAGGCAAGCGGCCTCGGTTCTGCGACCGAGGCGGCATTCCATGGGGATCAGCCGCGACGGCGACGATCGGCGAGGCGGGCGACGCCCGGAGGCGCGGCGCCTACGCACTTCCGAGGAGGTGGTCGCGGTGCCGGGGCAGCAACGGCGATTCAGGTGCCGAGGGCCGACCGCCGACGACCATCAGCACCCGCAATATCTTCGATCCATCTCCGTTCGATCGTCGTCGGCTCTTGCCGTCCATCGATTCGGAGGTTCCATGCTCGCTCGCCTGATGCCGTTGACCCTCGTTTGCCTGCTCATGCTCGCTGGTTCCGCCCTCGGGCACCCTCAGGTCACCGATGACTCGCGCAAGCGTGATGTCGAGGCGCAGTTCAGGAAGCTCGATGCGAATGGCGACGGAGCACTGTCCGCCGACGAGTTCAAGTCCTTTCCCGCGTCCCGCCGCGTGACCGATCTGTTCAAGAAGCTCGATCGGGATGCGGACGGGCGGCTCCCGCTCGCTGAGTTCCGCCTGGTGGCAGAGATGCGCGGCCGAAAGGACGCGCCGAAGCCTGAGCCCGCAGAGACTTCGAAACTCTCGGAGCCGGTGGTTGCGAAGGGCACTCCGGAGGCGATCGCCCGATTCAGGGCGGCATCGGAGTACTCCCATGAGCACGGTGGCCTGTGTCTGCTCGTCATGAAGGACGGCGAGGTCGTGTTCGAGCAGCATGTCGAGGGATCGAGCCCGACGAAGGCGTATCAGATCGCCTCCGGCACGAAGAGCTTCTGGGGTCCGGTCGCGCAGGTGGCCGTCGGGGAGGGCCTGTTCACGCTCGATGAGTTCGTGTCCGACACGCTTCCCGAGTGGAAGTCGGACCCCAGGAAGTCGAGCATCACGGTGCGTGACCTGCTCTCGTTCTCGAGCGGGCTCGAGGCACCTCGGCGCTTGTGGGCGGAGAAAAAGAAGGATCTCTACAAGTTCGTGCTCGATCTGCCGGCCGTGGCGGACCCCGGCACCACCTTCGCATACAGCGAGGTGCACCTCTACGCGTTTGGCGAGTTCTTCAAGCGCAAGCTGGCAGCCAAGGCCGCTCAGACGGGCACGAAGGCCGAGCGTCCGTGGGACTATCTCGATCGCAAGATCCTCACACCGATCGGGCTGACCAACCTGAAGTGGGTGAAGGACGGCTCGGGCGACCCTTCGATGGGCGATGGCGCGGTGCTGACGGCACGGCAGTGGGCCACCTATGGCGAGTTCATCCGGCTCGGCGGCGCATGGAAGGAAACGCGACTGGTGCCGGAGAGCGGACTTCGGCAGTGCTTCGAGAGCTCGAAGGCGAATCCCGCCTACGGCTTGACTTTCTGGCTGAACAAGGCATCGGACGAGGCAAGCGCCTCGGTCGCCGACACTGCCGGGGCGGGCAGGCTGCGGTCCGCGGATCAGGTGAGCGCCAAGGGCATCGTGCCCGGCCGGCTGCCCGACCTCGTCATGGCGGCCGGGGCGGGCCAGCAGCGATTGCTCGTGAGCCCATCGGAAGGACTGGTGATCGTGCGGTTCGCGAACGAGGGCATGCCGCGGTCCGTGATGGCGGGCGACTACTCGAAGTTGAACCTGGACTTCAAGGACGAAGAGTTCTTCGCGAGGCTGCTCGGCCCTGCCTCCAAGTGACGGGCCGAGGCGAATCCACGAGATCCGCGCGTTGTCGCGTCAGGCCAGTGCACGGCACGTGCCAGCCAGTGCCAGGCACAGCGCGGCGCGTGCTGTGCACGGCGGTTGGGTGCTGTGGCAGTCTCGCCCCGCGGTGCCAGTCTGACCCCGCGCTCCTCGACCCGCACTCCTCGCCCCGCACGACATGCCCGTAGCCTGAGCCAGCGAGCGGTGGTACATGGCTCACGGCCGGTGACGCACGCTCTGCTCCCGCAGGCCTTCCGCCCGAGCCCGCCGCCAGAGGATGAGCAAGGCAGCGCCTAGGTTCTGTCTGACGGATCCCCGAAGACCAAAGATTCGCGCGGCGCCCGGCTGGCAAGGAGGCGAAACGAAGCTGTATCCGCAGCGATACAGCGAGTTGAAGCCGACGCGGCCAGGCGGGATGCCGCGCGGATCGACGTCCGGGGATCCGTCAGACAGAACCTGGCATCGCGAAACTGGGGGCGACGATGCGGCCGGTCTGATGGTTTCTTGCAATCCACCGATTTGAGGCAGCGAGCGTGAGTACGGGAGTTTCGTCGATCGAGAGCGACCTGATCTCACGAAACATGATCCCCTCAGAGCGATTGTGCCGCGGCGACTCAAGTTCGGTCTTCTCGAAGGTCACGGTCGCCACGCGCCCAATTTGGAGTCGCTCACCCGTGTCGTGGGGAAACTCAGCGGGATACGGCCCAGTCGCGCAATAGGGTTCCTCTGGGTCGTCGATCCAGATCCGCAGTTGTGGGCTCCTGCCTTCTCGAACGGCGATGCGCGTGATCGGCCCGGAAACCTCGACCAAGTCCGCCGGGGTGAGTGTCCGCGTTGGAGTGAGCCACAAGTAGAGTGAAAACGAGCTACCCCCGACAAACGCCAGCGATCCGATCAGCAGCAGTTTCAGTGGAGAATGCTGGTACATGTCGAGTTCCGGATGAACGGCAGGCTAAGGGCGCCGTGCTCTCGTCGGGGAGCGCCGCGCGCGCCAAAAAGCAAGCCGCCTCGGTCGTGTGACCGAGGCGGCTTCCAATAGCGGGGACAGGACTTGAACCTGCGACCTCCGGGTTATGAGCCCGACGAGCTACCAACTGCTCTACCCCGCAGATTGTGATGCTAGCAGGAAGGGCGAAGGAAGGCAAGCGACGCGGCGATGCGTGAGCGGCGGGCGCATTCGCCCGTGATTTCGCGCAAAACCGCGCGCCGCGTCCGTAGGATTCCCCTCTCGCAACGCACGCACGGAACAGAGGTGGTGGCAGCATGGCAGGCAACTCAGGCAACAACGCAACCGACACGCAGCGCGTCATCTACTCGATGCTCGGCGTCTCGAAGACGATCGCAGGCAAGCAGATCCTGAAGGACATCTACCTGTCCTACTTCTACGGCGCGAAGATCGGCGTGCTTGGCCTGAACGGCGCGGGCAAGTCGACGCTCCTCAAGATCCTCGCGGGCGTCGACAAGGAGTTCGAGGGCAAGATCGAGATGGCTCCCGGCTTCCGCGTCGGCTACCTCGAGCAGGAGCCGCTGAAGAACGAGAAGCGCGGCGTCGAGGAAGTGATCCGCGAAGGCTGCGCCGAGGTGACCAAGCTCCTCGAGGAGTACGACCGCCTCAACGAGAAGCTCTGCGACCCGGACATCACGCCCGACGACATGGAGAAGACGCTCGCGCGCGTGGGCGACCTCCAGGAGAAGCTCGACCTGATCGACGCGTGGACGCTCGACAGCCAGCTTGACATGGCGATGGACGCGCTCCGCTGCCCGCCGAAGGAAGCGACCTGCGACAAGCTCTCGGGCGGCGAACGCCGCCGCGTCGCGCTTTGCCGCCTGCTCCTCTCGAAGCCCGATGTCCTCCTCCTCGACGAGCCGACGAACCACCTCGACCCCGAGAGCGTCTTCTGGCTCGAGCAGTACCTCGCGCGCTACCCGGGCACCGTCATCGCCGTCACGCACGACCGCTACTTCCTCGACAATGTCGCGGGCTGGATCCTCGAGCTCGACCGCGGCGTGGGCATTCCCTACAAGGGCAACTACACGGGCTGGCTCGAGCAGAAGCACAAGCGCCTCGCGCTCGAGGAGAAGCAGGAGTCGGTCCGCCAGAAGACGCTCGCGCGCGAGCTCGACTGGGTGCGGCAGAACCCGAAGGGCCGGCAGGCGAAGTCGAAGGCGCGCGTCGCGGCCTACGAGAAGCTCCTCGCCGAGGACAGCGAGAAGCGCGCCAAGGAGATCGAGATCTACATCCCGCCTGGGCCGCGCCTCGGCAACCTCGTCATCGAGGCGAAGGACCTCTCGAAGGCCTTCGGCGACACGCTGCTTCTCGACAAGGTCGAGTTCTCGATCCCGCCAGGCGCGATCGTCGGCATCATCGGACCGAACGGCGCAGGCAAGACCACGCTCTTCAAGATGATCGTCGGCCTCGAGAAGCCGGACAACGGTTCGTTCAAGGTCGGCGACACCGTGAAGCTCGCGTATGTCGAGCAGACGCGCGACTCGCTGCCAGCCGGGAAGAACGTGTGGGAAGTGATCTCCGACGGCAGCGAGGAGATTCGCCTCGGAAACGCCAAGGTGAACAGCCGCGCCTACGTCGCGCGCTTCGGCTTCACGGGCGCGGACCAGCAGAAGATGGTCGACAGCCTCTCCGGCGGCGAGCGCAACCGCGTGCATCTGGCGCGGCTTCTCAAGAGCCACGCGAACGTGATCCTCCTCGACGAGCCGACGAACGATCTCGACGTGAACGTGATGCGCGGCCTCGAGGAGGCGCTCGAGAACTTCGCGGGCACGGCGGTCATCATCAGCCACGATCGCTGGTTCCTCGACCGCCTTGCGACGCACATCATCGCGTTCGAAGGCGACGCGAAGATCCACTTCCACACGGGAAACTGGGCGAGCTACGAGGAGGAGCGCCGCAAGCGCTTCGGCGACGACGCGCTGCAGCCGCACCGGCTCAAGTTCCGCAAGCTCACGCGCGCCTGAGCGGGCCCGCCATGCCTGAACGAACGCGGCGCCCTGCTTTCGCAGGGCGCCGCGCGTTCATGCTTGCCTGATCGGCGTCGTGGTCAGTCGGCGCAGTTCACGCCCCAGTTGGCCAGGACGATCGTGAGATCGGAGCCGTTGGTCACGCCGTCGCCGTTGATGTCGGCGAAGTCGCACAAGGGGCCGCAGTCGCCCCATCCCGCGAGCACGATGTTCAGGTCGCTCGCGTTCACCACGCCGTCCTGGTTGAGGTCCGCATCCATGCACGACGGCGGAAGCGGCACGGGCTGCAGGTTGTCGGCGGGGCCTTCGAGCACGACGCGGTTGCTGTAGCGGCGAAGCTCATAGCCCGTCACGGTGAAGTCCGCGTCGCCCGCGTTCAGCGGGAAGGTATGCCAGTTCTGGCCCGAGATGCGGAAACGGCCGTCGGGAAGGCGCTCGACGTCGAGCTCGAGGAAGCCGTAGTGCTTGCCGCCGCCGAGGAGCTGGTTGCCGTTCCAGGTCTCGGCCTCGCTCTGGTCGGCCGTCCAGACGCTGTAGGGGTTCGGCGACCACGCCTGGCCCTCGGGGTTGAGCGGATTGGCGCGCCAGCTGTTGATGTTGGCGTTGACGAATCCGGCAGCGTCCTCGACGCCGCGCAGGCCGTCGCCTGCCGCACCGACATCCCAGAAGTGAACGCCGTAGCCATCGCCGTCGAGGTCGACGTAGCTCATCTCAGCCACCTCGCTGTGGCCCGCGATGACGGCGGCGACGCGGTACTGCTCGAGGAGCGGCGTGTAGATGCGCATCGCCTCGCCCGACTGCGTGCTGGTCACGCTCGAGCCGTGGATGCCGCGGCTGTAGGCCGTGTGGTGCCACTGGACGATGATGATCTGGCCCGCCTCGCGCGCGGACTCGAGCTGCTCGACGGTCCAGTTCCACTGCGCGGTGCCGATGTTGAAGTCGGGCAGGTCGCCGAACTCGTAGCCGAGGAGCCACGCACGGTTCGTGTCGCGGTTCGCGGGGAAGTTGACGTTGATGGACTGTCCGACGGGCGGCGCCACGTTGTCGTTCTTTCCGAGCGCGCCCACGGAGCAGAGCGTGAGCACGGTGACGGGGCCGTAGTCGGTGCGGAAGTAGAGGTCCTTCGCCGCGGGGTCGTTGTTCGCGGGATAGTCGAGGTAGGCCGACCATTGCTTGCGCGAGTACTGGACGAGCGGATTCGCCGTGCCGTTTCCACCGCCCGCGTAGATGCAGTTGTTGCCAATGGCGGCGACAAACGGCATGCCGCTGAAGAGATCGTCGTACTCGCCTGCGTTGTGGCGCCAGAACTCGTCCCAGCGGCGCTGCTGCTCGGTGCCCGTGCCCTCGATGAGGTCGCCCGCGAAGACGAGGAGATCCGCCTCGCGCGCCTTCATGTTCTTGATGTTCTCCTGGTAGCCCGTCGTCTCGGTGAGGAAGTAGGCGTCGCGGCCGCGGCCCGTGCCGGCGGGACGGCCCGAGCTGCCGGGGGTCTGTGGGGTCGAGCGCGACCACTCGCGGAAGCGCGTGCGGCCGAGGACAAGCGTCTCGCTGTCGGCGATCGCGTGCAGGCGGATGCGGCGCGAGGTGTCCGCCGCGGGCGCCGTGCGGAAGGTGTTCGAGTAGGTGCTCGCGCCCTGGACGACGGTGTAGGTGTACTCGGTGTCGGCCACGAGCCCAGTGACGTTCACGCGGTGACGCCAGTTGCGCGCGGGCACGCCTGGCGCCTCGAAGATGGCGGTCGTTGCGAATGGGAACGCGCCGCCGGCGTTCAGCTCGCCCGCGATCTGGTAGTCGAGTTCCGGGATGAGCGTGGGTGCAGTCGTGAAGACGAGCGGCTGCTTGAGGCCAGGGCCTTCGATCGTGAGCGTGCCCGGCACTTCCGCGATGGTGAACCAGGTCAGCTGGATTCCGTCGAGTGCGGGGTTGAGCTGATACGGAAGGACGCGGAAGTCGCCGACCTGTGCGACGGCGGGGAGGGCGGCGCTGCACGCAAGAAGGGCGCTTGCGCCGATCGCGGCGGCGCGTGTGAAGGACTTGAACTGCATGGGATCCTCTTCTGTGACGATGTCACGGACTCTTCGCTCGGGCGGCACGCGCCGCTCCGATGCGCGGAAACTGTCCGCGCTGTCCGTTATCGGGGCGCAGCCGCGCCGTGTGCTTCCATTGAGAGGCAGGTGAAGCGTCCGTAAACGCGGGGGTTTCCGCGGTGTAGATGCAGCGCCGCGTCCCCGATCAGGGGGTTTGCGAGCACAAAGTTGTCGCCTTCTCGGGGGATGGGGTCTTCGCCTCCGCGAGCGAGCGGCCACGCGCCGCCAAGATGGCGGCCTCTTCGACCGATGCGACCGAGGCCCATGCGTCCCGTTGATCCGACTTCCGCCCTTGCCGCGCTCATTGCAGGCAACAGACGACACCTTGTGCGCTGTCACGCGCGCAACGCCGAGCACGAGCAGCAGCCGCTGGTCGCGCCTGGCGCGCGACCATTTGCGCTGGCGCTCGCAGAGCGTTCCATCGTCAAGGTGGCGACGAGCGTCTTCTCGGCAACGGAGCGCGACCTCCATGTGGTCGACTGCCCCATCGAGGCCGGGGCGCGCGCAGCGGAGCATGGCATCGGGCTGGTCGTCGCGCTTCATCCCGTACGGACATCGTTGGTCGAGTTCGTGGTCGAGGCCGAAGTTGAAGTCGAGCGGCGGATCTCGGAGGATGCCGCGTTCGAGCGGCTCGCGCACGCGCTTCGCGCAAGCTCGCACCTGCGCGAGGCGATCCTCGCCGGCCGCGTGCGCGCGGTCGCAGCGCTTCTCGAGGAGGAGTCGCAGCGCGTGCACTGGCTGGGTGAACATCCGCGGCTGGCCGCGCTCCTCGCGGCGCAGCCCCCCGATTGACGACCAGGCTCCGACCGACGGAACCGAGCGCCGAAGTACACTCTGCGGATGTCGACTTCACGGATGTCCACTGCGACGGTCCTGGCGGGCGTGCCCGCGACGAATCTCTCGCTCTACCGCGCCATTCGTTTCAAGGTCGGCGATCCCGCTGCGCTGCTCATCGTGCCGTGCGCGGGCGACGCGGCGGAGCGTCTCCTCATCATCCGCGACATCGAGATGGAGCGCGCGCGGCGTCACGCGCGCGCAGACCGCGTGCACTGCCCTGCGGACTTCGAGCCTGCCGGCGGGCTCTCGGGCGACCGTGAGACGGCGACGGCCCAGTCGGTGGCGGAGTGCCTGCTGCGTCGGGGCGTGACCGTCGCGCGGGCCGATCGTTCGCTGCCCCTGATCTACGCGCATCACATGATGGCTGCGGGAATCCGCGTGGAGTGCGACCCCGACCTCGGCGTCCTCGAGCGCCGCGCGAAGGACGCGGAGGAGGTCGCGCACCTCCGCGAGGCGCAGCGCGCGACCGAGCGCGCCATGGAGCTCGCGTGCCGCACCGTCGCCCGCGCGTCATGCGCCGCCGACGGAACGCTTGTCCACGATGGCGCACCGCTCACCGCGGAGATCCTCCGCTCGATCATCGACGTGGCGCTTCTTCGCGAGGGCTACGAGAACCCCGAGTCGATCGTCGCCTGCGGCGCGCAGGGCGCCGATTGCCACGACCACGGCCACGGCGCGCTGCGGACGGGTGAGCCCGTGATCGTCGACATCTTCCCGCGGAACCGTCGCACGCTCTACAACGGCGACATGACGCGCACCGTCGTCCATGGCGCGGTCCCGCCTGCCGTCGCCGCGATGCACGCGGCGGTCGTGGCCGCGAAGCGCGATGCGATCGCCGCGATCAGGCCCGGCGTCACTGGCGATGCCGTGCACGGCGTGACGCTGGCCTCGCTCGCCGCGCGCGGGTTCGCCGCGGGTCAGCCGAGGGAGGCGGGTGTCGCCGTCATCAGCCACGGCACGGGTCATGGAATCGGGCTCGAGGTGCACGAGCCGCCGCTCCTCGCACCGAAGGGCCCCGCGCTCATCGTCGGCGACGCGCTCACGGTCGAGCCCGGCCTCTATGCGCTTGGTGTCGGCGGCATACGCGTCGAGGATCTCGTCGTGGTGACAACAGATGGCTGCGAGAACCTCAACTCGCTCCACGAGGGTCTTGACTGGCGCTGAGGAGCTCGACTGGCGCTGAGGATCTCGACTGGCGCTGACCTGCGCCCGCTCCCTACGCGTCGCTCTCGTCGGGTGCGGCGTCGCTCGCCGTCGCCACGCGCGAGCGGGAGGGCGTCCTCGGCGGCGGCGTCGCGCCCGCGTAAGCCTTCGCAGCGATTTGGCAGGTTTCCTCGAGCGCCTGATGGAGCTTCTCGTGGTCTGGAAGCGCGTCGAGCCGCTCGAGGAGCGCATCGACCTGTCGCGCAGGATCTGCGGTCAGGTCGATCGACTCGATCGCTGCGTCGCCAAGCTGTTCGCCCGCTTCCGCGAACCAGGCGGGTGTGGGCTTGTCCCAGTTCCTCGGCGCGTCGATGCGCGCTCGGATCGTCACCTGCCCGATCGCGACGATCGGGCAGAGGCCAAGCTGCGTCTTCGGCTCCCTGCACAGGACGAGCGCCGGCACCTCGCGTTCGAGCGCGAGGAGGCGCAGCCGTCGCGCGTCGGCGCCGACGAGCGGTGGCTGGACGAGATAGCAGACGGGCTTCAGCTCCATGTCCGCGGGCGGCGGCGCATCGAGGATCACGACCTTCTTCGAGTCGAGCGCGATCTGCATGCGCTGGCGCCGGGCTTCGAGAAGCGGAAGCACGATGCGCGCCATGAGATGGAAGTCGCCCTCGGCTCGCGCCATGTCGAGCGCCTTCGCGGCAAGCCGCTCCGCCTCGAACCAGTGGTTCCGCGAGAGCGCCTGCTGCGCCTTCGTCATGAGCGTTTGGACGGAGGTTGTCTTCGCGGAGGCCATGGATGCGGGTTTCCGAACGGCGTGCGTCAGGCGGTCTGTCCGTCGTGATTCAGCGGGCTCGAGGCGATCGACTCCGCGCGCGCCGCGAGCGCCCGCAGCATCGCGGCGAAGCGCGCGCTGACGGGAGGGAACTCGTAGAGAAGGCAGTCGCCGAGCGCGACGAGGTCTTGCGCGCCGATCGCATCGCGCACGGACCGCAGCTGCGCATCGAGCGCAGCCACGGCGCCATCGAGGTCGATCGGCCCGCCGGAGCCCGAGTGCGTGAGCACCTTGAGCTCGAGTCCGCGCGAGAGCGCCGTCTGCACGGAGCCCCAGAGCGCGAGCGCGGTGGAGAGGTTCGCCATCGCCTCGCCGACCTTGCCAGCCTGAAGCTGCTCGGCGGACTCGCGCTGCATGGCGTCGGCCTCGTCGACCGCCGCTCCGGCCTGGACGAAGGTCTCGCGCAGAAGCTCCGCGGGGTGGATCGAGGTGAGGCGCAGTTCCGCCGCGGCGCGCTGGACGGCATCGGCGGAGGCGAGGTCCTCCTCGGACCAGCGCACGCCATCGACCTCGACCTCGACGATCATGCGGCCTCGGCGCGCGGCCTCTTCGGCCGCGTGCGAGAGGGCCTCCGCGATGCTGCGGGCGTCGAGCGAGGTCTCGGTTTCATCGAGAAGAATGCGCATATCGGTCCCTTCGTGAGGTTCGCGCACTCGAAGGAGCGGCGTGTTCCCATGCTATCGGTCGGGAGCGGGCGCGGATTGAGCCAATCGTGAGGATTCCGCGGCGCGCGCAGGCTCCTTCGCGCCGCATTCAGGGCTCCGCCGACGCTCCCTCGGGACGCGCGGTCGGCTGCCACATCGTGGGGACGGAGCGCTTGTCGTCGGTGCGCGCGCGCTCGAGGGCGCGGCCGTGGACGCCCGCGGCGCTTGCGAGGAGTGCATCGCAGAGCTCATGGACCTGCTCGACCTCCGCGAACTGCGCGCGCAGGTCCGCGATGCGCGCGGTCATCGTCGCGCCCGCCTCGCAGAAGAGACGGCGGTAGGCGGTGCGGATCGCCTCGATCGCCGCATCGCTCGCGCCGCGCCGCGTCATCTGGATCTGGTTGTGGCCGCGGATCCGCGCGGGCGAACCCTCGACGATCAGGTACGGCGGGACATCCTTCGTCACGCGCGCGAGCCCGCCGACGAGGGACGCGGTGCCCACCGTGACGAAGTGGTGGAACGCGGCGTTGCCGCCGATCGTCGCGCCTGTGCCGACATGGACATGCCCGGCAAGAAGCACGGAGTTCGCGATGGTCACCTCGTCGGCGATGCGGCAGTCGTGGGCCACATGCACGCCGACCATCAGCAGGTTGCCGTTGCCGATCACGGTCGCGCCGCCGCCTGTCGCCGTGCCGCGGTGCACGGTGACCTGTTCACGGAAGTGGTTGCGGTCGCCGATCTCGCACCAGGTCTCCTCGCCGCGGTACTTGCGGTCCTGCGGCGTGCCGCCGATCGTCGCGAAGGAGTACACGACGTTGTCGGCGCCCATGCGCGTGTGGCTCTCGATGACGACATGGTTGCGAAGGATGCAGCGCGGGCCGAGCGAGACCTTCGGTCCGACCACGCACCATGGGCCGATGCACACATCGTCCGCGAGTTCCGCGGTTCTGTCGACGACTGCGGTGGGATGGATCGACGGCATGGGGGAGGAGCGGGCGCTGCGGCACGTGATTGGGAACAGTCGTCACTCGATGTCAGGGTCGACCATCATGAATCGGAGCTCGGCCTCCGCGGCCGTCTTGTCGCCGACCATCGCCCGGCAGCGGAGGTGGCCAGTCCGAGCAGTGGCGCGGATGTTCTCCGCCTCGAGCACGACTTGGTCCCCGGGCACCACGGGCTTGCGCAGCTTCACGCGGTCGATGGAGAGGAGGACCGCGATCTTCCCTGTGTGCTCGAGCACGTTCGACAGGAGCAGCCCGCCGAGCTGCGCCATCGCCTCGACGAGCAGCACGCCCGGCATGATCGGCGTGCCCGGGTAATGACCCTGGAAGAACGGCTCGTTGATCGTGACGTTCTTGATGCCGACCGCGCGGCGCGAGCCGTCGACCTCGACGACTCGGTCGACGAGGAGCATCGGATAGCGGTGGGGCATCAGCTTCTGGATGGCGCGGATGTCCATCACCTTGCCGTCGACGACGGTGCGGCGGAGATCCGCCGCGAGCATCTGCTCGCGGATGCGCATGGCGAGCTTGCGGTTGAGGCCGTGCCCCGAGCGCACCGCGAGCACGCGCCCTTGGATGGGTGCCCCGATCAGGGAGAGGTCGCCGATCACGTCGAGCGTCTTGTGGCGCACGGGCTCGTCGTCGAAGCGGTAGGCGTTGTCGATGGGGACGCCGTCGTCGCCGATCACGAGGATGTCGCGCGGCGTGAGATGCCTGCAGAGCCCGGCCGCCTGCAGCGCCTCGGCCTCCTCGCGCAGGCTGTAGGTGCGCGCGGGCGCGATCTCGCCGAGGTAATCGCCTTCGGCCGTGTTGTAGCTGAAGGTCTGGTGGCGGATCCTGTGGCCCTGCTTGCCGTAGTCGAGGTCGTAGACGACGCGCATTCCCGGCGCGTCGAAGGGCATCGCGGCGATCATGCCCTCGGGCTCCTCGATCACGATCGGTTCACGGATCTTGAAGTACTTGCGCGGCGCATCCTGCTCGACGATTCCCGCCTCGATGATCGGCTCCGCGAAGAGCGCCGCGGAGCCGTCGCCGCAGGGCGGCTCTGGTCCGTCGATCTCGATGGTCGCGTTGTCGATCCCGAGGCCTGCGATCGCGGAAAGGCAATGCTCGACCGTGTCGATCGTGACATCGCCCGACTTGAGCGTGGTGCGGCGCGGCCGCGGCGCGACATGCTCGACCGTGGCGGGAATGCGCACGGGCGGCGTGAGGTCGGTGCGGAGAAAGCTGATGCCGCTGTTCGCGGGCGCGGGCTGGATGACGATGGTCGCATCTGCGCCGAGCATCAGGCCCTTGCCGCGCACGGTGACAGGGCGGGCGAGCGTGCGCTGACGCGGCGCTGCGAGAAGGCTCGCAGCAGCCTGAGCGGAGGCAGCTGCCGCCGTCAGGGCGCGTTCGGAGGGTCGATCAGGTGACTCAGTCTGCGATGCCACTCGGGGAGTTTACGGATCACCGCGTACTCCCGCAAAGCCGCCCGAAGATCCTGCGCGGGCGCGCCGCCCCAGGTAGCGCCCTCGGGCACGTCGTTCATGACGCCCGAGCGCGCGGCGAGGCGGGCGCCGCGGCCGACGACGAGGTGGTCTGCGATGCCGACTCCCCCCCCGATCTGGACGCCGTCCCCGATCCTCGTGCTGCCCGCGATGCCCGTGAGGCCGCTGATGACGACCGATCGGCCGATCTCGGCGTTATGGCCGATCTGGCAGAGGTTGTCGATCTTGGTGCCTGCGCCGATCCTGGTGGCGCCGAACTTCCCGCGGTCGACGCAGGTGTTGGCGCCGATCTCGACATCGTCCCCGATGTCGACGAACCCGATGTGGGGAATCTTGACGATCCCGCGGCCATCGGGAGCGGGGCGATAGCCGAAGCCGTCTGTTCCGAGGACGACCCCCGAGGCGAGGATCACGCGGTCGCCCACGCGGCAGCGCTCGCGCACGACCGCGCCCGAGTGGAGCACGCAGTCTGCGCCGATGATGCAGTTCTCGTAGACACGCACGCCGTCGAAGAGCGCCGTGCGCGCGCCGACGACCGCGCCGCGGGCGATGGTCACGAACGCGCCGATGCGGGAGCCCTCGCCGATGACCGCGGTCGGGTCGATGCGTGCGGTGCGGTCGACTCCCATCGGCGGCAGGTTCTCCCGTGGCGCGAAGAGGCGCAGGACCTCGATCATGGCGTTGTCGGCGTTGGCGACGCGCAGGATGGCGCGGCCACGGGCATCGTCGGGGATCTCGACCGACTCGCTCACGACGGCCGCGCAGGCGCGGCTCTCCGAGAGCATGCGCGCGAACCGCGCGTTTCCCACGAAGGTGAGGTCGCGTTCGCCCGCGCGGTCGACGGTTTCGAGTCCAGCGACAGCGGCGGACAGGTCGAAACCGACGGGCGCCTCGACGCGCGCGCCGACGAGCGCGGCGATCGCTTCGATCGACCGGGCCATGTGCGCGCCTGCGTCAGCCACCCTTCGCGGCCTTCCACTCTTCGTTCATGAGCGCGATGAGCTGCTCCGTGACCTCCGACCTCGGCGAGGCGAAGATGAAGCGGCGCGCGGAGATCTGCTGCATGGTGCGCTGCGCGCTCGCAGGGTCCATCTCGGGAAGCGAGTCGTCGAGCATGATGTAGTCGTAGCCGTCGCGCTCGGCGAGCCTGCGCGCGGCGTCCTTGATGGCGATGTAGGTCTCGCGCAGCGCGCGCGCGCGCTCGACCTCGAGCTTGGCGCGCGCGAACTGCTCGACCGCGCGGAACTCGCCGACCGCCGCCTGCAGCTTCTGGAGCGCCGCCGCCTGCGCGTCGGAGCCCGTCTGGAAGCTCTCGAGCTCCGCCTCGAGCTCCTTGACGACGCCCTCCGACTGCTTCACGGTCTGCTCGAGCTGCTCGCCCGTCGCCTTGATCGAGGCAAGCGCGGCCGCGTAGCGGTCGATCGAGTTGTAGGTCTTCTCAAGGTCGATGGTGGCGATGCGCGACGGTGCGCTCTCCGCGGCCTGCGGCCGCATCCAGCTTGCGCCGATCAGCACGGCGCCGAGGATCGCCACGGCGAGGAGATCGAGGCGGAAGGCGGCGCGGGGTGAACTCGAACGGGTCGGGGACATGTCTGACTCCTGCGTGCGTGGTCGCGGGGCGTGCGATCGGCGTCGGGCGTCAGCGCGAGGGCGCCGACGGCCGCAGCGCCCGTGCGTTGTTGATCTGGACGATGAGCTTCTCGGTGACATCCACCGTGCGCGCGGCGTGAAGGACGCGCAGGCGCTCGATCTGAGCCTCCGCCTGCTGCGTGAGCGGCGGAGCGTTCTGGCCGCGCTGCGTGCGGATCTCGAGCTTCGAGTCGTCGACGATGACGAGGTCGTACTTCTCCGCCTCGGCAAGGCGCTTCGCGCCCTCGCGGATCGAGCGGTACACCGACTGAAGCTTGAGGCTCATCTCGCGGTCGACCTCGAGTTCCTTGAAGCCGAGCCACTGCTTGTTCTGGAGGTCCCGCAGGCGGAACGCATCGATCTTGGCGTCCTTCTCGGGCCCATCGCTCATCGCCTCGATCTCGCGGCCGAGCGCCTCGAGCGCGCTTCGACGCTGCGCGGCCTCCTCGTTCGTGCGGGCCTGCAGCGCCTTGAGGCGCACATCCCACTCTGCGCTCTCCTCGAGGCGGTCGAAGACGGTCGCCATGTCGACGACGCCGATCGCGCTCGGCGGCGCAAGAAACGCGGGGAGACGCCTAGCGTCCGCGCTTCCGACGAGGAAGCCCGCGAGAGCGATGGCGGCGCCGATGGCGCAGGCTGCGAGGGTCGATGACTTCATGCGTTGCTCTCCGATTTCGTTTGCCGGCGCCGTGGCCCGGCGCGGGCGCGGATTGTACGGACGCCGCCGAAAGCCGCCGATTCCGCGGCGGCGCGATCTGTCAGAACGGGATCTCCGCCGAGAAGCTGAACACCTGCGTCTCGTCGGTGTCTTCCTTCACGACGGGGAAGGCGAAGTCGAAGGCGAGCGGCGCGGGGCCGAACTGCGGCAGGTAGAGGCGGATGCCGAGGCCCGCGGACACGCGGTACTGGTCGAACCCGATCTCGTCGGTCACCGTGCCCGAGTCGATGAAGCCGACCATGGTGAAGGAGTTCTGGAAGATCGGCTGCTCGTACTGGAGACCGAGCGAGAAGAGCCAGGTGCCGCCGACGGGGTCGTTCGAGCGCGGCGTCGTCGGGTCGATGTTCGCGCGCGACTTCGGGCTGATGGTGCGGAAGTCGAAGCCGCGGAAACTGCGGCCGCCGAGGTAGAAGCGCTCGTAGACGGGCGCTTCGTCGCCGACGATGTAGCCGACGTCGGTCGCGAGACGCAGCGTCGAGCGGCGGCCGAGGAAGTCCTCGGTCACCGTGAAGAACTGCGTGTAGCCCGCACGGAGGACCGTGAAGGGGTCGACGTCGTCGAAACTGACGAACTGCGTGGCGGAGAACTCGGCCGACGAGCCGCGGCTCGGGCGGAACTGTCGGTCGACGTCGGTGCGGCGGACGCTGAAGCCGAGCGACGCGAGCGTGGTCGGTCCGCGATCCTCGAAGACCTCGATGGGCGTGTCGGGGTCGAAGCTGGAGAGCTCGACCGAGGTGAGGGCCGTGTTCAGGCTCACGCTCCAGAAGTCGCCGAGGCGGCGCGAGAGGGAGATGGGCAGGCTGACGCGGTTCTCGTCGTAGTCCTCGTAGAGGCGGATCCTGTAGAAGGGCGAGAGCCTGAGCGAGTAGTCGGTCTCGAGGAGGTGCGGCTCGACGAACTCGAGCGAGAAGTTCGTCACCTCGTTGCCAGGGGCGATCGACATGCGGAACTGCTGGCCCGCGCCGCGGAAGGCGCGGCCCGAGATCAGCTCGTCGAGCGTCTCAGGCGTGTCCGCGATGTCGAAGTTCCGCTGGCTGACGCTGAACTCGCCGAAGACGCCCGAGTCTGTCCCGAGGCCGACGCCGAAGTTCACGCTGCCCGTGTTGCGCTCCTTGACCTCGACGAGGATGTCGCGCACGTCGGTGCGCACGCGCTCCACGCGCTCCGCGGCGACAGCGGGGTCGTCTGGACCGCCCGGCGCGCCGCTGGCATCGTCGCCGCTCGCGAGCTTGCCGAACGGGTCCGTCAGCTCGAGCGCGTCCTGTTCGTCGTCCCGCGCGCGCTGCACCGTCACGCGGACATCGTTGAAGAGCTGGCTCGCCTGCACGCGCTTCCGAGCGGTCTCGAGCTCGCGGCCGTCGAGCGTGCGGCCCGGCTGGATGCGCACGAGCCTGCGCACGACCTTGTCCTTCGTCAGGAAGTTTCCTTGGATATTGATGAGTCCGGCGATCGTGCGGCGTCCCTCGCGGATGGTCAGGACAAGCGCGACCTCGGGCTCGTCGCCGACGCGCACGGCCCGGTCCGTGATCGTGACGTCGACATGGCCGAGCAGGTGGTAGCTGTCGCGCACGCTCGCGATCGATTTGTCGAGCTTGAGGCGCGAATAGATGTCGCCTGGCTGGATCGCCAGCAGATCGCGGATCTGCTTCTCGTCTAGCACGGCGAGCGGGCGCGGCTCCTCCACGCCCCGACCCTCGACGGTGACGGAACGAAGGCGGTATCGCCTGCCTTCGCTCACCACGAAGACGACCTTCGCCTCCTTCGAGTCGGGCGATATCTCGATGCGCCGGTCCACGCGGACATCGAGGAATCCGCGGTCCTTGTAGAACTTGTCGAGCGTGGCCACGTCGTCGACGAGAAGCTCCTCGTCGAGCTCGCCCTTCACGAAGAGCGGAACCGCGGTGCGCGTGCGGACCTCGCCCGCGAGCTCCGACGCCGTGAAGGACTCGTTGCCGACGAACTCGATCTCCTTCACCTTCACGCGCGGCCCCTCGACCACGCGCAGGATGAGGATGCCCGTGTCCTTGAGGCGCGTCTCGTCGACGGTGACCTCCGCGAGGTAGTTGCCGCGCTTGCGGTAGAGCTCCTTGATGCGCGAGACGGACTGCTCGAGCAGGAAGTCGTCGCGCGGCCCGCCCGCGTAAAGCGGGATCGTCTTGCGCAGCTCCTGGTCGGAGACGACCTTGTTGCCCACGACCTGCAGGTCGCGCACGATCGGCTGCTCGACGAGCGCGTAGGTGAGCTCGACCGTTCCGTCGGGAAGGAGCCGCACGAGGGCATCGACGGTGTCGAACTGGCCGAGCCGGTACAGCGTTGCCACGTCGCTGCGCACGGCGGCCGCCTCGAAGGGCTGGCCCGCCGCGACGCGGGTGTTGTTGAGGACCTCGCGTTCGGTCACGCGTGAAAGTCCGGTGAAGACCACGCGCGCGATCGGCCTGTCTGCGAGCGTCTCGTCCTCGATCGCCGCGCTCTGCGCCAGCGCGGACGGCGCAAGTGCCGCGCTCGCAAGCACGATCGCCGCCGCAAGCGACATCGCGCGCATCGACCCGAGCGCTGCGCCCTTCGGTCGGCGGGGCTGGCTCGAGTGAGGCGCTGGTTCGCGGTCGGACAGGGACATTTCCCGCAGGATAGCGGTTCCCGCGCGGGTCGTGGCCGATGCGGTGGCGCCGATGCGCAAGGCATGGCGCGTCCTCGCGCGGGGCGATACCCTTCGCCCCATGACCACCGCAGAAGCCGCGCTCAAGCGTACGCCGTTTCACGCACTGCACCTCGAGCACAAGGCGAAGATGGTCGAGTACGCGGGCTACGAGATGCCGATCGCGTACGGATCGATCATCGAGGAGCACAGGCAGTGCCGCGAGTCGGCGGCGTTCTTCGACGTGTCCCACATGGGACGCCTCCGCTTCAGCGGCCGTCACGCGCGAAAGTTCCTCGACCGTGTGTGCACTCGGCAGATCCTCGGCATGCAGCCCGGGATGGTGCGGTATTCGCTCGTCTGCAACCAGAACGGCGGCTGCCGCGACGACGTGCTCGTCTACTGCGTCGACGAGGACGAGTACCTGATGGTCTGCAATGCCGCGAACCGCCACAAGCTCCTCGGCCACTTCGCCGAGGCGAAGGGCGACTTCGCCTTCAAGCTCGCCGACGAGACGGAGTCGACCGCGATGGTGGCGATCCAGGGCCCAAAGGCGATGGACCTCATCTCCAAGATGTCGTCGACGATTCCCTCGATGAAGCGCTACCGCTTCATGGTGAAGAATCTCGTCGTCATCAAGCTCCTCGTCTCGCGCACCGGCTACACGGGCGAGGACGGAGTCGAGGTGATCCTGCCCTCGTCGATGGCGAAGCTCGCGCTCGGCATGGTGCTGAAGGACATGGGGAGCGAGACGAGCGTGGTGAAGCCCGTCGGCCTCGGCGCGCGCGACACGCTGCGCATGGAGGCGGGGATGCCGCTCTACGGCCACGAGATCACGGAGGAGATCGACCCCGTGTCCGCGGGCCTCGAGTTCGCCGTCAAGTTCGACAAGGGCATGACGGGCGGCCCCGACGATGAACGCACGGGGACCTTCATCGGGCAGGAAGCCCTGCGCCGGATCAAGGAGCAGGGCCCCGCGCGCAGGCTGGTCGGGCTCTTCGTCGAAGGCCGTCGCTCGCCGCGGCAGGGAATGCAGGTCCTCTCCGCCGGGCAGGTGGTGGGCGAACTCACGAGCGGCTGCATTTCGCCCACCCTCGAGCGCGGCATCGCGATGGCATATGTGCCCGCATCGATGGCCGCGGAGGGAACCGCCTTCGAGATCGATCTCGCAGGCAAGGGCACGACGCCGGCCGTCGTGACCAAGCTGCCGTTCGTGTCGAGGGTTTGAGCGGTCGCGCCTGCGGCGGCTCCCTCTGGTGCGGACCGCGGCTGGCCAGCACCAAAGACGGCTGCTGCACGCGGCCGCCGCTCAGGCCTCGCGCCGTCGGCCCACAGGATTGTTCATCGCGTCCCTGCGGCGCACGACGCAGTTTGCTTCATGCAACACGACTGTGTTGGCGAAAGGCGCACGCATGGTCGAGGTCTCGGCCTGCCGAGGTACCCCAATCGGGGGAGGGCGGCGCTGACAATCTCAAAAATTCCTGTCGAAGCACCCTCGCGCGCTTGTCGCGGCCCAAAGGCTGCGTATCTTCCAGGCACGGCTTCGGCCGGGAAAGGAAGGAACGGATGGCGATGACTCAGACGGGAATCGGAGTGAGGACCAAGGACCAAGGACCAAGGACCAAGGACCAAGGACCAAGGACCAAGGACCAAGGACCAAGGACCAAGGACCAAGGCAGCCGCTGGCCTTCTGATGCCCGCGGCCTGATGGCGCGCGCGCTGGTTGCGGCGGTCGCGCTCGCGGGCACGGCGCCCGCATTCGGACAATCGGGCGGGGACGCGGGCCCGTTCAGAACGGCCTCTGGGATCTCCCACTACGAGCTCGTGGTGCTCGGGGCGGGGGAGTTCTCGGATTTCACAACCTACAACATGGCCTACGAGGTCACCGACTCCGGCATCGTGGTCGGGCAGATGAACAGGCAGGTCGGAGCCGTGTCCGTGTACCAAGGCTTCTTCTACCTCGACCGAGCGCTCTTCGGGAAGCCTGTGGGACACTTCGAGTTCCTGCCGTCCCTGCTTCCTGGTGGCGAGCCCTCGCCCATCACTCCCTCGATCGCGCTCGATGTGAACGCCGACGGGTGGATCGTGGGCGGCATGGGGCAAGATGCCGAATTCTTCCCCAGCGTGACCGACAGCCGCGCCGCCGCCTGGCGGCTGAGCGACGCGCAGGCGCCGTTCGCACGGACGATCGCCCCGCCTCAGCCAGGCGACGGCGAGAGCGGAGGCCCTAGGGTCTTGGGCTGGCTCGGCGCAGTCTCCGAGGGCGAGGAGCCGTGGGCGGCCTTCACCTTCGAGGGGCCTTTGTGCGGTTTCGGCAACCCCGTTGTGCTGCGGTCGGACCTGGCCGCAAGCGTGCGGCTCGATCTCGACGCGGGGACGAGCGAACCGCTGTTCCGCACACTGTGTCTCGCGTGCCCAGAGAATGATGTCACGGACCTGTCGAATCCGGGCGCCCGCCTCGCGGCGCACGGCATCTCGCCCGATGGCTCGCGGCTCTGTGGTTCGCGTGAGACCTGTGCGGACCATCAAACTTGCCTGCAACCGACGGCGCTCCGTGCGCGGCAGTGGTTCCGAGACGAGGAGTGTCCGCCCGATGACTGCGGCGTTGCATTCTTCCATTGTCCTCCCTGTCTCACTCCCAATGAGGTGCCGGAGCCAGTGAACTCGAGTTTCTTCGCCAAGCAGCGCTCCGTGCTCGACGATGGCACGGCGGTCGGTTTTGTCGCGGACCTGTGGCCGGAGGTCGCTTCCAACTCTTGCAAAACCTGGGCCTACGCGTGGAACCCGCTCGATGCGTGCGAAGTGCATCCGTGCCTAGATGATGGAAGCGCCCCCCTCGACATTGGAACTAGGCTGCCCATCCCCGACTCGATGCTTCCCCAGCTTGTGCGCTCGGAGGCGTTCGACATCGAGCGGAACCCGGCCACGGCGAACGGCCGCCGCGTCGGCCACTTCGCCGTCGGCGATGTGGCGACGAAGATCCCGGGCAAGCCAGATCCCGCGCTGCGCGGCCTCGTCTGGTTCGCGGAGGGCGACCAGGGCTCGAACTGGGCCGTGGCCGACATCAACCAGATGGTGTCCCCGACCTCGCCGATCCCGGGTGTCTCGTCGTTCACGGTCCGCGCCCTGCGCGGCGTGAACACACGAGGCGACGCCGTCGGCATGGCGGAGTTCACGCCGATCGCCGACCCAGACCTCCGCATCCGACGCGCCGTCCTTCTCCGTGCGGTGCCGTTGGGGCTCCGTGGCGACCTGAATCGGGACGGCACGGTCAACGCATCGGACCTCACGCTCCTCCTCGGATTCTGGTGCACCGAGGCGACCGCAAGCTGCGTCGCGATCGCGGACCTGAACCTCGACGGGCTCGTGAACGGTACGGACCTCACGATCCTGATCGGGAACTGGGGCAACGGCCAGGCCACGGCGGCCGCGACGCACAGCGGCGAGCCCGTGCCGGAGGCGGTCGCGCTCGAGACGAAGGACGCGGTCGAGTTCTCGATCGAGTTCGTGGGGCTCGGCGGGATCGAGGGCTACAAGGAATGGGCCGCGACGGCGCCCGCGCCGTTGCGCGAGCTGGTCGAGCAGGTGGTGTGGAACACAGCAAAGGGAGGTGTGGAATGAAGCAATCGACATCGACATCGACATCGACATCGACACGAATCCGAAGTCTCTCAGGCCGCCGCGGCATGCGCGCGCCTTCGTCACTGGCGGCCCTCGTCGCCGCTTCGGCGGCGGCGTCGGCCCTCGCGACGGCCGCCGACGCGGCGCTCACGAGCTACGCCGACGAGGCCTCGTGGCGCGCCGCAGCGGGGGCTGTGACGACGGTCGCAGCGCCGAACATTCCATCGGGGGGGCTCTATCTCCCGCAGCTCGGCCTCGATGCAGCAGTTGTCGGAACCCCAATCCCCGCCATCCTCGTCGACCCCTGGGGCCTTCCCGCCGGCACGAACGTGCTGCAGGCGGGCCAGAATGGGCAGGTATGGTCGCGCGCCTTCAACTTCTCCCAGCCGATCGTCACGGCCTTCGCGATCGACTGGCTGTTCCGGCCTGAGCAGGACGTTCTGGGGGTCTCAGCCTACTTCGGCTCCACCCACGTGGGATCTCTGTTCTGGGAGCCCGCCAGCGCCTTCCCTGGGCCCCCGCGGTTCTACGGCTTCACGAGCACGCTGCCGTTCAATCAGGTCGTGCTCGTCGGTACCCAGATGTCGTGGGGCCGCGCCGTGATGTTCACGCAGATCCCGGCACCAGGCGCCGTGGCGTTGCTCGCCCTCGCGCCGCTCGCGTCGACCCGCAGGCGGCGGTGAGCCGCGGGGGCGTCGCGCAGGCGTCGAAGTCGACAACCACGGGTGCCCGTGGACGAAGTCCACGGAACGAGAATCGTCGGAGTCGACGGCTGACGTCGTCCGTTCCTTGGACTTCGTCCAAGGGCACCCGTGCGGGTCGTCTCGGACGGTCTGGATCGTCGGAGTCGAACACCGGTGGGTGTCTCGTCGGACGGTTTGGATCGTCGGAGTCGACAACCACGGGCACCCGTGCGTTCGGCAGCACCAAAGGGAGCGGCCGCAGCCGCGACCGCTCAAACCACGGGTGCCCGTGGACGAAGTCCACGGAACGAGAATCGTCGGAGTCGACGGCTGACGTCATCCGTTCCTTGGACTTCGTCCAAGGGCACCCGTGCGTTCGGTAGCACCAAAGGGAGCGGCCGCAGCCGCGACCGCTCAAAACAAGGGCACCCGTGCGTTCGGTAGCACCAAAGGGAGCGGCCGCAGCCGCGACCGCTCAAAACAAGGGCACCCGTGCGTTCGGTAGCACCAAAGGGAGCGGCCGCAGCCGCGACCGCTCAAACCAAGGGCACCCGTGCGTTCGGTAGCACCAAAGGGA
>QLAH01000282.1_pt1 | contig 34947 bp, 36 predicted proteins | sample 4693081 | NCBI WGS metagenome assembly QLAH01 (sample SAMN09425401, study PRJNA476045) | Lake water metagenome, whole genome shotgun sequencing project. | reverse complement strand
GATGTGTTGGACTTCTTGACCCAGGCCATTCAGGCCGAACGCTTGGGGCACGAGCACCCTGACCTGCGGCCTCAACCCTCGGCTGAGGATGAAACCCCTTTGGCGGCGTAGCCCCCTGAATCTTTACCATAAGAATGAGATAAGCTAGATGCTGAAAACCTGAACCTATAGCAGTCCTAAACCATTCGTGAGTAACAAGCCTTGTATAACAAGGGGCTTAAGCCCCTTGCCTACTCACAAATCAGCTAGGACGGCTATAGAAGGCTTTTCAGGTTCTCAAGCTTAATTGGAATGACTATAAATCTTGAATCATCTGATGTACTGTTTGAATCAACAAAAGAATATCATCTCTGCATATGCTTTAAATTTGCTGTTCATCCACTTCAAAGTAAACGTGGGCAAGAATATTTCGCAAACCCATGATTTCTTGCCAATGAATTTGAGGATAGTTCATCAGGAACTTTCCTTCTGTTTTTTAATGAATTTGCTTAAAAGCCTCTCCAATCGCTAGTAAAATCATGTAAATAGAATCGAGATGTTCAAGTCCTACCTCTGTGCGTCGAAAGTCTTGTGGTTCAGTAATGCTCTCGAATCGTTGCGGAATGCGCTCTAGAGCGATGAGAATTTTTTGGAGTCGTTCTATCAAAAGATTGTCATCCGACATGAATGGCTTCTTTGTCTAAACGAGACTTCAATCCAGGATGCATGTTTTGATGATAGCGAATAACATCTACTGGACGTTTGAGAAGCTCTATTAATAAATCTAATCGCAACCGCGAGGTCAATAGCAGGTTTAGATAATCTGTTTGGAAGACAATATCGCTTTTAGGGCCAGTCTCGCCACGAGCGTAGGAGCCAAAATAGTCTAAGGCCGTGAGGTGAAGACTTTCTCCCCGCTGTGATTTAAACTCTCGCAAAAGCTGTTTCAGTTCCTCTTGGGAAATGATTGCTTGGCCCTCTATGGGTAAAATGGCCATGGGAATTATGCTGCGCTGTTTAAGTAGTTGTAAACAGGAACTTGAATAAAGTGATCAGGTTTTGACTGTTCTAAAACTGTTTTCTGCAATCGTTCTACCGTTGATGGAGCGAAAAACTGTTCGCCCGTTTCTTCATTGACACGAGCAGGTACATTTTCGATCAAAATCATTTGACCGTTTAAGTGTAGGGTATAAGTAACTTGCTTTTCGACTAAGGTTTCTTGCCACATCGTTTTCATTGATAGATCATCTCCTTTCTGCAAAATCGCTACTCCACCTATCGATTTCAGGCTCGTATAGGGTAATAATTTCAAGAATGGGACGAGAAGGATAGCTGCATTGGATATGAATTGGTCGCTGCGCCTGTGTAAAGCCTAGGATTAAACAGCTTGGCCCATACTTATCATCCGGGTAGTCTTCGATGATGTGACCATTGGCAACGGCTTCTCTGACCTCCCGCACCAAAATTCCACGAATGATAGATTGATCAACGGCGTGCTTAGAGAACTCAAACAGATCCTCAGCGAACTTTCTCCGTATATTTTCGATACTCACAGCCATCATCGCTATTGTAGCGCCTTCCCTAGGGTATTTTGCCAGAGCCACACAGCTAGGGGTATGGTCATGAACTGTAACAGCGGATACATTGCTGTTACAGTCAGGTGGCAAAAGGTAACAACTCGTTAACGTGACCTAAAGAGATCCTAGTTTTTGGGGAAGTCCTAAAGACTGGGGCTTATAGTAGGCTACTGTCGTTTACTCTACAGCGTTTGTCTATATCCATTAGCCTGATGGAAACTAAAACGATTCAAATTCGAGTGAGTGCAGAGGTGGCTGAGAAGTTCGAGGCACCTTCTGAGGAGGAACGCGCAAAAATAGAAGCGCTGATTAGCCTGCAAATTAAAAGCTTTGCTCGGCCTACCCGTTCGCTTTAAAAAATTGCGATTTTAACTCCAGGCGACTGGCTAAAGATTCAATGAAAAAGCCCCAAACCGTAAAAGCTCTTGAGGAATTTGGTAGGGTCAGGCTCTCCCAAAGTTTTTTCATGCGGGAATTTCTGTATTCTGAGATTTCCCAAATCGAAGGAATACCCAATATTCCCGATAATCCAGATTTAGCGATTGAGGCAGGTCGAAATCTTTGTGAGAAAGTTTTGGAGCCGATTCAAGATGCCCTAGGACGGATTGCGATTCGATCTGCCCATCGATCCTGCGCGGTGAATGCTAAGGGGGCGGAGAATAAAAATCAATATAACTGCTCTAGTAATGAAGCCAGTTATGCTAACCATATTTGGGATATGAGGGATAGTGACGGCTATATGGGAGCAACAGCCTGTATTGTGGTTAACTCGTTTATCCCATTCTATGAGCGCACCCAAGATTGGACGGCTCTAGCCTGGTGGGTTCACGATCACATTCCGGCCTATGCCAGCATGGTTTTCTTCCCTAAATATGCGGCCTTCAATATCTCTTGGCATGAGAATCCAGATTATCCGAAGTTTATCTCTAGCCATTTCCCCAATCCACACACTGGCAAGAAAGGCTATTTAACAAAACAGGGTATGGATAATTTTGAAGGCGATCATGGTGACTTTTACAAGTCTTTTTTAATGGATTTAAAGCCTAAATAACAGTCTGTAGGGTGCATTCGCGGCTTCCCACTCCTGGCTAATCACCCTAGATTACGCTTTGGGGCCGCAATGCACCACGCGAGGTGCCTCTAATTTGGTGCATTGCTTCGCGAATGCACCCTACGAGTTACACAAATGGCCTTTAATTATCAACTTCAGGATAAACATCATGGGAAAACCGACAGGCTTTATGGAGTATCTGCGGGAAGTGGCGCAAGAGGTGGCCCCCGCCGATCGGATTCGTAATTGGGACGAATTTCACCTGGCCATGCCAGAGGAAAATTTGCGTACCCAAGGGGCGCGATGTATGGATTGCGGCACGCCCTTTTGTCATACGGGCATCACCATCAGCGGCATGGCCAGTGGTTGCCCAATTAACAATTTGATCCCCGAATGGAACGATTTGGTCTATCGTGGCCTGTGGGAAGAAGCCCTGGAGCGGCTGCACAAAACCAACAATTTCCCGGAATTTACGGGGCGGGTTTGTCCGGCTCCCTGTGAGGGTTCCTGCGTGTTGGGCATCACCAGCCCCCCGGTGACGATTAAGAACATTGAGTATTCCATTGCCGAAAAGGGCTGGGAATCGGGCTGGATTACCCCTACCCCACCGAAGCAGCGCACGGGCAAAAAGGTAGCGGTGATTGGCTCTGGCCCAGCGGGGCTGGCGGCGGCGGCACAGCTTAATTCGGCGGGCCATTGGGTGACGGTGTATGAGCGGGCCGACCGTCCCGGTGGGCTGCTGATGTACGGCATCCCCAACATGAAGCTGGACAAGAAGGAAGTGGTGCAGCGGCGGCTGGATGTGCTGGAGGCCGAGGGCGTCACCTTTGTCTGTAATACCGAAGTGGGCAAAGACATTGCCGCCGAAACCCTGATGCAGGATTTTGATGCGGTGCTGCTCTGCACGGGTTCCACCAAGCCGCGAGACCTGCCCATTGAAGGGCGCGACTTGAAGGGCATCCACTTTGCCATGGAATTTCTCACCGAAAACACCCGTACCGTCCTAGATGGCCAGCCTACACCAGGCTTTATCTCAGCGGCAGGTAAGGACGTGGTGATCATCGGCGGCGGCGACACCGGGACAGACTGTGTGGGCACCTCCATTCGCCACGGCTGCAACAGCGTCACCCAGGTGGAAATTATGCCCCAGCCGCCGGATACCCGCGCCGCCAACAACCCCTGGCCCGAATGGCCCAAGGTCTACAAGATGGACTATGGCCAAGAGGAAGCCGCTGCCCAATTTGGGGCCGATCCTCGCACCTACCTGACTACCGCCACCAAGTTCGAGGGCGACGAAAATGGTCAGGTGAAAGCTGTCCATACCGTCCAAATTCAGTGGGGCAAGGACGAAAACGGGCGCTTTGTGCCCCAGCCCATCCCCGGCACCGAGAAAGTGGTGCCCGCCCAGTTGGTGCTGCTGGCGATGGGCTTTTTGGGGCCAGAACAGCCCCTCATTGATGCCTTGGGTTTAGAAAAAGACGCCCGCAGCAATGTCAAAGCCCAGCACGAGCAGTACACCACCTCCATCCCTGGAGTGTTTGCCGCTGGAGATTGCCGCCGAGGCCAAAGCCTTGTGGTGTGGGCGATTAACGAAGGCCGGGGTGCCGCACGAGAGTGTGATCGCTATCTGATGGGGCGTACTGAGCTACCCTAGCGTATCGGTACAAGCCACCCAAAACCCGGTTGCTTCAGCGATATTCTGACAGTTATGCCTAACTGTTTTCCTGAGAAACCGGGTTTTAGCTGTCCCCAGTGCTGGGGATGGTCTCGGTAATCAACGTGATATAAAAAAGGCTGAGGAAATGATTCCTCAGCCTTTCGTTTAATGATTTATTCCCTAGTAGGGAAATTGCTTAGTAGCGGTAGGTGCTAGCACCGGGCTTGTGCACGATGAAGCTAGCGATCTGGCACTGCTTCACGTTGTCGAAACCGACCACGCGGATGAAGCAGTTGGAGTACTCAGAGCGGCAAGCCTGCACTTCGCTCAGCACTTCCTGGGTGGAGGTAGCGTTGAACATGGGCAGCTTCCACATCGTCCAGTAGTAGGTTTCGGGGTTGGAGTCTTCGTTGAACTCCACAGCCGGGAAGTAGCCCATTTTCAAGATGTAGGCGATTTGCCGCTCGATCTGAGCATCAGTCAGAGGGGGCAGATAGGACATCGTTTCATAACGACGCTCTTTAGGCAGAGTTTTCATAGTTCCTCGCTGGTGTTACTAATCTGCGATCAGCCGTAGCCCATCGCGCATGAACAAAGGGGTTGAAAAGCGATCACCGGACGGGTATCCGTTGGCCTACTCAGGGGAATGATTGGCATCGGGGGTAGATTCCTGAGGCACCTCAGCGGTGCTTAGGGTTTCTGACTCGACCGTATGTTCGGCATCCCCTAGTTGAGTGAGGCGCTCTAAATGCTGGCGGCGGTGTTCCATATTGGCTTGCTGAAGGTTGGCGATCACCATTTCCGGCAAAAACTCACAGATTTCCTCTGCAATGTGCTGCCGAACGATCATGATGCGCATGGCCATATCGGGCTTTTCTGCCATGAGGGCCGTCAGGTAGGTTTCCCCATCCTGGAGGGCTTCCTTGGTGGAAAAGGTGTTGAGCCAATAGGCTTGGGCGGGGTTGGTTTCCTTGAGCTGACTCAGCACCGTTTTCACGGCCTGGAAGGTCAGATAGCTGGTCAGCACCTTAGCGGTGTCTTTTGCCGCTTGTTTGAGGTCCATCGCTGTCTCCTCCAACGGTTGACCTAGACCCCGCCAAGGGGTGGGTAGCCCTGATTTAAGCCCGAAATCTGGATAGATTCGGTAACTTAGGCCGCAATCTTAAGTTTTCTTAAGACGCTATTCCTAGGAACTGGCCCACTCCCCGCCGCCGCCGCGATATTAGAGGGTGTCAACGGTGTCGAACTCGAACTTGATTTCCTTCCACAGTTCGCAGGCGGCAGCCAGTTCGGGAGACCACTTGCAAGCTTCGCGGATGATGTCGCCACCTTCGCGGGTGAGGTCGCGGCCTTCGTTACGGGCCTGAACGCAAGCTTCCAGAGCCACGCGGTTAGCGGTTGCACCGGGAGCGTTACCCCAGGGGTGACCCAGCGTACCACCACCGAACTGAAGCACGGAGTCGTCGCCGAAGATGTCCACCAGCGCGGGCATGTGCCACACGTGGATACCACCGGAGGCCACAGCCATCACGCCGCCCATGGAGGCCCAATCTTGGGTGAAGTACACACCGCGAGAGGGGTCACGCTCAACGTAGTTTTCGCGCAGTAGGTCTACGAAGCCGAGGGTACCAGCGCGGTCACCTTCCAGCTTGCCCACCACGGTTCCGGTGTGGATGTGATCACCACCGGACATGCGCAGACACTTGGCCAGCACACGGAAGTGGATCCCGTGGTTCTTCTGACGGTCGATCACAGCGTGCATGGCGCGGTGAATGTGCAGCAGAACGCCGTTGTCGCGGCACCAGTGGGACAGGGTGGTGTTGGCGGTGAAACCAGCGGTGAGGAAGTCGTGCATGACGATGGGCATGTCGAGTTCTTTGGCGTACTCGGCCCGCTTCAGCATTTCTTCGCAGGTGGCGGCGGTCACGTTCAGGTAGTGACCCTTGATTTCGCCAGTTTCAGCCTGGGACTTGTGGATAGCATCGGCCACAAACAGGAAGCGGTCGCGCCAGCGCTGGAAGGGCTGGGAGTTGATGTTTTCGTCGTCTTTGGTGAAGTCTAGACCGCCGCGCAGGGCTTCGTACACGGCGCGGCCATAGTTCTTCGCAGACAGACCCAGCTTGGGCTTGATGGTACAACCCAGCAGAGGACGACCGTACTTGTTCAGGCGGTCGCGCTCAACTTGGATACCGTGGGGAGGCCCTTGGAAGGTCTTCAGGTAGGCCACGGGAATCCGCAGGTCTTCCAGACGCAGGGCGCGCAGGGCCTTAAAGCCGAACACGTTCCCCACCAGGGAGGTCAGCAGGTTGGTGACGGAACCTTCCTCGAACAGGTCGAGGGGGTAGGCCACGTAGCAAATGTATTGGTTATCTTCACCGGGCACTGGCTCGATGTCGTAGCAACGACCCTTGTACCGATCCATGTCGGTCAGCAGGTCGGTCCACACGGTGGTCCAGGTACCCGTAGAGGATTCAGCGGCGACCGCAGCGGCGCACTCTTCGGGAGGCACACCGGGCTGGGGGGTCATCCGGAATGCCGCCAAAATATCGGTATCTTTGGGGGTGTAGTCGGGGGTGTAGTAGGTCAGCTTATAGTCCTTTACACCGGCGCTATAGCCCGCTTTTGACTGAGTCGTTGTCTGAGAGTAAGACATATCTCCCTTCCTGTGAATCTAAGAAATCTCTCACGCGAACCCCGGTGGCCCAGTCGCAGACACGGCTATCCCCACAGCAAATGGGAGGAAACAGTGCCCAGTCCAAGAACCAGCCCGACGTCCAAAACAATGAGATGGCAGCAAACAGGAGGCAACTAGCGAGTAGTTGCCCACCAGACGCTTTAGGTATTTTTCATTACCTCATGCTCTAGCATATTACCAGCGATTGGATAAGGTTTATTTTGGAAGATCTGTATATATTCATAACTTTAAGTTATGGTGCCTCATGAATTTGAGTATGTATTTCTCAACTTCTCTGAAAGGGGATTGGCCGTGGTCGATTGTGTGATAGAAGGACGCGGCAGCATGGCAACGTCCTCTGGAGTGTGCCCCCAGGGAATGCTGTGGTAAAGGGCCATCCCCATCAACTTGAATCGGCTAGGGCAGTCATGTCAGTGAGGTTGGGCTCCTGGCCTGCAACGCACGACGCGCCGTTGGGGGAAGTTGATCTGAAAGATGGTCAAGCCCTTGAGGAATCGCCCCTCTGGCGAATGTTAAGGACTGTGTTGATTTCCTCAGGTTACTCCAGTGGGCGTCAGGCATTCCCGTATGATCGTTTCCAAAGTTTGTAAATTTTCCTAAGATTCTGGAGATTCAAACGTGTCTCTTCCGTTACTAAACTATTCTCCGTCCAGCCAGAACCAGCGGGTTGCCGATATTGATGTGGGCGGCGACCGTCAGCCCCGGATTTTCTCCACCGATGACGTCTACAGCGGCACCGGCATGGATGCCCTGATCGAGGCCGCCTATCGGCAGATGTTCTTCCACGCCTTCAAGTGTGATCGTCAGATCTTCCTGGAGTCGCAACTGCGGAACGGACAAATCACCGTGCGCGACTTCATCCGAGGTTTGGCACTGTCTTCCACCTTCTACAACAGCTTCTTTGCCAAAAATAGCAACTACAAGTTTGTTGAGCACTGCGTCCAAAAAATTCTGGGCCGCGAAGTCTACAACGAGCGCGAAAAGATCGCTTGGTCTATCGTGGTGGCCAACAAGGGCATTCAGGGCCTTGTAGATGCGCTGCTCGACAGCGAAGAGTACCTGACCAACTTTGGCTACAACACCGTACCCTACCAGCGTCGTCGGGTGCTGCCCGGTAAAGGTGAAGGCGATCTGCCCATCCACATCAGCAACCCCCGCTACGATGCCTACCACCGCACCCAACTGGGCTTCCCCCAAATCATTTGGCAGTCCCAGGTCAAGCGGTTTGTGCCCCAAGACAAGAAGGCCACCGCTGGCAACCCCAGCCTCTTCCTGTCCATGGCCCGCAACATTGGCGCAACGGGTGCGGCTCCGGCTCGCGTTTCCGTGAGCGATATCAACATTGCCACCGCTGTACCCTACCGCAAGCTGTCTACCTAGACGCTAAGGTTGGTTTTACAGGAAAAGGGAGTCGCCTACGGGCGGCTCTCTTTTTGTTTGAGGAGTCGGGTTGTGAAGGCTAAAAAAATCCCCCGGTTCTCCGAGGGATGCGCTTTGGTGTATCTACCATTCACCTGATGACCTAGACGACCTTAGGCCTAAAAGGTTGCCTCAATCAGAGCACTTCCCCCTTGTTCCCAGTCTCCGACGGGGAAACTCCGACGGGGCTCTGCCCCAGTAGCGAGGCTGGAGCCTCGGAGAGGGTACCTAACCTCAGTTCGGGTTAGACATCGTGACCAGATCCCCTGGTAGACCTCACCCCCAGCCCCTCTCCTCGTGGGAGAGGGGAGCTAGAACAGCTCAAAGTCCCTCTCCCTTGGGGAGAGGGATTTAGGGTGAGGTCTAAAGCGCAAGCTGGAAGCAGGTTTCTCAAGCTTGCAGCGACTGGCTTACCCCGAACTCAGGTTACCTAGGCAAAGCCTAGGCACCGGGAGGCGTGCGGAACTGAGGTTCGTTAGGGTAGGGGTTCACCGCCATTCCCTGCACCTTGGAGGAACGCAGCCTGTTCTCGCAGGGAGTTGGCCCACTCCACATCGCCTTCCGCTTCAATCAGATCGGCGGCTTTCTCGAAGTCGGCAACGACAGACTGACGAGTCTCCTCAGGAATATCCTCTGGCCCTTCGATGGTTGCCCCTTGTTCTAGGTAGACCTGGCCCAGGGTGGCTTGGGCGCGGCCTAGGTAGGCTAGAGATTGGTTAGGGTCTAGCTCAATGGCTTCGGTGTAGGCGGCAATAGCGTCGTCGTAGCGCTCAACGCCAATCAGGGATTCGGCCCTGGCTAGGGTAATCTCGTATTCCGTCGCCAGCCTGACAACCAGGTTAAAATCGCCGCCATTGCCGGAATAGGATCGGGCCACCACGCGGTAGGTGCCATCGGCGGGAAGCTCGGCCACAATGCGAGAGTTGAGGCTGCCGCCGAAGTCGTCGTTGAAGAAAATTTCTTCTCCGGTGGGGTTTTGTAAAGACAGCACCGGGTCAAAGTCTTCGCTCTCTAGGGTAATGGTGACGACTTGTCCAGCTTGGCCCTCAAAGGTGTGGGCAGACTCGGCGGGGACGATGGTGCCCCCCGTTTCCAGGAGAGACTCCTGCGCTTTCACGGGCGCTGTGACCAAGCCCATCCCCAGGCTAGACGCTAGGGCCAATAGGGTAATCAGGGATCGAACGGGTCGCCGCAACGCCATGGTGCCTCCGGGGGTAAATCTTGTCCCTGCACCTTAACACAGGCCATTAGGGGCCATCGCACCATTGGGACAAACCGTAAGGTGTCTCTGGGTATGTTAAAACCATGGCAGTTTAGGCTATCTGATCCCCAGATCCTGGCTGATTTCCCCGATCACTCCTTCACTCCATGGCTCCCCTCTCTTACTTTGCTATCAGCGCCAGCTTTTTCCTCGCCACCCCAGCCCTAGCGCTGCCGCCACCAGAGGACACCCCAGAAGAAATCCTGCGCACGGAAATCATTACCGAGGCCCGATCTCCTTTAACCGGGGAACCCCTGTCAGCGGCTGAGTATGCTGTCTTGATGGAGCAACTCCAGGATCCCAACCGCAATCCCCAGGTTAGTCCCGACTTAGCGAGTTTGATTGCGTTGCTTCAGATGCGGCGGGTGGTGAAGCCTATCCTGCCTTTTATTCGCTAAAGACAGAAAAAATACGAGGACTAAAACCCACCATCGGTATCAAAAAAATCCCGGTGGAAACCACTAAGTTTTGTTAATCTATTTCGCAGATAGTAAACTCACGACAATCTGAGGGCTTTGCCCATCGCGCCAATAGCCCCTAGTGTTCACCTCTGATCCAAGAAATCCTGGTTGCGGGGTAAACTCCTAACAGCGCACGGTACTGGCCCGCACAGCACTGGCAAACGGTTAGGGCATCGGGCACCTCAGGCTGCGTCATCATCACCTGTGGACTTTAAAACATGGCTGTAACCGTTGATCCTGGGCAAATTGACCGCATCGTCTGGAACCAGCACCACGATCCCTTTGAGGTGTTAGGGCCTCACATGGTGCAGCAGGACGGCAAGACCGTCTGGGCTGTCCGCGCCTACCTGCCCCAGGCTGACCAAGCTTGGGTGGTGCTGCCGGAGGAGCACAAGGAAGTGCCCATGGAGAGCTACCACAATCCCCACTTCTTTGAATGCATTTTGGAAGTGAAGGATTTGGCCAACTACCAGCTCAAATACGTCAGCGACGGCCATGTTCACGTCACCTACGACCCCTACGCCTTCAAAACCCGCGCCATTACCGACTTTGACATTCACCTCTTCGGCGAGGGCAACCACCACCGCATTTACGAAAAACTCGGTGCCCACTACACCGAAGTTGAAGGCGTTGCCGGGGTTTACTTTGCCGTGTGGGCACCCAACGCCCGCAATGTTTCTGTATTAGGGGATTTTAACTACTGGGATGGCCGCAAGCACCAGATGCGCCGCCTCTCCAACGGCATTTGGGATCTGTTCATCCCCGAACTGAAGGTGGGCACCCACTACAAGTACGAAATCAAAAACTACGATGGCCACATCTACGAGAAGTCTGACCCCTACGGCTTCCAGCAGGAAACTCGGCCCAAAACCGCATCCATCGTCACCGACCTCGACAGCTATGCTTGGCAGGATGACAAGTGGATGGAGAAGCGGCGTCAAACCGATCCGCTGACTGAGCCTGTTTCGATTTACGAAGTTCACCTCGGCTCTTGGTTGCACGAGTCCTCTGCTACCCCAGCCCTGCTGCCCGATGGCACCCCCGAACCCGTCGTCACCGTCGCTGAACTGAAGCCCGGTGCGCGGTTCCTCACCTATCGAGAACTGGCGGCGCGGCTGATCCCCTACGTGAAGGAACTGGGCTTTACCCACATTGAGCTGCTACCCGTCGCCGAGCACCCCTTCGATGGCTCCTGGGGCTACCAGGTGACGGGCTACTACGCGGTCACCTCCCGCTACGGCACCCCGGAAGACTTCATGTACTTTGTGGATCAGTGCCATGCCAACGGCATTGGGGTAATTGTGGACTGGGTTCCCGGCCACTTCCCCAAGGATGGCCACGGGCTGGCCTTCTTCGACGGCACCCACCTCTACGAGCACGCCGACCCCCGCAAGGGCGAACACAAGGAATGGGGCACCCTGGTCTTCAACTATGGCCGCAACGAGGTGCGTAACTTCCTGGTGGCCAACGCCATCTTCTGGTTCGAGAAGTACCACATCGACGGAATCCGGGTGGATGCCGTGGCCTCCATGCTCTACCTCAACTACTTCCGTAAGGATGGGGAATGGGTGGCCAACGAGTACGGCGGCCATGAGCACATCGAGGCGGCAGACTTTTTGCGCCAGGTGAACCATCTGCTGTTTACCTACTTCCCTGGCGTGCTCTCCATTGCCGAAGAATCCACCGCTTGGCCGATGGTGTCTTGGCCCACCTACGTCGGCGGTCTGGGCTTCAACCTCAAGTGGAACATGGGTTGGATGCACGACATGCTGGACTACTTCCACATGGATCCCTGGTTCCGGCAGTTCCACCAAAACAACGTCACCTTCAGCATTTGGTACGCCTTCACCGAGAACTTCATGCTGGCGCTGTCCCACGATGAGGTCGTCCACGGCAAGAGCAATATGCTCGGCAAAATGCCCGGTGACGAATGGCAGAAGTTCGCCAACCTGCGCTGCCTCTACACCTACATGTTCACCCACCCCGGCAAAAAGACGCTCTTTATGAGCATGGAATTTGGCCAGTGGAGCGAGTGGAACGTGTGGGGCGACCTAGAGTGGCACCTGCTGCAATACGAGCCGCACCAAAACCTGAAGCGGTTTATGGGCAAGCTCAACGAGTTTTACCGCAGCGAACCCGCCCTGTTCACCCAAGACTTCGACCAGGCGGGCTTTGAGTGGATTGATTGCAGCGACAACCGCCACAGCGTGGTGTCCTTCCTGCGGCGCGACAAGGGCACGGGCGACTTTGTGGTGGTGGTGTGCAACTTCACCCCCCAACCCCACAGCCACTACCGCATCGGTGTCCCCGAAAAGGGCTACTACAAGGAACTGTTCAACAGCGACGCCCGCGACTTTGGTGGCAGCAACATGGGCAACCTCGGCGGCAAATGGTCGGACGACTGGGCCTTCCACAACCGTCCCTTCTCCCTCGATCTCACCCTGCCACCGCTGGGCGTGATTGTGCTGAAACTCGACAAGGAAGAAACCCAAAAGGCCCTGGCCGAGGGTTAATCCTGCCTGCTCTATCGCAGCCCCAACCAACACCGTCACCCGTCACCAGGGAGTAAACTCCCTGGCTGACCGCAAAAGTCTGCTGAAGCAGACTGGGATAATCAGATTCCAATCCTCTAAAGAGGATTTTGGCCTTGAGCCAAGGACTCGAAGTCCTTGGCTCAAGTTTTGTCGCTAGGATAGCGGTAAATTCGTTGGGGATGCGCCCACTATGTTTGCGTTGGTTTCGCCCGAAAGCATCCAGTTGCCAGCGGGGGCGGTAGTGCGGTTGCCAGCCACCTGGTCGGAGTATCAACGCCTGTGTGAACAGCGGGGTGATGGTACTCTGCCGCGATTAAAATACCGTCTTGGAGAAGTGCTGCTGATGTCTCCCTTGCCTGTGCACGGGCGCGATGCCAACCTGATCGCCGACATTGTGAAAGCCCTGCTCGACCATCGGGAACAAGACTACGATGCCTTCACCCCGGTAACGATGACGCTACCCGAAATCAGCGGCCTAGAGCCAGACTACTGCTTTTACATTCAGAATTGGCGGGCCATATCGGGCAAAACCCGAATTGATTGGCAGCAGGATCCACCCCCGGATTTAGTGATTGAAGTTGATGTCACCAGCTTTTCGGACGTACAGGATTACGTTCCCTTTCGGGTGCCGGAAATCTGGCTCTACAAACAGCAACAGCTTTTGATATATCAGCTTCATGCGGAGGACTATCAACGGGTTAGCCACAGCCAATTTTTCCCAGAATTTGATCTGCCTGCGATCCTCACCCGCTGCGTGAACATTGCCTACGACCGCAACTCCAGTGCCGCCATTCGCGACCTCAAACAGCAGCTAGCGGCACAAGGTTAGCGGCTTGCTAGAGTCCTTTAGTAGGTTGGAGTCTTTCAATGGGGAGGGAGACTTTCTGCAATGCTGGCGGCAAGAGCTAGAAATTCCTTAACCTGGGAATGCTAGGGATAGCAATCATGGGGTCTCGGCGGTGAATGGAAAAGCATTGGGTGCGGCAGTCCTGACGGTGGTAGCGCTGGTGGTCGGTGGCTATCGGGCAGGCGACCGATCCCTGGCCTTTCACAGCATCAAACCCGGAGAAATCCTCCCCGGCACCGCCTATCGCTATGCCTTTCAACTCAAAGAGGTGATGCACCCCGATGGCTCCCTCGAAAAAAGTTTGGCGGTTTTCCTCACCGACGACCAAGGGCGGGCCTATCAACTGCCTGGCAACTTTGTTTTTCGGGAAAGCCCCGGTGAATTTATCTGCGATCAATGCGTGGCTATTCTGCAAGAGGGAGAGGCCACCTATCTCGTGACTCGTTCTCCATCGGAGGATGCCAGCGGCACCTACCGCCACTGGATTGTCAACCTGAGCCAACCTAACGCTACCCAAGAATCTGGCTACCTAAGCTGTGGTCAGGTCTACCGCCAAGAACAAGACTTGGTCTTTCCCCACCATCCGGCCCAGTGCCCTGGCCTTTGGCCCAGTCAACAGCCTAAGCAGTGGGAATATCACCATGTTGCCCTTGGTGGCCCCTAGCGCCCTAGCCGCGAGATCCCCTTTGGCAGAGGATCTCAGGATCGCGGGCCAGCGGGATCCCACGTCGCAAAATACCGCTGAAGGTCGCCACCATTACAATTCGTGGGGGTAGCCCCGTTCGCCCTAGTAAAGAAGGCCCAACGGGTGTAACACTAAAAACAGCCTTCAGGCAGGCGCATACCCACCACTGTCCTCACAATTTGCCTATGACCAGCGCCACGCTACCCTCAACGCCCATCCCGCCCCTTCAGGATGGACTGCCCATTCTTTCCGGCTGGGAAGCCGACCTTGACGCCGCCTTGGCCTCGGATGCCCCCGTTTTTCTACCCCGCACTAATCTGGCATTGGATCAGGTCTCTGCCGGGTTTGCCATTGCCCTGCACATGCACCAGCCCACCATTCCCGCCGGGGCCAAAGGTGAGCTGATCAACCACCTGCAATACATGTTTGAGCACGCCTTTGAGGGCGACAACCACAATGCTGGCCCCTTTGCCTACTGCTATGCCCGCATGGGGGATTTTATTCCTGAGTTGGTCAACCAAGGCTGTAACCCCAGGGTGATGCTGGACTATTCCGGTACGCTGCTGTGGGGCTTGCAGCACATGGGCCGCCAGGATATTTTGGAAAAACTGCGCCGCCTCGCCTGCGATCCCGCCTACCAACCCTACGTGGAATGGCTGGGTACCTGCTGGGGCCATGCGGTGGTGCCTTCCACGCCGATTCCCGATCTAAAGCTGCACATTCGGGCTTGGCAGCACCATTTCGCGGCGATCTTTGGCCTAGAAGCCCTCAGCCGAGTGCGGGGCTTTTCGCCGCCGGAGATGCACCTGCCCAACCATCCCGACGTGCTCTATACCTTTGTGAAGACCCTGAAGGACTGCGGCTACCGCTGGCTGCTGGCGCAGGAACACACCATCGAAACCCCGGAGGGCCACGGCATCAGTCAGCCTCACTTGCCCCATCGCCTAGTGGCCCGCAACGCCCATGGAGAGGTGGCGGAAATCACCGTTCTGATTAAAACCCAAGGTTCCGACACCAAGTTAGTCGCCCAAATGCAGCCCTACTGGGAAGCCAAAACCCTGCGGCCCCAGGCCATCGGTGCCGCCACCGTGCCCCCCTTGGTAACGCAAATTAGCGACGGCGAAAACGGCGGCGTGATGATGAACGAATTCCCCAGCGCCTTCATGCGGTCTTGGCACGAAATGCGCGAGCAGGGCGGCGGACGGCGGGGCGTGGTGGCCTTCAACGGCACGGAATATCTAGAGCTACTAGCGGCGGCTGGGGTTGGCCCAGAGCAATTTCCGGTCTGTCAGGCGGTGGGGCACCATCGCCTCTGGCAAAAAATGGGCGACCAAACTGGAACAGAAGTCATGGCCACCGCGATTCAGGCCCTCCACGTCGAAGATGGCCGCTTTTCCATGGAAGGCGGCTCCTGGACGAACGACCGCAGTTGGGTGCAGGGCTACGAGAACGTCATGGGGCCGATGGAACGCCTCAGTGCCCAGTTTCACCGCACCATGGCCCGCCAGTCGGCCTCCGCTGAACCTTTAGAACGCCAGTATCGCTACCGCAACGCCCTATTGCACCACCTGCTGTTGCAAACAAGCTGCTTCCGCTACTGGGGCCAAGGGGCCTGGACAGAATACGCCGAGGAGATCTATCGTCGGGGTCAGGCCATCCTAAGTCATGATTTCCCAGCACTGCCCTAGGAGCAAGCCCATTCTTACCATCCCTTGTCGATCCAGTCTTCAGTACAATCACGGGGAGAGCATACTCAGTATGACCAAGGGATGGTTTACAATGCAAGTATCAACTTAGGCTTCACTGACGTAAGTATCGCTGAAGAAAGGTTGTTCCCTGTATCCGAGCCTGTCCATCGCCCGACCAGCCCCTCGAAGTACTCGTTCTAGGATGTAGTCATGCCAGCGCGCCTGAATTCGCTGCTGTACCTCGATCAAGGCGAGAACTTTAAAGGCTTGCCGCAGTCGATGGTGGCTGGTCATCGTTTTTCAGACGGTCACGTCCCATAGTTTTGGCCCTGTTCCCCGACCGATGTTTACAGTCCTTACCTGTACGGTTACCCCATGCTGCTATCCACCCAAACCGATAACGCCCGCCCTTTTTTGACCTGGCAGCGTATTACTGACTGGGCTCAAGAACATTATCGATCTCGCTCGTTTGCTAAGGATGAACGTATTCCCACCCGCGCTGGGTTGCTGTACCTCGTAGAGCGAGGAGCGGTTCGTCTGGTGGGCACCAGCCAACTTCTCAGTGAGGGAGATGCCGATCTAGATAGCGACGGCGACGAGGAGGGGGCTGGAGGAATGGCCCTTGCCGGGAATGAAGAGGCTTTCCTGGGTTTTGTGGGCGCAGGTCAGCCCTTTGAAATTGTGGCTCAGTCGCCCTTTAGCCTGCAAAGCTTTGCCCATGCCGACAACACTAGCGTCATCTGGCTGTACTGGAGCGATCTAGACAACTGGCCCCACTTTCGCCGTGAAGTGCTCGATGCCTTCCGCTACCAGCACCAGCGCAAACTACTGTGGCTGAGCACCTTGGGGCAGCGGCGCACCATTGATCGGCTGCTGGGCTTTATCACCCTGCTGATCGAAGAATTTGGCGAGCCTTGCGAATCGGGCTACTATCTGCCCTGGGCGCTCACCCACGCCCAAATTGGCAGCGCCATCGGTTCTACCCGCGTCACCGTCACCCGGCTGATGGGCAAACTGCGCCAGCGTAAGCTCATCCACATTTACAAAGACGGCTTGATCGCCATTCCGGCCAACCAGATGGCCTTCCGTAAGGAAGCCTAGGCCATCCATGGGGCAACCGGGGCTTCACGGGGCGATTCCCCTGGTTTAACTCTCCGCAAATCAGTAGGCGTGCATCGCCTGCAAAAATGTGGGGGTGATGGGATAGCCCGATGCCGAACCAATCACCGCATCAATGCCGCAGCGGGGGCAGAGGGCCGTACTATCGCCCTCATCTGTCCACTCGATGATTGCCGTTGGCGAAAAGATCGCTAGGCAACCTGAGTTCGGGTTAGACATAGTGACCAGAACCCCTGGTAGCCCACCCTGCGGGAAGCGAGCTACACCCCCAGCCCCTCTCCCACGAGGAGAGGGGAGCTAGAAAGACTCAAAGTCCCTCTCCCTTGGGGAGAGGGATTTAGGGTGAGGTCTACAGCGCAAGCTGGAAGCAGGTTTCTCAAGATTGCAGCGACTGGCTTATCCCAGACTCAGGTTAGGCAGTAAAAACAGCCGCAGGAGTCGCTAGCCGCTAACCCCTGGCGGTGGTGGATGGAGTGCCCATGGGCGGCGATGACATCGAACGAAGCCATGGGGCGAAGATAGGGAAGACGAGTTAGGCTGAGGGCGGTGAGCTAGTGGTGCTGTTGTTGTAAAGCTCACCTAGGGCAGGGGACTTGCTGCCGTTCTTTTCGCTGTTGATGGCTTTGAAATTGAGGGGTAAGTTGGTGAACTGGGGCAGAATTTCCTCCGTGAAGGCAGCGGCGGCCTTGGAACGATAGCGGTTGGGGTTAAAAATGACCGATAGGGTACGGTTCACCACCACCGAGTCGATTTTGGCCCGGTGTAGCACACCCATCTGCAACTCTTTTTCAATGGCAGAGTTAGACACAAAGGCCACGCCCAAGCCCGACTGCACCGCCGTTTTAATCGCTTCAATGGAGTTCAGTTCCATTTCGATTTTGAGGCGGCGGGTTTCGATACCGCAGCGGGTGAGCACCTGATCGATCACCTTGCGGATGGTGGATTGGGAATCGAGGGCGATAAAGTGCAGTTTGTAAAGGTCTTCCCGCTGAATCAGGTCTTGGCCAGCGAGGGGATGATGCATCGGCATGATCAGTGCAAGTTCGTCCTCTGCGTAGGGCACTCTTTCTAAAGAGTCTTGTAATTCAGGAGGAACTTCGCCGCCAATGATAGCGAGATCAATCTGCCCGTTGGCCACACTCCAGGAAGTGCGGCGGGTGGAATGGACATGGAGTTGTACCGCCACATCAGCATACTTCTGGCGAAATAGACCAATCATGCGGGGCAAGAGGTAGGTGCCAGTGGTTTGGCTGGCTCCGATAATCAGGGTGCCCCCTTGTAGATTTTGTAAATCTTCAATGGCCCGACAGGTCTCTTGGCATAGGCTAAGAATACGGTCGCCATAGCTAAGTAGCAAATGCCCCGCCTCGGTAAGTTGAGCCCGTCGCCCACCCCGATCAAACAGGGGGACGTCGAGTTGGCGCTCTAGGTTTTGAACCTGAAGACTAACCGCTGGCTGAGACACGTAGAGACTGTCTGCCGCTCGCTTAAAACTGCCCTCTGCCGCAATGGCTTTGAGGATACGGAGTTGGTCTAGGGTAAAAGGAAGGTCAGACATGGGTATTGACCCTAACGTCAGTGGTGCTGGAAAGCCAAGGAACGAAAATGGTGATAGAGGATGATGCTACCGGGAGAATGTCAGTGTTCCATGATGACCAACGGTGCCCATAGGGCATGGCTGGGTCGATCAAGCTGCCATCCTTAGATTACTTGTTTCCGGACACTCCCAGAAAAAATTTGGCAGGATACCCTAAGGATTTATGAAACGTCAGGTTATTCAGAACTTCCTGAATCTACCCGGCCTATCGGGCGTGGGTCTGATCGACGGTCGCAACCGCCCCTTTTTCTTCGGGCCTGATATTCAGCTCAATACGGGGCAGCAGGACGCGCTGGCCCAAGGCATTCAGCAGGTGATTGAGACTATCCCGCCGGGGTTTGACACGTTTTCCTTTCGCTTCACGCACCAGTTTGTCCATATCTACAAGCTCGATCAGGGGTTGATTCTACTGGTGCTGATGGCCGACCCAATGCCCCTCAAAACCTATCGTTCCGCTATCCATCAGCTTACGGCCACCCTGATGGAGGAACCCCATAATGTGGTGCCCACCTTCCGGTTGCTAGCGGGCTGTGTCACCCTCAGCAGCAGTTCGATGATGCCCTCGCCTGCGGTACACAGTGCTCCAGAGGCCGAGGTGGCAGCGATAACCAATCCGTCGGTGGCCAGCGACGCAGCGGTGAGCCTCACCGATCTGACCGATGCCCTCAACCATCTTAGTGAGGGAGCCATCCAATACCTCGGTAAAATCATCGTGGCCAACACTTGGACACAGTCTCGTCCGGATCAACCCTGGCTTGCTCAGTTTGATATTCAAAAGGATGGTCATTTTAGCCCCCCTGCCAATGTCAATCACATCTCCCCAGAGCAGCATCAATGGATACGAGAGTGGGTCAATGCCTTTATCGAACGGGGCAGCCGCACCATTCGCAATTTCCGAGACGTGGTTGGAGATGGGCTGCTGTCTCCCCAAGAGCTAGACCTGCTGATGGGAAGCCGCCGCCCAAAATCTTAGGAGGTGATTGCTGGAGGCATGTCCTCGATCGGCCTCTGGAATGATTCTGAATCCTTGCAGTATCGTAAAAGAGCCACCTTTGCAAGTTTTATCGTTTCCCCTGGAGTGAAGCAGTCCCCATGGCCAAAATTGTTCGCCTAGAACCCATTGCCCAAGAATCCGCCATTGAAACTAACACCAACTTGCTTTCGGTGCTGCTGAATAAGGAACTCGACGTACTCAAAGAGTGCGGTGGCCGAGGGATGTGTGCCACCTGCCATATCTACGTCACGGCGGGGATGGACGCTCTGACTCCGATTAATCGGCGCGAGCAGCGCACCCTAGAGGTGATCACCTCCTGTCGGCCCGATTCGCGCCTCGCCTGTCAGGCCCGTGTGATGGGCAATGGGGTCGTGGTTGAACTTCCCCCCGGTATGTACGTCAACTCTTTGCAAGACATTGAGGCGCTGATTGGTCGTCGGGCTGAGCAAGACCTGCTGCACCCCATTACCGGAGAAGTACTGGTAGAAGAGGGCAAGCTGATTATCCGATCCGTTCTGAAGGAACTGGAAAACACCGCTAGCTTTAGGGTAGGTGAATTCTTCACCCAAAGCTCAGACTCCTAGGCATTGCCCTTGCATCCGGTCGCATTAAATACCAGCTTCCCAGACGCATCTGCTATGGTAAGGCAACAGCCCTGTTGAGTAATTTTCACAACCGCCCCCTATGGACGCCGCTCTTCCGTTAACCAGTCGCCATGAGCAGGTGCTTCAGGCCACGGTGCGCCACTACATTGCCACGGCAGAGCCTGTGGGATCGCGGGCTATTGTGCAGGAATATAATCTCAAGGTGAGTGCGGCCACCGTGCGCAGTACCATGGGGCGGCTCGAAAAATACGGCCTGCTCTACCAGCCCCACACCTCGGCGGGGCGGGTGCCCTCCGATTTTGGCTATCGGCTCTACGTGGATCGTCTGATGCGGCCATCGGGGACGCTGGGACAGAAGGTTGATGCCCTCCTTTCCGAAGAACTGGGATGGGCCGGCTGGAGCCTAGAAGCCCTGCTGAGAGAGGCCACCCAAATTTTGGCCCAGGTGAGTGGCTATTTGGCCCTGATCACGGTGCCCCAGGCCAGCACCGCCCTCATTCGCCACATCCAACTGGTGCAGGTGGATGTGGGCAAGGTGCTGCTGCTAGTTCTGCTCGATTCCCTTACCACCCAGTCTGTGGTGCTGCAACTGCCCGCCGCGATCACCTCGGCCCTGGGGGAAGATGCCAGTCGGCGCGAGATGGATATTCTCTCCAACTTTCTCACCCAACATCTGCGGGGACGTCCCTTGGCGGATGTGGCGGGCCTAGACTGGAGCCACCTCGACCACGACTTTCAACGCTACGGGGCCACCCTAGAACAGGCTTTGCTCGATCTGGCCCAGCGCTCCCAAACCACCGGCACCACCCAGCTTGTGGTGAGTGGCTTGGCCGAAGTGCTGCGCCAGCCCGAATTTGCCGACGCCCAGCGCATTCAGGCCATTGTGCGTCTGCTAGAAGAGGAGCAATCCCAACTGTGGCCGCTGTTCTTCTCCCAGCCTCCCGCCGCACCCCATGCCTCCAACGTGCGGGTTTGGATTGGCTCGGAAAACCCCATCGAGCCGATGCAGGGCTGTGCCCTGGTGGTCTCCAACTATGCCAAACAGGAAACCTCCCTGGGCACCGTGGGCGTGTTGGGGCCAACCCGTATGGTTTACGAAAATGCCGTGGCCGTGGTGCAGGCCACCGCCGACTATCTCTCCAACGCGCTGGGGCAATAAGCCCTAGCCATTCTCCGCGTTTCCGGGTGATAGTAAACGTGGGTGCTAAGGATGGATATCACTGTGATCATCACTGAAATTCTGGCAATTTTATCCATTGCAGCGGCGACGGGACTGCGGGTAGCCCTGCCGCTGCTGGTAATTGGGCTGATGTCTGGGGATAAACTGTGGTCAAATGTGCCTCTGTTGTCACAGTTGCCCCCCGCCCTCTGCATTGGGCTGCTTGTGAGTTGGTCAACGGCGGAACTGATGCTGTCGAAGGACAGCTATAACCAGCGCATTTTTCAAATTGCCGAGCTGATTCTTAGCCCTGGGGTCGCGGCCCTAGCGGCCATTGCCGTTGCCCGCACCCTCGGCCTAGCCCCCTGGATTAGTGTGATTGGGACGGTGGTGAGTGCTCTGCTGGCCCTGGCGATTCAACTGTTGCAGGTGGGCTGGTTCTATCGCCCCAATCGACCTCCGGGCTGGCTGTTTTTTGTGATTGACGGGCTGTGCGTGATGCTGGCCTTTCTCACCTTCGATGCCCCTCGCCAGGGTGGAATTATTGCCCTACTGTTGCTGTGGCTGGTGATTCGCACCTCCTACGTCTGGAAAAACTGGTCGTCTAAGCGACCCTAGAAAATGAAGAAATCTGTAGGGCAGGATGCGCTCACCTCCCCAGAACGGAACAATGGGAAGCGTGAGTGCGGCTTAGGCAACCTGCGCCCACCCACCTAGACCCATGAACCATGACACAAGGGAGCATATTCCTATGGCAGATCCATCACTTGTTGAACGCCTCCAATCTGGTGTTGAGGCGTGGAATGCTTGGAGAGAAGAAGGCAGTAATGAGACCGTGCTAGACCTGAGCGGTGCCGACCTGAGCGATGCCAACCTGAGCAATGCCGACCTACGCCTTGCCAACCTGAGCAAGGCCAACCTGAGCGGTGCCAACCTGAGCGGTGCCAACCTGAGCGGTGCCAACCTGAGCGGTGCCGACCTGAGCTATGCCACTTACACCCAAGCACAGATGGGCAACGTTATTCGGTAATAGGTTTGCGGATGGGGTGTCGCTAATCGGGCGGGTGGTGTCGGGGATGGCGATGTCCCAGGGGGTGGGGTGAAGTTGCGGTCATCGGCTTTAGCATCCGTGGCGCTTAGGGATGCCCTCTACTCAACTGCGGTAGCGCCTGATCCCGTGCGTGGCCTACAAAATGCCGACAAAATGCAGGGGCCCGTGGCCGCTGACCAGTTCTAGCAGCAGGGCCAAAAAGCCCACCATCGCCAGCCGTCCGTTCCACACTTCCGCAAAGGGGGTCAGCCCCCAGGCGGAGCGTTCGGGCGGGTAGATCTTCACCCGTTTTTCCGGCTGCACCACATCCGAAAACAGCTTGCGAGGGGAATCTAGCGCCTCTACCACCATCTCCGCCATGTCGTTGACGAACTGGGGATGGGTGTTGAGGGCGGGTACCCGATGGAAGCCGTGGATGCCCGCTTCTTCGGCAATTTCACGATACTCCATGTCGATTTCTTGCAGGGTTTCGATGTGCTCGGAGACAAAGCTAATCGGCACCACCACCAGGTCTTTGACGCCCTGCTGGGCCAGTTTTTCAATGGCGTCTTCGGTGTAGGGTTGCAGCCATTCCACCGGGCCAACTCGGCTTTGGTAAGCCAGGGTGTGGGGGTTGGGGCGGTTGAGGGAGCGCATGATCAGCTCGGTGCAATGCTCAATTTCTCGCTGGTAGGGGTCGCCCGCCTCTTCTACATAGCTCACCGGAACACCGTGGGCGCTAAAGAAAATGTGGGCCTGATCAGGGTTTTCCAGCTTGTCGAGTTCCTGGGCGATCAGGTCGGCCATGGCCCCGGTGTAGCCCGGTCGGGCATACCAGGAGGGAATCACCGTATAGGTAATGCGGTTGAGGGAGGGGTCTTCTAGCCAAATTTTCTCTAGCAGCCGAAAGCTAGACCCGCTAGTGCTGATGGAAAACTGGGGATACAGAGGTAGCACCACCAGCCGCTCGATGCCGTCGCGCTTAATTTGGGCCACGGCTTCTTCGGTGAAGGGGTACCAGTAGCGCATGCCAATGTAGATGTTGGCCTCTTCGCCCTTAGCGGCGAGGGCGGCCTTGAGGGCATCGGCCTGCTGCTCGGTAATGCGGCGCAGGGGCGAACCACCGCCAATCTGCTGGTAGTTTTCCTGGGATTTTTGGGCGCGGGAGCTGGAGATCAACCAGGCCAGGGGGCGCTGCAACCAAGGGAAGGGCAGCCGAATGATTTCTGGATCGGCGAAAAGGTTGAACAAAAAGGGACGAACATCCTCTAGCTGTTCTGGCCCGCCCAAATTTAGCAGTAAGACCCCTACTCGACCCATGGCACTGTGCTGTTTTCTAAACGGCGAATAATCTTTTATTATCGTAACAATTTGCCGCCGATAGCTGCGGCGAATTCCCCAGCTTAGCGGCTACATTTTCTAAGACGGGGCCAACCCTGACTCTGCCTTAATGCTAACTGTTCTTAATACTACCCATTCTACAGGGTCAGTCGATCATCCATTCACGAATCCACCGATTCCAGGATGAACCTGTGATGAATGAACCCATGGCGAGGCAATCGGTCAGGGGATCAACCCGTGATGGGTCAATCTGCAAGGGGCCAACCTGTGATGGGTCAACCTGTGATGGGTGAGGTGGGCGAGAGGAATGGTTAATATGGTGCTGACCCTAGAACGCACGGGATATGGGAGCCACGGATAGCCTAGATGCCGCCATTGCCAAGCTCAACGAACGGCTCAAAGCCGCTCGGCTAGGATTAGCGGTGGAGCGGCGTGGGGATCGGTTAGCCCTGCGGGGTACCCTGCCGCCCCGTCCCGACAGTGGCCGCACCAAACCCCACCAGCAGCGCATTCCCCTGGGTCTGTCTGCAACCAAGGCCGGACTCAAGCAGATTGAGCAGGATGCCAAGGTGATCGCCGCTCGGTTAATTGAGCGCACCTTTAACTGGGCCGATTACCTGCCCACCGAAGAACCCCAAAATTCCGATAGCCAGCCGATTGAAGACCTGATCGCCCAGTTCCAGAGCCACTGGTTCCATCGTCCGGGAGAGGATGTAGCGGCCCAGGCAGCGGTAAAAAGTACCTGGACAAAGGCCTACGCCCCTTATCTGAATAAGCTGCTGGCCCAGGTCAACGACCATCCCCGTCAATCCCTAGGTCAAGCGATTGTGGCGACATTGGAAGCCCTACCCAAACAGGCCCGCAGCCGTCAGGTGGGCTGTACCGCCCTCAAAGCCTTTGCAGATTTTCACCACATCCCTCTCCCCGTTGACCTCGATACCCTGTGGGGCACCTACGGCAGCAGCAAGGCCCAGCGTCGCCACCTGCCCACTGATGAGGATATTCTCACCTGGCACGACCTCATCCCCAACCCAGCTTGGCGCACGGTCTACGGGCTGATGGCGGCCTACGGCTTGCGAAACCATGAGGTGTTCTTTTGTGATCGCAGCCTCCTCGCTACGGGGGACGCTGAAGCCCGGATCACCGTCCTAGAGACCACCAAAACCGGACTGCATGATGTGTGGCCCTTCTACCCCGAGTGGGTGGATCGCTTTGAACTGCGCCAGGGTGAATTGCCGCCCATCAACACCAACCTCGCCACCACCACTCTGCAACGGGTGGGGCAACAGGTGGCCCTCCAGTTCAAACGCTACGGCGTGCCCTTTTCGCCCTACGACCTGCGCCATGCCTGGGCCGTCCGCACCATCCACTTTGGCCTGCCCGACACCGTCGCCGCCCGCATGATGGGCCATTCCGTCGCCATCCACACCCGCACCTACCACCGCTGGATTACCCTACGCGACCAACGCCAAGCCGTCCAAACCGCCCTAGACGGTCGCACTTGGTCGGCCCCCCAGTGAGAAGAACCGGCTAGAGGTGAAAGAGATCGATGGTCATGCCTTCGCGGGCAAGGGCGGCATGGGGAAAGACAGACTGGATGTGGTGTTCTAGCTGGGCGAGGTAGGTATCGGTGTGGCAGGGGTTGTGGTGAAAAAGTAGCAACCGTTTGACGCCGCTAATTTCGGCAATGGAGACACCCATTTTCCAGGGGGATTGGTGGTGACTGTTGGGGTCGGTATAGGCCATATCGAGGTAGGTGCCGTCGAAGATCAGCAAGTCGGCATCGGCGGCGAGGAACAGGAGGTTAGGATCGGCGGATTCGGGGGTGGGATCGGTATCGCTGGCATAAACCAGAGATTTGCCCTGCCAACTAACACGGTACCCTAGGGCAGCGGTGTGTGGGTTGAGGCTGACGGTTTCAACAACGACTTCCCCTAGTTGAATGCGCTTGCCCGGTTGAATGGTGTGGAAGGTCATGGTGGCGGCCATGGTTTGCAGCGGCTTAAAAAAGTTGGGACGCAACATTTGTTCAGTTAGTCGCTGTTTAATGGAGGCTCCATTGAGGGCCGTGGCTCCGTAGATATGTAGCCGACTGTTGGGATCAAAGGCAGGATGAAAAAACGGGAATCCCTGAATCCGATCCCAGTGGGTATGGGTAAAAAACAGGTGGGCCTCCACAGGATCTTCCTGCTGGGACAACTGAAGCCCCAGGGAACGCAGCCCTGTGCCACCGTCGAAAATCAGCCGTTGATCGGCCACTTGCACCTCGACACAGGCCGTATTGCCGCCATAGCGCACGGTATCGGGGCCGGGGGCGGGAATATTGCCCCGCACCCCCCAAAACTGTACCGAAAACCTGGGTTGATGTTCCTTAGGAACTGGGGCTAGGGCTGAATCGGGACTGGATGAAACGTAGGACATGGGGCAGCATGGAAAACTAGGGCGAAGGCTCAGCACCGCTGGAGGTTAGGGGATCGCGCCAAAAAACAAGGGTATCGCTGATGGGCTGGAGGGTGGTGCCAGGATAGTAAAACTGGAGGATACGGCCATGGCTCCAGCCTAAATTACCCAAGTTGTAGGCTCCGGTTTGGCTAAGGCCGACCCCGTGGCCCCAACCGCCCCCCACAAAACGATAGCCTTTGATCGCAGGGCCAGTGGGCGTAGCTTGGTTGTTAGACGCACCGGAATCTGCCTGAGTGGCAGTGTCGTAGATGGGATCGATATAGAAGAGCAAACTGCGCGGAGCCGCTAACACCCGGACAATTTCATCCTTTTCTAGGCGTACCGTGCCCAAATCGGTGTCAATTTCTAGGGCCTGCACTCGCCCAGAGGCAGCGCGCTCTACCACCCGCATTTCTGTGACCTGACGCAAACCCGCCATGGGGTGTTGCCGACGGCCCAAAAAGGTCTTCAAATCTTGGGCAATGTCAGTGAGGGAACTGTCGTTGCGCCAGCGGAACAGTCGCCAGGTTTCTTCGTTAAAGCCTCGGTCTAGGGCCAGGAAGGCTCGAATATTCTCCTCGCTGTTGAGGGGCTTTTGGTCGAGGTTCCACACCCCATTTACCGAATCCACCACCGAGCGCAGGTAGGGACGGTCGGGGCCGTTCCACACATCGCTGAAAGGAGCCGTCACGCCGCCCGTGGTGGAAGAATAGAGGGCATCCACCAGTTCGTTTTGGTAGGTGAGCACTTGGCCGCTGGTGGCCACAATCGCCCGATCCGTCACCGGGGCCGTTCCTGTTAGGCCGCGATAGACCTGGCATTGGGTATCGGCACAGAGTTCGTAGTCGTCAATTTCAAAGCGGCGTAGGTTGCGCAGGGCGTAGGTGCGGGCCAAAATCGCCTGGGCCTCGATGGCGGGCACGGGAGCACCGGGGCCAATTTCGTGGGGCACCACGCCGCGCAGATAGGTTTCGATGGGCACTGCATTCACCAGGGTGTAGGTGCCGTAGGTGTTGGGCTGAAGCCGCAGGGTGCCGCCGTAGGTGCGGTTCACCGTTTCCTCGCCGGATTGGATGACCCGAATCACGCCGCTGCTGGATTGCAGATCCAGGGTATCCCGTTGGTAACGAAAGCCATTGGCTTCAAAATAGGCCCTTGGAACTTGCCCCAGCACCCGGCTATCCAGATGCACCTCGTTAAAGCCGTTTTCCTTCAGGTTTTGCACCAACAGCCGCCGCACCAGCGGGCTATCGTAGGCTTCGCGGTTGGCCCACACTTCCCAGCCCCCCGGTTGGGCAATTTCCGGCTCAATGCCAAGCTGTCGCCATTCGTGGGCGCTGTGTTCGGCACTTTCAAAGCTGCGATGGTTACTCAGCACCACCCGCTCTTGCAGGGTGGCCTCCGGCAGGGGGGTCGGCGTTAGCCCTAGGACAACCCTAGTCGTCGTCACCGTTTGGGCTTGGCCATCAGTGTCAAAGCGCAGGGTCAACTGCTCCCCCGGCAGGGCTTCAATCACCAGGCGATCCTGTAACTCTTCCCCAAATCGCTGCACAATCCCCACCTGGATCACCGGATTTTGGGCGGCTTGGATCGCACTGCCCCAGCCCAGCCCCAGGGAAAGGGTAACTCCACCAACGACTCCACTGGCTACCCCCAGCCACCGCCGCTGGACGATCTGTGAGACCTGCTGCCAGGACTTTCGATATCCCGAAAACCGCTCGTGGTGTTGATTAAACTCGCCCATCATGCAACGCCCCCTGAGGGACGGTGGAAGTAGCCTAGCTCTCGCTAACTTGGCATTCTATCGCTTTGGCCTTAGGTTGGCTGTGACAAGTCTTTACCGTTGGGCAACAACCGTATTTTCACTGACTTTCCTGACCCTAACGATGGCTCTGAAATCACGTTTACCTCAGAGATATCCACGATAAACATCATAGATCTACCCCGGGGCGTCCATCAAAATCTTGCCAGCAACGGCTCAGCGTTGTTGTGATGACGAGACTATGGATTCGCCTTTACCCCAAGAACCTGCACCACCGCACTGCGCCCCCGGTGGCCGATGCCCTCATGGATGTCTCGTTCGAGTTCTTGGCCAATTTTGAAGGTCAGCCCTGCTAGCTCTTGCTGAAGGGTGGGCCAGTCCATCATTAGGTCGGCGGTGGGTGGCCCCCCGGTTTTGAAGACCAGTTGAGCCGGGGTGTAGGCCTCTAGCACAAACACCCCACCAGACCGTAACCCCTCCACCACTTGGCGATGCACCTGGGCGCGGAGGGGTAAGGGCAGATGGCAGAAGGTGGCAATAATGCCGTCCCAGCTTTGGGGCTGAATCTGGAACTCTGCCAGGTCGGCCACGATGGTCTTCAGGGGAACGCCGTGCTCCGCTGCCAGCCGTTGGGCCTTGGCCATGCCGACTTCTGAGGCATCCACCGCCGTCACCCGATAGCCCTGCTGGGCCAGATACACCGCATTGCGTCCCTCGCCCTCAGCCAAGCACAGGATGTTGCCCTTGGGAATTTGGGAGCACACCTGACGCACAAAGTCGTTGGGCTGTTTGCCGTAGAAATAGTCGGGTCGGTTGTAGCGGTCGTCCCACATGGCCATAACCTGGGTTGTTGCTGGCGGAAATATCCTCAATCCTAGTGGATTTCCTGGGTGGGGGGCGAGGTTAGTAGGGACGGGGAGACCCCGCCCCTACAGTTGGGTTAGGTTGGGGACAGTAGGCTACAGCTTGCGGACGCTGGCTTGGCCGTCTTTAACTTCACCGATCAGAACTTCGGTGGCAAGGCCGACGAATAGGCCGTTATCCAACACGCCAGGGATGTTGTTGATGGTTTTTTCTAGGCCAGCGGGATCGTCAATGGCCTCGAATTTTACGTCCAAAATCATGTTGCCTTGGTCGGTAATCACAGGGCCGTCTTTTTTGATGCCCATGCGCAGTTCGGGCTTGCCACCGAGGGCTTCTAGGGCCTTGCTGACGGGGGTAACGGCCAGGGGCAGCACCTCCACGGGCAGGGCAAAGGTGGTGCCGAGTTTGTCCACCAGCTTCGAGCTATCCACCACCACGATGAATTCCTTGGCGAGGCCGTCCACAATCTTTTCGCGGGTGTGGGCGGCACCGCCCCCCTTGACGAGGTTCATGGCTGGATCAACTTCGTCGGCCCCATCAATGGCGATGTCGATGCCGTCGATTTCATCCAGGGTGGTGAGGGGAATGCCGTGCTGCTTGGCCAAAACGGAAGCCTGGAAGGAGGTAGGTACACCCTTGATGTTGCTGATTTCGCCCTTGGCCAGCCGCTCACCAATGAACTGAATCGCAAAGGCCGTCGTGGAACCCGTACCCAATCCCACCACGGTGTTAGACTGCACCCGTGCGGCGGCCTGCCGTCCCACTTCCTGCTTCATCAACTTCACAGGATCCATTTCTGCTGTCATGGGGTTCTCTCCTTCGGTGGTCTATCCAATATTGGTATCTAGCATGACCTAAACCGGGTTCTCTGCATAGCCTTCAGGGTGGGCTAGCGTGCAAGTTGAAAGCAGGTTTCTAAAGATGGCAGGCTTATCCCGAACTCAGACTTGGTAAGCTGCTGATAGGGCCGTTGATAGGACTGATCACGCGCCATGTAGGGTCAGAGTGGGCCACGACAGGGGATGGTAGACCGCGATTGATCACGCAATCCATGACGGAATCGGTATTTTTGGGAGCGCGTCCGGGGGCGTTGGCGGAGGCAGGCCATCAGCGAGTGTGGCACTGGCGGGGCTGGCGGGTGCGCTATTGGTTCCATCCAGGCCCGTCGGGGGATTTAGGAAATTCTGGGAAGTCTGGAGACTCTGAGGATTCCCCAATGCCGCCGATCCTCTTGATTCACGGCTTTGGGGCCAACCTCAACCAGTGGCGACACAATTTGCCCGTGTTGAGCACGGTGGCCCCGGTCTACGCCATTGATCTGCTGGGCTTTGGCGATGCGGAGAAGGCGGCGGCTTCCTACGGGGCAACCCTGTGGGCCGAGCAGGGGGCGGATTTTATTCGGCAGATCATCGGCCAGCCCGTGAATTTGGTAGGGCATTCCCTGGGGGCGTTGGTAGCGTTGACCATGGCCCACCGTCATCCCGATTGGGTGCGGCAGTTGTTGTTGATCACGGTGCCCACCCCGGCTTCCCGCGAGGATTTGGTGGCGGGTTGGGTGGCCGATTTGTCCCGCACGGTGGAGAGTCTGGTAGCCTCACCCCTATTGTTGCGGCCTTTGTTTCGGGTGGTGCGGCGACGAAAATTTCTGGAACGGGCCTTGCGCGGCATTTACGTCCATCCTGATCGGGTGGATGAGGACTTAATCGACACCTTTGCCCTGCCGCCCCAACAGCGAGGAGCAGCCCGTACCCTGTGTTACCTAGTCAATGCTCGCAGCGACCCGGATTTTAGCCCCTCGGTGAAGGGAATGTTGGCCGAACTGACCCAGCCCACTTTGATCCTGTGGGGTCAGCGGGATCGGGTGATTCCCCCCAGTTTCGCGAACGGATTAGCGGATCTGAACTCCCACATTCACATCCAGTTTTTGCCCAATGGGGGCCACTGCCTCTACGATGAAGACCCCGACACCTTTAACCGGGTGGTGATTCACTGGGCCACCCAAAGCCCGTTGGATAACCCAGCCGCACCGTTCCACAAGGAGGGGGCTGCCCATTAGGGGTCTGGATGGCCCTGCTGAAGTGGTTGACTCGCCCCCACGCACAGGCCTGCCCCCAAGAACGCCAGGGCCGCCAGGAGGGCACTCCATCCCGGTGCTAGGGCATTGCCACCGATGAATAGGCCCCATAGGCCCATGGCAAATGCGCCGCCGCTGAAGTAAATTCCGGTGCCCAATCCGGCCTTGGTGGAGGGCACCATAGCCAGGGCAAAGGGAATGGTGCCATTGGCCACCAGGCTAAAGGCACCGCCAAACAGCACGGCGATGGCCAATCCCATCCCAGAGTTTTGAACCGTCATCATCATCGCCGCTAACAGGGCCAATAGCGCCAAGCCCCCCACCATGGCCCGACGATTGCCGATGCGGGTGGCTAGGGTGCCCGCTGGTAGAGCCGTGAAGGCTAAGGCCAGAAAAATGAAGCCCATCGTAGTGGCTACGTTGGCGTTAGGCACCTGTTGTTTGAGAACAGCGGGAAAGGTAGTGATCATCAGCCGAAAGCCCAGCGTTACCCCTACCCCAGCCCCAAACACCAAGGCCAAACCCGGAAGAAACAGCCTGGGGCTTGCGGTCGGCGGTCGGTCGGCCTCCTCTTCGGTGGTCAATAGGGTTTGATTTGGCCCAGCCCACCGCAGCGCTGCCATCGCTCCCAACAGCACCAGCGACCCCACCCCAAAGGCCACCCCTGGCCCCAAGCTCAAAATCCACTGGTTGGCGAGTGGCCCCATGGCCCCCGCCAAGCCGCCCACCAGGGTCAAAACGCTGGCCGCCTGAGGCCATTGAGTACGAAAGGCGTAGCGCCCCAGCAGCGACAGGGCCGGACTGCGAAATACCGTCATCGCCAGGGCCCAGGCAATCAATATCAGGGGCAGCAGCCATCGCAGCACCGCATTTTGCCCCCAAATCAGCGCCGTTGGGATGAGGAAAAACAGCCCCGCCGCCAGCACCACCCCCAAGGCAATCAAAGGGAAGCGGGTGCCAACCTGGTGTTGACGCTCATCGGAGAGGTTACCCATCAGGGGTTCCATCACGATGGCTAGCAAGTTTTCGATCACCAGTAGTCCCGCCGCCCAAGCCTGGGGAAAGCCCAACCCCGTTAGCAACTCCACCAGATACAGGTTATAGATCACCCAACTGAGGGTAATCGCCCCCTGCACCGAGGCCAAGCCAACTACCTGTGCCCACAGAATGGGTGTTTGGCGCATGGGGGTTGGGCGAGACGGACTAGCCATGGGGCACCAACTCTTCTAGCTTGGTTTTGACGGCCTGAATATCTTGCCACATCAGCCATTTGGGGCTGCCCTTCTCCCGCGAGGGATTGCGCAGCAGGTAGGCGGGGTGAAAAATCGGCATACAGAGCCGCCCTTCCCACTCAAACCACTGGCCCCGAATTTTGGTGATGCCGTCCTTGAGACCCAGAATTCCCTTCACCGCCGTCGCCCCCGTCAGCAGGATGATTTTGGGATCTACCAGCCGAATTTGTTCGAGGAGGTAGCCCTTGCAGGCTGCTACTTCATCTGGGGTGGGCACCCGGTTGCCGGGGGGCCGACATTTCACAATGTTGCCGATGTACACGTCCCTCGCGGTATCGAGCCGCACCGAGGCCAAAATTTGCTCCAACAATTGTCCCGACCGCCCCACAAAGGGTTTGCCCTGCTCGTCCTCCTGCTGCCCCGGCCCTTCGCCAATGATAAAAATGGGGGCCGTGCTACTCCCCCGACTTACAACGACATTGATACGGGTGGGGGCCAAGTCGCAGCGCTGGCAGCCCTGGCAATGGGCCGCTAAGTCCTCTAGGTTGGCGTAGGTGCCTGGAGCGATGGGGATGGAGGAGGTGGTGGGGATGGCGTCGTAATGAACCTCTGCTATGGAAACGGGATTGGCTTGAGCCTGGGTGGGCACAGCAAGATCTTCAAGGGAAAACAAACTAATTTGCTCATCCGCCATAGCTTTTAACCGATGCAACAGGAGGGCTTGGTGATCCATTGTAGAAGCTTGACCGAAAAGGCGAAAGGCACCCTACTCATCGGACAGCAGAGCTATGAACTAAAGAAAATGCTGAATATAAGCTCTTGCTTGCGGTGAAATAGGTTCTCGGCGGTAGTCTACCGTTACCTCCTCGCCTGGAAGAATCTTTCGTAGGGCAACTACTCGCCGTTTTTCAAAGTCCGTGATAGCGTTAGGTTTTCGCGAGTGATTCAGGAGAGAATATTTAGTCATTTCGTCAGAAATAAGGCAACAATCCTCACTAATTCCTGTATATTTTCCGCCTTCTAAACGCCACAATTCTAGGGCATCAAAGGTTGTTTCTCGATAAAGACTAGGATCGCTAAAATCAATAATGACTTCCCCGGCTGCGATGGATTCAGCCGCTATTAAGCCATAGCCATCAACCCGGCTTTTACCTGGCTTACACTTAGGGGCATTATCTACCAATTGATCTAAATCAGATGCGGACAAAGGCCCTAGCCGTTGCTGATAATGATTTGTACCCTGCCTCACAGGCTATCACTCCTTCAAAGTAAGCTTTCCAGGAATTTTCAGGCAATATAGCGGATTTTAGCAAGATGCAAACTAGGTACAGAGCTTAGAGCCCCTTTTTCCTAGGCTGTAGATGTACCTCATCAATCAGAGAACCGCTATACACAGCACCTTTTAATCTAGCAAAGTGTGTCTGAACCTATACAACTGAGCGAGGAAAAGGAGATTGAGAACCCAAGCTGTGAATATCTTCTCGACCACAAGCTAGGTTAATCTTCGTGGTAGCGATTACGAATTGATTTTGCCTTTTCAGTTAGCTCTTTAAAGAAGTCATTATCGGTAATTTCTTTCACCTCTCTTAGGCGACGGTTCTCATCAATTTCAATACGCAACTCTGACACTTGTTGCTTAAGCTTAAACTCACGATTTTTAATCTTGTCTATCATGGCCTTAAAAATATTGGCCAACTGAGTGATTTCATCCTCCAGCAAAGGTTGGGAGAACTCGTCCAGATTTTGATCATAGTTGCCATCGCCAATTTCATGAGCCACATTGGCAAGGTTAATGGTACGTCGAGTAAAGCTATCAGAAATAATACAAATGAGGATGAAAAGAATAACGTAACAAACTAAAAACGTAATCAACATCCGCCTGAAAATTCCACTCTTAATCTCTCTCAAATACTCGGCAGTCAAATCTGCCCCAATACCAAAACCAGGGACAATATCCCCCTGACTATCGCGAAGAGGAGCATAGGCGGTAATCCATCCGCCCCACCGATCATAGAGAGGAACTTCAGGTCGATGCACGACCACACCTGTCTCTAGGGTTTCAATCATTTGGGGGCTAGCGGCATAGGGTTCCAGAAACTTAACCGCCTTAGATGTGTCATAGAGAGCCCACAAATCCACCAAAAAGACGACCTCATCATTCGTTAATACTGGTTCACCTACCCGTCGCGTATCAGCCTGATTACCGCGTACAAAGGTATAAGGCCAAACGTCTGGGTTGACATCATGAACTTGCTGAAACCAATCAAGCTGCTGTCGATAAAGGGAGCTATCGGAAAATCCCTCCTCGTTAGGTTGTGCTTCACGATATAGGCGCATCATGTCTTCCACGTCTACGCCAGCGGCAGCAGCAAGGAGAGCATTCTCCAAGTTTTTCCGCATGCGCTGAACAGCGACATCGACAGCAAAGTCGTAAAACAAGTAAAAGAGAGTGCCAAAGGCCCCCGTAAAGAGAATAGTAAAGATGATTAACAGTTTGGCTCTAATGCTAAGGAATTTACTTGGTTTACCCGAGGCTTGATGCAACATATCCTTCTCCCATGATGGATGCGTGAGGGGCAATCCTAATATTTTAGGCTTAAAAATCAAGGTTATCTAGAACGCTATCGCCTCGTTTACGGCGATGTAGTCGCCAATCTAGCATACTCGTATTATAGGTTTGATACATTTTCCACGTAGAAATCAGGGCAACCATAGCAGCAACTAGGGCTCCTATCAGATAGAAATTACGTAACTGTTCAGGGGGTGATGAAAGAGTCGGGGTTTCAATTGCAGCTCTTCAGGTAAGCTGATGCTATGAGTGTTGACGACCCCTCTGAGCTTGAGATTGGTGGCATCCGGCTTCCTGGAGGGGCC
>QLAH01000281.1_pt1 | contig 35050 bp, 41 predicted proteins | sample 4693081 | NCBI WGS metagenome assembly QLAH01 (sample SAMN09425401, study PRJNA476045) | Lake water metagenome, whole genome shotgun sequencing project. | reverse complement strand
ATACGCCTGAAGGGAAACTTCAGGATCTGGTCGAGGCGGCCAAAGCGCACGTCCGCGCCAAGGTCGAGCATCCGTTCCGGGTGATCAAGCAGCAGTTCGGATTCCACAAGACGCGGCTGCGCGGTATGGCCAAGAACCGCTGCAAAGTCAACGTGATCGCAGCACTGGCAAATCTGTTTCTGGCGCGGCGTCAGTTGTCGGCGGCGACATGACTGAGGGAATGGTGTGTCCGAACACCTCGATTCAAGCTCAAATACCAGCCAGATGACGCTGAAATGAGTCCGTAGCGCGACCAGGAAGCAACCTCAGAGTCCAAGCTAAGTCAAAGGATGCTTTGCCGGCCTCAAAGAGCGCTAAAACCCCTGTTGCCCAGAGATTCCCTAGGTGTACGCCACGATTGAACTCAGCAACCCCCGGGAGCCTGAGCTGCAACCCATCGCCGCCCAGGTGCTGGCGGATTCCTGTGCCCTGATGCTCTGCATTCCGGAGCATCTGGCCCTCCAGCTCAAGCTGCAGCAGGAGTCGGAGCGGGAGGTAACGGTGGCCGATGGCTGCAGCATGTGCGTGCCTTACGTGGGCCCAGTGAAGGTGTCGTTCCAGGATCGGATCTGCTTTGTTGGGGCCCTGGTGCTGGGCGACACCGTGCTCCTGGGTGCCGTGCCCATGGAAGACATGGACCTCACCATCAAGCCCAGCCGTCAACGCCTGGAGCCCGACCCCCGCAGCCCCAACATTCCCAACGCGCTGGTCAAAGGTGTTCAGAGACCCTGTAAACCCCTCGGCACCGTCGCCGTGGCGGGCTGCAGCTGGGATCAGCTGTAGATGGGAGCCCCTCCGACGGGCACGGCGCCAAAGTCACCGGCCAGGCGGGACACTCAGCCCTGCCACACCTCGGCCAGCGCGATCTCCAGGCCGGGGAACAGGTCGCCGGCGTCGAGCTGGGCGGCAGGGGAGATGCGTTCGGGCCCTGTGTCGCGATCTGCCCGCCAGATTTCGATCGCCCGTTCGGCGGGCAGCAGCAGCCAGCCCCGTTGGGCGCCGTTGCGGCGGTAGAGCTCCATCTTCTGGCGCAGGGCCGTCGCGCCTCGGAGCCCTTCGTCGCTTGGGCTTGCCAGTTCCACCACCAGGTCGGGGCACAGCGGCGCAAAGCTGCGCTGCTCGGCAGGGGTGAGGGCATCCCAGCGCTCGCGCCGCACCATAGCCACGTCGGGGCTGCGCACCGAGCCATCGGGCAGGCGAAAACCACCTGAGCTGTCAAACAGCTTGAGCGGCAGTCCGCTGGAGCGGATCGCCATGCCCATCAGCACCAGAACGGTGCTGTTGCGAGAACTGGTATCGCTGCCTGTGGGGGTCATGGTGATCAGCTGGCCCCCGGCGCTCAGTTCGAGCACAGCCTCCGGGTTGGCCTGGCACACCAGCTCAAATTGCTCCGGGCTCAGGCGCAGCTCGGCAGCCAGTTGCTGCGGCAGCAGCAGCGGTTGCACCAGGGGTGCATCGGGGGCAGGCGCGACAACCATGGCCACAGGCTATGAGGAGAAACCGTTGTCCCGGCAGCGAGAGCACAAGCAGGCTCAGATTCAGCATGGTCTGATGCGATTGCCAACCAGACCCTCTCATTCACGTTCATCCAACCAGCGCATCAGCTTTCTTCCTCTCCCCTTCAGGGACAGCCGCTTTTCAGGCTTTTCTTTGGCCTCGTTGGTGGCTTTCCCTGTTGCCACTTCGGCGTAGGGCCCATAGCCTGACCGTGAGCCATAGCCATAGCCATAGCCATAGCCATAGCCATAGCCATAGGAATACCCATATCGCTTGTCGCTGGCACTCGCTCGGCGATCGGGATGGTTGGCCACCACACCCAGCACATCTACCCCTGTAGTGCTCACCCGCTGTAAGGCCTGGCCCGGAAGATCGCGGTTCACGCGCTCCAGGCCCACCACGAACACCAGGCCATCCAGATGGCTGGCAAGTAGCACCGGGTCGCTCAGCAGCAACGCCGGCGGCGTGTCAAACAGCACCAGGTCGTAGTCCGCCAGGTCGCGGATCTCCCGCACCACGGCGGCGCAGCGCTCCGAGCTCAGCAGCTGCGTGGCATCGGGGGGTATCGGCCCGGCAGACAGCAGATCGAGGCCCGGCTGCACATGGCGCAACACCTTGGCAACGGCCAGCGTGTCGTCGGTCAGCAGGCTCGCCAGCCCTTCGCCGTTGTCCAGTCCCAGAAAGCGATGCAGCATCGGCCGCCGCAGGTCGGCATCCACCAGCAGCACCTTCTGCCCAAGATCCGCCAGCGTCTGCGCGAACAATGCCGCCATCATGCTCTTGCCCTCACCCTGCGTGCTCGAGGTGATCGCCACCATCCGCACCGCCTTATCCGCCCGCAGCAGCCGGAAATTGGCGAACAGATTGCGCAGCGATTCCTTTAGCGCGAACCGCTCGCCGCTCTCCAGCCCCTCGATCGCTGCCGCCACCGTGCTGTTGCCTTCCTTGCGCAGGTGTGGCACTTCACCAAGCAGCGGCAGCCCCAGCCCCCCCTTCAGTTCGCTGGCGCGATGGAACACGTGATCCAGCCGGTCGCGCAGCAGCGCCACACCCAACCCCCCCAGGCTTCCCAGCAGCACGCTCAGGGCCAGGTTCCGCCGCAGGCTCGGTTTCACCGGCGTCGAGCCGAACGCCGGTGGCGCGATCACCCGCCACGGCAGTGTACGCTGTGCCACCTGCAGGCGGAAGTTCTCCCGCGCCCGGATATAACTCGTGAGGTTCTCGCGCGCCACCTCCAGCTTCTGCTGCAGCGAGTCGTATTGCTTGATCTGCGCCGGGTTCCTCGCGAACGCACTGTTCAGCTGCTCCAGCTGGCGGCGGATCTCCACCTGCTGTGATTTGTTTTCGCTCAGTGCCCCTGCCACCGCATCCAGCTCCCGCTGCTGCAGCAGCGGCCGCAGCCGGTCGCGGCGGTCGCGCAGCTCCCGCACCTGGGGTGAATTCGGCTGGAAGCTGGCCTCCGCCTCCGCCAGCTCCTTTTCCACAGCCGTGAGATCGCTGAGCAGCTGGCCGAAGGCCCCCACTGCCAGCTCGCTTTGCTGCCCGCCCAGCTGGTTGCTACTCCCTTGGAAGCTTGGGCCTGTCAGCTTCCCCTGCCGCACCGCCTGGGCCATCCCCTCCAGCTTCGCCTGTTGTTGCTGCAGCTCATCCAGCTTCTGCCCCAGCAGCACCCGCTGTTCCTGAATCGCCCCGGCCCGCTGCATCGGCTCCACGAAGCTGTTGCGTCGCCTGAACTCCGACACCTGCGCCTGCAGATCATTCACCCGCTGCTGCAGCGCTGGCGCCTGCGCATCGAGAAACTCCAGGCCCTGCGTCAGCCGCTCCTGCCGTTGCTGCAGGGAGTAGGCCAGATAAGTCTGGCTCAGCTTCTCCAGCAGCATCCGACCCTCCACCGGGTCGGGCCACTGCAGCGTCACCTGCATCACCCCGTCGCCGGCGGCGCCGCCCCGCGCTCCCCGGCTCGGCGTGGCGATCGACAGCCCCCCTGCAATCCTCCCCGCATCCACTCCCGTGCGCTCCGCCAGCGGGGCCAGCAACAGCGGGCTGCTCAGCACCTGGATCAACGTGCCCGTGTTCGTGGTGCCACTCCGCTGGAGCGCCAGGTCTTCGAGGTTGGAGCCAGATCCACCCGACGACGTGTTGTCGTCGGTGTTGATCGGATCCTGCACCAGCATCTGGAAACTGCCCTGATACGTGGGGCTCAGCAGCCGCTGCGCCAGAGTCACCCCCGCCCCCACCAGAACGCTCGCCGCCAGAACGCTCGCCGCCAGCCGCCGCCGCCGCCGCAACGCCGCCAGCACTTGCCCCAGATCGATCTCCTCCTCCGCTCCGCCGGGGCCATTCACCACCGGCACGGCCCGCACCACCTGGGCGTCCGTGGCGGCAGCGAGGGTGGCCGGGGGCCGGGAAGAGGTCATGCGTGGGCGGGCAACTGGACAGATGGACGCGGAACGGCCTTAATTCCGCTATGTGGGTACAGCATGCACGAGATGGCCGTTCCGGATGCGAGCGGCGCTCAAGCATCAGGCGGATAGGTGGATTGAATTTACCACAGTTTTCCCGGATCGCTCCCACCTGGGCCGTGCGCGTTTGCTGATGGCCCAACGCCGTTTCCGGTCGGCGCGCCTGTGTTTTGGCGTTCACCCATGGCAAGATGCGCCGCAACCTCCCCTCTTGCACTGGTGCCGCCCCTGCTGGAACACCGCAAGCGCCGAGTTCCGGCTCCCCATCAGCGTTTTCGGCTTCGGGTCACCGCCGCTTTGCTCAGCGCTGTCCTCCCCCTCGCTCCCCTCTCCACCGCCACGGCAGCACCTGCTCCCGCACCCCAGAGCCAGGCGTTGAGCTTCGATCGCGACGCTTACATCCTCGGCCCCGGTGATCGTCTCGAACTCACCTTCCTTTCAGCTTCCTATAAGGAACTCGGCGGTACCTTCGATCTCCTCAACGACGGCAGCACCTCTCTTCCCTCCCTCGGCTCCGTGGTTCTCGAAGGCCTCACGGTGCAGCAGGCCAACCGCTGGCTCCAGAGCCTCTACGCCCGCACCCTCCGCCGCCCCTACCTCAACCTCCGCGTCGTCAACCCCAGGCCCCTGCAGGTGTCGGTGGTGGGCGAAGTGGAGAACCCCGGCCTCTACAGCCTCTCCGCCCAGGGCGAATCCTCGGCCGTGGAAGGCATTGGCACCGGCAGTAGCAGCAGCGGCGGGGCCCGCCTCAGCGGGCTGCCCACCGTGGTGAGCGCCATCCAGAAGGCCGGCGGTCTCACCCTCGTCGCCAACCTCACAGACGTGCGCCTCCAGCGCCGCCTTCCCGGCGACACCTCCCAGCTGCGCGAAACCAGCCTCGATCTCCTCGCCCTCCTCCAGCGCGGCGACAAGCGTCAGAACCCCTTCCTTCAGGATGGCGACACCCTCGTGGTGAGCAAGGCCGCCTCCATCCCCTCCAGCGAGGTGATGGAGCTCGCCGCCACCAACCTCTCCCCCCAGAGCATCCGCGTGAACCTCGTGGGTGAGGTGAAGAAGCCCGGCCAGCTCGAACTGCCCGCCAACATCCCCCTCGCCCAGGCCATCCTCGCCGCAGGTGGCCCCACCGACGTGCGCGCCAACAAGAACGACATCGAGCTGGTGCGCATCAACCGCAACGGCACCGCCTCCACCCAGCGCTTCCGCCTCGACTTCCGCCGTGGCGTCAGCAGCGCCTTCAACCCGCCCCTCCGCGATGGCGATTCGGTGATCGTTTACCGCAGCGTCTACGGCGTCGCCGCCGACGCCATCAACATCGTGGCCACGCCCCTCACCGGCCTCGCCAACATCGCCTCGCTCTTCTACCTCATCTACAACGACCGCAACAACAACTGAGCCATGGCCCGCTCCCCTCGCCCCGCTGGCCTCTGGGCTCTGGTCTGGCTCGGTGGCACCGCCGCCACGATCGGGCTTCCCCTTCTGCTGCTCGATCGCTCCACCAAGGAATCCCCCCTCACCCGCCGCACCCCGAGGCGTCCCCTCCCACGCCTCGCCGCCAAGCCGCTGCCACGGCCCACCACACCCCTTCCCCGGCAGGCGCCACCAAGATGGCCTGGCCCTTTCTCCCCCTTCGCTGCGCTTCCCCCGCCCACCAGCGCCTTCGTCCCCCCGCTTTACCCCGCCGCTGCGGCCGCACCCACCGGGTTTCTCAACCCTGATCGCACGGTCTCCGGCGTTGCTCTCCTCGGCGGTCCCCTCGGGCTGGAGGCGATGAACGAGAAGGAGATGGTGCCCGCCGCTCGCACCGAGCGGGCCCTCCGCGCCCTCTCCGCCGATCCCTTCCTCGCCCTCCCCCGCCACTGGCGCGACGAGATCAAGCCCCTCCTCGGCTCCGCCTTCAAGGTGCTGCCGGCCGATGTGGTCCGCATCCCCGCCCCCCATCGCCGCACCCCGGAGGAGATCCCCCTGGCGCTTACGCCCGGCGGCCGGGCCGAAGCCTTCGTGGCGCCCGCCTCGCCCATCTCCTTCCAGCAGCTCGAGCGCTGGACCGAACGCCAGGCGGTCCTGCCCACCGGCACCGTCTGGCCCGTGCTGGTGGTGCTCGAACCCATCGACCTCGGCCAACCGCCCCTCGAACTCCTGCCCTCCACCGTCGTTCCCCGCTCCGCGCCTGCCCCGGCACCGGTCGATGCGTCTCAGGCTCCAGCCCCTCGTCTTCGGGTGAGCGAGAACGCAGCCATCCCCGTGCCCATCACATCCGAAGATCCCGCCCCGCCGGCCGTCGAACCGGCTCCCCCGCCGGCCCCCGTGGCGGTCGCCCCGCCGCAGGCCAGCGAAAGCCCCGCCATTCCCCTGCCGATCACCTCCGAAGACCTTCTCCCCCCCTGAGCCCGGCTCACCCCGTGCCGCCGCTCACCGCCGCCGCCTGCAGCAGCCACACCTGCTCCCCCTCCAGCCACGCCACCAGCAGCACCCCATCGCTGCGGCCGCCGCGCGGCTCGCCCGCCGTCAGGCCCAGCTCCTTCGCCTTCCCGGCCGCCAGTCGCCGCAGCTCCATCCCCTCCCCCAGGCCCGCCTCCTCCACCTTCTCGGCCTGCTCCCACAACCCCCGCAGCGCCGTTGCCTCCTTGCTCTCGCCGGCCGGCGCCGTGCGCAGCGCCTCCAGCGCGTTCTGGGCCGCTGCCAGCCCCGCCGCTGTGGGCAGCGGCGCCAAGGCCGCCGCCTGAGGCACCGCTGCGGGCTTCTTCGCCGCCGGCATCCGCGCCATCGGCGCGCGCGCCGGGGCGGTCTTGCGGCGGGGTGCTATCTCCTGCTGACCAGGGCCACGGGCCTTCGGCACCAGCAGGTTCGCGGGCGGTGGCGGCGGCAGCAGGCTCGGTGGCGGCAGCGGGATCGTGTTCAGCGCCACCGTCTGCGGGGCCCGCCGGCTGAAGCGCAGCAGCTCCGGCGTGTCGTCCGGCACCTTCGCCGCTTCCGGCAGCCGCGCGCTGCGGCTGTTGCGCAGGCCCGCATAGGTGAGCCCCAGGCCGTGGACCAGCACCGCCGCCAGCAGCGCGATCCCCAGCGGCCGCCCCCTTCCCCTTCTCATGGCAGCTGCAGCTCCAGCGGCAGCCCGCTGCCCTCCAGCCGTCCGATCAGACCCTGCACCGTGCCCCAGGGCACCTCCCGATCCGGCACCAGCCGCAGCCGCACCGCTCCCTCCCGGCCCGCCTGCCGCCGCCGCGCCTGCTCCAGCAGCGCCGGCAGGTCCTGCGGCCGGATCGGCTGGTTCCACACCCGCAGCCCGCCCTGCCCGTCCACCGCCAGCGCCACCACCCCCTGCGCCGCCGGCCGCTGCGCCAGCCGCTGCGGCAGCACCACCACTGCCAGCCCCGCCGCCGCCAGCGCCGTGGCCATCGCCCCCATCGCGATTCCCTCAATCACCGCGTCGCCTCTCATCGCCCTTCCGGCAGTTCCAGCACCACCGCCGCCGCGCCCTGCCGCCGCAGCCAGCTCAGCGCGTCGCTCACCTCGCCGATCGCCAGCGCCGACGACGGCAGGAAGCGCACGTCCGCCGTCGCCCCCTCGCTCTTCAGCAGCTGCGCCAGCGCCACCGCCGTGATCGGCTCGCCGTTCACGAACCAGTGCCGCCCCGCTCCCCGCACCAGCCACAGCGTGGTGGCCGCCGCCGCGCCCTCCTTCGGCGCCGGACGGGGCTGCGGGGCGCGCGTCAGCCACAGCGCCGGCAGCGCCGCCGTGGCGCCGCTCACCAGCAGCGTCAGCCCCACCAGGCCCAGCACCAACCCATTCATCGCTGCGCTCCCCGCCGCAGCTGCCGCCGCAGCTCCTCGATCTGCCAACCCCGCGCCGCCTGGTTCGCCAGCAGCCCCGCCGTGGCCAGCAGGCTCACGATCAGCCCCAGCGCCGTGGCCAGCAGCACCTTCCCATAGCCCGCCAGCGGCGCACCCGGCGGCAGCGTCAGCCCCGGCCCCAGCGCCGCCAGCACCGCCATCAGCCCCAGCACCGTGCCGATCAGCCCCAGCAGCGGCGCCAGCACCGCCGCCGCCTGCAGCACCGCTTCGCCGAACACCATCTCCCGCTCCCAGTCCTCCAGCTGCTCCTCGCCGCCGCCGCCCCCCGCCTGCAGCAGCTCCCGCCACTGCCGCGCCCGGCCGGCGCGTCGCCGCCACCACTGCCACCAGAACCGCCCCCGGTCGAACACCACCGTGAGCACCGCGATCGACGCCAGCAGCAGCAGCAGGCCCACCAGGCCCCCCACCCCGGGGATCACTCCCTTCACCCTCGTGCCATCCCGCCCTTCGGTTCCGGATCGTATGGGGGCAGCCTCCCCTTCTCCGGTGTCCCGCCCGCTTGACAACCCGGAAATCGACCCCCGCCGATCGCCTGACTAGGGTGCGGCAGGCACAGACCCGCTCCGATGAGCCCCATCCACGCCGACAACAGCCTGACCATCGGCCGCACGCCCCTCGTGCGCCTCAATCGCGTCACCGCCGGCTGCGGCGCCCGGGTGCTGGCCAAGATCGAGGGTCGCAACCCCGCCTATTCGGTGAAGTGCCGCATCGGCGCCGCCATGATCTGGCAGGCCGAGAAAGACGGTTTCCTGGGGCCCGGCAAGGAGCTGATCGAACCCACCAGCGGCAACACCGGCATCGCCCTCGCCTTCGTGGCCGCCGCCCGCGGCATCCCTGTCACCCTCACCATGCCCGAAACCATGAGCCTGGAGCGGCGCAAGCTGCTCACGGCCTATGGCGCCAAACTCGTGCTCACCGAGGGCCGCATGGGCATGAAGGGGGCCATCGAGGCCGCCCGCCAGCTCGCTGAGGCTGATCCGGATCGCTACGTGATGCTGCAGCAGTTCATGAATCCGGCCAATCCCCAGATCCACCACGACACCACCGGCCCCGAGATCTGGGAGGACACCGAAGGCCAGCTGGATGCCGTGGTGGCGGGTGTCGGCACCGGCGGCACCATCACCGGCGTCAGCCGCTACATCAAGCACACCCTCGGCAAGCCCCTCGTTTCCGTTGCCGTCGAACCCGCCAACAGCCCCGTCATCCGCCAGACCCTCGACGGCACCGACCTCCAGCCCGGACCCCACAAGATCCAGGGCATCGGCGCCGGCTTCGTGCCCGCCAACCTCGACCTCGCCCTCCTCGATCGCGTCGAACCCGTCACCGACGAAGAAGCCGTTGCGATGGCCCGCCGCCTCATGCGCGAGGAGGGCATCCTCGCCGGCATCTCCTGCGGTGCCGCCACCGTGGCCGCCCTGCGCCTCGCCCGCGAGCCCGCCTTCAACGGCCGCACCGTGGTGGTGGTGCTGCCCGATTCCGGCGAGCGCTACCTCAGCTCCGTGCTGTTCGAGGGCGTGTTCAACGAGAAGGGGCTGGCGGCGGTCGGATGAGCTACCTGCGCCAGATCATGCAGCGGCTCAACGCCCGCACCGCTGCCCCCCCCGCTGAGGCCCCGGCCGCCGCCCCCTCGCCCCTGCTCGAGCGTCACCTCGCCGACTACGACGCCCATCTCGCCGCCTGCAGCCCGGCGATGCTCCAGTACGAGTGGGCCTGGATCGAGCAGCACCTCGACACCCTCACCCTCGCCCGCGCCACCCCCGCCATGCTGGCGGCCGCCGGCGGCCCCGCCCACCTCGAGGCCCTGCTGGAGGAGAGCCGCCGCTTCCGCGCCCTGCTCGAGCAGCGCTTCGCCGCCGCCGCCCTCACCCCCGCTGCCCATCGCCACACCGTGGTGGCCACCGAGCACGCCTGGGAGCTCAGCCAACCGGAACTCCGCCGCCAGTGGGGCTTCTGAGCGCGCAGCTTCGCAGCTAGGCCAGCCGCGCACCCTCCAGCCGGGCGCCCGTCAGCTTCGCCCCCTCCAGCACCGCGTCGCTCAGGTCGCAGCCCTCCAGCCGCGCCTCCTGCAGATCCGCTCCCCCCAGCTGGGTGCCGTACAGGCACGCCCCCCGCAGGTCGGCCCCGTGCAGCTGCACCCCCTGCAGCAGCGCCCAGCTCAGGTCGGCGCCCCGCAGGTCGGCGCCCCCCAGATCCGTAAGCTGGTCCAGGCTGCTGCGAAAATCGGCCTCCACCAGTCGCGCCCCCTCCCACCGGCTGCCCGCCGCCAGCACCCCCCGCAGGCAGCAGCGGTGCAGCACCGCCCCCCGCAGGTCCGCCCCCTGCAGCCGCGCCGCCGACAGGTCGGCGTCGTGCCAGAACGAACCCTCGCCCTGCAGTTCCGACAGGTCCGCCCCCCACAGCAGCGCCTGCTGGAAGCAGCCGCCCCGCACCACCGTCCGCTGGAGCCGCGCATGGCCGAAGCGCGCCTCCTTGAAGCACCCCCCGCTCAGGTCGCAGTCGCTCAGATCCAGATCCACACCGTCGAGATCCCCCAGCCGCAGCCCGGGGAACGAACGCCGCCCCGTGGCCAGCGCCGCCCGCAGCCCCTCCACATCGCAGGGCAGGGCATCGTGCCCCGAAGACTCAGAGGATCGCGGCGAGGGCATCGAGTTGCTGGCGGCGGGAGGCCAGCATCAGTTTCTCCGCCTGACCCAGCAGTCGGAACACCCCCTTGTCGATCACGTCGTAGAACACAAGGCTTCCCTCCGGCCGCCGCCGCACCACCCCGGCGATCGTCAGCAGCTTCAGGTGCTTCGACACCAGCGCCTGGCTCAGCCCCGTCTTCTCCACCACCGCCGTCACGTTCAGCGGCCCCTGCCGCAGCGCCTCCAGCACCGCCAGCCGGTTGGGCTCGGAGAACACCTTCAGGTACTCGGCGAGCGCGTCCATGGCTGGGCGATAAGAGAAGCAGGCACCAAACTTACCACCTTTCCATGCCAGGTGGTGGGTGCTGAATCCTGCTGACGTTGCCCCGTGATCCCCTAGTATCACGATGCCGTTATGCAGCCCATGACCGCCACCGCCCCCCGGCCCGCTGCCGCTCCCGCGCCCGCCGCGCCCCACCTGCGCGAAGACCTGCTCACGCCGCGCTTCTACACCACCCAGATCGAGCGCGCCGCCCGCACCGATCTCAACGAGCAGCGCCAGGCCTTCGACGCCATGCTCGGCGAGATGGAGGCCGACTACAACCGCGACCACTTCGATCGCCGCGCACCCCTCGATCGCCTCCGCCACCTCTCCCCCGAGGAGAAGGAGGCCTACGAGAGCTATCTGGTGCGCTCCTGCGTCTCCGAGTTCTCCGGCTTCCTCCTGTTCAAGGAGCTCTCCCGCCGCCTCCAGCAGGCCGGCCGCGCCGAGCTCTCCCGCCTCTTCTCGCTCATGGCCCGTGATGAGGCCCGCCACGCCGGCTTCCTCAACCGCGCCCTCGTGGCCGAAGGCATCACCATCGATCTGCCCTCCCTCAGCGGCAAGCGGCCCATCACCTGGTTCCCCTTGAGCTGGGTGCTCTATTCGGTGTATCTCTCCGAAAAGATCGGCTACTGGCGTTACATCCTCATCGATCGCCACCTCAAGGCCCATCCCACCAGCAACTTCGCGCCCCTCTTCGATTTCTTCGAGCCCTGGTGTCAGGACGAGAACCGCCACGGCGACATCTTCAACCTGCTCATCCGCTGCTGGCCCGGCCTCACCACCGGCCTGCGCGCCAACCTTCTCAGCCGTTTCTTTCTCTGGTCGGTCTTCCTCACCCACAGCCTCACCGTCTGTGAGCGCGGCGAGTTCTACCGCCTGCTCGGCATGGAACCGGCCGCCTTCGATGCCGATGTCATGCGCTACACCAACGACACCGCCCGCCGCGCCTTCCCCCGCGTGTTCCGCCTCGATGCCGAGTATCTCCGCCTGCGCGATCAGATCGTCGACACCTTCCGCTCCCTCAAACGCGCCTCCGGTTTCCAGAAGCTGCGGCTGAAGCTCCGCTTCGCCGGCCTGCTCTGGCGCCAGTTCACCCAGCCGATGGAGCCCGGTCGCATCAACACGGTTGTGTAGATCAGCTGCATCAATAAATCCGGACCCGGCTGGCGCTCCGGACACCCTTCCGTCCAGACTGCCGCGATGGTCGGCAGCGGCAAAACCAAGAGCGGACAGAATGTCCCAAGCGGCGATCTCCGGCGCATCAGCAGGGACACGCCCGATCGCCGCGGCCGCATCCAGCGCCGCGAGCCCCGCTACAGCGTTCCCACCTACAGCGTGCAGGTGGGGGTGGAGCTGTTCATCGAGGAGCAGCGCTACAACGGCCTGCTCTGGGACGTCAGCCGCTCCGGCGCCTGCGTGCGCTCCTTTCTTCCCATCCCCCCGAACCCCAACTGCCGGGCCCGTTTCTTCAAGCACGCCAGCGAGACGTTCATCGAATGCCAGGCCCGCGTGATCTGGTCGGATGCCGTGATGCAGGCTTACTTCACCGGGCTCGAGTTCCACGAACCGATCACCTCTTCTGCCACCTTCCTCAGCCGGCTGCTGGAGATCTTCCCGCCCAAGCCCGATCGCCGCGGTTCGCGCGATTCCTCTGGCTCCTGATGCCCGCCTGCTCACGCCTGAGCCCGGCCCGCCAAGCCCCCCGCGGCGCTCTGCAACGATCGCGCAATCTTTGATCACTGCATAACAGAACCGGCATACCGTTGAGCGGATCCTTCGTTTCCCGGGTCGTTCCCCCGCGATGACCACCTCCCTCCCAGGGCCCATCTCGGCCCCCCCGCGCGTCCGCCGCCTCCATGCCCGCATCGGGGCTGCCCACCGCCAGGCCGAGGGCATAGCCTTCTCCCGCGCCCTGCTCGATGGCCAGGTCAGCCCCCTCCAGCTCGCCGCCCTGATCCGTGCCCTCGCTCCCGCCTACGCCCACCTCGAGCGCCGCGGCCCCCTGATCGCCGCCTCCCTCGGCGCCACCGCCCTCCCCTGGGACGACCTCGCCCGCAGCGCCGCCCTCCAGCACGACCAGGCCCGCCTCGCCGCCGCCGGCGTGCCCCCCACCCCCACCTCGCCCGCTGCCCTCGCCTGGCTCGCCGAGCTCGAGCGTCTGGCCGATCAGGCGCCCCACCGCTGGCTCGCCCATCTCTACGTGCGCTACGGCGGCGACCTCTCCGGCGGCCAGCAGCTGGCCGAGCAGGCCCAGCGCATCCTCGCCGCCCACGGCCTGCCCAACCTTGAGTTCTGGGCCTTCGCCCGCCCCACCGCCGAGCTCAAGCACGCCCTCCACGACGCCTTCGAGCAGCTCGAACTCACCCCCGACCAGGAGGAGGAGCTGCTGGCCGAGTCGGAGGCCGCCTTCGTCGCCACCCAGCGCCTGCTGGCCGAACTGGCCTGACGTCCGCCGCCCGCCCCGCTGCCACCGCCCCCCACCATGACCCTCGCCCCCGCCGCGCCCGATCGGCACGCCCTGCTGCTCCGCTACGACCGGCCGGTGCCCCGCTACACCAGCTACCCCACCGCCGCCGCCTTCCACGACGGCGTCGGCGCCCACGAGCTGGAGCGGCGCCTCGCCGGCACGGTCGATCGGCCCCTGTCGCTCTACGTGCACGTGCCCTTCTGCCGCCACGCCTGCTGGTACTGCGGCTGCAACCGGGTCACCACCCAGGCGGGTTCGAAGGCGGTGGCGCCCTACCTCGCCGCCCTGGCCCGCGAGCTCGAGCTGCTGCAGGCCGCCATCGGCGGCCGCCGCCGCCTCGAGCAGCTCCACTGGGGCGGCGGCACCCCCAACTACCTCACGGCCGAGGAAACCAGCGCGCTCTGGCAGCTGATCACCCGCCACTTCCACCCTGTTGCCGATCTCGAAGCCTCGATCGAAGTCAACCCCGAGTTCCTCGATCGCGAGCGGGTGCTGCAGCTGCGGCAGCTGGGCTTCAACCGCATCAGCTTCGGCATCCAGGACGCCGATCCCGTCGTGCAGCAGGCCGTCAACCGGGTGGTGCCCGTGGATCAGCTGCGGCGCGTGATGGGCTGGATGCGCGAGGCCGGCTTCGACAGCGTGAATGTGGATCTGATCTGCGGTCTGCCCCTGCAGACCCCCGAGCGCTTCGCCGCCACCCTCGCCCTGGTGCGCGACCTTCGCCCCGATCGCGTCTCCCTGTTCTCCTTCGCCTACCTGCCCGAGCAGCTGCCCCTGCAGCGCCGGATCGCCGCAAGCGATCTGCCCTCGCGCGAGCAGCGGCTCACCATGCTCGAAGACGCCTGCAGCGGCTTCCTCGCCGCCGGCTACGACGCCATCGGCATGGATCACTACGCCCTAGCTGGCGATGGTCTGGCCGCTGCCGCCCGCGAGGGCCGCCTGCACCGCAACTTCCAGGGCTACACCACCGGCGGCGAGCTCGATCTGCTTGGCGTGGGCCCCACCGCCATCTCCCAGTTCCCCGATCTGTTCGTGCAGAACCACCGCGATCTGCGCACCTACTACGGCGCCATCGAAGCGGGGCGCCTGCCGGTGGAGCGCGGCCTGGTGGTCGATGATCCGGCCGTGCTCGAGCGCCGGGCCCTCATCCGCGATGTGATGTGCCGCTTCCGGGTGGCGTTCGATCCCCGACGCTTCGCCCGCGAGTGGGCCGATCTCCAGCTGCTCGCCGCTGACGGCCTGGTGCGCCTCAGCGAACAGGCCGGTCAGGCCGTCGCCGAGGTCACCCCCGCCGGCCGCTGGCTGATCCGCACGGTGGCCGCCGTGTTCGACCCCGAGCAGCGCCGCAGGGCCAGCGGTTCGCGCCTGATCTGAGGCGCGCACCGCTGGCGCAGGCGGCCTCAGGCCACCGCTGCCGCTGCCCGGTCGAAGTAGGTGCCGATCTCCGACATCAGGGCCGAGCAGTCGCCGGGGGTGATGCCATTGCGGTCGCCCACCAGGGCCAGGGCTGCCGCCTTCATGCCGCGCACACCTTCGGCCACCGAGGCGCCGGGCACGCCCAGCGCCAGGTAGGTCTCCCGCAGGCCGTTCAGGCAGCGGTCTTCCAGCACGGAGGCGTCGCCGGTGAACACCGCGTAGGTCACGTAGCGAAGGATGATCTCCATGTCGCGCAGGCAGGCGGCCATGCGGCGATGGGTGTAGGCGTTGCCGCCGGGGGCGATCAGCGCAGGCTGCTGCTCGAACAGGGAGCGGGCGGCATCGGTCACGATCCGCGAGGCGTTGGAGGTGATGCGGTTCACCGCATCCATCCGCTTGTTGCCGTCGGCCACTAGGCCGGCGAGGGCATCAATCTGGGCGGAGTCGAGAAATTCGCCGCGGGCGTCAGCCTGGGCGATCACCTTGGTGAAGGCGTCAAACATGGAGCGGAAGGTCGTGGGTTCCGGCCCGAGAGGCTAGGGAGCTGGCTCGCCTCGGCGCGAGCCGCCGCCCCTCCAGACTCCACCTGTCCCGTTCCCCTGCTTCCATGGCCCCGTCGGCCGAGCTTCCCCTCTCCTGGTCTGAGCTGGAGGCGTTCGCCGGCGTCGAGCCGGATCCCCTCACCGGCCCCACCAACCCCCGCTCGCGCCTGCGCACCTTCGGCCGACCCGAGGCGGAGGTGCGTGTCACCCTCTTCCGCGACCACCACGCCTGGTGCCCCTACTGCCAGAAGGTGTGGCTGTGGCTCGAGGAGCGCCGGGTGCCCTACCGCGTGGCCAAGGTCACGATGTTCTGCTACGGCGAAAAGGAGGACTGGTACCGGCGTCGGGTGCCCTCCGGCATGCTGCCCGCGATCGAACTCGACGGCCGCCTCGTGACCGAGAGCGACCGGATCCTGGAGGTGCTCGAAGCCGCCTTCGGCAGCCTCGGGCCCGGCATGAACGACCCCCGCGTCCTGCCCCTGCGGCGGCTGGAGCGCCTGCTGTTCCGCGCCTGGTGCCAGTGGCTCTGCCAGCCCCTTGGCAGCGGGGCCGCGGAGCGGGCCCGCCAGGCCTTCGACGAGGTGGCCGCCCGCATGGACCAGGCCCTCGCCGCCACCCCGGGACCCTTCCTGCTCGGGGATCTCAGCACCGCTGATCTGGTGTTCGTGCCCTACGTGGAGCGCATGTCGGCGAGCCTCGCCTACTACAAGGGTTACCTGCTGCGCCGCCGGCATCCCGCCATCGATCGCTGGTTCGCCGCCCTCGAGCAGCGGCCCACCTACCTCGGCACCCAGAGCGACTTCCACACCCACGTGCACGACCTTCCCCCCCAGATGGGCGGCTGCTATCCCGACGCCTCACCGCAGCGCCGCGCCCTGGCTGAGCGCATCGACCACGGCCCCTGGCCGATCGCCGACGACGGCCCCGACCCCGAAACCAGCGAACCCCCGCCGGCCGATGCCGCGGCCCGCGCCATCGCCAGGGTGCTGCGCCACCGGGGCGTGCTGGTGCGCCGCTACTCCGCCACCGGCGATGGCTTCGAGGCGGCCCTGCGCTGTGCTCTCACCCATCTGGCCCAGGGGGTCGACTGCCCGCCCCCACCCGGCAGCGCCGCGGCCCTGCGCACCCTCCGCGATCGCATCTGCGTGCCCCGCGACATGCCCCTGCACGCCGCCCGCAGGCTGCGCCAGGCGCTGGAGCACACGGCCAGCCTCGACCCGGCGGATCCGGCGGCCCAGGGGCTGCCGATCCCGGTGCAGCATCGCCGCGATCAGGATCCGCTGCCGTTCCTGGCCGCCGCCGGCTGAGGCCGCCGGCGAGCCGCGCTCTCAGCGACCCGGGTGGCGCACGGTGCGCCAGTCGCCGCTGGCGGTGCTCACTTCCACGCCGATGCCCACCGGCTCCTGCGCTCCCCCAACCTCCTCACGCCACCACGACACGGCCTCCAGCCAGGCGGCCTCCAGCGACTCGTACACATCGTCGAGGACGGGGTGGGGATCGCCGTTCTGATCCACCAGGCGGTAACGCCGGGCGGTGCCATAGAGCTGGCTCAGGCTCTGGGCCAGGGTTGCGGGAACAGAAGGAACAGCCACCTTTCACATCGCATCGGTGCCCATACTCTGGCCGGTGTGACAGCTCCAGACTGTCACCATGGCGACATCAGGACGTCTTCGCCGGTGACCGACGCCCGGTGCGGGCGCTCACCTGACGGCTGCGGTTCTGATACGCGTGCACCACCGGCAGCCGCTCCGCCTCCCAGGCCTGCAGCGCCGCCAGCGGATCCGGCGCGTCGTCCGCCAGCCGCGCCGCCAGTCCCACGGCGTCCTCCAGGCCGGCGGTCATGCCCCGCGCCTGCGAGGAACTCATGGCATGGCCCGCATCGCCGACCAGCGCCACCCGACCCTGCACCAGCCGCGGCAGCGGATCGATGTCGTACGACCAGTTGGCCACCACCGCCTCCGCCGGCGTGGCGGCGATCAGGCCGGCCACATCGGCCGGCAGCTTGGCCAGCGCCTCCGCTGGCACCGGCTCCCGCAGCAGCCGGCGCTGCTCTTCGCGTTCGGCCGGCAGCGGCTCCTCCTGGAAGAAGCCCCAGTGGGTGAGGGGGGTGCCGTCGGCGGCTCGGCCCAGATCGAACACGTTGGCGTAGATGCCCCGCCCCCGCGCGTACACGATGAAATCGCCGTCGCCGCAGAACGCGCCGTCGGGCACCACCCCTCGCCACACCCGATCGCCCAGGTAGTGCAGCCGCCGCTCCGGCGCCAGGGCCGGCGCCACGCGGGAGAACAGCCCATCGGCCCCCACCAGCAGCGCACCCTCCCAGCCGCTGCCGTCGGCAAAGCGGGCCCGCACGCCGCCGGCATCCTGCTGCCACGCCACCAGTTCGGCTCCGGGGTGGAAGCTGCCGGGCGCCAGCCGCGCGGCCAGGGCCCCGAGGATCGCCGGCCTCGGGATCAGCAGCGAGGGCAGCTCGCCCGCCGCCCGCTCCGCCGGGCTGGTCTCGATCGGATCGCCGCGCAGGTTGCGGAACAGGAAGCGCTGCACCGGGATACCCGCCGCCAGGATCTCCTCCAGCAACCCCGGAAGGCCGGCGGCGGCGATCGCCTCCACTCCGGCCTTCACCAGCAGGATGCCGCAGCCTTCCTCCCGCAGCTGCGGCGATCGCTCGAACAGCGTCACCGCATGCCCCTGGCGCTGCAGCAGCAGCGCCAGCAGCAGGCCGGCGCTGCCGGCCCCCACCACGGCGATGGGCTGGGATCGGTCCATCGGAACCCGGGGGCCGCAGGGGCTCAGCGCAGGAACAGCATCTCCTGATACGAGGGCAGCGGCCAGAGGTTGTCGTCCACCAGGGCTTCCAGGCCATCGACGGCCTGGCGCAGCCGTCCCATCAGCGGCAGCAGCACATCGGCGCAGTGGCGCAGATGCGCGTCGGTGCCGTGGGGGGCATGGTCGATCGCCTCCTGGAGCTGGCCGGCCACGTCCATCAGGGCCTGGCTGTGGGCCGCCACCTGCTGCTGGGTGTCCGGCGACACCTGCAGGCCCATCGAGCTCTGCAGTTGCAGCGAACCTGCCAGTTCGCCCAGATAGCGCATCGCCGCCGGATACACCTGGGTGCGGGCGATCTGCACCGCCAGCTTGGCCTCCACCTCGATCGCCAGGATGTACTGCTCGGCGTACACCTCGAAGCGGCTCTCCAGCTCCACCGGCGTGAGCACGCCGGTGCGCTCGAACAGCTCGCGCACGTTGTCGCGCTTCAGCACCGGCAGGGCGTCGGCGCTGGTGCGCAGGTTCTCCAGGCCCCGCTCCTCCACGGCGATCCGGTGCCACTCCGACGAGTAGCCGTCGCCGCCGAACACCACATTGCCGTGCTGGGTCATCACATCCTGCAGCACCGCCAGGGCCGCGGTGTCGAGCGGCGAGCCGGCGTTCAGGCGGATCTGCAGCTGGTCGCTCACCCAGGCGAGCGAATCCGCCAGGATCGTGTTCAGCGCCACCAGCGGGCCGGCCACCGACTGGCCGGAGCCCACGGCGCGGAACTCGAAGCGGTTGCCGGTGAAGGCGAAGGGTGAGGTGCGGTTGCGGTCGCCCGGATCCTTGGCGAACTCAGGCAGCGTTTCCACGCCGAAGTTCATCACCCCGCCGATCGAGGAGCCGCTCAGGCGGCCTTCGCGGATCTGGCGGAACACATCCTCCAGCTGGCTGCCCAGGTACACCGAGATGATCGCCGGCGGTGCCTCATTGGCGCCGAGGCGATGGTCGTTGGAGGCGGTGGCGATCACCGCCCGCAGCAGCGGGCCGTAGAGGTGGATGCCGCGGATCACGGCCCCGCAGAACAGCAGGAACTGCAGGTTCTCGTGGGGGGTGTGACCCGGATCGAGCAGGTTGCCCTGGGTGGCGTTGCCGATCGACCAGTTCACGTGCTTGCCCGAGCCGTTGATGCCGGCGAACGGCTTTTCGTGCAGCAGGCAGGCCATGCCGTGTTTCTTCGCCGTTTCCCGCAGCACCGTCATCGTCAGCTGCTGGTGGTCGGTGGCCACGTTCGCCGCCTCGAAGAACGGGGCGATCTCGAACTGGGAGGGGGCCACCTCGTTGTGGCGGGTTTTCGCGGGGATCCCCAGCTTGTACAGGCGGCGCTCCACCTCCTGCATGAACACCTGCACCCGCTCGGGGATGGCGCCGAAGTAGTGGTCGTCGAACTGCTGGCCCTTCGCCGAGGACTTGCCGAACAGGGTGCGGCCGGCCAGCAGCAGGTCGGAGCGCAGCGGCAGCCAGGCGCTGTCGATCAGGAAGTACTCCTGCTCGGCGCCGCAGCTGGAGTTGATCGGCGCGATCTCCTTCTCGCCCAGCATCTTCAGCAGCCGGCGGGCCTGGCCGTCGACGGCGGCGTTGGAGCGCAGCAGCGGCGTCTTCTTGTCGAGGGCCTCACCGGTCCAGGACACGAACACCGTGGGGATGCACAGGGTGACCCCGTTGGGGGTCTCCATCAGGTAGGCCGGGCTGGTGATGTCCCAGGCGGTGTAGCCGCGGGCCTCGAAGGTGGAACGGATGCCGCCGTTCGGGAACGAGGAGCCGTCCGGCTCGCCCTGCACCAGCAGCTTGCCGGTGAATTCGGTGATCGCCGTGCCGTCGCCCTGGGGCGAGATGAAGCCGTCGTGCTTCTCCGCGGTGGAGTTCGTGAGCGGGTAGAAGACGTGCGAGTAGTAGAGGGCGCCGCGGCTGGTGGCCCACTCCTTCATCGCCTGGGCCACCACATTGGCCACCGACACGTCGAGCTTGCTGCCCTCCTTGATCGTGCGCTGCACCGACTTGAAGATCTCCTTCGGCAGCGCGGCCTTCATCTTGTCCAGCGAGAACACGTCGCTCGCCCACAGCTCATCGAGCTTCTGGATCGGCGGCGTGGGTGCCGGGCTCCGCTGCTGGATGGTCTGGATGGCGGCGAGGCGTTGGGTGCTCGGCATCGAATGGTGAAGCTCGGATAAGACTCATCCAATCTTCACGCCTCACCCTTCGGGTGGCGCCGTTGCTACCGATTCGCTTTCCACCTCAGGATCCGCATCAAGCCCGCTCAGCGCAGGTAGCGGCGGATCGCCGGACGGCACCAGAACACCAGAACCGCCGTATTCACTATCCACAGCAGCGGTGCCACCACCGCGAGGGTGCCCCGCCCCGCTTCCACCAGCACCAGGCGCACGATCCCGTAGGGCAGCGCCACCGCCAGGCTCATCGACAGGGCCACGATCGCCAGCACCTGGCCCCAGTGCCGCCAGCGCAGCAGCGCCACGGCAGCAACGATCCCCACAACCGCCGTGGGCAGCACCGCTCCGGCGCCCACGGCGATGTGGGTGGCCCGCCAGGTGGGATCGCGCAGGATCACCGCCAGCATCGACGGGATCAGCAGCACGTTCACCACCAACCCCAGCCAGGCCAGGGGCCGGTAGCCACGCGGCGGCTCGAGCATCGCCGCGGTGGTCAGCAGGGGGGCCTGGGTTTGCATCCGGGGCATTCTCGCCGTCCCACCGTTGATTCTGTCGCCTTGCTTACCGATTGCCCGCGCCTCACTGCAGCTCGAACAGCAGCAGGTCGGCGCCTGCCGGGCCCGCCACCAGCTGCAGCTGCTGCAGATCGGCGCTGCTCTCGATGCCGAGGCCATCGCCGCGGCGGAGCACCCCGTCCGCACCCTGGGGGGCCTCCAGCCCCACGCTGCCCTCGATCAGCTGCAGCCAGCCCCGCCGGCCGGCCGCCAGGGCCAGCGGAAGCGTGGTGCCGGCGGTGGGCCGGGCCCGCCACAGCCGCACCGGCCGGTGGATGGCCATGGTGCCGTCGGTGCCGGTGGGGTCGAGCAGGGGTGTCCAGTCCGCGCCGATCGCGAACATCTTCTGGTCGTAGGCCGGCGGGATCCCGGCGCTCGCTGGTTCGATCCAGATCTGCAGCAGCCGGCAGGGCACAGCACCCTCGTTCCATTCGCCGTGCACCACGCCGGTGCCCGCGCTCATGCGCTGCACCTCGCCGGAGCGGATCACTTCGGCATTGCCCATCGAGTCCCGGTGGGTCAGTTCCCCCTCCACCATCACCGTGACGATCTCCATGTCCCGGTGGGGATGGAGATCGAAGCCCCGGCCCGGGGCGATGGTGTCGTCGTTGATCACTCGCAGCGGGCCGAAGCCCATCCAGCGGGGATCGTGATGGCCGGCGAAGCTGAAGCTGTGCCAGCTGTCGAGCCAGTCGAGGCGGCTGTGGAACCGCTCGCCGGCCGGGCGGTACACCCGGCCGGTGGCGGCTCCGGGGGCGATGGAAGACGTGCTGGTCATGGCGGAATCTCAGAGCTGAAGGGGCTGGAGCTGGGCGAGGCGGGCGACGATGTCGTCGATGCTGTCGTCGGCGGCGGGCCTGGCACGGGTGGCCACCAGCTGGCGGCCCACCACCTGGGCGCCGAGGTGGGCCAGCTGGATGCGCAGGGCGGCGAGCACCTCCACCCCGCCGCCACCGGAATGGCTGGCGATCGCGATCGGGCGGCCGTTGAACAGCAGCCGGAACTCGTCGCCCTCCACCGACAGCCAGGCGATCGCGCTGGTGAGCACCGGCGGGATCGAGCCGTTGTACTCGGGCGCGCAGATCACCCAGCGGGACACGGCCGCCATCCGCCGGCTCAGCGCCGGCACGCTCTCCGGCACGCCGTTGGCGGCGTGCACACGCGGGTTGTAGAGGGGCAGCTCGAGGCTGGTGAGGTCGAGCACCTCGGCGCTGAGGCCCTTCTGGCGGGCGGCCTCGCCGAAGCGGTGGGCCAGCTTCAGGTTCTCGCCGCTGCTGGCGGCGATCACGAGAACGTCGGTGGCGGGGCTCATCGGGGCAGGAAGGGGTAGTCGGTGTAGCCCGCGGGTCCGGGGCTGTAGAAGGTGGAGGGATCCACGGCGTTGAGCGGGGCCCCCAGCCGCAGGCGCTCCGGCAGGTCGGGGTTGGCGAGGAAGGCGGAGCCGAAGGCCACGGCATCCACCGCTCCCGCGGCGATGGCGGCATTGGCTTCCGCCGCGTCGTAGCCCATGTTGGCGATCAACGGGCCCTGGAAGCGCTCGCGCATCGGGGTCAGCACGTCGCCCTGCTGCAGACCGAGGAAGTCGCCGCGCATCAGGTGCAGGTAGTCGAGCCCCCGCCCGTTGAGGTGCTCCCCCAGCCAGGTGGCCAGCGCCACCGGATCGCTGTCCTTCATGTCGTTGTAGGAGTTCAGCGGCGACAGCCGCAGCCCCAGCAGCGGCGTTTCGCCCCGCACCGCCGCCAGCACCTCCAGCAGCAGCCTGGCCCGCTGTTCCACCGGCCCGCCGTAGGGACCCTGGCGCTGGTTGCTGCCGTCGCGCAGGAACTGGTCGATCAGATACCCGTTCGCTCCGTGCACCTCCACGCCGTCGAAGCCGGCGGCGGTGGCGTTGCGGGCGGCGCTGCGGAAACCCTCCACGATCGCCGGCAGCTCCTCATCCGCCAGGGCCCGGGGCACCGTGTAGGGCTTCTTGCCCTCCGGGGTGTGCACCTCGTCGCCGCTGATGGCGATGGCACTGGGCGCCACCGGCTCGCGCCCGCCGTTCAGCAGGGGGTGGCAGGCGCGGCCGCCATGCCAGATCTGCAGCACGATCCGGCCCCCGGCGGCGTGCACCGCCTCGGTGACGCGGCGCCAGCCCTCCACCTGCGCCGCCGAGTGAATGCCGGGCTCGCGGGCGAAGGCCGAGTTGCCCTCCATCGCCATCGTGGCTTCGGCCACGATCAGCCCGGCGCTGGCCCGCTGGGCGTAGTAGGTGGCCATCAGGGTGCCCGGAACGTGCCCGTCCTCGGCCCGGCAGCGGGTGAGAGGAGCCATCACCACCCGATTGGGCAGGGTGAGGGGGCCCAGGGTGAGAGGTGTGAACAGATCGGTCATCGGCAGGGCGGTGCGCCGCTTCTGCCAGGACTGTGACCCGGACGTCCCGGAGCTGGCAAGACGGCACCGCACAGTGCCCCACGCACCTGTGGGTGATCCATGCCTCCGCTTGCGGTGTCCGGGCGGTACGTTCGATGCCTTCCGCCACTGGCCCCTCCGGCCTGCCTTCATGGGCTCCGCCTTCCCGGCGCTGCACCGTGGTGTTCTCACCACCCTGCAGGTGAACCTGGGCTACCGCTGCAACCAGGCCTGCCGCCACTGCCATGTGGATGCCGGGCCCACGCGCACCGAGAGCATGGACGCCGCCACCGTGGCCCTGATCGCTCCGGTGCTCCAGGCCCGCCGGATCAGCTGCCTCGATCTCACCGGTGGCGCCCCGGAGCTGCATCCCGGCTTCCGCGATCTGGTGCGCCAGGCCCGGGCGCTGGGGGTGGAGGTGATCGACCGCTGCAACCTCACGATCCTCAGCGAGCCCGGCCAGGAGGATCTCGCTGACTTCCTGGCGGAGCAGGGCGTGCGCGTGGTGGCCTCCCTGCCCTGTTACCAGGAGGCGAATGTGGATCGCCAGCGCGGCGGCGGCGTTTTCGAGCGCAGCATCGCCGGCCTGCGTCGCCTCAATGCCCTCGGCTACGGCCACCCCGGCAGCCGCCTCGATCTCACCCTCGTCTACAACCCCCAGGGCCCCACGCTCCCCCCGCCCCAGGCCGCCCTCGAGGCCGACTACCGGCGGGTGCTGGGCGACGCCTACGGCATCGTGTTCCATCGGCTCTACGCCCTGGCCAACATGCCGATCCACCGCTTCGCCGCCTCCCTGGCGGCCGAGGGAAGCCTGGAGAGCTACAGGCAATTGCTGCGCACGCACCACGAAACGGCCAACCTGGCGGCGGTGATGTGCCGCAGCCTGATCAGCGTCGACTGGCAGGGCCACCTCCACGACTGCGACTTCAACCAGATGCTGGGGCTGCCGGCCGGCGGGCCCGCCCTGGGGCATCTGCGCGATCTGCTCACCATGGACCCTGCGGGAGCTGCCATCGCCGTGGCCGAACACTGTTTCGGCTGCACGGCCGGCAGTGGCTCCAGCTGCGGTGGGGCACTGGCTGCAGCCGGCTGAGGCTTTTCCGGCTGACGCTCAGGCCGATTTCTCCACCACAGGGCGGTGGGTGCCGAGCAGGCGGCAGCCGATCTGGATCTCCCCCTCATCCAGCAGGCGGCCGATCTTCAGCGCCTTGGCCTCTTCGTCGCGCTCGAAGCTCGACTGGTGGGTGGTGAGCCAGTCGATCTCCTCCTGGGTGATGATCCCGGTGGCCATGGTCTCCAGGAAGATCTCGCCGATGAGCATGGATCCGATGGCCTCAGGCCTTGGGGGTCTTCGGACTGTATCGGTGACCTGGCGGTTTGAGCCGCTGCCGGGGGTGGTGGATGGTTCCCACGACGACAGACGAAGAGAGGCCCGATCCCTGAGGGGACCGGGCCGGGGTGAACGTCTTCGTGGCAATGGCTGAAAAAAAAAGCTGAACGGACGAAGGGCCTGTCAGGGCCGGGGATGGGTGATGCGGCCGGTTACGAGGATCCGGACCGTCATGCGGTCGCCATCAGAGTGTCGTCAGCGGGATAACGATCGTGCCAGCGATCGTTGCATCGAAGGATGAATTGGGTGTCGGAGCTGCCGAGGGCGGCACCTGGGGCCATGGCATCCAAGCGATCGGTCGACGTGCTGACCCGGGGGCACCTCAGGCGGCGCATCGGGTGGTTCTCGCAGGAACTGGACGACCGGGGATCGGATCGAGACTGTTGGAGCAGGGGCCTGCAGTCAACGAACTCCTGACGGCTGACCGGGTGGTGTTTCTTCCATCGCTGGACCCTCCTGGTTCGTGACACCACTGTCGCCCTGCTCCGGAGCTCGAGCCATAGGCATTCATGCCTGATTTCAGCGGCCGGGCGCAGGCGCCGATGCCGGCTCGATCACCAACACCACCGGTCGCACACTGCCCTCCGCCGGCGGAGGCTGCTGGCGGACCCAGTCGTGGGCGAGCCGCTGGCCGCCTGGACCCGGGCCTCTGACGTTGGTGGTGGCGCTGCCATTCGGCCAGAGCGCCATCGGGATCGCCCGGGGACGATCCGCGGCGGCGGAGCGCACCCGAACCACCTCCACCGGCAGCACCAGCGGCGTGTGCTTCACGAGCGCCCGCAGATGCTCACGCCAGCGATCGGCGACAGGATCGGCCGTTGTGGCCTGCAGCCCCGGGTCCGGCGGTGTCGGGCGCGCGAAAGACCGCGGAGGGGCGTCGAGCACATCCGCCAGGCTCAGCGGCCCGCCCAGAAGGGCGGCCTCGCTGGCGTGGAAGCCGGCGGCAGCCGGCCTCGATCCAGGCTCCCTGTGGGATCGGAAGCGGTCGGAAGGATCGACGGACATCGCGCAGGGGCCAGACCGCTGGATTGTGCTGCACCAGGTCGTGCCCTCCGTTGCGGGGCGGCTGTCAGCCCAACCGGGCGGTGTGGTGGCGCGTCCCTTTGGATTCGCTTAAGATTTGGTTTCGCTCGCATCCCTGGCGTGAACGAGAACCATCCCGTCCTCCAAGCCTTCGAGGCCCGGTTGAGGGCCTTGCAGGCCGAATACCAGCGCCTGCCCGATGAGCGCAGTCGCTACCGGCTGGCCCAGATCGAGCAGCTGATCTCCCAGTGGGCTCCCGGTCGCCTCGGCGCCATCTGAGCGGATCCGCGTCGGCACCTCGAGTCCCACGCGTCGGCGGCAGCTCCGGAGATGCCCCCTTCCTCACCGCAGGGGGGCCTTTCGATCGGCACCTGTTTGTATGGAAGCCACAACAGTGCTGGGGGCCATGGGCAAGGACAAAGTCGACTCCAAGACCAGCAGGAAGAAGGACCGCGAGGCCGACCGCTACCGCCCCTCCCCCATCCTCGACGACTTCGCCATCCACTCCGAAGGGCGCCCCCCCAAGCTCGATCGCAACTTCTACGAGAAGGAACTGGCCCGCCTGCAGGTGGAGCTGGTGAAGATGCAGTACTGGATCAAGGCGGTGGGCTACCGGCTGATCGTGGTCTTCGAGGGCCGGGATGCCGCCGGCAAGGGCGGCACCATCAAGCGGATCGTCGAACCCCTCAATCCCCGCGGCTGCACCGTCGTCGCCCTGGGCACACCGTCCGACACCCAGAAGACGCAGTGGTACTTCCAGCGCTACGTGCCCCACTTCCCATCGGCCGGCGAGATCGTGGTCTTCGACCGCAGCTGGTACAACCGCGCCGGTGTGGAGCGGGTGATGGAGTTCTGCACCCCGGAGGAGGTGCAGGAGTTCCTGCAATCCTGCCCCGCGTTCGAGCGCATGCTGGTGCGCAGCGGCATCAGCCTGATCAAATACTGGTTCTCCGTGTCCGATGAGGAGCAGGAGGTCCGCTTCCGCTCCCGGATCGAGGACCCCACCCGGCGCTGGAAGCTCAGCCCGATGGATCTGGAATCCCGCGACCGCTGGGTGGAGTTCTCCCGTGCAAAAGACGACATGTTCGCCCACACCAACATCCCCGAGGCTCCCTGGTACACCGTGGAGGCCGACGACAAACGGCGGGCCCGGCTCAACTGCATCCGCCACCTGCTCAGCAAGGTGCCCTACGAGGACATGACGCCGCCCGCGATCAAGCTCCCACCCCGCCGCAGCGGCGGCGACTACCGCCGGCCGCCGCTGAACGAGCAGTTCTTCGTGCCCAACGCCTACCCCTGATCACCCACGGCTGAGCGTTCACCACAGCTCCAGGCGCGGCTCGGCAGCATCGAGCCGCCAGAGCTGCACCCGCCGCCGCAGCAGTTCCTGCCCCAGGATCGCTTCCACCCCAAGGTCGCCGAAGATCGGGTTGCTGGTGACGATGCCTTCCACGGGCTGCACGGCTTCCCGTTCCTGGGGCTCGCCGGGCAGTCCCAGGCCGGCGAACGGTTGGCGACGCACCGTCTGCTCGCCGCAGAAACCCACCAGCCGCAGCGGCTTCGGGGCGCCAAGCGGATGGAGGCGGGCCGCCAGGGCCGGACTGAGGAACAGGCCCTCCGCTCCGCTGTCGGCGAGGGCCTCCACCGGCCCGCTCACACTGGTCAGGCGCACCACCGGCACCCCCCGCCGCCACTCCAGCGGCAGCGTCTGGCGGGGCGGGGTGGTTGGCCGACGGCCGATGCCGAGGGCGGTGCGGCCCAGGCTGAGCCGGCCGGCCGGTGGATCCACCCGGATCGGCAGCTGCCGCAGCGACGGAGCCCCCAGCACCCCGTCCACTCCGCTCGGCAGGGCCGCCACCTCCAGCACCAGGGCCTCCGCCCCCCGCAGGCTCACCCCTTCCCCTTCGCCCCGCAGCGTGAGATCGGGCAGGGCCGCGCGGGCCGGTTGCAGCCGCTCGCAGCCGCTGCCGCCGCCCGAGAGGGCGAAGGCGTTCCTGGGGAGGGGTCGGGCCACCAGGCCCAGACGCTCCGCCGCCCCCGGGGTGAGCATCGAGGAGGTGGCACCGGTGTCGAGCAGCAGCCGCACCGTTCCCCGCTGACTGGTGAACGTGAGCACAGGAGTGTCGCCGCCGCTGGCCCGCTCCAGCGGCAGGCGCACGCTGCCGGTGAGGCGTCCACCGGCCAGTGGATCCCCCTGCAGCTGAATCAGGGCCGCCACCAGGCCGAAGGCGCCGATCGCAAGGCCCATGTTCCGCCGGGAATCGGTCGCTGAACCCAGCCTAGGGAAGGGAGCGGCGGGGCTCCCGGTGGATCGCCAGGGCCGCCAGCACCCCGCCGGCGAAGCCGGAGGCATGGCCGATCCAGCTCACGCCGGGCGGTGTGAGGAACGGCAGCAGGGTGGGCAGCATGCCGCCGTAGAGCAGCAGGCACAGCAGCGAGAGGGCGATCGAAACGGGCCGCTTCTCCAGCCAGCCGATCAGCAGCAGGTAGCCGAGCAGGCCGTAGATCACGCCCGAGAGGCCGTGGCTGCCCACCGGCCAGAACCACCACACCGGGATGGCGGCGGCGTACACCCCCAGCCACACCGCCAGATAGTCGCGGCGGCTCTTGGCCAGCACCAGCCAGCTCAGCGGCAGGAACCAGAGGGTGTTGCTGATCAGGTGACCGAAGCCGCCATGGCTGAACGGGGCCGTGAGCACCCCCAGGAACGAGCCCCCGGGGAGCATCGGCAGGTTCCAGCGCCCGCCGAACACCACCTGGTCGATCAGTTCCTGGCCCCAGGGTACCGCCACCACCAGCAGCGGCAGCCAGAAGATCGTCTTCAGCTCTTGGCGCAGGGCGGCGAAGGTCACAGGCGGCCGGCGGGGCGGCGCCCAGCGTGGCAGGGAGGCCCGGCTGTCGGCGGGGCGGTCCTCCGACCCTTCTATCCCGCGGCGCTGACGCGGGCCAGCAGCCCCCACCACAGCGGCACCGTTCCCAGGGCCAGCAGTGTGCCGCCGAGCACCAGGGCAGCCGCGCCGTCGGCATCGGCGGCGCCCGGCCTGGCCTCCGCCAGCAGCAGCACTGAGATCGCCGTGGGGGCCGCCGCCTGCAGCACCACCGCCTCCCGCACCAGCGCCGGCAGCCTCAGCACCAGACAGGCCGCCAGCATCAGGGCCGGGAACAGCACCAGCTTGATCGCCAGGGCCGCGGCCACCCCCGACGACGCCAGCGGCCGGGACTGGCGCAGCATCACCCCCAGCCGCATCCCCACCACCGCCAGGGCCACCAGCAGCACGATCCGGGCCGGCCACCACAACAGGCTCGCCACCGCTGCGCTCCAGGGGGTGAGCTGCACCAGCACGGCCACCACCAGGCCGCGGCTCGCCGGGCTGGTGCGCAGCGCGGCCAGCAGCACGCCCCAGCGGGCCGGCAGGCCCTCCACCAGCAGGGGTCCGATCGCCCAGGTGATCAGGGTTCCCACCAGGTCGTAGGTGATCGCGTGGCCGATCGCCGCCGCCGGCAGCAGGGCCACCGCCACCGGCAGGCCCCAGTAGGCGGTGTTGCCGGTGACGCTGCCCAGCTGCAGGCTGCCGCTCGGCAGCCATCGCCGCAGCAGCAGCAGACCCAGCACGGTGCCGGCCAGCGCCATGGCCCCCGAGACCAGCAGGCCGGGGCGCAGGCCCGCCTGCAGCAGCAGGCCGGTGAGGCTGATCGGGACCCCCCACTGGATCAGGGGCCCGGCCAGGCGGCCCGGCAGCCAGGGGAAGGCGCGCCCGAGCAGCAGGCCGAGCCCGAGGGCGGGCAGCAGTTCGAGGGCGAAGCGCAGCACGGGGGGTGCCGGGTACGGTGCCATCCTGCGCCGCCGCTTCGCCGCTCCGTGCCGCTCTCCCCCGCCGGGCTCCGTCGCCGTCTGCTGGTGGCTGCCGGCCTGCTGCTGGCCGCCACGGCGCTGCTGGTGCTGCTGCTGCGCCGCGACGAGCGCACGGCCTGGGATCAGGCCGCCCTCACCCGCGGGCGGGTGCAGGACGATCCGGTGACCCTCTCCCTCTGGGCGAACGAGCTGGGGCCTCTGCTGAAGGAGGCGGAGGCCCTCGGGCCGATGCCGCGCGAAGCCGGCAAGCTGTTGCCCTGGATGGTGGCCCAGTGCTCGATCAACCTGCGGCTGCAGGCGGTGCAGCGCCGCCACGGCAAGCCGGTGGAAACGCCCCAGGAGATGGGCCGGCTTCCCTACTGCGAGGACGTGCCCGTGGTGGAGCGGGCGCTGCGCCGCGCCGCGGCCGGCGCCAGGGCCGCAGGCGTCACGCCCGCCAGATGATCTCCTCCACCCGGCGCTGTTCGGCGTAGCCGCGGAAGCAGGCCAGGGCGGCTTCGTGGCGCTCCAGGCTCTCGGCCATGCAGGCGTCGTGCAGGCACACCACCCGGTAGCCGCGGTCGGCGGCGTCCTTGACGGTGTGGTCGATGCACTGGTCGGTGAGGATGCCGGCCACCACCAGCACCTCGATGCCGATGTTGCGCAGCAGGTAGTCGAGGGTGGTGGAGCTGAAGGGCGAGGAGGAGCTCTTGGGCAGCACCAGTTCGTCGGCCAGCGGTGCGAGCTCCTCGATCACCCGTGCTTCCGCCGAGCCGGGAGGAAAACCCATGCCGCAGCGCTTGTAGTCGAGGCTGCGGTCGCGGCCGTCGGCCGTGAGGTTGGCGATCACCGTGTGGATCACCTCAGCGCCGGCGCGGCGGGCCTCCGACAGCGCCAGGCGGGCCGCCGGCAGGGTGCGCTGCCGGAACAGGCCATGGAAGGCCGGGCGCAGGTCTGCCTGCCCGGGGCCGCAGGTGCCGTTCTGAAGGTCCACCAGCAGCAGCGCGCTGCGCGACGGGGGAAGGCAGACGGCATCCATGGCGGCGGCGGACCGGGCGGGGCAATCATGACGATGGTGACGACCCCCGGCATGTCCGCTTCCGACTCCCCGCGCCGCGTGGCGGTGACCTTCGTGAACCATGCCGGTGCCGTGCTGGTGAAGGTGGTGCCGGGGGACCGCTTCGCGGCGGCGGCCCAGCTGGGGGTGGGCTTCTCGCCGGTTTCCGACGCCTGGCGGATCGACGGCCTGCCCGATGCCGGCCATCCGCTGTCGGTGCCGGACGGTGATCTGCGGCTGGTGGCCGATGCCGATGCCCTGCGCCCGCTGGAGCCGGCGGCGGGCTGGTTCTGGGCTCCCGGCGACCGCCGCCATCGCGATGGCAGCCCCTATGCCGCCGACCAGCGCAGCTTCTGCCGCGACCGCCGCGAGGCCCTCGCCGCCGAGGGGGTGGCGCTCACGGCCGGCTTCGAGATCGAGTGGCTGGTCGCCGACCCCGGTCCCGAGGGCGAGGCGTCGCCGGCGCTGGCCGGCGGCCCCTACGGCGCCGATCGCCTGATCGAAGGCCTCGACTACGCCGGTGCCCTGCTCGATGCCCTCGATGCCGCCGGGCTGCCCTGGCTGCAGTTCCATCCCGAATACGGTGCCGCCCAGTTCGAGCTCTCGCTGGCCCCGGGCGATCCGATCGAGGCGGCCGATCGGCTGGTGCTGGCCAGGCTGCTGATTCAGCGGGTCACCCGGCGCTTCGGCTGGCGGGCCAGCTTCAGCCCCCTCCCGGAGGCCACGCGGGTGGGCAACGGCGGCCATGTGCACCTCTCGCTCCGCCGCCAGGGGGTGCCGCTGCTGCAGGGGGGCGACGGACCTGGCGGCCTGCCGCCCGCCGGGGAAGGTCTGCTGGGGGCCCTGCTCGACGCCCTGCCCGCCCTGCTGCCGATCGGCTGTCCGCTGGCGGTCTCCTACCGGCGGCTGGAGCCGAGCCGCTGGTCGGCGCCGTTCCAGGTGTGGGGGGTGGAGAACCGGGAGGCAGCCCTGCGGCTGGTGCCGGCGGCGGCCGACGGGGTGGACGCCCACCTCGAGCTCAAGACCGCTGACCTCGGCGCCAATCCCTACCTGCTCCTCGGGGCTCTGCAGGCGCTGGTGCAGGAGGGCCTGCACCAGCCCCGGCCCCTCCCGGACCCGGTGCGGGGCGATCCGGCCCTGCTGCCCCGGCCGCCGCAGCGCCTCCCCCTCGATCTGGCGACCGCCAGCGCCGCCTTCGCCGCCAGCCTGCCGCTGCGCCAGGCCATGGGCCCCCTGCTCCACGACACCCTGGTGGAGAGTCAGATGGCCGAGGTGCGCCGGGCGGCCGCCCTCGCTCCCGAGGAGCTGATCGCCTCCTGCCGCTGGCTTCCCCTCACGGGCTGACAGGCTGAGGGCCTGACCGGGGGCGGCGGCAACGGTTCAGGGCAGATACAGCCGGCGCGCGTCCGCCAGGCAGCGGCGAAGGTCGCCGTCGCTCAGCGCCAGGGCCTCGGGCCAGAGCGGCGCCAGCCAGGTCCGGAAGGCGGCGATGTCGAGCCCCTCCCATGCTTCGGGGACGCCCCGGGTGTCGTTCAGGCGGAGATCGTCGAAGAAGGTCTCCTGGGCGGCGAGCACGCGGAACTTGAGGAACTCGAGCAGCCGTGCCCGCAGCCGCGCCGCTGTGGGGTCCACTCAAATCTCCGCGGACGCGGTCGCATCGCGCAGCTCGCGGTCGCCCACCTCGCTCCGGTGGTGGCAGCCCAGGATCGCCTCAGGTCTGCGGTAGTGCTTGAACTCGAGCCAGTTGCCGGAGGGATCCACCAGAAAGAAGGTGAGGTGTTCAAGCTCCTCGCCCTCATAGCGGCAGCGGGGCTCGACGGCAAAGTCGAGGCCGTTGCCGCGCACCCGCTCCACCAGTTGCTGCCAGTCGGCCTCCTTGGCGAACACCAGGCCGAAGTGGCGGGGATAGATGCCGCGCTGAGGAGGAATCCCGGTGCCCTCGAGCTGGGCCACGAGCTGGTGGCCGCCCAGGTTCAGGATCAGGGCCCGGTCGCTGCGGCGGCCGGCCCGGCAGCCGAGGCCGCTCACGTACCACCCCTCGGTGGCGTCGAGATCGCTGGCGGGAATCGAGAGGTGGAACAGCGCGGGGCCGTTCGCCATGGGGGGATGCTCGCCGATCGCCCCGGAGCGTAGGGATCGTTCGAGGACTTGAGGTGTGGCTCTGGCCACGCTGCGTGCAGCCGCTGACAGGAGCCCCCAAGCGGTGTCGATTGCCACTGGCGGCGGTGTTGGCCATCGCTATCACGTGCCCACCTGTTTCCTGCCCCCGATGCTCACCCCCCCCACCCGCCTGCGGCTGCAGAACATCATCGAGCGCATCGCCGATTCCGCTCCCGTCTCCCTGCAGGAGCGCATCTACGTGCAGAAGTTCGCCGACCGGGATCCCACCGTCGGCAGCTGGCTGCGTCGCGCCCGCCGCCGCCAGCTCCAGGGCGAGCCGGGCGGCGGCCTCGATGGTTTCCTGGCCGCCATGGACCTGGGCGAGGTGGGTGCCGAGGGCGCCTTCGATCCCCGTCGCGATGACCTCGGCGAGTGGTTCAGCGGGGCCCCGAACTGGCTCCGCCGCAGCTGAGGCAGGCCGCAGCTGCGGCGGGCGGGCCGAGGATGGAGCGATGGGCTCCCTCCTCCCTTTCGAGCGCTCCACCCGTGCGCCCACCGGCCTGGTCTGTGATCCCGCCTACCGCGATCACGACACCGGAGCGGGCCATCCCGAACGGCCCGCCCGGGTGGATGCCGTGATTCAGGGCCTGCACCGCAGCGGCCTGCTCGAGCACTGCCTGGTGATCGCGCCGCGCGTCGCCACCGAAGCGGAGCTGCTGCGCTGCCATACACCCGCCTATCTCCAGCGCGTTCACGACGACGGGGCCGCCGGCCGCGATCACCTTTCCACCGGCGACACCGCCATCGGGCCCGGGTCGGAGGCGGTGGCCCGCCTGGCCGCCGGGGGCGTGCTGGCGGCGGTGGAGGCGGTGGTGGCCGGGGAGGTGCGCAACGCCTTCGCCGTGGTTCGCCCGCCAGGCCATCACGCCGGCCCGTGCCGCGGCATGGGCTTCTGCCTCTACAACAACATGGCGATCGCGGCCCGCGCCCTGCAGGCCCTGCCGACGATCGAACGGGTGCTGATCGTCGACTGGGATGTGCACCACGGCAACGGCTCCCAGGAGATCTTCTGGAGCGATCCCTCGGTGCTGGTGTTCGGCAGCCACCAGAGCCCCCTGTACCCCGGCAGCGGGGCGGCGAGCGAGCGCGGTGGCGGCGCAGGCGAAGGCTTCACCCTCAACCTGCCGGTGCCCGCCGGCACCGGCGGCGATGAGCTGGTCGCTCTCTGGCAGCGGGTGCTGCCCGAAGCGGCGGCGGCGTTCGCGCCCGATTTCGTGCTGGTGTCGGCGGGGTTCGATGCCCACCGGCGCGATCCTCTGGGGGACCTGCTCCTCGAGGACGACCACTTCGCCGCCCTCACCCGGCTGGTGGTGGAAGTGGCGAAGCGTCATTGCGACGACCGGCTGGTGTCCGCCCTGGAGGGCGGCTACAACCTGGAGGCCCTGGCCTCCGCCGCTGCCGCCCACGTGGCGGCCCTCATGGAGCGCTGAGGGCCGCCCACCACTGCTCCACCACCGCGGGCGTGCCGTACCACCGTGTCCCGAAGGCGCCACCATGGGCCACCCCGGGAAGCACGAGGTGCTCGGAGCCCGCCAGCAGGGCGGAGCGCACCGGCACCAGGCCGTCGCCGCGGTCGTGGGGATCACCCGTGCTGTTGCGGTAGGCGGTGGGGGCCATCCGCCGCGCCGTACCGCTGGCGGCGGGATCGGCGAGGTCGAGGTCGCCGGCCACCGAGAGGTAGCGCACCCGTTCGCCTTCCCCTGCCGCGGCGAAGAACGCCCCCGGCAGTTCCCGGTCCACCCGCTGCCGCAGTGGCGTGGCCTTGAGAGCGGTATGGGGGCTTCCCAGCATCACCAGGGTGTCGGCGAGGCGCCGACCACCCCAGCGCCGTCCCTCGAACGGCCCGTCGCCCAGGAACAGGCGCAGCATGATGCCGCCCGAGCTGTGGCCCACCAGCGTCACCCGGCCGGTGGGGGAGGCCGCGGCCTGGGCGGCCACAGTGGCGGCGACCCGATCGAGGATGCGGGCCCAGGCGAAGGGGAACACGGTGAGCAGCCATTCCGGCGTGCCCACCTCCACCAGGGCCACCGGCTGGCCGCTGCGGCGCCGCAGGGTGTCGAGCATCGGTCCGTAGGCGGGCGGATCGATCAGGAAGCCGCCCAGCACCACGATCGGCTGGGCCGGGCCGCTGGTGGTGACGAGGTTGGAGGTGGTGGCCATGGGCGCATCTTCACCGATCGGACCGGGGGGAGGCCCTAGGAGTTCGCTGAAAAACCCGGCCATCCCTGCGAGAATGAGCCAGCTGCCTATCTGAGATGCGAGGTCAGCGTGAGCACAGCGGCTCCCTGTTCTCCTACGTCTCGATCGAGGAGCGGATTCTGGCCAGCCATCCGCTGCGGCGGATTCGGAAGCTGGCGGATCAGGCCCTCGATCGGCTCAATCCCACCTTCTGCAAGCTCTATGCCGCAGAAGGCCGCCCATCGGTGCCGCCTGAGCAGTTGCTGCTG
>QLAH01000280.1_pt1 | contig 35096 bp, 34 predicted proteins | sample 4693081 | NCBI WGS metagenome assembly QLAH01 (sample SAMN09425401, study PRJNA476045) | Lake water metagenome, whole genome shotgun sequencing project. | reverse complement strand
AGGCCCCTCCAGGAAGCCGGATGCCACCAATCTCAAGCTCAGAGGGGTCGTCAACACTCATAGCATCAGCTTACCTGAAGAGCTGCAATTGAAACCCCGACTCTTTCATCACCCCCTGAACAGTTACCGCTACCGCAGCCTGAGACAACAGAGCGGCTAGCAGGGGAGCAAGGGAGGCAGGGGTAGCCATGGCTAGGATGGGTTGCTGAGTTCGATAAAAAGAGCGGCACGTTGCACCCGATCGGTTTGGCCATAGCTGGTCAGCGTAATGGACTGAAGATGCTTGAGGACGGGGTTAGCCACCGTCTCCCAGAGTCGAAATTGGGGTACTTGGCGCTGGAGATAAGCCTCTAGGGGTGGCCACTGAAGATGAAGATAGCTCTCGCCGCCCTCTGGGAAGCGGTGCAGGTCGTCCGTCCAGGCGGGTGCCTCGCCCGGTCGCTGATCCCTAGATAGGGCTTGGGCCATCATCTCTGGTGATGTGGAAAGCACTTGGTTTTGACTGATCTCAGCCCTCAGCCCCACGACCTCAGTTTGCACCTGGATCGGGGGAGAGGTGGCACGGATCACCGATGGTTCCTGCCGCAGGGACAGCCGCGTCCAAACGGTGGTTGAATGGCCCAGAATATCGAGGCGACTGTGCCCTAACCCCTGGGCTTGGGCTTGCTGCTCTAGGGTATGAACGAGCTCTAGGGTAGACGCGCTATTGGGACTAACCAACAGCCACTGGGGAAGACCGACGGTTGCACCCAGATCTAACCCCAAGGCATAGCGTTGATCCATCGTCCCCAGCCTAGCGCCAAGGGCTGGCGGGCTGACCCCACCCTCCGGCATCCAGGGAAAGGCAACCTCCTTCATCCCGCCCTGCACCCAGGGAGATATCCAGGGGCGGATTTGGTCGTCCAAATCTACCAAGTTCAGCCCCACAGATGCCAAACCCAGGGTTTCGGGGAGATAGCGCACCAACGAATACCAGTCTGTCAGCACCTGGTGATGGGGTGAAAGGCGATGGCCAGCCGCAGCCACCCAGGCGGCATCGGCCAAAATGCCCTGGCGGTCAAGCCCTAGGGAAATCAATCCCCAATCTACCAAGGGTTGCTCGGATTGGGGCACCTGGGCCAAGGTGACGGCCCTATCTGGGTGCAGCCAGCGATCAATCTGGGGCAGATTCACCACCAATAGCCCCACCCGAGGCCGGGAGAGACCCTTGAGAGCCAGTTTATACCGTCCATCGGTGGCCACATTATTGCCCTGGGCCTGGGCAGCGGCGATGGCCTGGCGCAACACAGCGGCATCATTGGCCGCCAAAATGAAGCGATTTGCCACCATGGCCGTAGCTAGGGGAGATCGACGGATGGAGGCCGCTGGGGTCGTTCCCTGACTGTAGATTAGGCGTGCTCCTCCCAGATCCTCAAAGATGAGCGGTTCTCCGGCTAGGGCACGCCCCTGCCAAAGGAGTTCCAGTGTCGATCGAGCCTTATCGCTATCCTGGCAGGGCAACACCACTAAGTATCCGGGCGTGACGCCATTGCTCGGATCTTGATCGAGATCAGGAGTCACAAGGGCCGCCGTCAGTTCTTCCCCTAACCAGGGCTGAAAATCTTGTTCATAGGTGAGGCCCGTTTGCGCCAGTAAAGCCCGTTCTAGCCGTTCTCGGTCGTTACGCAGGGTTTTCCGCTGCTTAGGATCTGCCAAATAGTCCCACAACTGGGCCAGACGATCGGGACGGGTTAAGACCGAAGCCACCAGAACAGACTGCTTGGGCACAAACTGGAGCGCCTCAGGTACAGCCTGCCCGCCGCGCTCCAGCAGGTACAGCGGACTGCGTAGAGCCAGGCTGCCCAGCAGCCCTATCCCCAACAACAGCACTAGCCCAGCTCCTATGGCCAGGGGAAAAATAAATGTCCGAAACTTCATGGGCGCAACCGTCAATACCAATGGCCTGACTCTAGGCTGGGAGGGTCGTCAAAGACAACATTCCCAGTGTAGAATGCGGCTGCATTCTTGCGCACCTAGGGCCGCCAGCGCTAAGCCCAACTCCTTAGTTTGCTATCGCCATCTCAATGGAGCAGGGGGCTTAAGCCCCCTGCCTAGGCCGCTAGAGTGGCGAAAATCGCGAATTTCCTCCCATGGATGACACGCCCTCGGCCTACGGAGCCTGGTCTGATAGTTGTTGCAAGAGGGCTTCGAGTTGTTGTTGGGATTGGCCATAGCGTTGCCAATCCCCTTGCTGGAGAGCGGTTTGGCCGTCTTGGTAGGCAGCGACAGCCGCCTGAATTAGGCTAGACAGGTCGGCGGGAAGGGCCGGATCGGCAGCGATGCCAGGGTCGGGAGGTAGGGCGGATGGACGGGCTGCCCCGAAGATGACCTCTAGGGCTTGGTCGAGGGTTTCGCGCATCACGACCTGGTCGCCATAGGCCACGATAACGCGCCGTAGTTCGGGCAGAGCCCCCTGTTCGGCCCGCAGGTAGATGGGCTGGACATAGAGCAAGGACTGTTCGATGGGAATGACCAGCAAGTTCCCCCGCAGCACCCGCGATCCCTGCTGGCTCCAGAGGGTAATTTGTTCGGAGATTTCGGGGGTTTGGCTAATGCGGGCTTCGATCTGGCTGGGGCCAAAAACGAGTTCCTGCTTAGGAAATTCGTAGAGCAGCAGCCGACCGTAATTGTCGCCATCGGATCCACCCGCTAACCAGGCGATCATGTTGTCGCGGTTGGCGGGGGTAAAGGGCAAAATTTGCAGAAATTCCTCCCGTTCTAGCTTGGGCAACTTCATGATCACGTAGTAGGGGGCCATGGTTTCGATGCCCTCGTCCTGGCTATGTTCGGGGAAGCGCCAGAGGTCTTCGCGGTTGTAGAAGACTTCGGGGTTTTCCATGTGGTAGGCCCGATACATTTGGGCCTGAATGGTGAAAATATCCTGGGGATAGCGCAGGTGTTCCCGATAGGTGGCGGGCATGGCCTCGTTGGGCCGAAACAGGCCAGGGAAGATTTTTTGGTAGGTGGCCAAGACAGGATCGGTGGTGTCGCGCACGAAGAATTCGAGGGTGCCGTCGTAGGCGTCGATGAACACTTTGACCGCATCGCGAACGTAGTTGGCGCTGGGCGGCAGCAGGCCATAGCTGGGGTCGGCCACGGCCAGCATTTCGCTGTAGCGGTGCAGGGGTTCGGAGTAGGGGTAGCGGTCGCTGACGGTGTAGCCATCCATCACCCATTTCAGCCGCCCGTCTACCACCACCATGTAGGGATCGCTGTCGTAGGTCAGAAACGGGGCCACCCGCTGCACCCGGTCGCGGATCAGGCGATGGTAGTGGATGCGGGAGTCGCCGTTGAAATAGTTGGAAATTAGGATCCGCAGGTTGCCCAGATCGTAGGCATAGATCAGGCGACGCAGCAGGGAATTCAGCGGTACGCCACCCTGCCCGGTGTAGCGATAGGTGGCGTTGGTGTCGCCGAGGGGATAGTCAAATTCGTCGGTGTTGGTGCCCGTAAAGATGTAGTTGGCGGTGTCTTCTCCGTAGTAGATGCGGGGCTGTTCTAGGGCCAAATCCACCGTGGAATTGGGGGGCACATTGCGCAGGAAAAATTCTGGCATCCCGTTGCTGGCCACCCGATTCACGGGGCTCATCACCAGGCCAAAGCCGTGGGTAAACTTGAGCTGGCGGTTAATCCAGTTTTGGGCCTCCGGCGGCAACTGCGCCACCGACAGCTCGCGGGCGGAGAGCGTCACCTGGCGGTAGTCGCCGTTGAGGGTGTAGCGGTCGATATCGACATCGCTAAAGTTGTAATACAGCCGAATTTCCTGGAGCTGTTTGTAGGAACTCAGCAGTGGTACATCGTCCCAGAGGCGAATATTGCGTACCGTGGGCTGGTTGTTGTCCAAAATGGCTCGATCCAGAGGGCTATCGGCAGGGAAGGGTTCCGAAGTGACGTCTGTGAGGTTGTAGGCTTGGCGGGTGAAGGCGATATTGTGTTCAATGTAGGGCCGCTCCATGGTGAGTTCGTTGGGCTCGACCACAAAGTTTTGCTGAAACCAGGGGTATAGCCCATTCACCACAATCAGCACCGCCAGGTATAGCCCCATACCCACAATCGGCAAAGAAAAGCCACTGCGCCACAGGGCCATCACCAACAAAACGGCGATGGACAGGGTGACGAAGCCCATCAGCCAGTAGGCTTGCAGCCGCGCATGGACATCGGTGTAGCCCGCCCCAAAGATTACTCCGCCCTCGGCATAGAGCAGGGAGTAGCGATCGAGCCAGAAGCCCACCGCCAGCAGTGACGCCAGCACCGCCAGCAGCAGACACAGGTGGGTTTTAGCTTCCCCGGTGAGGAAATACTTCCAGCCCCGCTCAGGCCGAATTTCTCCCTTCAGGCCATAGACCGCCAGGGCTAACAGCAGTGCCCCCACCACTAGCCCCATCAGATTGCTCTGTAACCCCTGCCAAAGGGGAAGGCGAAACAGGTAAAAGCCAATGTCGTGGTTAAAAATTGGGTCGGTTTGGCCAAAGTCGGAGGGATTGAGGAACCGTAGCACCTGTTCCCAGGTCGTAGCCCCCCGCCACGCGGCCCCCAGGGACAACATTCCAATCCCCCCTAGGATGCCTAGGTGCATCAGGTATTCAAACTGTTCCTGCTGTTGGGGGTTGCTGTAGCGGCTGGAAAACCGATAGGTCCGTTCGCGGGTGATCCCCCTAGCCAGTTGATAGTTGCCCCACAGCCATAGCGCCGTGAGACCAAAGGTGCCCAGCCCTAGTCCAATTTGCCAGCGTAGCCGCTTGCCAAAGACGGCCCCATAGCCCACCGACTGAAACCACCAGGATTCCGTCAGCAGATGAACGAGGCTACCCAGGGTTGTCACCGTGAAGGCCGCCACCAGTAGCCCAATTAGCCACCGCTGGCCTCGGCTTCGACCAAGGGTGGATTTAGAGTTCGCAGAGAAAGTCACAGGGGCTAAAACGCTGAATTTTGCCCCTGATCCTAACGCAAGGGGGGCGCAGGCCAAGGTCTTGGTAACGTTTTCTCAAGGGTTGTGCTCCCCCCCTACCCAAAACTACGGCACACCCCCTAGCGATCTCAGCGGTCACCATACCAACGGAGAGGTCGGTAGAAACCAAGGGCTGGGCCTACCCGTCAGGCAAAGGGATGGCAGACCAGCGGTGGCCCCGCCCGTGGCCCCTGCCATCTACCGCGTTTGGGAAATCGCCCGATCTAAGCGACGATTGCGCCAAGCACGAATGGCCTGGGCCTGACGCTGCACCGCCGTCAGGTATTGCGGGCTACTGGCCACCGGATGGGTATCCACGGACGGGGGCGGTGATGGCGTCGTGGTTAAACATTGAGTCAAGCTGTCCAAGTGCGGTTCGAGGGCTAGATCTCGCAGCAGGGCGTCGATGGAGGTGTAGCGCTCCGTGGGGTCTGGCCGCAGCATTTTGTCGAGGATACCCGCAAAGAAGTTGCTCACGGTGACGGTGTGTCGCCAGCGCACCCGACCCGTCTTGGCATCCCCATCAAACTCTGAGGGGGTGCGGCCCGTCAGCATATACAGACAGGTCATCCCTAGGGCGTAGATATCGCTGCCGTAGCAGGGGCGCAGGGACAGTTGTTCGGGTGGGGCAAAACCGGGGGTGCCCACAAACTGACTCACGGGGGCTTGGCAGGTGTAGGCGTCATTGAGATCGGCCAAACACTCCCGCACGGCTCCAAAGTCGATGAGGACTAAACGACGGTCAAATTCGCAGCGGATAATGTTGGGTGGTTTAATATCGCGGTGGATGATGCGATTGCGGTGGATAAACTGCAACACCGGAATCATCTCTTGGAGGAAGTATTTAACTTGGGCTTCGGTCTGCCGACCTTGTTGGCGCACTTCCTGGGCAATGGTTTGGCCCTGGATATATTCCTGCACCAAATAAAATTCGCCGCTTAGGGTGAAGTAATCGAGCAACTGGGGAATCTGGGAGTGGCTACCCAGGTTAGCCAAAGCCTTGGCCTCTCGCCGAAAGCGCACCTTCGCCCGATCCAAAGCGAGATCGTTGCGGGCCCTAGGGGCCAACTGTTTGATAACACAGTAGGGCTGACCTGGAAGGTTGACATCCTGGGCTAGGTAGGTGACGCCAAACCCCCCTTGACCTAAGGCTCGCAGCACTCGGTAGCGCTGCCGAAAGAGATCCTGGGACTGATAAAAGGCCCCAATCTCGCCGCTGAAGCTGCGATCACGATTTCCACCAAAGGCTTGAGCAGCGGAGTCGGGCATGGAAAAAAGCCTAGAAAAGCGGAGAAGGTCACGCGGATCAATGCAAGTCGCCTATTGTGCTCTCCCTATTTTAGTTCAAGGTTGGGCCGCAAACCTCTAGGCTTGGGGTAGCCAGAAGGTGAATTCCGTGCCCTGGTCAAGCTGGCTAGCCACGGTAATTTCGCCCCCTTGCACAGTGACGAGGCGGCGACAGATGGTAAGCCCTAGGCCCGTCCCCCCAGAGCGACGGTTGCGGGAACGGTCGGCCCGCCAAAAGCGCTCAAAGACGTAGGGGAGATCTTCTTCTGCAATGCCAATGCCCGTGTCGGTGACGGCAACGTAGACCCGGTTGGCCTCGGCCCAGGCCCGCACCACCACCTTACCCTGGTCGGTGTAGCGCAGGGCATTGCCGAGTAGGTTAATCATAATTTGCTCGATGCGGCTGGGGTCAGCATAGACCGCTGGTAAGTCCTCCGGGCAAGTACAGATCAGGACCACTCGGTCAGGGGCATCCCGCTGCCCGTCAAAGGTCTCAACCAGGGTGGTCAGCAGTGGCCCTAGGTTAACGCTTTGGGCCTGGATCGGCAGGTAGCCCGCCTCCAGCTTAGACAGCTCTTGCAGGTCATTCACCAACCGCTGCAAGCGGGTAGTTTCCGTGGCCAGTCGTTCGTAGAGCTCTGACTGGGGGGGAATGGTGCCGTCGGCCAAGCCCTCAAGGTAGCCGTGGAGGATGGTAAGGGGGGTACGCAGTTCATGGGTGAGGTCGCTCACCAGTTCCCGCCGTCGCTGCTCCACGTCCTCGAGGTCGGAGGCCATGCGATTGAAGCTATTGGCCAACCGCTGAATTTCCAGAATTTCCGAGGGGGGCACCCGCGCTGATAGATCGCCGGCGGCAAACTGGCGGGTAATTTCTGCCATCTGATCTAAGGGCCGGATGATGCGGCGAGATACCCAATAGCTCAACCCCCCCGCCGCGCCGCCTCCCACCAAAATCGACCACACCATACCCTTGCTCCAGGCCGCTTCAAACCCTTTGAGCAACTGGGTGCGACGGTGGAGGCTCATGACGCCGTTTTCGTAGCGTTGCAGGGTAATGACCAAAAGCCGGGGGGTAGACAGGCGACCAATGAAGACCAAGGTAACAATACCCACGGTCATCACCGCCAGGTGAGAGAGCAGCAGCCGACTGCGAAGGTTAAACTTGGCCATCGTGGCCCTCAGTTAAGGGGTATTTAAGGGGTCTGTTGCAGGTCGGGTTGTTCCTCCGGCAAAATCGCTCCCTCCACGGGGCATACCTGCAAGCAAATACCGCAGTCGATGCAGGTTGAAAAATCGATCCAGTACCAGTCGGTGCCCTTGGTGTTTTTGCCGGGGCCTTCGTGGATACAGGCTACAGGGCAGGCGTCTACGCAATCGGCAACGCCTTCACAGACGTTCGTAACAATGGTGTGGGCCACAGATAGTCCTCAATCGTAAGTCGTCAAAGGGTACGGGAAACACAAAAAAGTGCCTGACGATGCTACCACCCCTGAGGCAGGGCACCATCATCACGCCCAATCGTTCCCCCTAGCCCCGGCCCAAGACAGCGGTCGCGTCATCGGCCAAGGGCCATCTATCACGTTAGTGTAGGGCTTCGATTTGTGGCAACCCGCTGGCATCAATCCAGGCGATATGGTGAATGTGTCGCTGGCGGGCCATGGCGCGAATCGCCTCTTGGTCTGCGGCTCCCTGTGCTGTTGCCGTTTGGTCATGGGTGGCCGCTAGGTGTACTTCGGCCCGTACTAGGTTAGCTGAGATCCGCAGGGTTTGGGCATAGGTAAAGGCGGCGGCGGCGGATTGGGGGGTCGTGGGTACCACCAGCCAATCGCTGGGGGGGGTGCTAGGAGGCAGGCATCCGAGGGGCAGCAGCGCTTGGTGTAGCATGTCGATGTCAAACACAAAGCCAATGCCGGGGAAACCTTTGCCCTCTGGGCTGAATACCCCTAGTAGGTGGTCATAACGACCCCCTTGGCCCAGCACTTGGCAGCCCAGTTCCGGCGGGCTGACCACCTCAAACACCAGGCCTGTGTAGTAGTCAAAGGTTTGAATGAGGCTGAGATCTAAAATCAATGGCGGACGATACACCGCTTCTCCCTGGGCGGGCGGTACTTCCCGCAGCAGGGCCACCAGAGACTTGAGTCGGTTGAGGGCTTCCTGCCCCGCTGGCCCTAGGTTGAGGGTGGCGAGGGATTGCAGCACGTCTTCGGGTTGCCCCCGCAGGTCAAGCAGGTAGAGGGCGTGATCCCGCTGGCTGGGGGATAACCCCAGGGACTCTAAGGCCACCCGATCCAGTTGGGCGAGGGCCTGCCGCACGCTGCCACGCACCGCCACCGGAAACGGCTCAAGCAGGTTGCGGGTGAGTTGGGCATCGCCCAAGAGCAAACTCCACCCTGTCAGGTTCAGGCTGGCTAGACCATCGGAGAGCAGCAGCAGTGCTTCGGCATCGGCTAGGGTATCCCCCGACCCCAACAGCTCTACCCCGGCCTGGAAAAATTCCTGCTGACTGCCCCGATGGCCGTGATCCGCCTGCCGAAAGACATTAGCATTGTAGTAAAGCCGCTGGGGATAGGTGACGCGGCTGAGCCGACTGACCGCCGCCCGCGCAATGGAGGCCGTCAGTTCGGGGCGCAACCCAAGGCGAGTTCCGGAACTATGGTGCAGTTCAATCACCGCATCCTGGTCGATGGCACCCCCGGCCATCAGGGTATCTAGCCGCTCGATGGTAGGCGTGATGATGCGATGGTAGCCCCAGCGCTGGAAAACCTGCTCTAGGCGATCTTCAATCCAGCGCTTTTGGGCCACGTCCAGCGGCAGGAGGTCGCGGGCTCCGGTGGGGGGGTGATAAACCATTACTTTTTTTTGCCTCCAAATAGTCCGCCCAAAAAGCCACCGCCTTTATCCTCTGGCTTTCCCTTGGTAGGTGGTTTACCTCGGTCGCTGGGCTTGGCGGTAGCTTTGGTTGCCGCCCCAGGGGGGCTTTTCTCCAGTTTGGCCTGAATGGCTTGGGCAATTTCGTCCCCAGGGTGGAGATCTAGCGCTCGCTTAGCGTGAACCTTGGCCATGGTGGATTGCCCCGCCTTGAGGTATAGGCTAGCCAGGTAGCTATGGCAACGGGCGCTATTGGGGTAGGTTTTGAGCACTTCGCGCATTTCCAGCACAGCTCGGCTATAGTCGCGCACGCCTTCAAACTCCTGGGCGCGCTTCATGTAGTTCTCTAGGATCGAGGCCTGGGTGCGGCGGGGCGGTGGGGCGGCGGCACCCGGTGCTGGGGCATTTCCCGACGCTGAAGCTGGGGTGGTGGTGGCCGGACGCGCACTTGTGGCGGGGCCGTCGCTGGTGCGGTAGAGGTACGCCAGATTGAGTTCACTAAGCTGGGCAATCACCGTGAGCACCTGGGCCAACTGGTCGTATTGCTGATCTGCCAGGGCCTTTACCGCCTGCTGATAGGCCACATCGGCCTGGGGTGCCTGGAGTAAGGTTTGGGCCACTTCGCTGGTGATGTCTGGGGGGGTGGGCGAACGCTTCAGGCCTTGGCCCTTCAGCTTGAGCATGAGCTGGTGTTCGGTAAAGAGTTTCTCCTGGTTGAGGGCTTCGTAGGCGGGATTCACCCACTTCGAGAGCAGTTCGTTAGCCTGTTGAGCATCTGCCTCCGACAGGCCCGAAAGGCTATCGGGGTGAAGCCGTCGGGCAATGGTGAGGTAGCGCTTCCGCACCGCCCGCGCATCCGCTGTGATAGGAATCCCCAAAATCGCGTGGTGATCCTCAAAATCAAGCTTAAAGAGTCCAGCATCCAGTCGCATGATCACCTACCCCTTGGCCTTCAACGGAAGGCCCAAACCTTTTCCAGAGTATTCCATTTCAAGGGCGAATCTAAACTCCCATTCCCGACCGATGTAGCCAGGGGGCTGGACTTGGATGACCTAAAGCTGGGCCAGACTTGCCAAGGAAACCCCACCGCTGAACGACAACCCGTAGCCCACCTCAGCATGATCCACCGACGCACCACTTGCCAAGGCTAAGCCGTAGGATGTTCCTCCTACTCTAATCAGCCCCATCCCCTTTCGCCAGTCTGCGCAAACATTTGTTGGCGGCCCTGGGTTAGCGGTTATGGGTTCAGGGTGATAGGGGTGAAATCGAGGGGTTTAACCTGTTGCAAGACCCTGGACATGGCGGCATGAAGGTGGCCATTGGTGGCCAGAAGTCGCCCGCTGTTGACCACTAAGGGGCTTTGGTCGTAGGCAGTGACACGCCCCCCAGCTTCCCGCACGAGGGCAATTCCAGCGGTAATATCCCAGGGAGACAACCCCAGTTCCCAGTAGCCATCCAAACGGCCACAGGCGACGTAGGCTAAATCCACCGCCGCCGATCCACCCCGCCGCACCCCCTGGGTGAGATGGGTAAAGTGGCAAAATTCTGCGTAGTTATTATCCGCTGTGACACAGCGGTCGTAGGCAAAGCCTGTCGACAGCAGGCTTTGGGCCAAATGATCGGTAGTTGAAACTCGCATGGGCTGGCGGTTGAGGGTGGCCCCCAGTCCCTTCGCGGCCTGAAATAGCTCGTTTAGCATGGGGTTATACACCACGCCCAAGATTGGCTCGTCTTCAAAGAGCAGGCCAATGGACACGGCACACAAGGGGTATTGATGGGTGTAGTTGGTGGTGCCGTCTAGGGGATCAATGGCCCACAGAAACGATCCTTGCCCTTGGCCCGATGCCCCCGACTCCTCCGCCAAAATGTTGTGATCGGTCGGCAAATGACGGGCCATCACCGCCATCACGGCGGCCTCAGAAGCCCGATCTGCCTCGGTGACTAAATCTCCCGACCGCCCCTTTTCCTGAACATCTTGCAGATTGCCCCAATGGTGCTGAAGCACGGCCCCTGCGGCCTGGGCGGCTTCGGTGGCCACATCTAGCCAGGTTTGTAGATCGCGATCTGAGGGAAACGTCATGGCGGTAGATAAGGAAGGGGATCAGGATGACAAGATTATGCACAGCAAGATTCTGTACAGCAAGGCGGCCTAGCCCTCCGTTGCTGCCAATCCATCGGCCTAGGTCAGGGTCTCAACGGATTGCTCTAGGGGCTCATTCCCTAGGGAGGCAATGCCCCAAGGATGGGCTAGGGGGCTAAGGGGTAGCCCAGAACCACTAATCGTCCTCTAGGGGCAGGCCAAAACGCACCTTGCCCTTACCAAAATAGCGGCCAAACTGAAGCTCATACACTTCATCTTCGTCCTGGGTTTCGACGCGCAGATCGCTGCGGGCATAGCTCACACACAGCAGCGCATAGCCCTGTTGCCGCAAATCGGGGGATAGCCCCATCGCTTCGGGCTGCACCAGTTCGCCCTCCAGCACTCGCACGGCGCAGGTGGTGCAAGCCCCATTACGGCAGGAGAAGGGCAAGTCTACCCCTTGGCTTTCGGCGGTGTGGAGGATGTAGCGGTCTTCGGGCACCTGAAATTGATAGGTTTGGTTGGTATCGCGATGGTGGACGATGACAGTGTGGGTAGAGGCCATAGCGCCAAGAAAAGCCAGGATAATTCGGTGGTTACGCCCCTATGGTCGCATGAAAAATTCGTCCCAAAACAAAAGATGGTGTTTTGGTGCCGTTTTTTGCTACGATAACAACCCGGTAGCTAAATGCTATCCCACACCCTGGAGAGATGGCCGAGCGGTTGAAGGCGCAGCACTGGAAATGCTGTTTAGGGGTGACTCTAACGAGGGTTCGAATCCCTCTCTCTCCGTCACCGATTTTCTGAATACCTGACCTCAGGCTGGCTTAGTCGTTCGTCTACGGATGTTTGTCCTGTGCTTCAGTTTCATCCACCGGGGGTGATTCAGCGGGTTTTGACCACGCCCCTCGGCGTCATGGCCTACTATACCTATCCCGACCCGCCAACCTCTGAAGACGGTTTGCGTTCACCCCTAGTGTTTTTGCACAGCCTGGGGGGGGGGTCGTCTGCCTTCGAGTGGTCTAAGGTTTATCCAGCCTTTGGGGCCAGCCATCGCGTCATCGCTCCCGACCTCGTCGGTTGGGGGCAATCGGCCCATCCGGTGCGTCACTACCGCGTCCAAGATTATTTCACGGTCATCACCCACCTCCTGGAAGCCCTGGCCGATCCCCCGGCCCTCGTCGTTGCCACCTCCCTGACGGCGGGGGTGGTGATCCGACTGGCGACCCAACGCCCCGATCTGTTCAAGGGATTGGTTTTGGTGTCGCCCTCCGGCAATGGTGACTTTGGCCGCGACTACCGCGCCAGCCTACCCGCCCTGTTAGCGGGTACTCCAGGGCTAGATGTCCTGTTATACCAACTGGGGGCCGCCAACGAACTGGCGGTACGCAGCTTTCTATCCACCTTTTTGTTTGCCAACCCCAGCCGCATCACCCCAGACATGGTGCAAGCCTACCTGACCTGTACCCAGCAGCCCAACGCCCAGTATGCCGCCCTGGCCTCCCTCAACGGCACCATTAGCTTCGACCTGTCCCGCTACATCGGCCAACTCACTATCCCCACCCACATGATTTTGGGCGAGAAATCCCGATTCACCCCTCCAGCCGTCACCCGCCGCCTAGCTAGCCTCAACCCCCAGGCCGTGCAAGTGGTAGAAGCCATCCCCGATGCTGGAGTGCTGCCCCATCTAGAGCGCCCCGATCTCGTCATTGAGCGGTTGCGGGACTGGGTTTAGCCTCCCCTAGAAATCTATCGGCCCCCGGTGGCAAAGACGCGGCCAATCACCTCTTCTACCGGGGGATCGCTCACGGTCAAGTCTTTCACCTTAAAATCTGTGAGTAACCGACTAACGGTTTGGGTGAGGGCTTCCCGGCGTACGATCAGGCTGGCGGTGCAGCCCTCAACAGACTCCAGTTCACCGTAGTGGGCCAGTTGGTCGGCATCCCCGCGATTCTCTAGCTCTACGGTCACTTCGCGGTAGGGGGCAAAGCGGTTGAGCAAGTCATCGAGATCGCCATCGTAGATAAGCTGACCCTGGTGAATCAGCAGCACCCGCCGACAGAGAGCCGTAATGTCGGCCATATAGTGGCTGGTAAGCAGGATGGTGGCCTGGTAGCGCTGGTTATAGTCGCGCAGAAAGTCACGCACGGCTACCTGGGCATTCACATCCAGGCCCAGGGTCGGCTCATCCAAAAACAACACCCGGGGCCGATGCAGCAACGCCGCCAGCATCTCCGCCTTCATCCGCTCCCCGAGGGAGAGCTTACGCACGGGCTGGGTGAGCTTGTCACCGAGATCCAGCATGGCACTGAGTTCGTTCACCCGATCCCGAAACACCCCGTCGGATAGCCCATAAATGGCCGCATTGATGCGCAGGGAATCGAGGGCGGGCAAGTCCCACAGTAATTGCTGCTTTTGGCCCATGACCAGGGTGATGGTTTTCAAAAAGTCGGTCTTGCGCCGAAAGGGCTCATGGCCACCCACCGTCACCCGTCCACTGGAGGGATGGATCAACCCCGTCAACATTTTGAGCGTGGTGGTTTTTCCGGCTCCGTTTGGCCCCAAAAAGCCCACCACTTCCCCCGGCTCAATGCTAAAAGACACCCCCTGCACCGCCTCCACCGTTCGGTACTGTCGCCGAAAAAAATGCCGCAGGGTACCTCTGAGACCAGCCTCCTTAGCGGCCACTTGATACCGCTTACTGAGTTCATCTACCTGAATGAACGCCATACGCCGAGGACACCCCACCACTGAATCCGGCCTTTACTGTAGCGCCTTCTAGGGCACGGGTACTAGGGTCGAGGAGTAGGGAATCGGGCCGCAGGATCGGTCGGGGGTAGACATCGGCCAGGGAAAGACAGGACTAGACCCACGGGGGAGGGTGGGCCGGATCACCGTCAGCCTAGGCCTCGAATCACAGAAATCGCCCTAACCTATCACCCCCATCGCCAACGCGGCTGGGTAGGCTGAGATCATCTCCCAGGAGTCCCTGCCGTGATCTCACCAACCCCCACCCTCAACTGGCCTTGGCCATGCCATCCTTGGCCCCAACGGGCTTGCCCACGCCACCATGCCGTCAGACCACAGCAAATGCCCCAGATCGACGCTCAAAAGGACTCCGTCGATATCCAGGCCACCCCCCTCCAGCGGGCCGAAACCAGCGCCCTATGGGAAGTGATGATGCGACCCGCCTAGGCAATCACTTGCTGCAAAAAGTGGATGCGTTCATTCAGGCCCATCGTCGTCAATCGCGATTGTAAAAGAGCGGTATCGGCCTGTCGGTGAGCCTGGTGAACAATGGTGCTCCAGGGCAGATTACGCCCTTGGGCAAACAAGCGATGCCAAAAGGCCAACTTCATATTTGGGCTGAGATCTTGATAGGCATGGGCAAGGCGGGTATCTGCATGGCCTAAAATCTCTCGGCAAATATCCAGTTGCTCCTCCCGGCTCATTTGCTGTACCTGCTGCACCAGCCGCTGCACAGCCTGAGAGAACAGGGCTAGGGGAGCGACGGTACCAAAGGCATGGCCTAGGGTGTTATGGGCCTGCCACAACGTCGCTAACTGGCAATCTAGCGGTGCTTGGCGAAACAGGCGCACCGTTTCTTCGGTGGAAAAGCGGAGATCGGGAGAACGAAAATCAGCAACCGTCATCGGACTATCCCTCATGGTGACTTGTTATGGGTGGCCTGGCTCATTCAGCCCTAGATCTCAACCCAGCGCACCGTTGTGAGGCGTTGAGTTGGAATCCAGAAATCTAAATTCGTAAAAAGTAAATGGTTTTATCTGCTGTTTCTATTGATCCCTGTATTTTTTCAATCTGGTCGATTTCTTCCAAGTTTCTTTCGATTTGCGGATTACGCTACACTGACACTGACCCCGTGCCCTAGCGATACACCGTGCGAGGCTGTCGGTCGTCCAAGCCGTCACGTTCCATGGAGGGAAAAGGCCATCAATGTTGAGACGTAAACCGGCACCACTACTGACCTATTTGAGCCAAAAGACCGAGTTTGAGGGCGTGCTCCACGCCGAGGGTATGTTGAGGGTAGATGGCATTATCCATGGCACTGTGGAAGTCAACGGCGATCTCGAGATTTCTACCTCTGGGCTGGTGGAAGGCCCAGAGGTTAGGGCCAAAAATATTGTGGTGCAGGGTGTTCTGAAGGCTAAGGTGTGGGCCGAAGGCAAGCTCACCCTCAGCCGCACCGCTCGTCTAGAGGGAGATGTGGTGGCCGGAGCCCTAGAGATTGAACCCGGAGCCTACTATACGGGCTACATCGAAACTCGCGATGCCAAATCGCTGCCGCCCGCCCGCGACCTGCCCGAACTCTACGGCACCACCGAGGTCTAGGTACGGCGAATTAGCCTCTCTTCCGGTTAGCGAACCACCTGGCGCATGTAGTCACCCCAGACAGCGGCGGCTTGGCCACTGCTGCCTCGGGTGGGGGAATTATCATCGTTGCCCAGCCAAACCCCAGTGGTGAGACCATAGCTGGGCAGGGTGCCGACGTACCAAAGGTCGCGGTTGTCGTCGGTGGTTCCGGTTTTGCCGTGTTCCCCCAGCCCTAGGAAAGCGTTGCGGCCTGTGCCCCCCTGCACCACCCCCTGAAGTAGGCCCACGAGGGTGTTGGCAATGGCCGGGTCAACGGCGGGGCGATCTGCATCCCCAGCCTGACCAAACTCGTAGACAACACGGCAGGTGGAGGAATCGTTGGGGGTGGTGCAGTCGTTACTGTCGAGGACGCGCACAATGCCGTGGGGGCGGTTCCACAGGCCATTGTTGGCCACCGCTGCAAAGGAACCTGTCATTTCCAGGGGCGTTACTTCGCTTTCACCGAGGGTCAGCCCCGGTGTGGCCCGTAGTTTGGAAGTAATGCCCAAACGCTGGGCATTGTCGATGATGTTGCCGAGTCCGGCTTCCTTGGCGATCCGCAAAGCCACGACGTTTTCCGATAGCGCCATGCCCCGATACATATCCATGGGGGCCGACCCGGCCCGACAGCCCGCAAATCGCTGCCCGTTCCAGTTCATCGCCTCACAGGAAAAGGTTCGGCTGGGGGGAATCCCCTGCTCTAGGGCAGATCCATAGGCAAAGAGCTTGAAGGTCGATCCGGGCTGGCGCAGGGCTTGGGATGCTCGATTAAACTGGCTTTGGCCAAAGTCTACCCCGCCCACCATAGCCCGAATTTCCCCGGAGGTGGTATCCACTGTAACCACGGCCCCCTGGGAATAGCCTAGGGCAGAACCCCGGGTCGAGACATCGTTGGTAAGGGCATTTTCAGCAGCCCGTTGCAGGTTTAGATCCAGTCCCGTCTGTACCAAAAAGTTACCTTCCCGCGCCAAAGACTCCCCCAAAACGGTTTCTAGCTCCTGAAAAATGTAGCTGTAGAAGTAGGGGGCACGGGTGCTTTGCAGTTGGCGGGTAGCCTCCGGGCTAATTTCAATGCGAGAACGCCGTGCCCGACGGCCCTCCTCCTGGCTCACCATACCCAGGGCCACCATGCGCTCTAGCACCCGATCTCGGTAAAACACGGCTGCATCGTAATCGGTGACGGGGTTAAAGGCGTTTGGCCCCGGCAAAATCCCCACCAGGGTCGCCGCTTCGCTGAGGGTCAGATCCTTCGCGGATTTGGCAAAGTAAAACTGGGCCGCATCCTCGAAGCCGTAGAGGTTTTCCCCTAGGTAGACCCGGTTGAGGTAGGTGAGCAGCAGCTTATTTTTGCTGTAGAAGGTTTCCAGCTTGAGGGCCACAATCGCCTCGCGAATTTTCCGCCCAGCGGAATCCTCCGTGCCCACGTATTCTCGGTAAATGCTGCGAGCCAACTGCTGGGTAATGGTGCTGGCTCCCTGGCGAATCTCGCCTCCCCGCACGTTGATGACCACCGCCCGCAAAATGCCCAGGGGATCGACGCCCAGGTGCCAGTAGTAGCGAGTATCCTCCGAGGCAATCAGGGCGTCGGGTAGGTAGGGAGAAAAGTCTGATAGACGCTGAAGTTCACGATGGGTCTGGTTGCGCTGTTCCCGTAGGGGCACCTGGGCTCCGTCTTCCTCGGCGTAGACCATCACTGGCCCCTGTACCGAGTCCGGCAGCGGATTCATTGGGATCTTGGGCCACTCAATCCCCACAATCCACAGCCCCACCGCCAGGGAAACCCCCGTAAAGCCGTAGAGGGTGTAGCGGGCCGTCTTCACATACCAGGGCGGCGGGTCGAGGTAGCGCAGGGTCACGGCGTCGGCGAGTTCCCCTGGCCCCAGCGTATACACATCGCCATGGTTCATCACCGTGCGGCTGAGGCGCTTTTTGCCGCGATAGATGCCGTTGGTAGAGTTGCGATCCTTCAGCACAAAGGGCTGCCCCGGACGGTTCATATCCCGCGTTAGGGTGGCGTGCACCTGGCTGACGATGGGACTGGTCGCCACAATGTCGCACTGGGAGGAACTGCGCCCCAGCACGTAATGCTCTCCCAGGAGGGGGTAGGTCTTGGGTTGACCATCCACCACCACCTCCAGCGAGGCGGTGCGCGAACCGGGCTTCACCGACAGTTTGCCAAAGTCTACCTTGGCCTGAACCGCTTGGAAGGCCGTAGTAACCACCTTTAGCAGCGTTCGAGGGGGGGAGGGCGGCGGAGAGGAATTAGGATTCGTCATGGCAGGGGCAATGCCTGACTGCAAAGGACATGCCCCATTGTAGACACAAGACCCTGAATTGCTTGCTTGGAAAGGCCAGTTTTTGATTTGGGTTAGGAGTGGGGAGTCGGGAGTCGGGAGTGGGTAGTCGGGGGTTGGGGTATCTAGAGGGGGCGGGCGGGTGGTCAGGTCGAAAACAGGTCGAAAAATTGCTGTTCCAAAGGGGCAATCTCGTGGCAAACTTGCACACAGGTACCTATCTATACCGTTGATTGACCGTGTTTTGGGGAGCAAAGGCGAGGCCATGGCGTTTGAATATCCTGACGACCTAAAGTATCTAGACACTCACGAGTATGCTCGGGCGAACGAAGAGGAAAGCATCGTTACCGTGGGCATCACCGCCTTCGCCATTGATCAGTTGGGCGACATTGTGTTTTTAGATCTCCCCGACATTGGCGATACGGTTGAGAAGGGGGAACGCTTTGGCAATGTCGAATCGGTTAAAGCGGTAGAGGACCTGAAGTCCCCTGTGAACGGCGAAGTGCTAGAACGCAACGATGCCCTCATCGATGACCCAGAACAAATTGGCGATGATCCCTACGGCGATGGTTGGCTGATTAAGGTCAGGGTCGAAAGTTTAGACGACCTTGACGATGCCATGTCTGCCGCAGAATATAAAGATCAAGTTGAAGGCTAGCGTGCACCATGGTGGTTTTTACGCCAATGAACCCAAGCCCAAAGGTTTAGGGCTTTCGTGATCCGTAACTTTGAATTGATTGAAACATCCCAAAGCCCTTGATCAGCGCTTGCTGGCCGAGGGCTCAAGGCTTCTGGTCGTCCTGAATCTGCTGAGTTTGCTCTGGCACAGGATCGCTTGTCCAAATATCAAACGCTTTCCACAGCACCAACCCAAACGCACCTAGGGCAAAGCACAGTGTAGCCATGGAAAGGAGTTTTTGCAAGGCAGGGCTAAGATAAACGCGCATTCAAACCACCCCCTAATCTAATCAATCGAGCATTAATCAGAAGCAGAGAAGGATCAGCAGAACAAGGCACCAATATTTCAGGCATGGGGCCGAAACGGAGTGCATTGTCAGCACATTTACGCTAATGAGTTGGCGGGCTTCAGAATGTACCTGACGCCCACTGTAAACAGGATTGTTGCCCGAAGAAAGGACAGATTGCCCATTCATCTTCCAATCGGTCTTTAGCCGAGGAAACCGATGTTCTATACCTCTAGAATACCCAATCCAGACGGTCATGCCGTCATTGCCATCTACTGACCTGAGGGTACAAGGCGCTTTCTTAGAGACTCGGCCCGTCGCTTGGCGGTGCCGTTACCGGGTTCTAGGGCGAGGGCGCTTTCGTAGGCTTCGAGGGCTTGGGTCATCAACTGCTTGCGTTCGTAGCTGTGGCCTAGGTTGTTGAGGACGGTGACGTAGTCTGGGGCCACCTTGAGGGCTTCTTTGTAGTTGCGGATGGCCAGGTCGTACTGTTCCTGGGCAAAGTAGGCATAGCCGAGGGCGTTGTAGACCAGGGCAGCATTCTCCATTTCCTCGTCATCCACCTGCTTTAGCGCTTGCTGGAGGTAGAGGGCGGCCTGGGTATAGAGCTTTTTGTCGAGCAGCAAGCTTCCTAGCTCGTAGTATTCCTGGGCGGTGCCCTTTTCCTTGGTGAGCTTGTTTTGTAGGCGCGATAGGGTGCCCTCGATGCGGCGGGTTTTGAGCACCTGGCGCACCACAAAAAAGGCGGCTACACTCAGCAACGCCAGAAGGATGGCCAGATAGGTCAAAAGTAGCTTGCTGTTCTCCATGGATTCAATATGCGTCCTATTAAATGCGCGTCCTACAAATCTGTTCCTATCTTGGCATGAGTTAGGCCCCAGTCAGGGGCTAGGGCAGTCCCCAAAAGGTGGTGCGCTCCTCCAGCCAGCCGTTTTGGTGCCATTCGCGCAGGCTTTGGTTGACGATCTGGCGCAGGTCGTTGAACTGGGTGCCGTGGGGCAAGGCGATGGCCAAGGGTTCGGAGGTGATGACCGTGGGCAATAGGGCATAGCCCGGTTGTTCTTGCTGCCAGCCGACTAGGGTGCTGATATCCCCCGCAAAGGCGTCCACTTGCCCCTGTTGCAGTTGAGTTAGGCCCGTCCGGTAGCTCTCGGAGGGCACCAACTGGGCCTGGGGCAGCAGGTAGCGCACGGCGGCTAGGGTGCTGGAACTCTGAAGGAGACCAATCCGCCCCTGGGCTAGGGACTGAAGGGTGTTGTGCTGCCCCTCCTCTCGCACTAAAACCCCAGCCCCATCTAAGTAGTAGGGCAGGCTAAAGCTCACTAACCGCGATCTAGCTGGGGTCTGGGTCATCCCGGCAATGGCCAGATCGACGCGATCCTCCAGCACCGCAGGCAGGCGTTCACGGTTGCTAACCACCTCCAGCACCAGGGCGTCGGGGTTATTAAAAATGCGCTGGGCCAGTTGGCGAGCCAAGTCAACCTCTAGGCCGACGAGTTCTCCGGTTTCATCGCGAAAGCTGAGGGGTTGCCAATGTTCGCGCACCGCCACAATCAGGTAGCCACGGGCTTGGATGGTGTCTAAATCCGCAGCAAAAACTGGGGACACAGCGATCTGTACCCCCAGAATAAGACTGAAACCGAAGAAAACGGATCGTAGAGACTGCATAGCCATTGTCCGCTACGGTTTCTGTATCGCCATGCCAAAACCTAAGGCTGTGTCTGGGTTCTAGGCTTTGCCTGCAGCTTCCACAACCTTGGCGAAGCCCTCGGGATCGAGGACGGCCATTTGAGCCAGCATTTTGCGGTTGATCTCGATGTTGGCCTTCTTCAGTTGGCCCATCAATTGGCTGTAGCTAATGTCGTGCAGACGAGCCGCCGCATTGATGCGGGTAATCCACAGGCGACGGAAATCGCGCTTGCGGTTGCGACGGTCGCGGTAGGCGTAGCGCAGGGCTTTCATCACCTGCTGGTTGGCGGTGCGGAAGAGCTTAGAGTGGGATCCTCTAAAGCCCTTAGCCAGTTTGAGAATTTTGTTGCGGCGCTTCCGGGCAACATTGCCGCGCTTCACACGTGCCATGACTGTTTAAATCCTTGGGGAGACGTTTAACCTAGACAAGATTGAATGGAGGACGGCTAATCCACGCTAGCCTAAAGCCTGAAGCGACCTAGAGATAAGGCAGCATCAGCTCAACGTTGGGGGCGTCTTCCTCGGAGACCACAGCGCTCTTAGAAAGACGAGAGAGGCGTTCAGAATTTTTGTGCTGGAGCAGGTGGTTCTTAAAGGCCTTGCGACGCATTAGTTTGCCGCTACCACTGCGGCGAAAGCGCTTGGCGGCTGCCTTGCGAGACTTCAGTTTTGGCATGGTCTAACCTAATTTTCGACACAGTCTTTAATTGTATCACGGGAATCCCAGAGATCTAGGGGTCGAGATGGAGGATTAGGGGGTGGGGGCTTCTGTGGTAGCTGGGGTGTCTTCTTCTAGAGACTCCTCCGCTGGATCATCGTCTAGATCCGCGTCATCCCCTGGGGCATCGGCGGCGGCGCTGGGAGACTTTTGCCGCAGTTTGGGCAGTTGGTCGATTTCAAAATGCTGGTAGAACTTGTCGGTGACCTGTACTAGGGAAGATCGGCTGTCGGACTGTTTGCGCTTGCGGATGAAGCCCTGGGCCAAAAGTTCCTGGACATGCTGGTAGGCTCCGGAGCCACGCAGATCCACCAGATCGGTTTGGCTGATCGGGCCTTTGAGGGCAATGGCGGCGAGGGTACGCAGGGCACCGACCCCCAGATCTAGGGGAATCAGCATATCCACCAAAAACCGATAGCGCTCCTTGAGCTGAAGGCAGTAGCCCTCCACCGTCTCCACGATTTCGAGGGCTCCGTCCCGGTGGGCGTAGTCGTCCATCAGGTCGATCAGCCCCTCTTCGATGTCTTCCCGTTCGCAGCGGGCGAGTTCTGCCAGTTTGGCAATGGAGAGGGGTTGGCCCTTGAGATACAAAATCGCTTCGATGGTGGTGGCTAGGCTGGACATTAGGGTGGAAACTCAGGGGATCGAGGCCAGGGATGATCCGTGGATCACTTTGGATCAAAGGGTAGGGGCGTCCTAGGATCTACCACGGAGACCCGCCAGGACCGTGGCCCCACCTTGAACCGTGATCGACTGACGGTAGCTCGTTACAGAAACTTGCCCGCCATGCCGATGAGGTTGGCCATCTGGGCGAGGTCAACTTCCCCAGAGAGTACCTTTTGCAAGAGCCCGTCGCCCTGGCTGGTGGAGCCTTTCACCAAAAATTGAGCAATGAGGGGCGTCACATTTTGGATCATGGCCGGATCGACGCCGACCCGCTGGGCGATGGTGGCGACCTGCTCGGAGGCTAAAAGCTGCTCGATGGCTCCACTGCTGGCGACCGCTTGCAGAATGCCCATGAGGGAACTGGCGTCGGCCTGTCCCTGGCCTTTGGCCTGGAGCACCTGCTGGATTTGTCCGGCAATGGCTCCAATTTGGGTATTTTCTACGGGGGCTTGGTTGAGGGTGTTGAGCAACGAACCCACGAGGCCGCTGCTAGCTTCGGTGTCGCTGCTGGCGATGGCTTGGTTGACTAAACCCATTAAATCCATAGGGATAGCTCCTTGGGGGCGAGGATACATCGCTCCTACAATACCGCCTTTAATCGAGGTTGCGCCCGGTGAGTTCCACAAAAATGTCCTCTAGGTTGGAGGGGCGCACCATCATGCCTGTTTTGTCGGATTGCTGGTTGAGGTGGGCGTTGGCGGCCTCTAGGGTAGGGAAAAACTGGTAGTCCCAACGGTCTTCTCGCTGGGTCATCACAATGCCTTGGCCGTGGCGCTGGCGCAGTTGATCGAGGGTGCCCAGTTCAATCAGCTTGCCCTGATCCATCACGCCGATGCGGTTACAGAGGTATTCCACCTCATCCATATAGTGGGTGGTGAGCAGCATGGTCATGCCCTGCTGGTTGAGGCGCTGGATGATTTCCCAGAGGCGGCGGCGGGTTTGGGGATCGAGGCCCACAGTGGGTTCGTCCAGAAACAAAATCTTGGGATTGTGCAGCAGGGCGCGGGCAATTTGCAGCCGCCGCTTCATGCCGCCGGAGAGGGTTTTCACCTTGTCATCCCGCCGATCTTGCAGTTCGACGTACTCCAGCCAGGTGTCGATGCTGCGCCGCCGCTGGGCGCTGGGGATGTGGTGCATTCGGCCATGGAATTCCATGTTTTCCCACACGGTCATGTCGCCATCGACGCTGGTTTGTTGCAGCACCACCCCAATCTGGCGGCGCACATCGAGTTGCTGACGGTTCACGTCGTACCCGGCTACGACGATATCCCCCTGACTGGGCTGGGTGAGGGTGGTGACCATGCGAATGGTGGTAGACTTGCCTGCCCCGTTTGGCCCCAACAACCCGAAGACTTCCCCCGCTTCGATAGAGAGGGAGAGGTCGTTGACGACGGGCACGCCGTTGTAGACCTTGTGAACATTTTGCAGACAAACCGCAGCGGTCATTGCTTGTTACATATCGTCATGGATGTCTTCAAGTATCCCCCAGAAGCCCCCCTTTTGCAGCTTTCCCCTGCCAGACTGGGGGCTTGCCTTCTGGAAAGCGAGCCCTCAGACTGGGGAAGTAGCCTTTGCTAAACTCCCTCGCCCATGCGCACCCGCCTTGATCCGCCCATCCTCTACATCCACCAGGACGATGTGCCTCGGTATAAAAAGTCGGGGTCGGTGGTTCGCAACAGCTATTTTTGGGCGCTGCGCTCCATTGCGGATCGCGCCCTGTTTAATCAGGACTGGGAATTTGCCGATGAGGTTTGGCCCGCCCTAACCCGCATGATCACTAGCTTTGCAGAGTCGGGCTATTTGGGCTATGGCGAAACGGTGCTGGAGTTCGCCGAGGGGGCTGAGATCCCCGCTTTGCTCAAGCCAATGGCCACCTGGATTTCCCAGGCGGAATGGGACGGCCTTGAGGATGACGCTGAGGATGGGGATGGTAGGCTTTAGGGCTGGCGGCAGAGGCCAAAGACCGAGGTAAAGCCGTGGAGAAACGTGGTGTTGCCTACGGGGCCAATTTCACCGCCGCAGAAAAAACCGCCCAGGGGCACCGGGCCAAGATACTCCTGCAACAGACCTGAATCAAAGTTGGACGCTTGGTAGAGCCCCTCCCCTCGGCCCATGCAGGCAAACATCAGGGCTCCGGCGGGGGCGGTGGGTTGCTGGCGACAGTAGTTGCCCAGCCAGTGATCTAAATCTTCGGCGGAGGTACGGGCATCGCGCAGGTGAAACTGAATCCGCTGCCCTGGTCGCACCCGATCCCCCACAGCGATGGCCCCGGTCTTGGGGTCAACCCCGACCAGCGTCCGAATGAGGAAGTCGCCCTGGCTGAGGGTAAGCTTGAAGCCATCCTGGGCAATGCCGATGAACAGAGAATTTTGGGCCAGCTTGCGATCCGCCTCACTGAGGGTTTGAATCAGGTCTTGCAGCACCGCCAGGGGAGGCCGTTCCTCGCCGTCATGCTCTGGATCGTTGAGACTGAGGACGATGTTGCGCTCGGCTTGGTTAATTTGGTAGGCCGGGCCAATAGGGCGACAGCCTTGGGCCACAATGGCATCCAGGACGATAGCTCCAGACAAGGCGACCCCTACCACGCCCTCGTTATGGAGGGTAGCCTTGCAGAACAGGCCGCTTTGACGGCTAAAGCCATCCACACTGGCCAACCCGCCTACCTTTACCGCCTGGGGATAGGCAAAGTCTAGTCCTTGCAGCAGGTCGTTGATGCTGGCTGAAAAGGGATCCGCCATTAAAATAAACTGGGGATTGGTGGCCGGGTCTACCCCAATGAGATCCGTCCAGGTATCCGGCGGGCTATCGAGATCGGGGAGATCGTCGCCAGACAGGTGAAACGGCTGCACCGTCACCCCTGGCAATCGGGCCACCGTCAGGCTCAGGGCTGGCGCTGATTCCACCTCCACCGCCGTCGTCATGCCTGCCATGCCCACCACGCCACCGCCGCTACAGCCTACTAGGACGGGCATAGGCCAGCGTTCTTGCAGCAGGGGCAGCAGACGGGGAAATTCGCTGGTAAACGCCGAGGAAATGAAGACCAGCCCTAGATCGGGCTGTCCCTGGAAGCGTTCCTGAAGCTGATCCACCACCTCCTGCACCGCCCCTTCTAGGGAGGCCCGCTGGGATAGGGCATTGGCCCACTGCATCGTCTGGGAATCGCCATTCATGGTGGATTCTCTCCTTCGCCCTTGGCTTCAGGGGTTGCGGCTGGGGGCACGACCTAGCATTGGCGTGACTGACTCAACATCGTAGGGTAGCTAGCGGGCAATCACGAGCGTTGATTATTCCCCACGGTTGGGTAGGGCACCGAACTAGGCGGCTCTAGAACGTAAACTATACTGGATTTTAGGGTTTGACCTCAAAGGCTGGGTCAGTGACAGGTAGCCTTTTCCCTCGCGGACGTGGGAAAGCCCTAATTTAAGAACCGCTAAGCCCCGCAATTCAGGTCGCTTGGGCCTGACTTTCGAGCAGACGAGATCAAAAAGACCAGATCAAACGATATTAAGGACAGCTATGAGCGACAACCTGCAAACCCGCATTCAAAGCGAAATTGAGAACGCCCGTGCCGCCTGCGACTCCGGCAATTCTGGGGAATGCGCCGCCGCCTGGGACGCCGTTGAAGAACTGCAAGCCGAAGCCTCTCACCAGCGTGATCAAGGATCGACGAAAAATTCCCTAGAAACCTACTGCGACAACAACCCGGACGCCGACGAGTGCCGCGTTTACGACAACTAGGCATTCTCATCTAGGTTCATCGGGGGTATCTGGCTGAACGCTGAGGTGCCCCCATTTTTACCTCGTCCCCGCTGTCGATGGTCTCAACCATGGCCCTAACGGTTTACGGCATTCCCACCTGCAATACCTGCAAAAAAGCCCTCCAGTGGCTCAATCAGCACCACGTTGCCCATCAATTTATAGACACCAAACAGCATCCCCCCAGCCGCGATTTCGTGGCCGATTGGGTGTCTACCCTAGGAGCCAAGCCCCTACGCAATACCTCCGGACAAGCCTATCGCGCCCTCGGTGAGGACAAGCAAACCTGGGACGAGGCCCAATGGATAGAGGCCTTTGCCGCCAATGCCATGCTGATTAAACGCCCCTTGTTTGTGCAGGATGGGCGGGCTATTGCCGTGGGGTTTCGTCCCGAATCCGCTGTCCTGCAAGCGCTGCTGCCTCAATCAACGCCTAGGGCTAGTACCAAATCCGAATAGCCCCCCTAAACGAATTGAGGCTTCGACCCGCTCAGGCTGAGCGGGATCGGCGTTTGAATCGGGGTAAGCAACCGGGATTGGGGCTAACAGGGTCGAGTCCCGCGACATTCTCCAAGTTCTCCCTTCCCTTGGATACCCTTTTACCTTGATAGTTGAGTTGACGCCCGACTGAGTTCATGCCAGACCTTGATTTTCACCATATCCCTGTGCTGCCGGAAGCGGTGGTAGCGGGATTGCAGATCCAGCCCCAGGGGCTTTACCTGGATGCCACGGTGGGGGGCGGCGGGCATAGTCGGCTGATTTTGGAGAGCGATGCCACAGTGCGCCTGGTGGCGGTGGATCAGGATCCGATGGCCCTAGCGTCGGCCCAGGACACCCTGAGCGACTTTGGTGAACGGGTCACGTTTTGGCAAGGCAACTTTTCCCAGTTCGAGCCAGGATCAAAACGGTTTCACGGAATTTTGGCAGATTTAGGGGTTAGCTCGGCCCAGCTTGATATTCCCGAACGGGGCTTTAGCTTTCGCCACCAGGCTCCCCTAGATATGCGGATGAATCCCCATCAGCCCCTCACTGCTGCCGAGGTGGTCAACACCTGGGAAGAAACTGACCTGGCCAACCTGATCTATACCTACGGCGAAGAACGGCTGTCTCGCCGCATTGCCCGCACCATCGTCGAGCAGCGCCCCTTTCAAACCACCACGGCCCTCGCGGAGGCGATCAGCGGGTCTGTGCCCAAGGCCTATCGCCATGGCCGCATCCATCCCGCCACCCGCACCTTCCAAGCCCTACGCATTGCGGTGAACCAAGAATTAGCGGTGCTAGAAACCCTGCTGACCCAAGCGCCCCAGTGGTTGGTACCGGGGGGAAGGCTGGTCATCATCAGCTTCCACAGCCTAGAAGACCGCATGGTAAAGCACCGCCTGAAGGACAACCCCGACCTGCAAGTGATCACCAAAAAGCCGATTATCGCCACCGACGACGAGATCCACGCCAACCCCCGATCTCGATCCGCCAAGCTGCGGGTGGCCGAACGGATTGATCCCATGCGCCCCCCGTCATCTCGCAGGAACAAGTATCGTAGGGCTGCCAACCATGAATAATGAAGGCCAGAGCGCTATAGTAATCAAGGGCTGAAGCCAATTGGCCTAGCCCTTTCACCAGCCACCTGCACACCTCTACAGAGCGATTGATCCATGGAGTTCCACGCCTCAGCCCAAACCTGTCTCACCTGGTCGGGGGATTGTCTTGTCCTTGGCCTGACGGAGTCTGCGCTGCCCCTCAGCGGATCCTTGGCCACCTTAAATACCCAGGTATCGGGCCTACTCCAAGACTTAATCGACGAAGCAGAATTTACCGGAAAAGACGGATCGACGGCGGTGATTCGGCTGGGGGCCGCTTCCTCGGTGCGAAAGCTGGGTCTGGTGGGGTTGGGGTCTGCCGATGACCTCAGTTTGGAGAGCGTTCGCCGAGCCGCCGCCGCCGCCGCCCGCATGGCCAAAAAAGAAAAATGCGCTAGTCTGGGCCTAAGTCTGCCCACGGTGCAGGATGATCTGGCCCAAACCACCCAGGCTGCGGTAGAGGGTGCGCTCCTCGCCCTACACCAGGACAAGCGCTTTAAGTCTGAAGACAAGGACAATGGCAAGGTGGCCCTGGATCGCATTGACCTGCTCGACGGTGACGGGCAGGAGGCCAGCATCGCCACCGCCCAGGCCGTGGGCGAGGGCGTGATTCTAGCGCGAGAACTCACCTCGGCCCCGGCGAACGTCGTTACGCCAGCGGTGTTAGCCCAAACGGCCCAGGACATTGCCGCTGCCCACGGCCTAGACTGCGAAATCCTCGAACGTGACCAGTGTGAGGCGCTGGGGATGGGTGCCTATCTGGGCGTAGCCCAAGCCTCTGACCTGCCCCCCAAGTTTATCCATCTCACCTATCGTCCGGCGGGCACCCCCAGCCGTAAGCTGGCTATCGTCGGTAAAGGGCTAACCTTTGACAGCGGTGGTCTCAATATCAAGGGGCCTGGAAGCGGCATCGAAATGATGAAAATTGACATGGGTGGAGCCGCCGCTGTGCTGGGCGCAGCCAAGGCCATTGGCCAACTGAAGCCCAATGTGGAGGTGCATTTCATCAGCGCCGCCGTGGAAAACATGATCAGCGGCAAGGCGCTGCGTCCCGGTGATATTCTCACCGCCTCCAACGGCAAAACCATCGAAGTCAATAACACCGACGCCGAAGGTCGCCTCACCCTAGCCGATGCCTTGGTGTTTGCCGAAAAGCTCGGCGTGGATGCCATCGTAGATTTGGCCACCCTCACCGGAGCCTGCATTGTGGCCCTTGGAGACGATATTGCCGGACTGTTCAGCGAAAATGATGACCTAGCCAACGCCCTTGCCGCCGCCGCCGCCAAGGCTGGGGAAAAATTCTGGCGCTTACCCATGGAAGCCAAGTATTTCGAGGGGCTGAAGTCCATCGTGGCCGATATGAAAAACACTGGCCCCCGTCCCGGTGGTTCGATCACAGCGGCCCTGTTCCTCAAGCAATTTGTGGACAAAACGCCCTGGGTGCACCTCGATGTGGCTGGCCCCGTGTGGACGGAAAAAGAAAGCGGCTACAACAACCCCGGCGGCACGGGCTTTGGGGTGCGTACTCTGGTGGAATGGGTCAATGCCCAGGGCTAAGTCAGCCCTCACTTGGGGCTAGCCTGCTTGGGCTAGCCTCGGCCTACTAAAGCGGCCCGCCTGTGGGCACTGAAGAGAACTCCGTCAGGCGGGTTTGGCTTCGTAAATTTTGACAGCGCATCAGTTCCGCCTGGGTCAGCACCCGGCGTCCCTCCAACGGCGGTACGGCCTCCAGGGCGCGGATCAGGGCCTTAACGGCGTCGGTTTGGGTATAGCCTCGTCGCTGGGCCACTTGCACCGCCCGATCATCAGCGGCCATCTCCATGGGGAGGCCATTGAGACCGCGCCACACTTGCCACCCGGCTAAGGCGGCAACAGCCCCCGCCGCCAGTAATCCTACGGCATCTCCCTGCACAAGTTCTAGCAGCCCGCCTGCGACCCCCGCCCCCGCCAGGAGATGGTAGCCGTTTGGTTTCAGGGGATTGGCCAGCATCACCCAGCTAATGGTGCGCAGGAACAACAAATCCCGCTCCGCCGGGGCAAGGTGCTGCCATAGATCCATATTTAAGGTGACGGTGTGGCTGCGCTGCCAGGGGCGAGGGAATTCGGCCTTGATAACCGAAATTTGGCGGTCATTGAGGATGATCCGAATTTTCATTCGGGCCGAGGCTGGCATCAGTTCCTTAAGCCGAGTAATTTCAGTGTTGGGGTTGACCACAGCAACGATGATCCCGACAAAGTCACCCCTAGCCTACCATAGCCACCCCCACCCACCGCTGGGGCAGATCGGCCTAGGCAAGCCAGAGAATGCCGATGAGGAGGAAGGGAATGTAGGGCTAAGGATGGGGGGGAAGAACGGTGGCTGGTATGGGGCCAAGATCGGGAAATTCGCCGATGAACTTGACCTCTGGATGCAACCAAACACCCCAGCGACGGTAGATCTCTTCCTGGACGTGGCGAATCAGCCGATAGACATCTTCGGCCCTGGCCTCCCCCAAATTCAGGATAAAGTTAGCGTGACGCTCGGCCACTTGAGCATTGCCAATGCGATAGCCCTTCAGTCCAGCTTGCTCGATCAGGCATCCAGCGGTGTGGTGGAGGGGGTTCCGAAATACACTACCGCAGTTGGGCCAGTCGTAGGGCTGAGTAGATCGTCGTCGGTTGAGGCCAGCTAAGGTATCGGCACTTACCATCGCTGGGTCGTGGCCCGGTTCGAGTTGAAAGGTGGCATCGAGCACAACCCGATCACTCCCTTGCAGAATCGTTGTTCGATACTGAAAGGCCATGTCCTGGGGCATCAGACGCATCACCCCCTGAACTGGGTCAAGAACCGTGGTAGACCGTAGGCAGTCGGCGGCACAGCCCCCGTGCGCTCCGGCATTCATCACCACCGCCCCGCCCACCGTACCAGGAATGCCCACCGCCCACTCCAGCCCTCGCCAGCCGCGTTTCGCCGCCTTCCAGGCTAGGGTGGGCAAGGGTTCTCCAGCGGCTACAGTCACCTGTCCGGTGGCGTCATCAAACGCTGTGCTGCGCCAGCGACGAGTACAGATAACGAGGCCCGGTAAACCCTGGTCGCTCACCAACAGGTTTGATCCCGCCCCTAGTACCGTCACGGCTAAGCCTAGGTCGGCAGACCAGGCGAGCAACGTATCAAAGTCTTGGCGTTTCCGAGGCATGGCCAGCCAGCCAGCTGATCCGCCCACTCGAAAGGTGTTCAGCTTTTGCAGCGGCACCTGAGGGGCCACGCCATCGAGGGAGGGAACACGTTTGACGGTCGAGGTCATGGGTTTCGTCTAACCATCCCAGCCGAGGGGATTACCGATACAGGCCATAGGCTTCTTGTTACCCTAGCAGGCCTCCTGAAGGGAGGGGGCTTCTGCCTCGGCATAGTGAGCCATCACCTGGGGGATGATTTGGTTTAAATTACCCGCCCCCATAAACAGTACCAGGTCGCCCGGTCGCAGGTTGCTGGTTAGTACCGTCTGAATGTCGTCTAGGGTGTGGCCATAGCGCACACCCGCATGGTTATGGGCGACGGCCTCAGCCACCTGCTTGCCAGAAATCCCGTAGGTATTCGCCTCTCCGGCACTGTAAATATCCGCCAGGATAACCTGATCGGCATCGCCAAAGGCGTGGGCAAAGTCGCTCAGCAGGGCGGCGGTGCGGCTAAAGCGGTGGGGCTGAAAGACCGCAACGACTCGTCGTTCCTCTGAGCCTCGAACGCCGGGGGTAAGGCTAGCCAGGTTGGTCGCCGGCCCAATACTGAGGCGAGCGGCGGCCAGGGTCGCACGAATTTCGCTGGGGTGGTGGGCATAGTCATCCACGAACTGAATGCCGCCGTAGCTGCCCCGGTGCTCAAACCGACGGCGAGCCCCACGGAACTGGCTGAGGCTGTCGGCGATGGTCTCGAAGTCAATCCCTAGATAGCGACCAACGGCCACGGCAGCCATGGCGTTACTCAGGTTGTGCTCACCGAGAAGCCGCAGGTTAAGCTGGCCTAGTTGCGTTCCCCGCTCCCAAACCGTGGCGCTAGTGCCAGCCGGGGTAAACTGAATATTCGTTGCCCCGTAGGTGGCCCCGGTGTCTTTGTCAAGACTGTAGGACAGGGTGGGCTGTAGGTTCTGTCTCACCACCTCACAGTCTACGCAGGCGACCAACACCTGACACTGGCGCTGAAACTGCTGAAAAATCTGCACCACATCTTGCAGATCGCGGTAGTGATCGGTATGGTCGAGTTCAATATTTGTCACCACACCGATGGCCGCCGATAGCTTAGCCAAGGTGCCGTCCGATTCATCGGCTTCGGCCACGAGATACTCGCCGTGACCTAGGCGAGCATTACCGCCCCAGTTTGAGACCTCCCCCCCGACCACAATGGTGGGATCGAGTCCGGCATGGAGCAGCATTTGGCTAATCATGCTGGTGGTGGTGGTTTTGCCGTGGGTGCCCGCAACGGCCACACTACGGTAGTCGTTGATGAGGGCCGCTAGCACGTCTGAACGATGGTAAATGGGACAGCCCAATGCTAGCGCCGCTTGATACTCTGGGTTGTGATCGTCGATAGCGGTGGAACAAATAACCTGGGGGATGACGTCTTGAAGGGTGGAATCGTTCGTGGGCTGGGCTAAGGATGGGGGGGCGGGCTGCTCTGGAAAATACTGTAGGTTAGACGGTTCTTGCTGCCAGAAAATATGGGCTCCAGCCTCTTGAAGGCGGCGGGTGATGTGACTGAGGCGTAGATCAGAGCCTGAGACTGGAATACCCCGCTTCGTTAAAATGTAAGCTAGGGCCGACATACCAATGCCGCCAATCCCAATGAAATGGAACGGCCTGCCGTTAAACGCTATGGAACTCGGCATTTTTCACTCCTTCACAACACCACACCGCACCACGTATCAGGCGTCATCATAGCAAGATTTGCTGAATTGGCCTAAAAACTAGGCTTGAGGCTTTCTCAAAATTAGCGATGATTGTACCGCACGAGTTCCAAAAGCCAAGTCATATTATTCATGACAGTTTCCCAACCTAATTGTCCGGCAACATTCTCGGTCAGTTAGGGGATCATCCATCGTGCTGTGGGCTGAAGCCTTCATAGGCTTGCTGCCTCCCCCAGGCTGAAGATCGTACCAAAGCCCCCACTGCCCGTAGATGTACCATCCCCAGCCGCCGTTGCCAGAGTATGGTGCCCCCCACCAGCACACCGCCAATCCATGACGGATTTCACCTGGGTGCCGTACAGTGCGATGATCCCCCCTGCATGTATCGAAGATTGCACCCCCATCGACTCCTTGGCATAGATTCAGTTCAATGACGAATCGGTATAAAGTGGATCATCCTTTGCGATATTATGGTTTCGTCTAAGAATAGATACTTAGTCCGAGTACAACAGAGGGTTAAACGCAGTGATTAGAGTAGCCATTAACGGGTTTGGCCGCATTGGTCGGAACTTTTTGCGGTGTTGGTTGACGCGGGAAAACAGCGGTCTAGAGGTTGTTGCCATCAACGACACCTCAGATCCTAAGACCAACTCTCATCTGTTGAAGTACGACTCCATGCTGGGTCGTCTCGATGCTGACATCCAGGCTGGGGAAGATACCCTGATTGTTAATGGCAAAACCATTAAGTGCTACTCGGATCGCAACCCCAATAACCTGCCCTGGGCCGCCTGGGATATTGACCTCGTGATCGAATCTACGGGGGTTTTTGTGAGCGAAGAGGGTGCCTCCCGCCACATCGAAGCTGGGGCGAAAAAGGTTCTGATTACGGCCCCCGGCAAAGGCGGCGGCATCGGCACCTATGTGATGGGTGTTAACCACGAAGACTATAGCCACGACGCCTTCAACGTGATCAGCAACGCTAGCTGTACCACCAACTGCTTGGCCCCTGTGGTAAAGGTGCTGCACGAGAGCTTCGGCATCATCAAAGGCACCATGACCACCACCCACAGCTACACGGGTGACCAGCGTTTGCTGGATGCCAGCCACCGCGACCTGCGTCGGGCTCGCGCTGCTGCCCTCAATATTGTGCCCACCACCACCGGCGCCGCTAAGGCCGTGGCCCTGGTGATCCCCGAAATGGCGGGCAAGCTGAACGGCATCGCCCTGCGGGTGCCCACCCCCAACGTGTCTGTGGTTGACCTGGTGGTGCAGGTGGAAAAACCTGCCATCGCCGAGCAGGTGAACCAATCGTTGAAGGAAGCCGCTGAAGGCCCCATGAAGGGCATTCTGGCCTACAGCGACCTGCCCTTGGTTTCCACCGACTACCGCAAGACCGACGAATCCTCCATCGTCGATTCCAGCCTCACCATGGTGATGGGCGGCGATATGGTGAAGGTTGTCGCCTGGTACGACAACGAGTGGGGCTATAGCCAGCGCGTGGTAGACCTGGCCGAACTGGTGGCTGCGAAGTGGCAGTAGGTTCAATCGTTTAGTCCCTTGCAACCCGCTACGGGGTTAAGGGGGCGAAATCAATTGACCGACATCAATTGACCAACATCGATGAGTCAACAAAGAACGGGGCAAAGTCTGCGGATTTTGCCCCGTTCTTGATCGAGTCTGAACGCGATCCCTGGGCCTAGGTGATCGCATTGGCCAGCTATCGCTAGGGGCGGTGAGGCTTCAGGGGACAGCCTTACCAAAACCCTCACCAAAACCCTCACCAAAACAGATGATTGAGCCAGTGGCCTAGCACCTTGGGGCCAGGGGGATCTTGGTAGTCGGCAGGCAGCAGGGTGGCAAAGGCTTGCTCAAGCTGGGCAAGGGCGTCGTCGATTTCCTGACGTTTGGGGCGAGGCCGATGGGGCATGGACACTGGGGGGCCAAAGCGCAGGGTCAGCCGTTTGCGAAGGTACAAGTCCTTGGTGCCCATGATGGCGATGGGCACGACGGGCACCCCCGACCGCATGGCGTAGATCACAGTGCCTCGTTTCATGGGGTGCATCTGGCCTTCCTGTTCCCCTAGCCGACCTTCAGGAAAAATCAGGATGCCGTCCCCTTGGCCTAGGATCGCCTGCACCGCTTGGTCAATCTGGCGCATTTGCTGAATGGAACTGCCGTTGGGCACATCCCGCTGAATGGTCTCCGCCAAGGGCTGCAGGTCAGGACGATCGGCCTGGGCCGCCGCCATCACCGCCAGTTCCTCCTTCCACCAGCGCTCTAGGGGAATGACACCCCCCGCCCAGCCTAATAGCCAGCGTTTCCAGCGCTTGTTATAGAGAGTGCGGGCATCCCCCAAGATGTAGTAGTAGGGATGGGGCGGAACAAAGGCCAGAATTAAAAACGGGTCGAGGTGGCTGAGGTGGTTTGCCGTCAGTACATTGGGCGCAGTGGGGATGTACTGCGGGTTTTCGATGCGTACCTGAAAAAAGGCTTTGATGAACCGTCGCAGCAACCAGCGTCGAAAGCGACCGCTCACTCGGCCATCGGTCTGCCCGGTGGCCAGGGCACTGAGTTCCGCAAGGTCTTGGGCAATGTGCCGCCGCACCAGCGGATTTTGAGACATTGCCACCCCTTCCCGCACCCGCTGAATGACCGCCGGAGTGAGGTTGACTAGGGCTACCTCTGGGAGCACATTCGGGTTCGCGCTAGGCAACGGAGGGGCGGGCTTGTCTGGGGAGGTGGGGGAATGGCTCATAGAGGGGAAGCAGTTGGGGGTGGACAGACCTCAAAAACGGGCCTCAACAGGCTTCAGCAGTTGACTATGGACGATTAATTCTAGTTCCAACTTATTTTGTGTCGGCCTCCTTGGGCAAGGGCCTTCTGCCATTCAACGATGAAGCAATCAGCAGATTGCGCACCCAGTTATCGTGATAGCGGAAACCGTTGAGTTGTTCAAAGGGGC
>QLAH01000279.1_pt1 | contig 35122 bp, 26 predicted proteins | sample 4693081 | NCBI WGS metagenome assembly QLAH01 (sample SAMN09425401, study PRJNA476045) | Lake water metagenome, whole genome shotgun sequencing project. | reverse complement strand
GGCGCGAGTTCGGGCGACGGACCTGGGGGCGGCAGGGTGGGCGGCGCACAGCGACGGGGCCCCACCCTGTGGCGTGGCCTCCGGGCCAGGTCCAAAGCCCGAGCGGTTCAGGCTAGTTTCACCCCGACCGCCTGCGCGAGCTTGCCGAGGTCGGCCATCAAGGTGGTGAACTGATCCGGTGTTAGGGCCTGACTGCCATCGCTGAGAGCCTCGCGGGGATTCGGGTGAACCTCGACCATAAGTCCATCGGCTCCGGCGACGAGGGCCGCTTTTGCCATGGGCGGGACATATTTGGCCACCCCGGTTCCGTGGGAGGGGTCAGCGAAAACTGGAAGGTGCGAATACTCCTTCAGGACCGGCACGACGGCCAAGTCAAACGTGTTCCGGGTGTAGCTTCGGTCGAGGGGAAGGATTCCCCGTTCACACAAGATGACCTGACTTCCGCCTTGATTCAAAACGTATTCCGCCGCGAGCAAGAATTCGTCGACCGTCGCGCCCGGGCCGCGCTTGAGAAAGACAGGCTTTCCACTTTTTCCTGCCGCCACCAGCAGAGGAAAATTCTGCATCGACCGAGCCCCGATCTGCAGGATGTCGGTGTATTCCGCAACCATCGGCACCAGATCGCCCGACATCACCTCGGTGATCGTGACCAACCCACGAGCGTCACCGACCTGCTTCATCAGCTTGAGGCCTTCTTCTTGAAGTCCCTGGAATGCATAGGGCGAGGTCCGGGGCTTAAAGGCCCCCCCACGCAAAACCTTCCCCCCCGCTGATTGGACCAGGTGCGCGGCCTCATCGAGTTGATCATAGGACTCGATAGAGCATGGCCCGGCGATCATCGTGAACTGATTCGGGCCGAACCCCACGCCCTTGATCTCAAACTGCGTCCGTTGGCGCTTAAACTCGATGCTCGCGAGTTTGTAAGGCCGACTAGTCTGGCTGATCTTGTTGATGCCTTCTAGCGAGCCGAGCATGCTGTCCAGTCGCTCTCGCTGATCGGGCTTGATGGCGGCCGGGATCCCGATGGCAACCCGGTCCTCGCCCGGAAGGATGAGGGGATCGAGACCGACCTCTCGAATGGCACCGGCGACGGCGTCGATCTGGGCCTGGGTGGCCTCCAGTTGCATCACGATGATCATGTTGAGTTGATGCTACCTTCGGACCAGAAGAGCCGGAGGGCCCCGGCGTCGTCCAAAAGGGCGTTGTCAGCCTCACATTGGGGCAGGTAGAGCCCAGTCGATCCGACCGACTGATTGGCCGACCGGCGCAGGATTTGGCGCGCATCTTCGAGCCAAATCTCACGGAGCCGGTAGAGACTCTCGGCGAGGCCAATCCCGCCCTCGACGCGGTCGAAGAGCGTGACCTCGGGCCGCTCACCTTCCGGGCTTTGGGCGGTCCAATAACTCCCCAGATCATCCGGTTCACAACCCACCAACGGATTCGCGGCGATACGCAGCGCGTGCTCCACAGCATGGATCGCGGCCAAATGATCCTCCCGGGCCGGGTCCAATCCGTCCATCGGGATGATCCGGACGCCAATCGTATTGAGGGTATCGATGGGGACGTCGACCTCTTCGTCGTACCCCGCCCCGTCTGCACCGGCAAAGGGGATTCGGCGAAAGCCGTGGATGATGGAGAGCGCGCGGACGGAGGCCAATTCGACCCCAAAAACGCCAACCTCGCTCGACTGCAGCGTCATCTGCGGCTCGATGTAGGCCTGCTCTTGAACCTGGGTGTAGAACCCCGAGTCTAGGGGTTCTAGCCGACCGACCCCAGCTGCCCAATCCACCTCTCGAACCTCAAAAGTCTCTCCACGGTGGAGATAGACGGCTCCCGGATGACCTTGCCTCCGAGCCCGATCCCACTCCATTTCGGTAAGGACCTCCTGGCCGACAAGGTACTGCACCCGTCGGCGACCGATCCCCCGGATCGAGATCCCCGCCGCGGGATTTTGGTGGGAGGGGTAGTAGTAGCGCCCCGCACTGAGGGCGAGCTCGCCGGATTCGCACAGTTGATCGGCCGCGTTTCGGGCAGGCTCCCGCATTTCGTCCGGAGCGATTGGGCGTTCAAAGGCAGCGCACCGTAACTGCTGGCCCCAGATGATCGGGTTCGAGTCGTTGATCGGGACCGGTTCCGCCGCGCCTTCCAAGAGCCGCTCTGGCCTGGCCAAAAGCCACTGCTCATAGCCCGACTGATGCGCAAGAGCAATTGCTAAGCCAGGGCGCCCCGACCGCGCACACCGTCCGATCTGCTGGCGAAAACTCGCAATTGTTCCGGGGAGACCGTTGAGGAGAACGATGTCCAGATCGCCGACATCGACCCCAAGTTCCATCGCACTGGTGGCGACCATCGCCCGGGTTTTGCCGGTCAGAAAGGACTTCTCCACGGCCCTGCGCTCCTTGGCGCTATAGCCCCCTCGATAGCTCTCGATCTTCGTGGCGTTTTTCTCTCCGACGAAGTTGCGGGCGGTACGAGCAACGATCTCGCAGGCTTGCCGAGAACGGCAGAAGACGAGGGTCTTGAAGTCTTGCTTGAGTGCCTCAGCGACCATCATCGCGGTGAGGTTGTTGGGGGTCGGCCCATCCTCTTCGCCCTCCGATTGAGCCAAGATCAGGTGACGCGTTCCTCTCGGGGCATGGGGCCCTTCCACGACGATGGGCTCTCGTCCGGTCAAGCTCCGGAATAAGCTCGCGGGGTCGGAGAGAGTGGCACTGAGTCCGAGGTATTGAAGGTGCCCGCCTTTCCACTCGGCGAGTCTCTGGAGACGGAAGAAGACCCCCTGACAATGGGCGCCAAACACCCCTCGATAGGTGTGGAACTCATCCAGTACCACCCATCTTAGTGACCGCAAAAACTTGCCCCAGATCTCGTGCGAAGGCAGGATCGCATGGTGGAGCATGTCAGGGTTGGTCAGAAGGATCTGGGCGGAGTCGCGGATTGCCGCACGATGGGACTTGGGAGTGTCGGCGTCGTAGGTCGCGATGCGCATTCCGAGGGCATCGGCCCAGGGTTGCAGCTTGGTCAGTTGGTCATAGGCCAGAGCCTTGGTCGGATAGACCAGGATGGCCCGGGCCATGGGCTCTCGGTAGAGCGCACCAAGATACGCCAACGCACCGGCCAGGGTCTTCCCCCCGCTGGTCCCGGCCATGAGGGCGACATCGTGGCCATGCGCGGAGAGTTGCTGAACTTCGAGCTGGTGGGGATAGAGTTGCTGAATCCCTTGGGCAAGCAGGGCCTCTCTCCACGCGGTCGGGAGGTCCGTCGGTAGTGGAACGGTGGATCCGGGGATCATGCGATCGGTCACCGTGACCACGGCCCGGTTGCCGATAAGGGGGAGCTGGGAAAAGGCCCGAAGTTCAGCCTCGCGGTCCATCAGTCGAGTTGATCGAGAACCGGGTCGCGTTGATGCCGATTGCTCCAACTGACGGCAAGCATCGACAAGAAGAAGAGCAAGGTCATCGGGATGGCCATGGTCAACATGCTGGGGATGTCGTTGCTCGGGGTTAGGATCATGCTGAGGAAGAAGATGACCACGGTCGCATGTCGCCAGTGAGTCTTGAGTACAGCCGGAGTCAGGATCCCGATCTTGGCCAAAAAGAAGACGACCACGGGGAGCTGGAAACCGATCCCGAACGCCAAGAGCATCTTGGCGATGAAGAAAACCAGAGTTCCCGGCTCTTGGATGATCCCGGTCCCGGGGAACTCGCCCAGGTAACTGACGAACCAACCGAGGGCGATCGGGATGATCGACCAACAAAGCGCGCACCCCACAAAGAAGAGCACAAAGCTGAGGGGAGCGAGGACCTTAAACGGCCGAACTTCGGTCGGGCGCAGGGCGGGCCGAATAAAGCCCCAGACCTGGCCGATGATGAACGGAAACATCAACACCAGTCCGATGTAGAACGAGAGCTTGAGCTTCAGCATGAAGGGCTCGGTCACCGACCGGAACGCTTCTTCGTACTTGACGCTCGCTGGGATCTGCTTTTGAGCCCACTGGCTCAGAGTCTCGTAGACGGTGGGTTCGACCACCCAGCCAAAGACCCACCCGACGATCAGGAAGACAAGGATCCGCACAATGCGGCCCCGGAGTTCGTCCAGGTGCTCAACCAATGAAAGTCGAAACTCGTCCGGGTCTTGCACGGACGAGTTTCGTTGTCGGTTGGGTCCTAGGGCGAGCACGTCGCTCCGCTATTCCAGGGTCAAGATGAACTTGACCTTCGAAACCACGTAGCGCTGACTGCTACCCGTGCGTCCACCGCCACCAGGGCCCCCTTGGTTACCGCCCCGGCCCCCACCGCCGAATCCACCTCGAGGAGGTCCTCCGCGAGCTTCATCCTCGGACTCTTGTTGGCGCAGATGCTCAGGAAGATCCGCCGGGGAGGTCGACCGGTCGGCCGCACCTGCTCCACCCGGAGAGCCGGCTGCGCCGCGCGTTCCACCACCGGCACGGTTCGGAGGTCCGCCCCGCTCATCGCCGCCACCGGGGCCGCCCGATCCGCCCGAACTGGCCATCGGCGTTCGGGTGGTATAGGTCCTTTCGACGCGGGTGACCATACCCAGATCGAGGTCAAACCAATAAAACTCTTCGAGGGCAGTTTGAGCTTCGGCAGCCACGGCCCCGCCACTGGCGATCGAGTTGCGAACCTTGACGGCTCGTCGGCCCTTTTCGTATTCAATCCCCACAACCTCACCGCGGGCAGGATTGTTCACGGAAATCTTCTCGGTCGAATAGACCTTGGCCATATCGAGAGTTCCGACTGTGAACGAACTCTGCCATCGGGAGCCGATCGAGACACCCGTCGTCGGGAGCACGGGCAGCGGGAACGCGCCGAAGAGGTAGACCTCACGGTTGGCCGAGGAAGAACCTTCCATCGGCAGATAAATCGGGGCCCGACCGAAGATCTCACGACCCGTGTCGGTAATCCTCATGTAGAGAGGATACATGTCGGCTTCGGTCCACTTGCGAGGTTCGGGGTCGAAGGCTGTTGGGAGTTCGGTATAGGGTTGTCCCTTGAGCGGGAGAATCTGCAGACGAACCAGCCCTTCATAGCGACCATCACCCATGGGGTAGCGGTTCTCGAAAGCGTACATGTACCGGGCCCGGAAACCACCTTGCGGGAGTTCGGGCGGACGGGCACCCATTCGGAGTTGGGCTTCGCTCACGATGGAGGCGCTTTGCTTGTACTCCAAGTTATAGGTGTAGATCTTGCCCGGTTGGAATCGGTATCGAAGGCGGAACCCGTCGGCCGGCGGTCGGATGCTCGTCCGGTTATCCAGCTTCAGTCGGACCGAAGACTCTCGAAGTCGCTCGGGGCGGCCATCGCCAAAGACTCCATAAAGCACGGCTTGGATATTGAGGTTGCCGTCGGCAATCCCGCGCTCTTTGGTGTCGAGGGTATAGACGAAGTCTCTTCCGTCGAAGGTACCGGCAGTGCTGGGGCTGACGGCCTCCAGGAACTGGCCGTTCACCAGGATCCCCACATAACCATTGGCAGGAATGCTGGACCGGGGAATGCGGATCTTGACCGACTCGCGGACGGTGGTGCCGCTCTGTGGAGATCGGATGGTGAACCCGGTTTGCGCACTGGCCATGGCCGTGCTTCCGAGAACGATTGCGAGAGTGATCCAGCGCTGCATGCGAACTTAACTTCCTCTATGGGGATATCGGTGCCGAAACTGGGCACCTGCACCTCTTTGTAGACGGTGCAGAGCGGCCCGATGTTACCGACGACATCGCCCTCTGCTCGTCATAATACATTACCCATGACCCTTCCGTTCGACGTCAGCACGCTGAATCCGCAACAACGCGAGGCCGTCGAGTGGCCTGGCGGTCCGCTCATGATCTTTGCCGGCGCTGGCTCGGGCAAGACGCGGGTGATTACGTGCCGAATCGCAAGGCTCGTGACGGAAGGTGTTCGACCCTGGCAGATCCTGGCCGTGACCTTTACCAACAAAGCCGCCCGCGAGATGCGCGAGCGAATCGAGCAGATGGTCGGCGAGCAGGCGGCCCGCGATATGTGGCTGGGGACGTTCCACTCGACCTGCGCCAAGATGCTGCGGATGGATGGCCAAGCCATCGGCCTCGACCGCAACTTCGTGATCTATGACGATGGCGACCAGATGAGCCTCGTCAAGGAAATTCTGAAGCAAAAAAATCTGGACGAAAAGTCGATCCAGCCACGCGCCGTCCTGGCCGAGATCAGCCGCGCTAAGGAAAAGCTCCTCACTCCCGAGAAGTACGCCGAAACGACCAGCGGTTTCTTTGAGCGAATCGTGGGCGAGGTCTATCCGATCTACGACCGACAGCTCAACAAGGCCGGGGCTCTCGACTTCGACGACATCTTGGTCAAGGCCGTCCGGCTGCTAGAACAGAGCGAAGCCACCCGCGAAAAATATCAGGAGAAGTTCCGACATGTCCTGATCGACGAGTACCAAGACGTCAACTTCAGCCAATACCGGTTTGCCGCGCTGGTGGCCGGCAAGCACAACAACATCACGATCGTCGGCGACGACGACCAGTCGATCTATGCCTGGCGAGGGGCCGATGTGAGCCTGATGATGCGCTTTAGCAGCGACCATCCGTCGGCAAAGGTCGTGATGCTGGTGCAGAATTACCGCTCGACCAAGAACATCCTCGACGCGGCCTATTCGGTGATCAAGCATAACCGCGGACGGGCCGAAAAGAAACTCTGGACCGAGAACCAAGAAGGGACCGCGATCACGGTGCGAGAAGCCGGGACCGAGACCGACGAGGCCATGGTCGTCGCCGACAGCATCCTGAACGACGTCCGGCTGGGGCGGCGGAAGTTCGGAGACTTTGCCGTTCTCTATCGGACCAATCCCCAAAGCCGGGTTCTGGAAGAAGCCTTCTTGACGATGCGGATTCCCCACGTCCTCGTGGGCGGCCAAAGGTTCTATGAACGCAAAGAAATCAAGGACCTTGTCGCCTATCTGCGGTTGGCTTTGAACCCCCACGACACCACCAGTCTTCGCCGGGTTATCAACGTCCCGGCTCGGGGGATCGGCCCCGGGACCCTGGCTCCTCTGGAGACCTGGGCCAACGAGCGAGACACCTCGCTCTGGACCGCGCTGCTGGACCAAGAAAACCAAACCCGGATGACCCCGAAGAACCGGGTGACGATCCGCGCCTTCATCGGCATGATCGAGGATGCGGCGATGCTATCGGAACAGGGGCCCGTGACCCCTATCCTCAAGGACCTCTTGCAGAGGAGCGGATATCAAGAGACCCTGCGCGCGGAGAAGACCGAAGAGGCGATTGGCCGGCTTGAGAACCTGCAGGAATTCGTCAACGTGACGACCCAATACGACCTCTCCACCGAGAGCCCGAATCTGGGTGAATTCTTGGAGTCCGTCGCCCTGATCTCCGATGTGGATTCGATGAACGAATCGGGGGATGGAGTGACCTTGATGACGCTACACTCCAGCAAGGGGCTCGAGTTCCCATGCGTCTTCTTGGTGGGCATGGAAGAAGGAGTCTTCCCCCACTCGCGCTCGCTGGGTTCGGATAAAGAGCTCGAAGAAGAGCGTCGGCTCTGTTACGTCGGGATGACCCGGGCCCGTGAGGAGCTGACCCTGACCCATGCGCGGAGAAGGTCGCTCTATGGGCAACCCAATTTCAACAAGCGGTCACGGTTCTTGGACGACCTTCCCGATGCCCTCTTGGACACGGTCGCACCGACCGGGGCGCCCGCCTATGCGGTGACGATGCGCCAAGAGCGGACCGGACAGATGAGTTTCCGCGAACCGGCCGAACCCCGCCAACCTAAGGTTCCCGACTGGAAGCCACCGTTCAACGTGGGCGACAAGGTCCGCCACGGAAAGTTTGGCGTCGGGGTCGTGATCGCTTGTAGCCCGCTTCGCAACGATGCCGAAGTCACCGTCGCGTTCCCCGGGGTCATCGGGGTCAAGAAGCTCGTGCAGAGCCTCGCGAAGTTGGAGGCGGAGTGAGCCCCCGCTATCCGTGGGCTCTTCTTGTCGCGATCGTCGGACTCACCGGATGCGGCAAGAACTCAGACCAATGGGCCCCGCTGGCCCAGAATGCGGAGTGGACCTACGCCGTCAAGACCGGTCTCAACAGCAGCGTCCAGACGGTGAAGATTGTCGAGCCAACCCCAATCGATGGGGAACACGGGTGGCGACTCGAAGGCCCGGGGGGTGAATCACGCCTCGTCTGGCGGCGAGGAAAGCTCTACGCGGCAGCTCTCGGGGGAACGCGGTTCAACCCTCCGATCTTGTGGTTAGACCCCACCAAACCGCCAAAGCCGGAAGAGGCACCCGAGTTCGAAAAGACCCCGAAGGTCAAAACACTCGTCTCAACCGCGCATCGCAGCTTCGATGCCGAGATCCAGTCCCAAACGGTGATTTCTAAGTTCCGGGTTGGGGGAAAGGAGCGACCGGCACTCAAGAGCACCGTTCGCATGACCTTGGGAGGGAGGCCCACCACCCTCACCACTTGGTTCAGTCCGGGGCTAGGCCCAGTCCGACAGGAGATCTACAACGGCGAAGCGTTGCGACAGATGGTGGACTATCTGAAGGGACCCTGAGGTCCCCTCGTTACTTCGTTCGCTCGATCACCGCGTAGGCATTGTGGTCGTGAATCGACTCGTGATTCTCGACCTCGACCTTGTACCGGCTGATGCGGGCGTCCTTGTTGAAGGCGATCGCGACCTCTCGAACCATATCCTCGACGAAGCGGGGGTTCTGGTAGGCCTGCTCGGTGACGAACTTTTCGTCCGGACGCTTGAGCACCGGATAGAGCGGGGCGCTAGAAGCGGCCTCGACCATCTCGATGAGTTCCTCGATCCAGATGTGGTCGGTGGCCTCAACTTCGATCGTTACGTAGCCCCGCTGGTTATGGGCGCCAAAGGCCGAGATCTCCTTGCTGCAGGGGCAGAGCGTGGCGACGGGGATCACAACGTGCATCACCATCTCGTCGACGGCACCGGCTCGGGCTCGCAGGCCAGCGTGATATCCCATCATTCCGACCTTGCCGGTCACGGGAGCGGGCTTGCTCACGAAGAGCGTGAAGTCGACTTCCAAGAAGGCATTGGCGGCCGTGAGTCGCTCGCGGAGCTGGCCGAGAATGCGCGGGAGCGAATGTACGCTCACTTCGCCCTGATTCTCGCTCAAAATCTCGAGAAAACGGCTCATGTGGGTGCCTTTGTGATGGGCCGGCAGGTCCACGAGAAGCGTGAATTCACCCACCGTGTGCTGAATTTCATTGGCCCGATCCAAAACTCGGATCGGATATTTCACTCGCTTGACCCCAACTCGGTCGATGGGGATGTTGCGCTGATCCGGCGTCTTTTGGATGTCCGGAAGCGTTACAGCGGCAACTGCAAGCTCCACACTGGGTTTACCGTTTTCGTACATTCACTTGGTCCCGCCCGCTGGGTTCTTGTTCCAGTGGACACAAGTTGGATTACGTCATCACCGTCTCGGACGTTTACCAACTCAATGCAAAAAGTCGGGGTGAGCCCACGATCTTTGTGCTTAGGATAGCAAGTTGAGGGGTCGGAAAGCACCCCCAAGGACCTTCGCCGAGTCCCCTCCGAGCCATCCGTCGAGCGCCGTGGCATAGACCTCGCGGAAGTCGACGCCGAAGCGCAGGTCACCGTTTTCCAGGTTGTTGAGATCCGGCATGGGCCCATACAGCCCCCCTTTCACGCGGCTGCCGATGAGGAACATCGGACCGGCTGCGCCGTGGTCGGTTCCGTTGCTCGCGTTCTCATAGGCGCGTCTCCCGAATTCGCTGAAGACCATGACGAGCACCCGCTTGTCCAGCCCGAGGGCCTCCATCTCGCGTTGGAATGCTGCCACCCCGTCGCTGAAGCCCTTGAGCAGCGCGGCGTGCTGGTCAGGTTGATTGGCGTGGGTGTCGAACCCACCGGCGCTGAAATAGATGACGCGGGTTTGGGGCGAGGTCGCGACCAGTTGGGCGACTTGACGGAACCCGGTGCCGAATCGGTCTTTGCCATATTCCTGCTTCGGCTCGTGCTGGCTGAGCTTGCTTTGCAATTCGGCCATGGCATCAAGGGCAGACTTGTTGGCCTGTTGCACGACCTTCTCGTCGGCGCTACTCGCCCCTTGAATCTGCCGCAGCAACTGCTCGGCATCGGGATTTCCGACCATCGATTGGATGTCTGCTAGGGATGCAAAGCAGGGGATCGCGGCCGCCTCGGCTCGAAGTGCGAGCGGGCGCTCGGTACTGAGTCCGATGGCATAGACGGGATTCGAGTTTCCGGTGAGGGCGCGGGTGTCCACATGGCGGCCGACCCAGCCGTGCTTGAGCTTGTTGTCGGGGGAGGCCGATTGCCAGATGTCCATGCTCTTGAAGTGCGAGCGGTTGGGGTTGGGATAGCCGACCCCTTGGATCACCGCGACCTGGCCCTTTTGATAAAGTCCGCGGAGGGCTTCCAGACTGGGGTGGAAGCCAAGTCCTTCGGCCAGATCCAGGACGTTCGCCTCGGGGATTCCTACCTCGGGACGGAGCTCCCGATACCGGGGATCACGGTAGGGGATCACCGTGTTGAGGCCATCGTTGCCCCCAGAAAGTTGACACACGACCAGGACGCAATTCGGGTCGATCTTGCCGCCTTGGGCACCTTGGATCATGTCGGCGTGGGCGATCGCGCCCAGCCACCTCGGGGCCACGAGTCCGACGGCGATCATGCCGCCCGCTTTCATGAGGTCTCGACGCGTGATGTTTTCGCTCAACTTGGATTCTCCCTTTGCAAGAGCTAGACGCAGAGGCCGGGCCAGAGTTCACCTTTGAGTAAACTTCTGGCACGTGCCAAAGCTCGCATCCATATTGTCGGCGGGAGTCCTTGCGGGGGTTACGCTGGGGGTTTTTTCCATCCAGTCGGGCGAAGGCGCGGAAGGGACGCTCAAGGAGTTTCATCAACTCCTCATGAACCAAAAATATGATGCGGCCCGAGAATTGATGGTCGTCCCCCTCAGCCCCCCCGAGATGGCCGCGCAAATGCAACTGGTTCAGGCTGCGGATAACCTCATCCGGCAGAATCGGGCGAGCCTAGAGATCTTGGCCAAGGAGTCGGATCGCAACACGGCGATTGTCCAGGTCCAGTACGTCTTGCCCAACCAGGTCCGGGTGCCGGGCGCGTTCGTGCTGCAATACACCCGCAATCGCTGGCGGATCGACGCAGCGGGGACCCTTGGCCTATTCTTGCAACCGACCCGTTCGGGTTAAATTGCGAGGATGCTGCGCTCGGGAAAAGTTCACTTCTTCACTCTTATCGCCGTTGTCTCGGCGGTTCTGGTGTTGGCTCTTTTCTTCCTGGGTGGGAGCTCGCCTCGAAGTGCGGCTGGGGAGTTCTTGGACGCCCTCGCCCGAGGCGACGTCCAAAAACTTTCTGAACTCACCTACCTGGATGGAGCCACCCCCGAGGACGTCAAGACGGAATGGCAATACACCATGGACGTCGTGGCCAAACATTATCGCTTTGGTTGGCGGATCGTCGGGGAGCAGCTGAACAGCGACAACGTGGCCAGCGTTCGCGTGGAATTTGTGAAAGACGCGAACAAACCGACGGCCTATCCCGAAAACATGGGTCTCTCGATGGTCCGAAAAGATGGAAAGTGGCTAGTCGATGTGAAATCGATTCCACGGGAGTTCTTCCCGGGTCTTCCCCGCTAGTGTGACCGAGATGCAGGAATCTTCCCCCGGGATCGCGACCTTCCTGTTCACAGATATCGAGGGGAGTACTCGGCTTTGGGAATCCTATCCGGAGGCCATGGACCAGGCCCTCCGCCAGCACGACGACCTTCTTCGATCGGTCTTCGAGCGGCGGGGCGGACACGTCTTCAAGACCGTCGGGGACATGTTTTGCGTCGCCTTTAAGCAGGCTATCGAGGGACTTGAGGCCGCCTACGAAGCCCAGCTCTGGCTTCACGAGAAGGAGTTCGAGCCGATCGGTCCGCTCAAGGTCCGAATGGCGCTGTATACCGGTCCGGCGCGGCCTCGGGATGATGACTATTTTGGCCCGGCGCTGAACCGCGTCAGTCGGCTTTTGGGGGTCGGCCACGGCCAGCAGATCCTCGTGAGTGACGCTTCTCGGGAGGCCCTCCATGGAGCCGTCCCGGCCGGCACCGACCTTCTCGATCTTGGCCCTCACCTTCTCCGGGATCTGGATAAGCCAGAGAGAATCTTTCAGCTGACGAGCCCGAGTCTGCGCGACGAGTTTCCGCCGCTCAAGACAATTGACGCGATCCCCAACAATCTTCCGCGCCTGTTCAGCTCGTTCATTGGCCGGGAACAAGAGACCGAGGAAGTCAAAGCCCTTCTGCGGGAGAAGAGCCTGGTTTCTCTGGTCGGGGCCGGCGGATGCGGCAAGACCCGTCTGGCGATCCAAGTCGCTCAAGATGTCTTGGCGAAGTTTGAAGGCGGCGTTTGGTTTATCGATCTTGCGCCTATCTCAGACCCTTCCCTGCTGCCCTCGGTGACCCTGGATGCCTTGGGTCTCACGGCGGAACCCGGGCTCTCACCCCTCGACAGCTTGGTGAAGCACGTCCGAAACCAGCCCGTGCTCATGGTCATGGACAACTGCGAGCACTTGGTCGATGCCGCGGCCAAGCTCGCAATGACGATTCTCCAAGCCGCCCCGAAGGCCAAGATTCTCGCCACGACCCGCGAAGCGCTGGGGATTCCTGGCGAAGTCGCCTGGCGAGTTCCCTCGCTACCCGTCCCCAACGCGACCGAGGCCGATCCCGAAGAGGCCCTGGAAAGTAGCGCCGCAGTCAAGCTCTTTTTTGAAAGAGCCGTGGCCAGCCAGCCCAGCTTTGAGCTCACCGAAACCAACTTGCCGTCGGTGATCTCGATCTGTCGCCGCCTGGACGGAATCCCGCTCGCGCTGGAACTTGCCGCCGCGCGCGTCAAGGCATTGCCCGTGGACCAGATCGCGAGCCGACTGGATGACCGATTCCGACTCTTGACCGGTGGGAGTAGGACGGCGCTGCCTCGACAACAGACGCTCCGAGCCCTCATCGACTGGAGCCACAACCTCCTCGACGAGCGGGAGCGGATCTTCTTGGCCCGGCTGGCGATCTTTAGCGGAGGCTTTACTCTTGAGGCTTGCGAGGGGATCCTTGATGAAGACCCGATCGAAGGATGGGAGTCTCTCGACTTTTTGAGCCAATTGGTGGAAAAGTCGCTCTTGGTCTACGAAGAGCGAAATGACGGCCGGTATCGCCTTTTGGAGACCGTTCGGCAATACGCCTCGGAGAAGCTCTTCGACCGCCCCGAGATGATCTCGCTTCGAATGAAGCACTTGGCCTACTATCAGCAGTTGGCGATTAAGGGCGAGCCAGAGGTAAGCGGAGAAAGACAGGCCGAATGGCTGGACCGCCTAGAGGCCGATATCGACAACTTTCGGAGTGCCCTGGAATGGGCCCTGGGTTCGGAAGACCTCCATGCCGAGGCCTTGCGATTGGCAAAAGCACTCTCTCGCTTCTGGGAGATTCGGGGCTTCCATAGCGAGGGCCGCGGCTATCTGGAGCGCGCCTTGGACGTAGGGGCCGAACACGACCCCGACACCGCGATGCGGGCCTATAACCAGCTGGGCAATATCGCCCGGGAGCAAGGCGACTACGAGGCCACCATCGAGGCCTATGGCAAGAGCTTGGAACTGGCCGAACGCGCGAACTTCAAGCGCGGGATTGGAGTGCTCTATAACAACCTTGGGATCACCTATCTGAACCTGATCGACCTTGAGAAGGCAGAAGACTTCTTCGCCCGGAGTGAAGCGATTTGCCGAGAGATCGACGACAAGGCCAATCTTGGGGCGGCCCTAAGCAACTACGGCGACATCCTTATCCAGCGCGGCCGACTCGATACGGCCAAGTCCAAGATCGAGGAGTCGATCAAGATTTTGGCCAAGCTCAAGGACACCCGCGGTCACTCGATCGCCCTCTTTGCGATGGGCGAGTGGGAGCGTGCGTCGGGGCGGCCAACTGAAGCCCGGCGGCAACTGGGGGCGAGCATCGAGATGGCCCTGGAAATCGAGTTCAAGATGGGGCTGGTCGGGGCTCTGGAGGCCCTGGGCCACGTCGCCCAGACCGAAAATCGTAGCGAAACCGCGGCCAAGCTCTATGGCTTTGCCGCGCGCTATCGGCGACTTTATGGGATTGTTCGACCGCCCCACTCCGAGGCAGAGTTCTTGCGCGAGGAGGCTCTGGCCCGCGAGGCCCTGGGCGACGAGACCTATTCGCAATATCACACCCAGGGAGCCCGGCTCAAGCTGGACGAGGCCATCCAATTGGGGACCAGCGACTGAAAAAAGCACCCCAAGAATCTCGGCTTGGTATGGTATAACCTTGGAGTTCCTGGGGAGATGCCCGAGTGGCCAATGGGAACAGACTGTAAATCTGTCGGCGAGAGCCTTCGCAGGTTCGAATCCTGCTCTCCCCACCATGCCTCCGTAGCTCAGGGGTAGAGCATTCCCTTGGTAAGGGAAAGGTCACGAGTTCGAATCTCGTCGGAGGCTCCAGAATTTTCCCCAGCCGGAACCGGCTGTGTTTCCCGGACACAAAAAAGCGCCCTCCTCGACTGAAGTCGAGAAGGGCTTTTGAGTCTTTCCGGAGTCTCCCGACTTAGTCACCCGAGACGTCGAAGTTGTTCGACAGGATGATGTAGTCGAAGATGGTGACGTTTCCGTCTCCATCGAGGTCGGCGTAGCGGTTGAAGTTCGGCACCAGGTTAGCGGACTCGAACGAAGCGGCCGTGTCGAACGCGTTGCTGAGTTCGATGTAGTCGAAGATCGTCACGACGTTGTCGCGGTCGATGTCTCCGGACTTGATCGCCCAAACGCCCGTGTTGGCCACCGAGGTGTCGATGTCCTTGGCGAGGCCGAGGTAGTTCTCGTGCTTGACGCGCATCTTGAAGGTTCCGGCCGGAGCCTTGATCGAGAAGTTTCCGTTGGCGGCGATCGACGCAATGGCGGTGTCCACCACTTCATCGGCCGCGTTTCGGAACTCGAACATCACGGCTGCGGGCTGGGCGCCATCGGCGACCAATTGTCCGGTGATGGTGTTCGGGTTGGTGCTCTCGATGGAGATGTTGTATCCATTCGCGCCATTCGGTCGGTAGAGGAAGAATTGCTTGCTCGGCCCGACGGCTCCGGGCACGAGGAACGGGCGGTCGTCATACTTCAGACCCTTGACCTCGGCGCCGTAGTTGCTGTCTTGGGCAAAGACTTGGCCGCGAGGGCGCGGGTGCGGAGCGTACTCGTTGACGATGACCATTCCGCTCATGAATCCGGGGAATCGCTGAGCATCGTTGTTGGGGATCGTCACGATGTCGCCAATGGTCTTTCCGGCCGGGAGATCATCGAAGCTCGGGGCTCGGTTTTGACCGTTGGGCCAGAGGCCAAGGTTATCGGTGAGCTGAACGTCGCCATTTCCTCGAGTCAGACCAATGAAGGCGGTACCGGCTGGTTCGCGTCCGTTGGCCGTGTCCGAGGTCGTTTGTCTGAAGTACTGTCGGTCGTTGTTGAGTCCGAGTCGGTTGTAGCTGAAGGCGATATCGCCGGCTTGGAATGCAAAGCCACCGATGTTGGTCGCTTGGTTGAACAGAACGGCTTGGAAGTTGCAGCGCTCATTCAGGTCAGTCGTCGGGAATCCGGCGAAGTTGACCGCGTGCTGCCAGGTGATGGCATAGTAGGCACCGAGGGGCTCGGCATACTCCCAGATGTGACCAATCGGACGGGTGAAGTTGCCTTGACCGTCGGTCCACTCACCGTTGTTGAATTGGTAGAGGTCTTCGCCGTAGGGAGCAATCCGCGGGACGAGAGCCAGGTGCGACGGGCGGTAGTGTCGCCAGGATCGATAAAGATCATCTTCGCCGTAGTGGAACTCGTCGACGAAGTTGATATCGCCGTTGGCGTTGACCGAAACCTTGTTGTAGGTGTAGGTGACGTCGCCAGCTCCCCAGTTATAGGTGCGGCTGGATTCGCCGAAGAAATTGAAGGTGAACGGGAGGTCCCGGCTGATGGCGTTGTCGTCCACCTCGCCTTGCTCGATCGCGATGATCGGGGTGAGATCGACGTGGGTCGCGGTGTCGACCGGGATCAAGAAATCGGCATTGGCGGCTCCGGCCAGTCCGAGTAGGGCAAGCAGCGAAAGCTTGTTCATTTTCATGGGTTTGTCTTCCTCTTCTCCAAAGGTTGCTCCGGTGATAGACCGTCGCGCTTTGACAATACACCGCGAAAGATTAAGGCAATATTGATTGTTAAGGACTCTTAATCTCGTTAGGTTCAATTGTTAAGAGTGTTAACAGAAAATTCCCCAATTGTTAAGAAATCTTAACACAAATACCGAGCAATCCTTGTCAAACCTTCTATACAATGCGAATTGCGATTACATGGGCTCTACGTGAAGACTTAGGGGCTGTGAGGCAGCGCTATGCATAAGAAATCATCTGGTTTTACGCTCATCGAGTTACTCGTCGTTATCGCGATTATCGCGATCCTTGCCGCGATTCTCTTCCCGGTCTTTGCCCAGGCCAAGGAAGCGGCCAAGAAGACCAAGGCACTCTCCAACGGGCGTCAACTGCTCAACGCTTGGATCATGTACGCCGGGGACAATGAGGATCGGCTGCCCATCGAAACTTCGGATGAAGGCTTCTGGAAGGATCGGGGTTCCTTCCAAGGCATGCTGCAACCCTACATCAAGAATTGGGACATCTTCTACACCGATCGACGGATTGCCAAGGCTCAACCCGGAACGACGTCGCCCGAGTGCTGGAGCGACTTCAACAAGTCGGGCAAGTGCATTGGCTTTGCCATGAACAACGGTATCGTCGAGCGCGGATGGTGGCTCGGCGTCTTTAGCGGTACCAACGCCGAGGGCTGGCGACTGGGCCGAAGCATGGGTGAGATTGCCGAACCGGCCGATTTCCACTTGATCCAAGAGACCAACGATGAGCGAGCCTACACAAGCAACTGGTACTGGCAAGATATCGAAATGCGCGCCCGATTCGGTCGCTCTTCGGGAACCGGGACCGAGTGGCGTTCGACCATCGGGCACGGCGGAAAGTGGGTCCACGGCTACAGCGACGGCCACGCCAAGTTCGTCAATATGGACGCCTACACCCTTCAAAACCGCCAGGGCATTATGCAGGCGCGCGTTGAGGATCTGGCCAACACGTGCTACGACAAGTCGGCCACGTTCACCAATGCCTTTTTGGGAACTCGGACTTGTGAGCAGTGGGCCCAATGGATGGCGACCACTCGACGCAGACTCGACTAGTTTTTCGAGGATTCAAGAAAAAAGCCCTGCAACTCCTGGAGTTACAGGGCTTTTTCGGTTCAGAATTCGGCTGATCCAGGAGTTCGGTGATAGGGGATCACGTCTCGGATGTTCTTCATCCCGGTGACGTACATCAGGAGTCGCTCAAAGCCCAAACCAAACCCGGCATGGGGCACCGAACCAAACCGCCGAAGGTCGAGATACCACCAGTAGGCCTCTTTCGGAAGGCCGAACTCCTCGATCCGTTCTTCGAGGATATCCAGCCGCTCTTCGCGCTGCGACCCGCCGATAATCTCTCCGATTCGGGGGGCCAGCACATCCATCGCCCGGACGGTTTTGCCGTCCTCGTTCAGCCGCATGTAGAAGGCCTTGATTTCCTTCGGATAGTCGGTCAGGATCACCGGCCGCCCCACCTTCACCTCGGTGAGCCACCGTTCGTGCTCGGCTTGGAGGTCCGCCCCCCAGTGGCAAGGGAAGTCGAACTTTTCGCCGCTGGCGGCCAGCGCTTCGACGGCCTCGGTATACGTCATGTGCTCGAAGCTGCTCGTCGCCACATGCTCCAGCGTCTTGAGAAGCTCGGGCTCGATCCGCTGGTTAAAGAACTCCAGGTCGGGACCGCAGTGGTCGAGGAGGTGCTGAATCACGTAGCGGAGAAACTCCTCCGCGAGCTTCATGTCCCCTTCCAGAGAGCAGAAGGCCATTTCTGGCTCGATCATCCAAAACTCCGCCAAATGTCGAGCTGTATTAGAATTTTCGGCGCGAAAAGTGGGACCAAACGTATAAACGTTCGTCAGACCGAGAGCCATTGTTTCGGCCTCGAGCTGTCCGCTCACGGTGAGGAAAGCGGGCTTGCCAAAAAAATCTTGGGTCGGGTCGGCTGATTTGAGCTTCCACTGAGCATCTTCGCCGTGGCCGGTCGCTTCCAGGGAGGTGCTCACGGCGAACATGGCGCCCGCACCTTCGCAATCGCTGGCGGTGATGATCGGAGTGTGGATCCACCGAAAACCCCGCTCATGGAAGAACTTGTGGACGGCATAGGCGGCCTCGCTTCGCACCCGGAAGACGGCGCCAAAGGTATTGCCCCGAACGCGCAAGTGAGAAATTTCCCGCAGGAATTCCATCGTAGCGCCCTTTTTCTGGAGCGGATAGGTCGTCGCGTCGGCAATTCCGTAGATCTCGACTTGGGTTGCCTTCAGTTCGACAGCCTGACCTGCGGCGGGAGATTCGACCACTTCCCCTCGAAATCTCACGGAGGTGCCGGTCGTGAGTTGCTTGACGGTTTCTTCGGGAAAGGCGCCGGCCTCTAGGACGACTTGCAGATCCTGAAAGCAAGAACCGTCGCTCAATTGGACAAAGCTGACGCCTTTGCTATCTCGACGGGTCTTCACCCATCCGTAGGCATCCACCTCTGAACCTGGGGCCAGGCTGAAAATGTCTTTGACGTAACTCCGACGGTAATCCATATCAGGCCTAGGAGTTTACTTGGCGGACCCGACCGAAGGTGGACTCGGCAAAAAAAGCAAAAGGCCCTCCTGGCGGAGTGGTTCCACCAGAAGGGCCCATCGATCAGCGGATTATTCGCCGGTGAGGTCGAAGTTTCCGCTCAGGATGATGTAGTCGAACACCGTCACCGAACCATCTCCGTCTAGATCGGCGTTCGCATTGAACCGCGGCTCACCCGAGTTCGAGTCGAAGGCCACGCTGAGATCGATGTAGTCAAAGATCGTCACCGAATTGTCGCCATCGACGTCTCCATTCAGAAGCATCACCGGGTCAGCTGTCAGGTCGCCGGAGGTCAGGAAGAGGGTTCCGACTTCTCGCGAGAGCCAGGTCCGACCCTTGACGACGATTCGGTAGTCACCGGTCGGGATCCCAGGGACGAGCTCGAAGTTCCCGCCTCCATCAAGCCGTGCCCGGCGAACCGCCCGGAGGTCGCCACTGGTGGGGTCGAAGAAGGAAATTTCGACTTGTTCGCCGTTTGGTCCGGGGTTGTATTCGGCCAACTCTACCGAGCCCGAAAACTTGCCAACCGGGTCGAATTCGTCGAGGGTCCAGAGCCCTCGGCCGTGGGTGGCGACCAGAAGTGTTTCGCTGCCGGACATGAAGTTGACTTCATCCACACTGACTTGGGCCGGACCGAAATCGCTCGTGGACCAGCTGGTTCCCGCGTCGGTGCTGACAAACAGTCCGACTTCGGTACCGACATAGATCCGGTCGCTGTTTCCAGGATGGATCGCGACCCCGCGGATGGGGGCCATCGGCAGGTTGCCGGTTGTGTCGGTAAAGCTCAGACCGCCGTTACTGGTGAACCAGAGATTGTCGTCGGCGAAGCCACCATGGCTCACATAGAACTGATTGGCGTCGCCCGGATTCACCGTAATGCGACCGATATACCGATCCGGCAACGGGTTGACCGAACCGTTATTGTCGACTGGGGTCCAAGTTGGCAGGAATGCCGAGGCGTTCGTCGTTTTCCAGACTTCGCCGTTGTTCAGGCCAAAGTAGACGATCTCCGGATCGCTAGGAGCCACCGCGATGGCGCTAATGTTGTCGCTGTTGGGTCCCGCGATCCGATTCCAAGTTGGAATGAGATCCTTAACGTTTTGGCACCGCCAGAGCGAGCGCCCACCGGCATACATCGTGTTGGGGTCGCTCGGGTCGAGTACGAAGGGAGCAATGAAGTTGGCGGCCGTCCAAGCGTCGTCGATGCCTTGATAGATCCAGTCGGCCCAAAGTCCGCCGTTCGTCGACCGGTGGATGGTCAGATACACATATTCGCCGTAGATGTAGTCTGGATCGGTGGGGTCAATCGCCGACCAGCCGCCATCGCCACCAAAGGTCAGGTAGCCGTCCGTCGAGCCCAGGTTGAGCGTGTGGGTGCCGTTGTCTTGGGTGCCTCCGACGATCCGACCCGTCGGGCCATGGCCAGCGGCCCCGTAGTATTGGGTCGTGTTGTAGCTAACCTCCCGCCGCTGCCAGGTACTGTTCGGCGTTGCGTTGCGGATATCGGTCGATCGGTACATCCCCCCATCTCCACAGATCCAGACATTTCGGTTGGTGGTTCCGTTGTAACCGGGCTCTTGAATGACTAGGTGCTGGTCGGGGTGCGGATCGGTCGTCAGAATGTAGCCGTCGGAGATCTGGTTGAGGGTCTGCCCACCATCATCAGATCGGAAAAGGTGATAGCCACCGGTCACCAGGATGTTTGGGTTCACAGGATCCACCCATAGTGGGTTGGCATACCAGTTCGAACCGCTTCGGCCCGAGGTGGTCATTCGGGTGTAGTTCACGCCGCCGTCCGTCGATTTGTAGATGACTCCGTCATCCTCGGCCACGCTGGCGTAGACGATGCTCGGGTTACTCGGGGCGTAGGCGAGCTCGACCCGGGGTCCAAATCCCCACACCTTCAGGTTGCTCTCTTGCCACGTGGATCCTCCGTCATTGGAGTAGAGGGCCGCATGCAGCCAGCTGCCGACATTCCAGTCGTAGTCGATGATCTGGGCGACGAGCTTGTTGGGGTTCGTGGGGTGGAACTGGACGTCGTAGGACCCCTGAGCCCATCGGACCGTGGTCCAGGTGTTGCCTCCATCGGTCGACCGAACCAGGCCGCCATAGCGGATGGAGGCCATGACGATGTTGGAATTGGTGGGATGGATCGACATCCGGCAGACGTTGCTGAACCCAGTCGTGTTGGGGAGAAGGCTCCAGGTCAGGCCCCGGTCCTTGCTCTTGAGGATCCCGACCCCTCCGACGGCGTCGCCATTGAAGTGGCCTTCACCGGTACCGGCGTAGAGGATGTTGGGGTTCTGCGGGTCGCGCACGATCTCACCAATGGCCAGAGTCGGGAGCCAGTTGCTGACGATGTTCCAGGTGATGCCCCCGTCGGTTGTTCGCCAGATCCCGCCGCTTACCGAACCGGCCAGGATGACATCAGGGTTCTGGGGATCGAAGTTCAGGCTACGGGTGCGTCCACCGATGTTGCTCGGGCCTCGGAAGACCCACGGCAGATCGGGGCCGGGCGAATTGACCTTTTGGCTATTGATCATCGTCCGACGCTGATCAACCGCTCGACGGAAGTCGGCCGGATCGAAGTTCCCGTTCTCGTCCTTCCAGGCGAGCGCTCGCCAGAGATTGGCCTCCCAGGCCCCCGATGCGGGAATCCTTGCCCCTGGTTTGGGTTTGCTGGCGGTCGCCTTGGGGAGAATGGGTTTGCCGATGCTAGGCAACGGACTTTCGGGAGTGGCGAAGATTGCCAGCCCCGCTATCAGCAAGTTCAACATGATCAAGACCTCCGGACCACTCGGCCCTTCTGTCCCTTCAGTTTATTGTAACTTTGCCGCAGAAAAAAGGGGTGGAAGGGATTTTGTGAGGGAATCGTCGCCAACGGTCCAATAAAGCGCGAGATCACTGCGGGACACTTGATCCTGGCGACCACTCAGGGGCGAGCCTCCCCAACGGGATCCCGTTCCGACGATCTCTAGGGTCGTCCACCTGTCGTTGCGGGGGTCAAAGCGACCACGACCAAGGAAATCGACCGAGATCCCACGAGTTTGGAAGCTCGCCTCGCCGTCGGGGGTCAGAGCCCACTCTCCGCTCTCGGTGATGACCACTTGCCCCCGGAAATCGACCGCGACCGAAGTTGACGACGCGCTTTCGATCCTAGCGGTGGAGTCCCAGGTGACATTCGCACCGCGTCCCCATGGGGCCGGGATACCGCGGGCAGCATCAAGCCACAGGTGCCGTAATGTGGGGTCGGGCATGTAGCGCAGTCGCTCGGCTTGTCCGGCTTGCCGAATCTCCGGGAGGACGGTGAGCCACGCTCCGGAATCGAATTCGATGACGATTGGGTTGACCCCGTCCGCATCGCGAACGAACCCGAGCATCCTCGGTGCTGCCGAAGAACCGGGCGGGATATCGGCGAACGCCGGGGCATCCCCGCTCGCCTTCACCCGGGATGCGGAGAAGAGCGCCTGAGCTTTCTCAGGATCTGCCTCCTTGGCTAGGACTTCCCCGCTCCGAGCAACCCAGGCTAGGCCCTGAAATCCCGAGCCCAGTTCGGCGACCAGTTTACGTTCGAAGGCCCCTTCCGCTCGCAAGAAGTCAGGCGAAACGGCGGCCCCCTTTACACCCTTCAGATCGGCCCGATGCCGATTGAGGGCCGATCTCCAGTTCAGCACCTGCGGAGCACCCGTCCCAAGCGGGTGGGCGGCCCCGACCCAAAGCAAGATGGGGTTGTCTTGACTGCCGATAAAGGCCTCGCGCGGCGTTAGCTTCCAGTCGATCCCGCCCGCCATGCGCTCCTCAATCTTGAGGCGGGTGGATTCTCGCACGACATCCAAATTGGTCGGGGCACCCGGGGCGAGAATGAAGAGCGAGAGGATCAGCGACGTGGCAACAAGCATGATTGGAATGAAGTCCCAATAGATTAGAGGTCCCATGACCCAGAAACGTTCCGGGCGGAGCGGGATCGAGTTTGACGTAGAATCTCCTCGGTGAACTTTCCCCGCTTCGATTTTCAACCCGAGCCGCCACCCGAGCCGCCGCGTAACCCTTTTGGTTGGGTTGCCCTGGGCCTGGTTTTCGTGATGCTGATCGTTCTGGCACTCTATGGAAACGCACTGCGGGACCAAGATAAGAAGACCTTCGCCGTCGAACTCCAAGAGTTCCGGGTAGCTCGGGCGACTGGAGAGGCCGCCCAGGCCTCGCTCGACCGACTCTTCAAAAAGCTCCCAGATTATGAAAAGGCAACGGGCGAAGCCCTCTTGCTCAAGGCCGCAGTGGACTTCGAGGGCGACTCCAAGGTTGATCCGAAGGGGATCCAAAAGCTGAGAGCTTCTAAGGACGAGACCGAAAAGGCCCTTGGCGCATTCTATGCCGACCCCAAGAACGCGGGCCGAGGAAACAAGGCGCTTGCCGTTCTGGACCGTAGCCTGCCCCTCGAACGGGAAATCCGAGATCAGGTGGCGGTGGCAATGGGTCAATCAACTGGAAAGGGAAGAAAGCTGATGACCCAGGTGATGATGCTCATTCCAGTTGGGGCGACGTTCTTGCTCGCCGGGGTCGGAGTCCTGATCTGGTTTTCTCAGCAGCGGGGGCAGGGCAAGCTGAAGCCCAAGGGATTTCCCATCCAGTTTACGAGCCGGGCCGAGGCGGACAAGATGCCCTGGCGGGTGGTTCTCGGCCTCTTGGTGCTCTTGGCTCCGGCGCCCGAACTAGGGGGTGATTCCACGATGGCGGTCATCCTGGAAGTAGCAGCCAAAATCGCCCTGGCTTTGGTGATCCTGCTCATGCCGATCGGGTTTCCAGCATATGGTCCGAGAGACGTCTTCGGCAAGAATCAGCGATGGGGAGCGAACTTTGCCTGGGCGCTAGGCGGTTGGGCGGCGAATGCGGTCATTCTGCTCGCCGTGTTGGTGCTCGTCGTCTTGCCGCTCCAGACGATCACGCCGAGCGCAGAACACCCAGGAGCATCGGAAATGATGTCGAACCCCACCGCGCTCACGGTTCTGAGATTTGCCCTTCTGGCGGCGGTCACGGCTCCCTTGCTGGAAGAGATTCTCTTCCGAGGGATGTTGGCCCCTGCGATCGCCAAGATCAGCACTCCGACGGTCGCCATCGTGATTTCGAGCCTGCTTTTCGCCGCGATTCACCCGCAAGGGATCGCGGCTTGGGCCGCGCTGGGAGCGGTGGGGTGTATGTGCGCGATCCTGACCTACTACTCCGGTTCGCTCTGGCCAGCGATCTTGCTCCACGCCTTCCACAACGGCTCTCTCGTGGCGCTCAGCCTCTGGATCCAGTCATGACCGCCCGGATCTACCTTGATCACGCGGCGACGACTCCGGTCCGGCCCGAGGTGGAGGCCGCCATGACGCCCTGGCTCAGGAGTGAATATGGCAACCCCAGCAGTACCCATGCGGAAGGGCGACGCGCCAAAGACGCCCTCGACATGGCCCGCGAGCGAGTCGCAGATTCGCTCGGAGCCCTCTTTGGCGAGATCACCTTTACTTCGAGCGGGACCGAGGCAGCAAATCTTGGCATCGTCGGCTTGGCTCTGCACCAGATCTCTGGCCCCCGGCGACGCATCTTGATCGGTGCGGCCGAGCACCACTGCGTGCTACACACGCAGAAGACGCTGGAGAAGCTGGGATACCGAGTGGAGTTGCTGCCCGTGGATCAGCACGCTCGGGTCCGCGTGGAGGAGGCCCGAGAGAAGATCGACGACTCGGTCCTTTTGGTCGCGGTCATGCACGCCAACAACGAGACTGGAGCGATCCAAGAATTGGGCCCTATCGCCGGGCGATGCCATGAAGTTGGAGCGCATCTTATGGTGGATGCAGTGCAGACATTTGGCCAATTGCCGCTCCACGTGGATGATCTAGGTGCGGACCTCCTCACGATTTCGGCCCACAAGATCGGAGGGCCAAAAGGGGTCGGCGCACTCTATCTGCGGGGTGGAGTCTTGATCGACCCTCTGATCTCGGGCGGAGGCCAAGAACGAGAGGCTCGTGGAGGGACCGAAAACGTGGCCGGGGTGGTCGGCTTTGGTGAGGCGGTGGGCCTCATGCGCGAGCCGTCCGAAAAGCAGGCCGCGAAGGAACTGTTCGTGGCCGGACTCAAGACTCAGGCTCTTCTTCCCATCGTCTGGACTTGCCCGGATGGGGTGGATGTCTTGCCGGGACACGCTCATCTTCGGGTGCCTGGTTTGCGGGCCGAGACGGCACTCATCGCGCTCGACCGGGCGGGCATCGCTTGCAGCAGCGGGGCGGCTTGTTCCAGCGGCTCGGTTGAGCCCAGCCACGTGCTGCTGGCGACTGGGCTCTCCCCCGAAGAGGCTAATGAAGGTCTTCGATTTACCTTCGGTTGGACCAGCACCCGGGCCGAAGCCCAAGAGGCGGTCCAGCGTGTAGGGGACGTGCTTCAGAAGCTTTACACAGCTTGAAACAAGTGGACATCTGATTCATTTTCTGCTTGCGCTATGTGGCACAAGAACCACGGGTCCAGGTTCAATGATTCGGTCTCCTAGTAATCGATTCGCGGGCCAAGCCTGGCAAAGCTATGGGTATCCTCGCGATCCGCTCTGAGGTCTCAGGGCGCTTTGTTGGACTGCAAATGCGAGACCAGTTTGCTCTTGACGAGAGTGAATCCCAGATCCGCCTGAAGATGGCCTGGGATCGAGTGATGAAGACCTTGGAACAAGATGTGCCCAAGACCACCTTCAATCGGTTCTTGCGCCCGCTTACGCCAGCCGACTTGGCCGAAGGCACGGTTGAGATTCACGCCCCGGGGGCCTTTTGTGCCGACTGGGTCCGCAACAAATTCACGAGCCGACTGGAACAGATGCTGAGCGAGGAGCTCGGCGAAGCCGTCGACCTTGAACTGACGATCGTGGGTCGGTCGCGGCCCACAACGGACTACGTGCCGGTGATGCCGGCCATTGTCGAGCCGATCGCCGTGACCGATTCGACGACGTTCCGTCCGAATCCGAGCTACACCTTTGACCGCTTTATCGTCGGCCAGAGCAACCGCATGGCCACGGCTGGGGCTAAAGCCGTGGCGTCCGATCCGGGCGTCAAGTACAACCCCCTCTTCATCCATGGCGAAAGCGGGCTCGGAAAAACCCACCTGCTGCACGCTATTGCCCACGAGATTCAGCGCCGGGACCCACGGGCCAGCTTGGTCTACATCACGGCCCAGCAGTTTGCCGAACAATTTGTCCAAGCCCTGCAGAACAACCGCATCGAGCAGTTCCGCCGGAGCCAGCGCAACTCGGGAATATGGCTGGTGGACGATATCCAGATGATTGCGGGCAAGGAAAAGACTCAAGAAGAGATCTTTCACACCTTTAACACCCTGCACGAAATCGGCAAGCAGATCGTGATCTGCAGTGATCGCGGCCCCAGAGAGTTACACCTCGTCAATGCAAGGTTGCGGTCGCGGCTTGAGGCCGGCTTGGTCGTCGATATCCAGGCTCCGGACACCGAAACCCGGGCCGCGATCTTGCTGAGCAAGGCCCAGGCCATGGAGGTCCAACTCTCGGCCGAAATTGCCCTCTTGCTCGCGGAGAACGTGAGCGGAACGGTGCGGGCACTGGAAGGGGTCTTGATCCGGCTAGCGGCGACCGCGAGCGTCGAGGGACGCGAGGTGACCGTTGCGATGGCGGAGGATCTCTTGGAGCGATACTATCGCGGTCTGGACTCGGGTCGACCTGGATTCGATCAGATCGTCGAGGCCGTGAGCCAGTACTACAAGATTCCGGGAGCCGATATCCGGGGTACTTCGCGAAAAGGGCCGATTGCGCACGCGCGCCACGTGGCCGTCTATGTCACTCGGGAACTGACAAATGATAGTTGGAAGCACATCGGTTCGCTGTTTAACGGCAAGGACCACACTTCGATGATGCACGCCTACAACAAGATCAGCGAGCTCATGACAACGGACCGCGACCTCTCGGCTGCGATCCGGACGATCATGCGGCAAGTGCACCCGAACCTTTAACAGCGGCGAGGTTAGGTGGAGGTTATTGAGATTCGATTGAGGCTAAGTGGGTCGAATCCAGACCATGACTCGGCAGCGAATGCTACTTGGGCGGAGTTCCCGCTTAGCATCAGGGCCCCGGAGTAGCGACTCCGGGGCCCTGATGCTTTCCCTAAGAATCAGAGGCTTACTCCAGGGTCTTTTGGATGGCCTGAACCACCTGATCCACATCGGGCAGCGCGGCATATTCATAGATCGGGTTGTATCCGATATGGACATCCGGCCGGCTAACCACCTGGGGCGCGGCAAGGAGCAAGTTGAACATGTCGGGGGTCGAGGTCACCGTGGCGACGATCGCTTGAGCAAAGCCGCAGGTTTCGGTGTCCTCTTGGATCACAACGAGCCGACCCGTCTTTTCCAGTGAAGCCTTCAGGGTGGCGTAATCAAAAGGCACGATCGACCGGGCGTCGATGATCTCGAGCGAGACGCCGGGGAGCTTTGTGACCGCTTCGTCGGCCAACTCGAGGGTGTTGCCCCAAGTCAGAACGGTGACGTCGGTGCCCGACTGCACGATTCGAGCCGAACCGAACTCCACGGGGGTCACATCCTGAACATCAACCCGCTTGCGGAAGATGTGCTTCGGTACGAAGATGAAGCAGGGGTCGTCGCTATTGATCGCGGTCCAGAAGAGCCCGGCCGCATCTTGGGGGGTGCTGGGCACGGCCACCTTCATCCCTGGGGTATGGGCAAAGTAGGCCTCGTTGCTCTGGCTATGCCACAGCGAACCGCCTGGCAAGTAGGCGCCGTAGGGCGCGTAGACCGTCATTGGGCACTTGAAATCCCCGAAGGATCTCCAGCGCAAGGTCGAAATGTTGCTGATGATCTGGTTCCAGCCAGGGGCAAAGAAGTCGACAAACTGGAGCTCAAAGATCGGCTTGAAACCATAAGCGGCCATCCCGACGGCAACGCCCATGATGGTCGCCTCGGCGAGGGGCGAATTGAAGACTTGCTTGGGAAACTTCTCGCTGCAGCCGGCCGTGATCTTGAAGACTCCACCCTTCGGGTCTTCGATATCCTCGCCAAAGAAGATCGTCTGAGGATCGTTTTCGAGGGCCTTGTGGAAGACCCGGTTGATGCTGTCAACCATCGTCTGCGGTCCGGTTTCGATCGGCGGCTTGGCGGCAGGTCGGCTCTCGCCCCAGAGATGATCCATGACCTCGCTTGCCCGGGGATCCTCGGCGGTTTCTGCGCGGAGATAGTCGGCATCGACCTCGGCGGTGACCTCTTCGAGCATCTTTGCGTACTGCTCCTCGGTCAGACTTCCGGCTGCGATCAGCTCATCCTTGAGGAGCTTGATCGGGTCGCGGTCGGCCATGGCGGCGATATCATCCAAATCGCGATAGACCCGGTGGTCGTCGCTGCTGGTGTGGCTGCTGAGCCGGTCGAGATCCACCCAGAGGATCGTCGGGCCTTCCCCGTTGCGCGCCTTGGCGACGGCGGCGGAAAACTTCTCATGAATCTCATCCACCCGTCGGCCATCCACCTTGACCATGTGGTCGTTGCTCAGGATCCCGCCGATGTTGTAAGGCATAAAGTTCTCGGTCGGGGTGCTGATGCCGTACTTGTTATCCTCGATCATGAAGATCACGGGCAACTTCTCTTGCACGGCGAATGCGATGGCCTCGTAGAATTCACCTTGTCGGCTGGCGGCATCTCCGACGCTGGCCAAGCAGACCGAATCTTTGCCGTCGAGCTTCATGGCCCAAGCGGTCCCTGTGGCGGGGAGCAGCGATCCACCCGTCGGGGTGCAGACGCTGAAGACGTTGTGCTCGGCCGAGCTGTAGTGACCGGGCATCTGGCGGCCGCCGCTGCTGCTCTCGCGCTTGGCAAAGTAAGCGAGGGCCAAGTCGTAATTGCTTAGGCCCCGGGCGAGCATGAGAGCCCGACTACGGTAGTAGGGGAAGATCCAGTCGTCCGGTCGCAAGGAGTCGGCCAAGACGGCGAGCGCCTCGTGCCCCATTCCCGAAACCTGGAACCAACCTTTGCTCTGCCGAAGCAGAATGCCTTCGCGTCGGTCGCCCTCGCGGCTCTTCACCATCAGGCGTAAAAGATCAATCTTGGTCGAAGTTTCGATGCCGGTTGCAGACATAAGTATCCTCTCGTTTCTCCGTTGAAACAGCCTCGGCTGATTGGCGCAAAGTATACCGGTCGGGGGTTTCGCTATACTGGATTTCATGCCGCAGGCCTCCACCCGCGCTCATCTGGCTCCGCCCTCGCCGATCCGCAAATTAGCGCCTTACGCCGACGCTGCCAAAGCCAAGGGAATCGATGTCATCCATCTGAACATTGGCCAACCGGACATCGAGGCTCCAGAGGAGTTTTGGTCCGCCCTGAGCCAGGGACGGCCGCGCGTGCTGGAGTATTCCCACAGCGCCGGGAACCCATCCCTGCGGGCCAAGGCTCGAGCCAGCTACCAGGCTCAACTCGGAATCGAACTGGCAGACAACGAACTCATGGTCACCACGGCCGGGTCGGAGGCACTGGTCTTTGCGATGATGGCCTGCCTGAACCCAGGCGATGAGATCATCATCCCCGAGCCGTTCTATGCCAATTACCTCGGCTTTGCCGTCCTGGCCGGGGTGACTGTCGTCCCCATCACCACCTACCTGGATCAGGATTTTGCCCTCCCCTCAATTGAGGCGTTTGAAGAAAAGATCACCCCCCGGACGAAGGCGATCTTGATTTGCAACCCCAGCAATCCTACGGGCACGATCTACTCGACCGCCCAGCTGCATGCCTTGGCCGAGGTCGTCCGCAAGCACGACCTCTATCTCATGGCCGATGAGGTTTATCGCGAATTCAACTACACTTCTGAGCCCGTTTTGAGCGTTCTCCAACTCCCGGGACTCGAGCAAAACGCGGTGATGGTGGATTCCGTAAGCAAACGCTTTAGCCTCTGCGGCGCGCGGCTTGGATTCTTGGTCAGCAAGAACGCCGAGGTGATGAGCGGGGCTTTGCGATTCGGTCAGGCCCGACTCTCGCCCCCCGCCCTCGCCCAGATCGGGGTCGAAGGTGCCTTGTTGGCGGGTCCGGAGTACTTTGATCAAGTTCGTGGCGAATACCGAGCCCGCCGCGACCGCCTGGTGCAGAGACTGAGCGAGATCCCTGGGGCCAAGTGCCCTAAGATTGATGGGGCGTTCTATGCCACCGTCCGGCTACCAATCGACGATGGCGATCAGTTTTGCCGATGGCTTCTTGAAGAATTCTCTCATGACGGCGCGACCGTTATGCTCAGTCCGGCCAGTGGATTTTATGCGACACCTGGGCTCGGGAAGGACGAAGTGAGAATCGCCTACGTTCTGGAAGAGGGACGGCTCCACCGCGCCATGGACTGTCTGAAGATCGCTCTCCAGGTTTATCCGGGGGCAAAAGTCGCGACGGGGTCCTAGGACCCCAAAACTTGATCACGTCTGAACCGAATATGGCCCCCGCATCCTCGCCGTTTGAGCAGCATTATCGCCCGGTTATCTTCTGGGTGATTACTCTGGGTCTGCTCGCGGCTGCGGTTTGGCTCTTGAGGCCTTTCCTCCCGGCACTCAGCCTCGCGGTCGTCCTCAGCGTGTTGATGAATCCGCTCTATCGGCGCTGGAAGGCCCTGCGCGGAGAGAACTTGGCCGCCCTGGCAACCGTGTTCGCCACGATCTTCATCGTCTTGATCCCTCTGGTGGTGGCCGTCGCCCTGCTCTATAGCCAGCTGAGCGGGTTGGTGGGCCAGTTGCAAGAGGTTCCGGGCGAGACGGCCAGCATCGAGACCTTTGTCGCTGATGCCGACAAGCGCTTGTCCGGACTAAAGCAGCAGATTGGCGTTCGGTTCGACCTGGTCGAGTGGTTCAACAAGAACCGCGAGCGGATCACCGAAGCCGCCCAACAGGGGGTCGGGCAGGTGGCCGTGACGGCCGGAAAAGGGATCTTCAGCATCGTCGTGGCCCTCTTCGTGATGTTCTACATGCTCCGCGATGGGCACCGTCTACGCGAACCTGCGGCCGAGCTCTTGCCCTTTGCCAAGGAGCGGAGCTTCCGCATGTTCGACCGGGTGGGGGCGACGATCCGGGCCGTCTTTTTGGCGGTTGTGGTGGTCAGCGCAGTCCAGAGCACCCTGGCGTTCTTGACCTATTGGCTCTGCGGGGCGCCTTCCCCGGCGGTTCTGGCGGCGATCACCTTTATCTTCTGCCTGATCCCGCTCTTGGGGGCTCCGGCGGTCTACGTGCCGGTGGCCCTGATCCTGTTTGGCCAAGGGAAAGTCGTGCCCGCCATCATCGTTCTGGTGGTCGGCTTCGGGGTGATCAGCCAGATCGACAACCTTCTGAGGCCGTATTACATCGGTTCGTATGTGTCCTTCCACGTCGTGGGGGTCTTTTTGAGCCTTTTGGGTGGAGTGCTGACGATCGGCCCGCTTGGACTGATGGTCGGTCCGGTGCTGCTGACGCTCCTGCTCGGGCTGCAAGAAGTGATTCGGGAAAGTCGGCAGGTTGGAGACCCGGCCCCAGCCCAGGCTTGACCTCAGCTCTCAGCTTGCCGCGTCGGCCTTGAGGCTAGATATCAGACTGCGTTCCCAGGATCAGTTCTTGATCTCGGACTCCCGCAAATTGACTAGGTAAGGGGCAGTCCGTTCGCTGTTGCCGCCGCGCCAACCCGCCGATTCGGGGCAGAGCCCCGAGCGCAGCGAGGGGAGGGCGTGGCACTGGGCCGAATCGGCGAGGACGAAAAGCTTTCCAATTCAGGGTTGCGGAACTGCTCTAGCGAAGCCTTTGCTTGATGCGTGCGAGCCTTCTCCGAATCCGCAAGAGCAGGGGGTCGGCGATCCCGCTGGTCGCGAGCATCGATTCGGCCGACTGATGCGTCGCCTCCAGTTCGCGAGCCTTGCGGTCGAGGTACTCCTGCGGGTCGGGATAGTGGATGAACCGGGGCGGCTCACACTCGATCATGGCGAGCTCCCAGCCCAGAGCCTGAACTCGGCGGCCACGCCAGGCATCTTCCCAGACCTGATATCGCTCGGCGGTTTCGGGCTGGGGCCAGAGCTTCAGGGCAACCTCCCGGCGATAGGCGATAAAGGCGCCGTTCAGATGGTGCCCTCTTTCGGCCAATCGGTAGCGAGTCGAGCCGGCCTCGCGCCACGGCCCATACCGGTGAGCTCCGACCAGTTCGCCGTGCTCATCCCCTGGCCAAAGCCCGATCGCCCCGACCTGCGGAAGGGACTCCATGGCCGCCGCAACCTTCGCTTGCCAGTCCGTCCCGAGCAGGACATCATCGTCCATCGTCACGTAAATCGGCGCGGAGGATCCGGGCAGGATCTCTCGAGCAGCTTGGTTGAGGGCGGCCGCCTTGCCGGCTTGGCCATCGATCACGACCAATTCCGCCGGTTCGACAAAGGTCGAGCGAATCTGAGCCATGGTTTCTTCAAACCCCGGCAGGCTCTGCCGAATGCTCGCTATCACGACCAGGTACCTCACTTCAGGAGTCTAGCGCGTACACTAGAGAGGCCGTGATCCTCGTCATCGACAATTTCGATAGCTTCACCTATAACTTGGTCCAATACCTCGGGCAATGCGGGGCAGAGGTTGTCGTCCGTCGGAACAACGAGATCGACCTGGAGGGCGTCGCGACCCTGGCTCCGCGCGGAATTCTCCTCTCGCCGGGCCCCTGCACCCCACGCGAGTCGGGAGTCTGCTTGGATATCACCCGAGCCGCGCTAGAAAGTAGGCCAGGCTTCGATGTGCCTCTCTTTGGCGTTTGCCTGGGGCACCAAGCGATCGCCCACGTCAGCGGAGCCACAGTGGACCGGTCTCGACTGGTGCGGCACGGAAAAGCGAGTCCGGTCGAACACGATGGCAAGGGACTCTTTGCCGGGATGCCGAACCCGTTTCGGGCGATTCGGTACCACTCGCTGAGCGCCTATCGCGACACAATTCCGGCTGGATTCTTGGTCACGGCCACAACCCAGGATGACGACGAAGTGATGGGGCTCCGGCACGAGAATCTGCCGATCGAGGGAGTCCAGTTTCACCCCGAGTCGGTCCTCACCGAAGGCGGGATCCGGATCTTGCAGAACTTCGTGGACCTAGTTGGTGAGTAGGTCCTTTAGTCGTCGCTTCTGGGCGACCGCCCGCAACTTCTTGATCGCCTGAATTTCGATCTGCCGAATCCGCTCGCGGGAGATTTGGAGCTCCTTGGCCAGTTCATCGCGTAGGGCCGGGTCATCCTTGTCACCCATCTTCAGGCGGCAACTCATGACGCGTCGCTCGCGCTCGGTCAGCTCGCCCATGATCTGGCGGAGTTCCTCCACCATCTCTTCACTAAGCATGTCCGTCTCGGGATTGCCCGCGTTGGTGTCCTTCAGCAGGTTGCCCAACGTGGTGTTTTCGCTATCGCCGATCCGCATATCCAGCGAGAGAAGCTCCTGCGAAGATTGGATGAGGTTGATCAACTTCTTGGGGCTCAGGCCCATGGCAATGGCGATCTGCTCCAGCGAGGGATCTTTGCCGAGTTCTCTCAGTAGCCGGGATCGCTCTCGTTCCACTCGGCGGAGGCATTGCGAAACGTGAGCCGGTAGCCGAATCGCCTTGGCCTTGTTATCGAGGGCACGACCAATGGATTGTCGGATCCAGTGGGTGGCATAGGTGCTGAACCGGAAGCCCTTATCGGGATCGAACCGTTCGGCCGCGTGCATCAGGCCGATTGCGCCCTCTTGGATCAGGTCTTCAAGGCTCACCGACCGGGATCGGTAGGTCTTGGCGATGTTGATCACCAAGCGCATATTGGCTTCGACCAGGCGCTGACGGGCCCTCATGTCGCCCGACTTGGCGGCACGGGTCAGCTCAACCTCCTCCTCTGGTGAGAGAAGTGGAGTTTGGGTTAGACGGCCCAGGTAACTGGGGATTCCGTCTTCGTGGTCCATCCACTCATGCTGCATGTTTGCTTTTGCCCACCCAAGGACAACCCGAGAGATCAGAGGCACGATCGCCCCTTCCTCTTGGTATGACTCGGTTTCCCGCTAGGTTGTTCAAGCTCAAATGGGTGAATTGGTGCGAATTGCACCGCTTCATTAACTCTATAATGGCTATATGGATCGTGGCACAACAGGGGGCCGGGTGGAATCCCCGCAACTGATTTCCACAAAAATCCAGTGATAGTACGAGGACGGTTGTGAACGAGTCAGAGTTCGTTGACAGAAGAAGAAAAGATTGGGATCGGCTCCTGGAACTCTGTGCCCTCGGAGAGAACTCACCGAAAGCCCTCGGCGGAACCCTCTTGGTGGAGTTCGTCCGACTCTACCGGCTTGCCGCCGCCGACCTCAGCCGGGCCCGGACCGAGAGTTCGAATCTGGTCCTGATCAGCCAACTCAACCAACTCGTTGGACGCGCCTACGCGGTCCTCTACCGCAATCCCCGGAAGACCTTCCTTGAGACTCTGCAGGGAGCGCTCTTGGCAGGAGCCCGGGCGGTTCGAGAGGCACGAGTCTTTGTTTTTTTGAGCGTGGCCCTTATGCTCGCTTCCTTCGCCTTGCACTGGGCGGTGCTGGATACCCGACCCGACGTGCGGACCTCGGTCATCGCCCCGATGGAGGAGGACCTTTTCGGCCGCTGGAAAGAGGGATCCTTTGAGGTCAGGACGGATGGCGAGAATGCTGGGATGTGGGCCTTCTATGCGACCAACAACCCCTTGGTGACGATTCTTTGGGTCTCGCAGGGGATCGCGACCGCCGGGGTGGGTTCGGTGGGGGGCCTCTGGCAGCTTGGCCGTCAACTTGGGGCGCTGAGCTTTGAGATGAACTCGGTGGGCAAGCTCGGGTTCTTCTATGCCTCGATCGCTCCACACGGAGCCTCGGAACTGAGCGGAGCAATGCTGGCCGCGGCCGCGGGACTCAATCTGGGCTGGGCAATTCTCAATCCAGGACGCCGCTCGCGAACGCTAGCCCTGAAGCAAGCCGGTCGGGTCTCGATGATCTTGCTCGTCAAGGCCTTCATCATGATGCTCATTGCAGCACCATTTGAGGCTTTTTTCAGCTTCAACCCTGCCTTTGAGTCGTGGTTTAAGGCCCTAGTCGGGGTCCTTATCTTCTCTGCCTGGATGCTGTATTGGACGAGTTACGGGCGAGAACAAGATCCCGCAAGTTAGGGGTTAGGGGCTAGGGGTTGGGGATAGGGACCTCATAGCCACACACCATTCGGAGTACACCTGTGTGCGGGCACGCCGTCCAAGATCTTCTCCCCCGGGGAGAAGGTGGCGCGTAGCGACGGATGAGGGTCGCTCGCCGAGCGCTTGTAGCCTCGCCTCACCTGAACCTCAATCTAGCCTCAACCGAACC
>QLAH01000278.1_pt1 | contig 35144 bp, 38 predicted proteins | sample 4693081 | NCBI WGS metagenome assembly QLAH01 (sample SAMN09425401, study PRJNA476045) | Lake water metagenome, whole genome shotgun sequencing project. | reverse complement strand
TGTAAACGTTCTTCTAGGGTGCATTTAATTTTTATTGAAATTGGATTAAACGCTAATCTGCCGTGTTTAATAACTTGTTTGTTGTTGTGGTATACACTAATGGTATCATTATCAATTGTACCATTATCAAATAAATCAACCTGTATATTTTCTTCGTCAACTACAATGGTTTTAACTAATTTATTCTCCCTATCAACTAAAACTTTTGGAACCGCAATAGCTTTTTTCTCTCTAGCTTGGGTTTCAACATGTTCTTTTTTTGTATATGGTTGTTCTATTACTTCCTCTGCTTTAAGAAGTTGATCCGATTTGGGTGAAAGCTCTATTTTCTTTGGTTGAACGGGCATCGGCTTTTTTTCAGCCGAATTAGGTACAACTGTTTTTTTATTTGGGATGGGTAGACTATTGTTAGTTGATGGATTTTGTTTTGGCAAATTAGTTTTGGGAGAAATTAATTTAGTTGTTGGGCTAGTTGATTTAGGGATTGCTTTTTTTGTTAAAAAAGACTCTTTTTCAAAGTCCGAATCAGGAACCCTCTCAAGGTAAACCTTACCACTTCCGCAATCTCCTTTGTCTTTAGCATTGATTGAAATGAAAGTGCCTTGTAAAACTTCTAACTTTCCCATTTTTGAATAATCCAAATAACAGGTCATTAAGCAGGGTTCACTTTTATCTCCAATTTTAAGGTCAATCAAACTTGTTTCTTTTAGAATGATTGTTTTAGAATTTATATTGTAAATCCCCTGAAATGTTGCTTTGCCATAAAAAACAGTACTCTTATAGGAATAAGTAACCCCTTTTATTCCATTATTGGGTTGTTGGTCAATTTGGATTTCGTATTTGTACATTTCTTCTTGAATTCCTTCTCTGTATAAACCATTAGAGGAACTAAAATAGCCCCTCCAAATGCCCGTTATTTTTTGAGCAGATGAGTTCACTGTGAAGAAAAGAAAAGCAGTTAGCGCTAAAACAAGCTTCATAATGCAATATTACATGCTATGCGTGATAAAAAACAGTTAAGGTTTTGTTCAATACGACTGCCTATTTGCTACCTTTGCTATAAGAATTTAAAGAATTGGATAATTTATGATTAATATTCGTTTTCCGGATGGAGCAACACGCCAATACGAGCAAGGGATTTCTGCTCTGGATATTGCAAAATCCATTAGTGAAGGGTTGGCCAGAAAAGTATTAGTGGCAAGTGTTAACGATAAAGTGGTAGACGCCAACCTTCCCATTACGGAAGACGCTTCAGTAAAGTTTCTAACTTGGGACGATGACGCAGGTAAAAATACTTTTTGGCATTCATCAGCACACTTAATGGCAGAAGCCGTAGAATCAATTTTTCCAGGAGTGAAATTTTGGGTAGGACCAGCTTTAGACAAGGGTTTCTATTATGATATGGATTTGGCCGATAAAAAGATTTCGGAAGAAGACCTATTAGCGATTGAGAAAAAAATGAATGAATTAGCTAAGAAAAATAGTCAATTCATTAGAGAACAAAAAGCAAAGGCTGAAGCAATTGCTTATTTTACTGAAAAGGGGGATGAGTACAAATTAGATTTACTAGCCAACTTAACGGATGGTGAAATCAGCTTTTATACTCAGGGGCAATTCACCGATTTATGTAGAGGCCCGCATATTCCTCATACAGGACTAATTAAGTCAATTAAACTAACCAGCATAGCAGGAGCATATTGGAAGGGTAATGAAAAAAACAAAATGCTCACCAGGATTTACGGTGTAACATTTCCAACACAAAAGGAAATGGACGAGTACATCCTTATGCTTGAAGAAGCCAAGAAAAGAGACCATCGTAAATTAGGAAAAGAGTTAAGTATTTTCACAATGGATGATGATGTTGGCCCAGGCCTTCCTTTATGGATGCCAAATGGAACTGTCATCATTGAAGAGTTGGAAAGATTGGCTAAAGAAACAGAAGAAGCTGCAGGGTATAAGCGTGTGGTAACGCCACATATTGCTAAAGAAAGCATGTATTTAACTAGTGGACATTTGCCCTATTATGCTGATAGCATGTTCCCTCCAATGGAATTAGATGGAACCAAGTACTATTTAAAAGCAATGAACTGCCCACATCACCATAAAATTTTTGGAGCAGAGCCGAAAAGTTATAAAGACTTACCTTACAGAATTGCTGAGTATGGAACTTGCTATCGATATGAGCAAAGTGGGGAATTGTTTGGTTTGATGCGCGTTAGGTGTTTGCATATGAATGATGCACATATTTACTGTAATAAAGAACAGTTTGCGCAAGAATTCAAGTCTGTGAATGAAATGTACTTAAAATACTTTGGCATTTTTGGCATAGACAAGTACGTTATGCGTTTGAGTTTGCATGATCCAGCCAAATTAGGTCAGAAATACGTCAATGAACCGGAGCTTTGGAAAGAGACAGAAGACATGGTACGTAAAGTGTTGATTGAAACCAATACCCCATTTGTTGAAGTGCAAGATGAAGCTGCATTTTATGGACCTAAAATTGACGTTCAAATATGGAGTGCTATTGGAAGAGAATTCACGTTAGCAACCAATCAAGTAGATTTTAATTCTGGTAGAAAATTCAAGTTAGAGTATACCAATCCGCATAATGAATCAGAAATTCCATTAATCATTCACCGCGCCCCATTAGGCACTCATGAGCGATTTATCGGATTTTTATTAGAGCACTATGCAGGGAAGTTCCCAGTTTGGTTGGCACCTCTTCAAGTCAAGATTCTGCCAATAAGTGATAAGTTCATGGATTATGCGCAGCAAGTATTTACGACTTTAAAGAAAGCTGGCGTTAGGGTAGAAGTAGACGATAGAAGTGAAAAAATTGGAAAGAAAATCCGTGATACTGAATTGATGAAAGTACCTTACATGCTTGTAATTGGAGAAAAAGAAATGAATGAAGGCCAGCTATCCGTTAGAAGACAAGGGAAGGGAGATTTGGGTACTGTTTCGTTAAATTCTTTTGTAGAAAGTATCAAAGAAGAAATCCTTGAACGTAAATCCGCAGAATAGTCGGAATATGGTATATCTTTATCAAAATTTTAAACCAAACAAGTTTTAATGGCATTAGCACCAAGAGGAAGATTCAATCCCAGGTTCAACAGGCAACCAGAGCCTGAACATCGTATCAACGAGAGAATCCGCGCCCTCCAGATTAGACTGGTAGGAGACAATGTAACGGTAGGAATCTATTCTACCCAAGAAGCACTGAAGATTGCGCAGGAACAAGAATTAGATCTAGTGGAAATTTCACCCACAGCCGATCCTCCTGTTTGTAAAATAATCGATTACAAGAAATTCTTGTATGAGAAAAAGAAGAAGGAGAAGGAAATGAAGGCCAACTCCAAGCAAAGTGAGATTAAAGAAATACGATTCACTCCTAGTACCGACGACCACGATTTCAACTTCAAAGCAAAACATGCGGAAGGCTTTTTGAAAGACGGGAACAAGGTTAAAGCATATGTACAGTTTAAAGGTAGGGCCATCATGTTTCAAGACAGAGGTCAATTACTACTATTAAAATTTGCAGAAAGACTCGCTGAAGTAGGTACTTTAGAAAGTATGCCTAAATTAGAAGGTAAGCGTATGTTTGCCATTTTTACCCCAAAAACAGGTAAAAAGAAGTAAATACTTGTACAATTCAGCAATAATTGCTACTTTTGCAATCCAAAATTTTCCCGTAAGGCCAAAACAAGTTTCCACCCCGTGGTGGAACGCCAGCAGGGTGTAATCTTTATTGATTATTTATATGCCAAAAGTTAAAACAAACTCCAGCGCTAAGAAGCGTTTTAAAGTGACCGGTACCGGAGAAATCAGTTTCCAAAAAGCGTTCAAGCGTCACATCCTAACCAAGAAATCTAAAAAGCGTAAACGTGCTTTAAGACAAAAAGGTATTGTTGGTTCTACCAATAAGGATTTCGTTTTACGTTTATTACGTTTGAAAGGCTAATTAGCCCGCTAAAAAAACAGATTATTAACCGTTAGCTCCGCTAACTTCAAAACATTTACTATGCCACGTTCAAAAAATGCAGTTGCATCAAGAGCAAGGAGAAAGAAAATTCTTGACCAAGCAAAAGGATACTATGGTAAACGTAAAAACGTTTATACCGTTGCCAAAAATATTGTTGAAAAAGGTCTTACTTACAGTTATGTAGGTCGCAAATTAAAGAAGCGTGAATACCGCCAGCTTTGGATTGCACGTATTAATGCTGCTGTAAGAGAAGAGGGAATGACTTACAGTCAGTTCATCAACAAACTAAGTGTAAAAGGAATCGATTTAAACCGTAAGGTTTTAGCTGATTTAGCAATGAATGAGCCTGCCTCTTTCAAAGCATTGGTTAATTCAGTAAAATAAATTGATCCAAAAAACATAAAAAGCCAGATGAATTAAACATCTGGCTTTTTTTATTTCTATAATCCGTAACAAGGGTTATTTTTACATCCTAATTTTAAAAAAGGAAACCTCCCTGATGAATAATACCTACACTTCTCTGGTGAACCAGACTTTTCACTTTCCACAAGAAGGATTTGATGTAAGCGACGAAGGATACTTAGAATTCAATGGTGTTGATATCAAGAAGTTGATAGATAAACATGGTACTCCATTGAAATTGACGTATTTGCCAAAGATTGGAATGCAAATTAATAAGGCAAAAAATATGTTTGCCAATGCATTCAAGAAGCATAAGTACGAGGGGGAGTACTTTTATTGTTATTGTACCAAGAGTTCGCACTTTTCATTTATTGTAGAAGAGGCGTTGAAGCACAATATTCATTTAGAAACTTCTTATGCATATGATATCGAAATAGTCAATCGATTATATCAACGCAGAAAGATTAATAAAGAAACTTTTATTATTTGCAACGGGTATAAGCAAAAACAATACACTTCTAGAATTGCTAAATTGATTAATTCAGGGTTTAAAAATGTAATACCCATTCTTGATAACAAAGAAGAATTACAAGCCTATAAAAGAAGTGTTCGATCTAGTACTCCCTTTTCAGTGGGGATTAGAGTTGCTGCAGAAGAAGAGCCTAATTTTCCTTTTTACACTTCTCGTTTGGGTATCCGAGCGAAAGATATTTTGGAATTTTACGTAGATGAAATTGAAGGCAATGAACATAAGTTTCAATTGAAAATGTTACACATTTTCTTAAATAAAGGAATCAAAGATGATATCTATTATTGGAGTGAATTAAATAAAATCATCAATCTTTATTGCCAATTAAAAAAGATTTGTCCAGAACTAGATTCAATCAATATTGGCGGAGGATTTCCAATCAAGCATTCATTAGGCTTTGAATACGATTATCAGTTCATGATTAATGAAATTGTAGGAAATATCAAGAAAGCATGTAAGAAATCTAAAGTTCCAATGCCCAATATTTATACTGAATTTGGCAGCTTTACTGTAGGTGAAAGTATGGCTCATATTTATAGTGTGATTGGAGAAAAAATTCAGAACGATAGAGAGTGTTGGTACATGATTGATTCTTCCTTTATTACTACTTTACCTGATACATGGGGTATTGGAGAAAAGTTTTTAATGCTCCCTGTTAATAAATGGGACAACGAATATCAGCGAGTCGTTTTGGGTGGTATTACCTGTGATAGCCATGATTATTATGATTCTGAAGAACATATTAATGAAGTGTTCTTGCCTAAACTTACTACAGTCGATAAAAAAGAAGTAGAGTCAAATAAAGAGCCCCTTTATGTTGGGTTTTTTCATACAGGTGCTTACCAAGATCAAATCAGCGGCTATGGTGGAATTAAACACTGTTTAATCCCTTCACCCAAGCATGTTATTGTTGAATTAGATAAGACGGGTAAAATGATTGATTGGGTGTATGCAAAGGAGCAAACAGCTCAAAGTATGTTAAAGATTCTGGGTTACCTGCGTTAAGCCATTATTTGATATTGCCTAATAGCAGTTTATTAGTAATCTTCAATTGCTGTAGCAACTTAATTAATAATGCGGTTAAAGTGAATACAATTAGAAATATGAGTATTGATTCTAAATGTGTGACTTTTACTTGTGCCTTATCTTTTAAAATAAAGTCGTAAATCGATATTTGAAATAAGGGATGAAACAAGTAAAAGCCCAATGAATTATTGTTTATCCAAAGTAGCAACTTATGTTGCAGCCATTGTTGTGGTGCAATAAATGCCAAAACAAATACCACTAAAGCAGCATTAAAAATCATGTAAGGCCATACTAATATCAGATTGCCAGCATGTTTGTATACAAAAAATACCACTACTCCAAAACTCATTGCTAAAATGAGTATGACTGGCTCAATTTTCAATGTTAGTGGGATGAGTTTGTTTCTAATACTAAATCCTAGTATAAAAAAGAATAAATAGGCAAAGAGTCGTTTATCTCCAAGCCAATACAATGGAAGTTGATTAATGGGAATACTAGTGTCTCTGTAAATATTATACCAGATAATACTAATTATTGCTGAAAGAGTCAAAAGCAACCCAATAGATACATTCCATCTAAGTACACTGTAACATAAAAAGGCTCCAATTAATAATGAAGGGATATACCATAAGTGGTAATAGGGGTAAATAATATTTGATATTTCCAATTCGTATACCCCATTATCATTGAATTGAAAAGGTAAAAACATCAGACTCGCTAAACACCAAGGAATAATTAACCTAGACCACATTCTCTTTATATAGCCCGAAAAACCTTCATTAAACGTACTTATTTTCACTAAAAATCCGCTGATGGCCATGAATAATGGCATATGAAAAAAATACATGAAATACAAAAAAGTGCTCTTTGGTAAGCAATGTGTCATAACAACCATCAAGACTAATAAACCTTTTGCGCCATCTAAACCAGGGAATCGCATGGGCGATTCTTTAAACTTTGTTTCTTTTAAAGTAGTCCAAATTGCTTTTATTTTGGTATTTGATCTTCTCATAAAACTCAAATAGTTAGGTTGATGGCATACTTTAACGAAGACTAAATTGGTAATTTTGGGTACAAAAGGTACTAGATATTTCGGATTGTTTAACTGCGTTTTTTTAATTAGTTTTAAAAGATGAAAAAATTATTTTTATTATTTGCGATAATCTTCTGCAGTATAAATAATATGCAAGCTCAATCAGCTGAAGATTCTATTAAGGCAACTATTCGTAAAATGTTTTTCGCAATGATAGAGTCAGATGGAGTTATGCTCCAAGATTGTTTCACAGAGAATGCCATCATGCAAACTATTACCACCAATAAAGACGGTAAGTTGATTGTTCGAAATGATTCAGTAGCTGCGTTTATTAGACAAGTGTCAAATATGCCAAAAGGTTTGGCTGATGAGCGTATTGTATTTGATGTTGTAAAAGTAGATGGGCCATTGGCTAGCGTTTGGACGCCATACCTTTTTTATAGAAGAGCAGACTTTAGTCATTGTGGCGTCAATTCTTTTCAATTAGTGAGAAATAATGATAAATGGAGAATCCAATACCTTATTGATACAAGAAGAAAAACAGGTTGTAAAGAATAATTAATTACTCTTCTTTAAGTTCTGCTAATAACGATTTTAGCTGTTCAATATACTTTCCATAAAGCTTTCTGATATACCATTTGGTAAAATACACTAGGCCAACTATTAAAGCGATTGAGTATCCAATGATAAATCCTATGTATAGACTTTTAGTTACTTTTAGTTTGATAGATAAGTTATCTAAAATTGCTACCGGTTCTTTCTCATTCAATCCTAAATAAAAGGCTAATAAAAAACAGATTGGAAGTAAAGCCATATTAAATTGGAAATACCTGCGCGTAAAATCTTCCAACATTTTGATTAATTGTTGAAGATTTCCTTTTATAGGTAAAACTGAATGTTCAAATTCATTGACTTTTTTTAGAAGATAGAAAAGAATATACGTAAATGGTATAAACACAGCACCAAATAAGCCAAAATAGATTTTTAGGGAATGGTATGAAGATGAAAAAGCTATTCCTAAAAATAATAGTACTACCAAGAAGCTGCAAGTAATTTCGAACCAAAGGCTTTTTTTAATTTTACTAACCACAGAGTTAGCTTTCCCTTTTAATAAGTTAGCGAAATTATGCTCGGTCTTATCTAAACTACCTTCAATTAGTTTCTGGTTAATTAATCCTTTTAAATCATCTAATTCCATATTGTATCATTTAGATCCTTTCAAAATTTTTTAAAGTGGCTTCCCTCAATTTTACTTTAATTCTATTCATCTTAACGGCAATATTATTTGCAGTAATACCTATTATTTCACTTATTTCTGCATAACTATAATCTTCTAAATAAAGCATTACAATCGCTTTGTCAATTTTGGAGAGGGAAGCTATTGCTTTATACATTGCTTGTGTTTTTTCCTCAATGGAGTCTCTCTCTGCAAAATCTATGTTCTCAGGTAGATCCGCAACAGAGTCAATAAAATCCTTCTTTTTATCCTTTCTAAAAAAAGTAATTGCAGTGTTAAGCGCAACACGGTATAGCCAAGTAGAAAATTTAGCATCTCCTCTAAATTGTCCATATGCTTTCCATGCTTGTAAAGTAATTTCTTGAAATAAGTCTTCTTTGTCTTCCTGCCAATTCAAATAAAGATTACATACTTTATGTATGATTTTTTGATGTTGGTTCAACAGTTGAATAAAAGTTTTGTCAGCAGCCTGCATATTCCTTAATACTTTACTGGTGTAAGTTGATATCCTTTTTCTTTTAGTAAATCAATTACTCCCTCTTTCCCTCCTAAATGCGCTGCTCCAACTGCAAAAAATGTAGGTTGAATTTGAATTGAATGAATTATTGAAGGAATCCAATTTTTGTTTCTTTTAATGAGCATGGTCTGTTCGAACGCTTCAGTCATTTTTTGTTCTTGCATAAATTGGTATATACGTTCCACATCATTTAATTTATACACTTTAATCAACTCATTCATTTGCGCTTTTACGCTATCAAAATTATTTACCATTTTTTTGAATTCGGTAATTTGATCAGATAGAGGTTGTGCATTAATTGCTGCAACCTGATCTGAAACCGTTTCCAATCCCCCAACGGGGTTACCTGCTTCTTGTGCACTTTTCATAAATATAGTTTCTGGCTGCAGGGGAGTATTACAGGGAACTGTTTTTAGGGTGAGCATGCTTATTCCTACAAAAGGTTTAAATTGATTGAAGAGTTTAAGCGAAGCCCCAGTAATTTTTTGAAAATTGGTATTGATGGTTTCAAAATCGCTTCCTAATAATTTATCAAGGCTAGTGCCCTCTAATTGCATCAACTGCAACATTTCTTGTTGCATATTAGGCTTAGATAAATCAATTTCTAGAAATAATTTTTTAGTAGACTTTATTTTTTCGGCTAAAACAGGTGTGAAGCTAAAATCTGAAGCGCAAATAATATGTGAAGTTCCAAAAAGATAAGAAGGGGATTTAAGACCATTCCCACTAATTTCCCATAATAAAGAATGAGTTGTTTTTTGAGCGCCCACTGAAAAGCTGAGTAATGACGCCAAAACCAATAATACCCAATTACGCATAACCTAAATTTATCTATTTGTAGCTATAATAACATAAATATTACAAGTTTGAAGTTTTGTTTTTCATTCAGTATATTTAGTTAATTAAAATTAAGCTTTATGAAAAAAAATATGGGTTCAATAGATAAAACAATACGAATCATCATTGCTGTTGTTGTTGCAGGTTTGTATTACGGGAATATAATTTCAGGCACATTGGGTATTGTTTTATTGGTATTGGCAGGGGTATTTGTTTTAACCAGTTTGGTTAGCTTTTGTCCTTTGTACACTTTATTTGGTATTTCCACTTGCCCAACCAAGCAATAGCAGTATTAAATAAAAGAGGCTACTTAAAAAGTAGCCTCTTTTATTGATTAGCTTATACTAATCTGTTTTGGTGCATTTTTAATTTCTTCTTTTTTCGGAAGTAATAATTTTAGTACACCGTTCTCATATCTAGCTTGAATGGCATCTGCATTTATTGCATCATCAATGGAGAAACTTCTTTTAAAACTTTTGTAAGTAAATTCTTTTCTAATTGTTTTATAGTTTTTCTCTTCACTGGTCTCTTTCTTTTGATAAGAAATAGTCAACAAGCCCTTATCTGCACTAATTGAAAAATCTTCTTTGTTTCTTCCTGGTGCATTCAATTCTAAATGAAATGCGTCTGTAGTCTCATGAATATTTACGGACGCGGTTGGATAGCCGCTTGGAATGCTACTTCCAAAATTACTTGGGAAAGCATTGAATAATTCATCAAATACGCTACTGTTGTTGTTTTTTAAGATTGACATGGTTATTTAGTTTTTATTTTTAATAGTTTCTAAATAAGTATCAAATCATATTCCAGCCACTTTAAAAACATTTTTTGGCACTAGAAAAGCTTATTTAAGCGTCATAATGACAAAATATTTTTAAAAAAGAGTCATTATGGCATTTTATTAAGTCTAGATTGGATAATCGCATTCATTGTTATAACTTTGTAATCTAAATTATCATTATGTATCCAGCAGAAATCGTGCTGCCAATGAAGGCAGAATTAACAGATGAAGGGTTTGGAGAGTTTCTTACTGCTGCTGAAGTAGACAATACACTCAAGCAAGAAGGAACTACTTTGGTAGTAATTAATTCAGTTTGTGGTTGTGCGGCAGGTGCTTGCAGGCCAGGTGTTTTGATGGCAGTCCAAAATGCAGGAAAAAGACCAGATCGATTGATGACCAGCTTTGCAGGTTTTGACGTTGAAGCTGTAAATAAAATTCGCGAACACTTATTGCCACATCCTCCTTCATCACCAGCCATCGCGTTGTTCAAAGATGGCGAATTGGTGACTATGGTTGAAAGACATCAAATTGAAGGAAGACCAGCACAAGCGATTGCGCAACATTTAATTGCTGCTTTTAATGAGCATTGTAATTAATTTTGTAACTTGTTTTTAGATGGGTTAGTAAGTACGGGCCTCACTTTTGTGAGGCCTTGCTTTTTTTGACAATTTCTGAGTAACATTGCACTCAATTATTATATCATTTTATATGTATCCTAATTTATACTACGCGTTCAAAGATCTTTTTGGAATTGAAATCAACGGACTTAAGTTAGTTAATAGCTTTGGATTTTTTGTAGCGCTTTCTTTTATTTTATCTGCATGGATACTGACTTTAGAATTAAGAAGAAAACAAGGCTTAGGATTGTTTGTACATACCGAAGAAAAAATTAAAATTGGAGAACCAGCTAGTCTTACTGAATTATTGACTAATGGATTATTGGGCTTTATTTTTGGTTACAAAATAATTGGAGCACTAACTATTAAAAATGCTTTAGAAGACCCGCAATCCTTTATTTTATCAGGCGAAGGAAATTTATTGACTGGTATGCTAACTGCTTTGGTATTTGGCTTACTAAAATGGTGGGAAAAGAAAAAGGTACAATTGGACAAGCCAGAAGAAAGAATCATTCGTATTTGGCCACAAGATAGAGTAGGAGACATTGTAATTTATGCGGCATTATTTGGATTTTTAGGAGCTAAAATATTTCATAACCTAGAAAATTGGAATGAGTTTGCAGCTGATCCCATTGGTTCTTTAATTGCTTTTAGTGGGCTTACTTTTTATGGAGGTTTAATTTGTGCTGGCGCTGCTATTATTTGGTATGCCAAAAAGAATAAAATAAGTTTAATCCCAATGCTAGATGCATTTGCACCTACTATGATGTTTGCCTATGCATTCGGAAGAATTGGTTGTCAAATTAGTGGGGATGGAGATTGGGGCATTGCCAATCCAACCCCTAATCCATATTCTTGGTTACCCGACTTTATGTGGTCATATACCTATCCCCACAATGTTTTAGGAGAAGGATCACCCATCCCTGGATGTGTTGGGCCATACTGTAATCAATTAGCCATTCCAGTATATCCTACTCCTTTGTATGAATTATTGATCTGTTTTGCGCTCTTTGGTCTACTTTGGTTTTTAAGAAATAAGATTAAAGTTCCCGGACAATTATTTAGTATCTATTTAATAATGAATGGATTAGAGCGATTTTTTATTGAAAAGATCAGGGTTAATACCGAGTACAATATTTTATTTAATCCTACTCAAGCAGAGCTGATTTCAACAGGATTAATCATTATGGGTATTGCCAGCTTTATTTACTTTAAAAGACGCAAGCCTACTATTTAGGCTTTTATTTCCTTTCCGTTAGTCATTCAATCAAAACCATTTAGCATGGAAAACAACCGTCTATGCTAAAACAATGTACTATGTAAAGCACAGTAGTTAGTTTTGTTTTGTAATAATCAAAACCAAGAACTAAATTATAAACTGTTGCAAATGAAAAATTTACTTAAAAAAGCATTGCTGTTTAGCTTAACAGCTTTAAGCCTAGGAGCAAAAGCTCAACAAAATTCAACAATCGTAACTGGAAAGATTGTTTCGAATCAACAACCCCTTGAATCAGTAATGGTCAGTTTATTGAATGCTAAGGATTCATCCACTGTTAAATCAGTCATTACTGATAAAACTGGTATTTATTCAATTCAACTTACAACCAAAGGAAAATACTTGTTATTGGCCAATTTGGTTGGATTTCAAAAAGCCTATTTAGGCCCTTTTGAATGGAACGGTTTGAATCAAGAAAAGTTACCCAATTGGCAATTAAATCCTTTAACCAAAGGATTAGCAGAAGTTACTGTTAATTCAAAGAAGCCAATGATTGAACAAAAAGCAGATAGAACCATCGTTAATGTAGATGCTTCTCCTACCAATGGCGGTGCAAATGCAATGGAAATTTTAGAGAAATCGCCTGGCATATCTGTAGACAAAGACGGAAATATCAGTTTAAAGGGCAAAGAAGGTGTAATGGTATATATGGATGGAAGACCAACTTATTTGTCTGGCCCTGATTTGGTTAATTTATTAAAGAACACGCAAGGGGCACAGTTGGATCAAATAGAAATTATGACCAATCCTCCAGCTCGTTTTGATGCTGCAGGTAATGCAGGTGTTATTAATATTAAAACAAAAAAATCTAAAGTAGTTGGATTCAATGGTTCAGTTACTGCAGGATATGGTCAAGGAGTTTATAGTAGAAATAACCAAACAGTGCAATTGAACTATCGCAAAAATAAATTCAATGTATTTGGAAATATAGGGAGGAATGAGCGCACAGGTTTTCAAAATATTTCCATCGATAGACGTTTTATTGATGGTAATTCTAAGCAAGTAGTTTCTTTTTTTGAACAAATAACAGATAGGTTAACCTATAATCACTCGTATAACGCAAAAATAGGCTTAGACTTTTATGCTACCAGTAAAACTACATTGGGCTTGGTTTTTAACGGATTCAATAACAAAGGCAATGGTAATTCGATAGGGGATATTAATATTTTTAATTCGCAACATAATTTAGTTAATAAGACAATTGCTTACAATGACAATATTGATACTTGGAAAAATTCAAGTATCAATTTTAACCTGAGACATATATTAGATTCTACTGGACGTGAACTTAGTTTTGATGCAGATTATTTAACTTATAATGGGAATACCAATCTTTTTTTAAACAATGCCTATCAAAATAATATTGGTCAAACAGTAGCAAAAACGGATAGTTTATTTGGGAAGCTTCCTCAAATGATTGATATCTATACGGCAAAAGTTGATTACGTACATCCATTAAAGAATAAAGCTAAGTTTGAAGCTGGTTTAAAATCCAGTTTCGTAACCACCGATGCGAATGCCATTTATGATACTTTATTTAATGGCGTCATGATGCGTGATTATAATAGAAGTAATCATTTTGTTTACAGAGAAAATATCAATGCAGCCTATTTGAATTATAGCAGACCAATTGGTGCAAAATGGAATATGCAACTTGGATTTAGAGCTGAACAGACCATTGCCAATGGTGATCAAAAAACAACCAATGAGCAGTTTAAAAGAAATTATATTCAACTGTTTCCAACTGCTTATGTTCAATACGCAGCCAATGAAACCAATAGCTTCGTATTAAATTATGGTAAAAGAATCAGAAGACCTGATTATCAAAGCCTTAATCCATTTGTTGAGTTTTTAGATAGGTATACTTACGAACAAGGTAATCCATACTTAAGGCCTCAGTTTAGCCATAATATTGAATTCAGTCATACCTATAAAGGGTTTTTAACCACCACATTAAATTATACTAAAACAACTGATATCATTCAACAAGTACTAATGCAAGATGATGCCAAGAATGAAACTTTTATTAAACAAGAGAATATTGCTACACAACAACAGGTTGGATTATCCATCAATGCATTTAATCAATATACCAAATGGTGGAGTGGGAATATTTATTTGAATGTGGCGAATAATCAATTAACTGGACCTATCAATAACGAACCAGTAAGTATTTCAGCAAATACATTTATGGCCAATATTAGCCAACAATTCAAATTTAATAAAGGCTACAGTGCCGAACTAAGTGGATTCTACAGATCTGAAGGGCTTGAAGGTATTTTTAGAATTAAAGGGTTTGGCGTAGTAAACATCGGTGTAAGCAAACAAATTATGAAAAACAAAGGCACCATTCGCTTAAATGTAAGAGACATTTTTTGGTCACAACGCATTAAAGGTGAAAGCAGATACGGAACAGTGGATGCCAACTTCAGACAGTTTAACGATAATAGAATTGCCAATATCAGCTTTACATACAGATTTAGTAAAGGAAAAGCAGCTGCTGGTCCAAGAAAACGTGGGGGTGCTGAAGATGAACAAAGCAGAGTAGGGGTAGATGGTGGCAAATAAGTTTTTCTCTCATGTAGTATATACGGCCTTGGTTTCTACCAGGGCCTTTTTTTTGTACCTTCGCAAAAAAATAATTATGCCATCTTTTGATATTGCCAGCGCTGTAGATATTCAGGTATTAGACAATGCCATCAATACAGTTAAAAAAGAAGTAGCAACTCGTTACGATTTTAGGGATACCGATGTTAAAGTAGACTTGAATAAAAAAGATTATAACATTTCATTAGAAGTGAATACCGAAATGCAAATGAAGCAGCTAATTGATATATTGATCAGTAGATCAATGAAGCAAGGTATTGATGGAAATGCTTTTGACTTTTCAAAAGATGCATATCCAAGTGGAAAAACCATCAAAAAAGAAGTATCCGTTAAAAACGGACTACGTCAAGAAGATGCCAAAAAAATTGTCAAAATGATTAAAGACGGTGGATTCAAAGTACAGGCAGCGATTATGGACGACATCATTCGAGTTACGGGTAAAAAGATTGATGATTTACAAGAGGTAATTGCAAAATGCAAGAATGGTGATTTTGGCGTTCCCTTGCAATTTGTCAATATGAAGAGCTAAAGCCTAATAATTAGTTGCTTTTTTGGTTAAAATGGATAATTATCGTACATTTGCAATCCAAATTTTAAATAATCGTACGGCCAAATCCGTACCACCTAAACCAAATAGTATGAAAAAAGGTATCCACCCAGAAAGTTACCGTTTTGTTGTTTTCAAAGACATGAGTAATGGTACATCTTTCTTGAGTAAATCTACAGCTGCTACCAAAGAAACCATCGTTTACGAAGATGGTAAAGAATATCCAGTAATTAAACTGGAGATTTCAAATACTTCTCACCCTTTTTACACCGGTAAGAATGTATTGGTTGACACTGCAGGTAGAATTGACAAGTTCAAAAAGCGTTACGCAAAGAAAGACTAGTTTTTTCTTTCATATAATTAAATCCTGCTCCATTAAAGGTGCAGGATTTTTTATGCAATATCATTGATTACCTTTATCATAATTTAATTGTATGCAACTAGATATACTAGCTTTTGGGGTTCATCCGGATGATGTAGAATTGAGTTGTTCAGGAACCATCTTGGCTTCAATTGATCAAGGTAAAAAAGTAGGCATCATCGATTTAACAAGGGGTGAGTTAGGTACAAGAGGTTCTGCTGACATAAGGGATATGGAATCTGCAAATGCCGCTAAAATACTTGGGGTGCACCATCGTGAAAATTTACGTATGGCCGATGGTTTTTTTGAACATTCCCGAGAAAACCTACTCAAAATTGTTAGCGTAATCAGGAAATTTAGGCCTAGTATTATTTTAGCTAATGCAGTAGAAGATAGGCATCCAGATCATGGTCGAAGTGCAAAATTAACGGCTGATGCAGCTTTTTTAGCTGGGTTAAGAAAAATTGAAACTTTTGATGAAACAGGTAACCAACAAGAAGCATTTAGACCAACCAATGTTTTTCATTACATACAAGACCGATTATTGATGCCTCATTTTGTAGTAGATATCACTCCCTATTATGAAACCAAAATGGAGTCAATACGTGCATATGCTACCCAGTTTTATAATACAGATTTAAATGAGCCCAATACTTATATTTCTTCTCCCCAGTTTTTGGAAACCGTTAAGGGAAGAGATATGATGATGGGAAAAAGAATAGGAGTAATGTATGCAGAAGGTTATTTAACAGAAAAAACCATTGGCATAAATAATTTAGACCATTTAATACAGATAACTACTTAATATGGCAACAGTAAAAATAGGGATGGTGCAAATGTCTTGCACAGGAAATCAACAAGACAATTTAGCAAAAGCTATTCAAGGGATTAAAGACGCTGCTGCAAAAGGCGCACAAATTGTTTGTTTACAAGAACTTTTTACTTCACTCTACTTTTGTGATGTAGAAGACTATGAGAATTTTAAATTAGCAGAAGCAATACCTGGCGCTACAACAGACACTTTAGGGAAATTAGCTGCTGAATTAAACGTAGTGATAATTGCTTCTTTATTTGAAAAGCGTACACAGGGTTTATATCATAACACAACCGCAGTAATTGATGCAGATGGAAGCTATTTAGGAAAGTATCGAAAAATGCATATTCCTGATGATCCTGCATATTATGAAAAATTTTATTTTACTCCAGGTGATCTTGGCTACAAAGTATTCAAAACCAAATTTGCCACACTAGGTGTTTTAATCTGTTGGGATCAATGGTATCCTGAAGCTGCTAGAATAACTGCACTAATGGGGGCAGAAATTTTATTTTATCCTACAGCCATCGGCTGGGCAACATCTCAGGATGAAGCTACCAATAACGAACAATATAATGCATGGCAAACCATTCAAAGAAGCCATGCTGTTGCCAATGGAGTACATGTAGTAAGTGTTAACAGAGTTGGTTTAGAACAAAATGGAGCTATGAAATTTTGGGGAGGATCATTCGTGTCTAATCCATTTGGAAGCCTTATCTATAAAGCATCACATGATGCGGAAGAAACCACTGTGGTTGAATTAGATTTAGCAAAAACGGATCAGTACAGAACCCATTGGCCGTTTTTAAGAGATAGAAGGATAGACTCTTATCAGCCCATTACCAAAAGATTTATTGACGAAGATTAATTTTATTATGATTTCTCTAAACCAAGTTCCCGCAATATTAGGATATGAGTTTCCTGCAGAATTTGCTAAACATGAAGCAACCTGGTTAAGTTGGCCGCACAAAGAAGCCAGCTGGCCTGGTAAAATTGAAAGTATTTATCCAAACTATAGTTTGTTTGTAAAATACTTAGCAATGAGCGAAAAAGTTAGAATTAATGTAGCTAATGAAGCTATGGAAAACTTTGCTAAGCAACATTTAATCAATGCTGGAGTGAACATGGCGGCAGTAGAATTTTTTTACCACCCTACTAACGATGCTTGGTGTAGAGATCACGGTCCTGCTTTTTTGATTAATCAGCAAGCGGAACATAAAAAGGTAGTAGTAGACTGGAACTACAATGCCTGGGGCAATAAATATCCACCATTTGATTTGGATGACGTTATACCATCAAAGATTGGTAAACACTTTAACCTTCCCGTATATCATCCTGGTATTGTTATGGAAGGAGGCTCGGTAGAATTTAACGGGGCAGGTACTTTACTAACTTCTACTTGTTGTTTATTAAATCCTAACCGAAATCCTCATTTGTCTTTAGAAGAAATTGAGTCTTATTTAGAAAACTATTATGGAGTTAAACAAATTCTTTGGGTTTCCGAGGGCATTGTAGGAGATGATACAGATGGACATATTGATGATACGGTTCGATTCGTAAATGAAGACACTGTAATCACTGTGATTGAAGAAAATAAATCGGATGAAAATTATGATTTACTTCAAACCAATTTACAAGAATTGAAAAGAATGCGTTTGCTTTCTGGTAAACAATTAAATATCTTTGAGTTGCCAATGCCTGATGCGGTTATTTACGAAGACCAGCGATTGCCCGCTTCTTATGCTAATTTTTATATCAGTAACCAGCACGTCATTGTACCTACATTTAATTGTGATAAAGATGATAAGGCTTTAGAAATTATTCAATCTTGTTTTAACGATAGGGAAGTGGTAGGTATTGATTCAACCGATATTATTTGGGGATTGGGAAGCTTTCATTGTTTAAGTCAACAGGAGCCAGCGGTGTAGCAATAAAGAACAATTCGGTATTTGCTCTAGGTGCAATAGAATTATGACATACTTCAATGGTTCCCAAATTAAAGTATGATTCAAATAGCGCTTGGTAGCTTTCTTGGTCTCCGCCAAATGGTGGACCAGCCTCGAATATTCTATTAAATAAGAGTCCAACCAATTTCCCATTGGGCTTTAATAAACCAGCCATATGCTTAACATAATTGTTCCTTAAGACTGGATCAATTGCGCAAAAAAAAGTTTGTTCTAAGATGAAATCATATTGTCCTTTCCAATTAAAAAAGTTGGTCTCAATAAAACGAATGCTTTTTTGATCAGGGTATTTTTGTTGTAGTTGTTGAATGACTACGGGGGCAATATCAATCACTGTTATATTCGTAAATCCCTGCTCCATTAAATAAACAGCTTCATAGCTATTTCCTGCACCTGGAATCAGAATAGCGATATCCTTATTTTCTAATTGATCAATATATGTTTTTAGTGGAGGAGATACTATTCCTAAATCCCATTGGGAAGCATTATTAATATAACGTTCGTTCCAATAGTCCGCAGATAAAAATTCCGTCATTATCCTAAAAAGCGTTTCATTTCTTTATCTAAATCTCTATTCTTGATAGTCTCTCTTTTGTCGTGCAATTTTTTACCCCTAGCTAATCCTATTTCAACTTTTACATAGCCTTTGTCTGAAAAAAATACTTTTAAAGGGATAATGGTATATCCTTTGTCTTTTAACTTTAGCTGTAGTTTTTTTAGTTCTCTTTTATTCAATAAGAGTTTGCGATCATGAACGGCTATATGGTTATTTACGGTTCCGTGAGAATACTCGGCAATATATAATCCCCTAACCCATAACTCACTATTGTCAAACAAACAGAAAGCATCATTAAAACTTAGCTTACCGTCTCTAATTGATTTCACTTCTGTACCTAACAATACAATGCCAGCCACAAATTTGTCTTCAATATGGTAATTAAAATAAGCCTGTCTATTGTTCATCATTAGCTTCGGAATAATTGCACGAGCTGTGCTAATTTGTCTTTCAGGTTTTTCCTGTCAACAATAAAATCTAAGAAACCATGCTCTAATAAAAATTCACTTCTCTGGAAGCCTTCTGGAAGATCTTTTTTAATTGTTTCTTTAATTACCCTTGGTCCAGCAAATCCAATTAAAGCACCCGGTTCAGCAATATTTAAATCTCCTAACATTCCAAAGCTTGCCGAAATTCCACCAAAAGTAGGATCGGTAAGCATTGAGATATAAGGTAATTTGGCATCACTAAGTTGTGAAAGCTTACCACTGGTTTTAGCCAATTGCATTAAGCTGAAAGCACTTTCCATCATACGAGCACCACCACTTTTGCTAATGACTAGATAGGGTAATTTATGTTCAATACAATAATCTACTGCTCGGCTAAATTTCTCTCCCATCACACTTCCTAATGAGCCACCAATAAATTCAAAGTCCATACAAGCAATAACCAATGCTTCTCCGTTGGCTTTTCCAACAGCAACACGCATGGAGTCCTTTAAATTTGTTTTTGCATGTATATCATCTAGTCTTTTCTGGTATGGCTTAAGATCTGTAAAACCTAAGAAGTCTTTGCTTTTAATTTCATCATATAGGATGGTGTAATCCTTATTGTCGAAAATAATATCAAAATACTCTTCACTACCTATACGGTGATGGTGGTTACATTTTAAGCAAACAAAAAGATTCTCTTTTAATTCGTTGGTTGTACAGATATAACTGCACTCCGGACATTTATTCCAGAGACCTTCAGGCGTTTCCTTTTTATCTGCTGTAGAAGTCTGGATATTTCTACTTTTACGAGTAAACCATCTTGACTTTGCAGGCTCTACTGGTTGTGTAGATTCATCACTGCCTGTTAAATTCTTTTCTATGTCTTCTTCACGCTCTTTTTTCATATCGTGCAATCAAATTGGGGCGGAAAGATAATCAATTATCAAATAATTGGCTCAAAATATAAACTCCAAACAGTGTTTAATCACCGTTTGGAGTTCATTTGTGCTTATCTATAAAAATTATGCGTTTCTATTAATACAATTGAGGTCTTCAAAAGCTACTTCTAGTCTTTTAGAGAAGCTTTCTTCAGCTTTTCTTAACCATACCCTTGGATCGTAAAACTTCTTATTAGGTTTATCGGCTCCTTCAGGGTTGCCTAATTGGCCTTGTAAATAAGCTTCGTTCTTTTGGTAGAAGTCTTTTACCCCTTCCCAGAAAGCCCATTGTAAGTCGGTATCAATATTCATCTTAATGGCACCGTATCCAATTGCTTCTCTAATTTGGTGTTGAGGAGATCCACTACCACCATGGAATACAAAATAAACAGGTTTAGGACCTGTCTTCAATTCAGCTTGAATAAAATCTTGGCTATTTTTTAAAATTTCTGGTCTTAATTCAACATTCCCTGGCTTATAAACACCGTGTACATTTCCAAAAGCGGCAGCAACAGTGAACATATTACCTACTTTACTCAACTCTGTATAAGAATAAGCAACGTGTTGAGGTTGGGTATATAATTTATCATTTTCAACATCACTATTGTCAACACCATCTTCTTCGCCACCAGTTACGCCTAATTCAATTTCAATGCTCATGCCCAGAGGAGCCATACGCTTATAAAATTCAACAGAAGTAGCTATATTTTCTTCAAGGGGTTCTTCTGATAAATCAAGCATATGTGAACTATATAAAGGACGTCCCTTTTCTTTAAAATATTGTTCACCTGCATCAATCAAACCGCTTACCCATGGCAACCATTTTTTTGCAGCATGATCCGTATGTAATACAACTGGAACGCCATAGTATTTGGCAACATTGTGAATATGCAATGCACCAGAAACGCCACCAGAAATATTCCCTTGGAGGGCTTCATTGGGCATGCCTTTACCTGCTACAAACTGTGCACCTCCATTCGAAAACTGAATGATTACCGGAGAATTCACTTTAGCGGCGGTTTCTAAAGTTGCGTTAATGGTATTGGTTCCAATAGTATTAACGGCAGGGAGCGCAAACTGATTGTCTTTGGCATCTTTGTACAATGCTTCTAATTCGTCTCCAAATAAAACGCCTGAGCTGTATTTTTTCATATGGCTAAGATACAAAAAACGTATCAAAAAGCCATGGCTTAAGAAAGATGGGAAATAACGGTTTTATTTAACGCATAAAAATATTTTGCTGCATGCACTAGGCGACTACCATACCAACTGAACATCTCTCCATCCACTAATAAAATCAGCTTACCAGGAAACTTTTTTTGCAATTCATCAATATGTTTTTGTTTAAAAGGAAATGGTTCGCTTGATAAAAAAATAATATCCCCATTCAATTGTTCTATTTGCGATAATGAAATTGTTGGGTACCTAAGTTGATTGTCAAAAATATTTTTAAACCCTGCTAAAGACAACATATGATTAATATACGTGTCGCCACCAATGGTCATATATGGGTCTTGCCAAATAAGGTAAGTACAAGGGGTGGATTGTAGCTGCTGTGAATTCAATAGGGTACTTAAATCATTAAAACAGTCTTGGATCTTATTGATTAGGTCCTCGGCTTTAGTTTGGGTATAAGTGAGCTCCCCAATTTCTTGAATCATCTTTAAAGCATCTTCCAAATTAGAAATATCGGTTAAGTGAATTTTGGTAAATTCCCCTAAAGCTTCAACTTGTTCCTTTACATTTTCCTCTTTATTGGCGAATACGAGGGTAGGGGCTAAAGCTTTTATTTTTTCAATAGCTATATTTTTGGTCCCCCCAATCCTTGATTTAGTTTTAAACCATTCAGGTGGATGAACACAAAATTTAGTGATGCCAACTACTTGCTCATTTAAGCCTAAACTAAATAGAAGCTCAGTAATACTTGGCACCAAAGAAACAATTCTTAATTGATTACTGAACATGAACTCATTTTTTAATTAGCATATAAAATTAATCTGTTAATTTGAGGATATAAGTATACGCCTTTTATTAAATTCAAAATTTCAATGAATGGAATGTTGTAAAAACTGTGGCAAACAATTTACAGGAAAATTTTGCTCATTCTGTGGCCAAAAAAAATATTCCGAAAAAGACAAGTCATTAGCGCACATTTTTGAAGAAGCATTCCACTTTCTCACCCATTTTGAAGGGAGTTTTTTTACTAGTCTCAAAACCATCTTATTACATCCGGGTAAGCTAACAGTAGATTATTGTGCTGGGATACGCAAAAAGTACTACAAACCAATTTCACTTTTTTTAATGGTGGTGATTGTTTATTTGTTGAATCCAATGTATTCAGGACTTAACCAAGAGTACCGATACTTTAAAGAGAATTCAGTTTACGGAAGTAATGCCATTGCAGCCATCGAAAAAAAATTAGCAAATTCTACTCTTACTGAGGCAGAACTAGCTATTCAGTATGGGCAAAAATCAAAGAGTTTGTCTAAAGTGTTACTCTTTTTATTTATTGTATCGTCTACAGCTTTTTTATACATACTCTATTTTAAGCAGCGAAAATGGCTTTTTGATCATGTTATCTTGGCAACTGAAATCAACACCATTTTTATCTTGTTGATTTTTATTCTTTTCCCAATCTTAATGATATTGATAGGAGCTGTTTTTAGGCTGAATAAAGACCTTATTTCAGATGAGTTTTTTGCTTTAATTAGCTTTGTCGCATTTTTTATTTACAATGCTATTGCGTTTAAATTGATGTTCAATGAATCTACATTAAGAACGGTTCTAAAAAGTATATTGTTTACTTTATTACATATATTGTTCTTCATTTTTGCATACAGATTCATTGTATTTAAAGTAACCCTTTGGTTCATATAGCCTGAACCTAAGTTTTATTTTATCGGTACTTATACCAAGAACCTGTATTTACTAATAATACTTTGTCTGTATTTTTTACCCAACCTAATTCAAATAATTTTTGTGTGGCTTTATAAGTGGCCGCACCTTCAGGACTTAATAATACTCCCTCAATTTTAGCAATTGCTTCAACGCCCATTTCCATTTCTTCTTCGGTTACAGTTAATGCAATACCGTTGCTTTCTTTTAATACTGCTAACATCATAGCGGTTGCAAAAGGGTATGGAACAGCTAACCCTAAAGCAGCAGAAGGTTTTGGAGAATAGTTGATGGGTAGCTGTCCATCATTAAATAAATGAACCATTGGGCTACATTCAACAGACTGTACTAAAACCATTTTAGGTAGAAGCCCTTTAACGGCTCCCATTGAAACCAATTCTTTAAAAGCTTTCCAAATACCAATTAAACCTGTGCCGCCTCCTGCAGGATAAACAATGATATCAGGAAGTTCCCAATTGAATTGCTCCGCAATTTCATAACCTAATGTTTTCTTTCCTTCTAATCGATAGGGTTCTTTCATGGTAGACATATCAAAAGCTCCTGTTGAAGCAGCTATTTCTCTTGCTTTTTTCCCGCATAGGTCTATTAGTCCATCCATCTGAATTAGATTGGCTCCATATAATCTGCATTCTTCTTTTAATGTATCAGCAGTATGTTTAGGCATTACAACTGTTGCTTCAATACCTGCTTTGGCACAGTAAGCACTCATAGCACCGCCTGCATTACCCGCTGTTGGAATAACCATTCGTTTAATTCCCAATTCTTTTGCTTTAGAAACGCCCATACTCAATCCCCTTGCCTTAAATGAACCAGTAGGATTTACAGATTCGTCTTTTAAATAAAGCGCATTTAAACTCAATTGATTCGATAATTTATTCAGATGGCTAATAGGAGTGTAGCCTTCATTTAAGGATACAATATTGCTTGAATCTAAAATGGGTAATGCAAAATGATACCTCCACATTGAATAATCATTTGCAATAATTTCTTTAATGGATTGATTCCTCAAATCATATTCTGCAGACAATGGAACATTGCAGCATGTAGCGAAAGTCTGAACTACTTGATGATTAAAGAAAGTATTGCATTTGCTACATACAAGATGGGTAATCAATGACCCGTTGAAGCGATGGTTATTCATGCTGCAAATTTACCTGGCAGTAAATAACATCAAATGATTAAATAGTTATAGTCAATAACTACAAGTTATAGATAGATTTAGCCATTTTAATAAAACCCTTATTTAAATCACTGTTTTCTCCTTTTCGCTCTATAAAGAAGAATTGTCTTTGTAAAGCAAGACCTTCAATAGTAATTTCTTTTAATTCTCCAGCTTTTAATTCTTTTGCTATCGATATTCTAGGAAGAAAACCTAAAGAGTCGGATTCTAAAAGAAAATTCTTAAGGGCTTCTGTTCCGCCCAATCTTACTTTTACATTCAACTGAGCAAAATTAATTTTATGTTTAGCTAATGATCTTTTTAATACAGCTAAAGTTCCACTGCCTATTTCTCGTAAAGCAATGGGCAATTGAATTAATTCATGAATGGAATAATTTCTTTTCTTTAGCAGTTTACTTTTACTGCTGCAAACAGCTACCACTTTATCGGTGATAAATGGAGTGTATTGAATTTGATTGACTTTGCTGTTTTCTTCTATGATACCCAAGTTGATTTGTTTTGCTAACAGAGCATCTTTTACCGAAGCTGAATTCCTATTCAATACACTAATTTCAATTTGTTGATATTGTTGATGAAAATTAGATAAGACTTTAGGCAATATGTATAAGGCTACAGTGGTGCTTGCTCCTAGTTTTAAATTACCCTTTGCTTGAATTGCATCATGTAAAATTGATAGTTCAAATTCAGTTTTATGTTCAATTTCTTTTACAAATTGAAGTCTTTCATACAATAGATTACCAGCAGCTGTTAATTCAATTTGTAAACCCTTTCTTTCAAACAATTTAGTTTTGTATTGCTCTTCTAACAATTGAATATGTTTGCTGATTGCAGGCTGAGAAATAAACAATAATTGACTGGCTTTAGAAAAACTCAGTTCTTCTGCAACATTCATGAAAACCACATGTCGCATTGATATCATGATACACTATTTTGCGAGACTTTGAATTACATCATATTTGGTCACAATATGATAGTCGCCTTTTTCATCTTTCGCTAAAACGGCTCCAATTTCTTTATTGATTAAACTGCCTAATCGTTCAACAGGAGTGTCAAAATCTACAACAGGATAAGCAGGTTCAATCACACTATTAACAATTGCATTTTTGATTTCAGGATTGCTGAATACTTTTTGAAATAATCCGTTTTCACTAACAGCGCCAATGGGTTGACCATCTTGCATAACCGGTATATGTTCAATATCATATTTCTTCATTAGCTCAACTGTTTCTGCTACTGTATTGTCGGGACTAATAGAAACCAATCTTTTTGCATGCCTACCATTTACGATGTCTTTAAAGGTTTTAACGTCTAAGAAACCTCTTTCCATCATCCATTGGTCATTATAAATTTTACCTACATACCTACTGCCATGATCATGAAAAATGCATACAACTACTGCGTCACTGGGTAGTTTATCCTTGAGTTGAATTAATCCTTGTAAGCAAGAACCAGCGCTGTATCCACAAAATAAGCCTTCCTCTTTAGCAATTCTTCTTGCCATTACCGCACCATCTTTATCGGTCACTTGTTCAAAATGATCAATCACACTCATATCATAGTTTTCAGGTAGAAAATCTTCCCCAAATCCTTCACTGATATATGGGTGAACAAATTTCATATCAATCTCGCCCGTCTTATAGTAATTGGTCAACAATGAACCGTAAACATCAATGGCCCAAATTTGAATATTTGGATTTTTTTCTTTTAAATACATAGCAGTTCCAGTAATGGTTCCACCTGTTCCTGCTGTACAAACTAAGTGTGTAATTTTCCCTTCTGTCTGTTCCCAAATTTCAGGTCCTGTACTTTCATAATGTGCTTGACGATTGGCTAAATTATCGTACTGATTCATGTACATAGAGTTTGGAATTTCTTTCCCCAAACGTTTTGCTACACTATAATAACTTCTTGGATCTTCTGGCAATACATTGGTAGGACAAACAATCACTTCTGCTCCAACAGCTTTTAAAATATCTGCTTTCTCTTTAGATTGTTTATCGGTTGTTACAAAAATGCATTTGTACCCTTTCACGCATGCAGCTAGGGCCAATCCCATTCCTGTATTACCACTGGTTCCTTCAATGATGGTGCCTCCTGGCTTAAGCTTGCCTTCTTGTTCCGCTACTTCAACCATTTTCAAGGCCATTCTATCTTTAATGGAGTTGCCTGGATTAAAATAATCCACTTTTGCTAGGATGGTTCCCGGAATACCTTTAGATACTTTGTTTAACTGTATAATAGGAGTGTTCCCAATTGTTTCTAAGACATTTTTCTTCCACATAAAAACGAACGCTTGTTTGTACAAAGGTATTGTTTTGACCTAATAGTTGGTATCAACAGAAAATAAGTGTGGATGTTTCGGCGTAATGGTAGAATAAAAATCCATTATTTCCTTCATGGTAGCTGGATAAGTTGTAGGAATAACGGTTTTTCCTATGCCCGCTATTTTTTTACCATAATCTACATAGCCTAATAAAATGGGCACATTGGCATTGATGGCTACATGAAAAAATCCAGTCTTCCATTCTGTACGTTTGCTTCTCGTGCCTTCTGGTGTGATTACAATAATTAATTCTTGACGATCGTCAAACAATTGTGTCATTGCCTCTACAAAACTAGGTCTATTGCCATCTTTCCTAGGTGTTCTATCAATGGCAATTCCTCCTAGTGGCTTCATGATTAAACTAAATGGAAATTGCATCCATTCTTTCTTTACGGTAAAGCGAATTTTTAATCCATATACGCCAAAGGACAGTATCATGTACCAAAAATCCCAATTGCTAGTATGAGGAGCTGCAATAACAATGCATTTATGGATATCCTTAGGTAAATTAGTATCTAATTTCCAACCGCTCAATTTCAAGAGAAACATACAAATTTTGCGGTACATGGTAACTATTTTGGGGTGTTAAGAAGCTTGAAACGAATCAGCCATCTTAGTGCAAATATTGCTAGCAATCATTTTTTCTGCTAATGCAATCATATTTGAAAAAGCTTTTGCAGAACTGATGCCATGCCCAATGATAACAGGCTTAGCTACTCCAAGAACGGGAGTGCCTCCATAGTTCTCATAATGAAAGCGATTTAAATATTCGTCATTTCCAAGACCTCTTTGTTTTGCTAAGTCATAAAAAGACTCTGCCATTTTTAGTACAATATTCCCTGTGAATCCATCACAAACCATTACATCAGCTTTTTCATTAAAGAAATCCCTTCCTTCAATATTGCCTATGAATTTAATTTGATGATTATCTTTCAAAAGAGGGTAGGTGGCTTGTGCTAAAATATTGCCTTTTCCTTCTTCTTCTCCTACATTCACCAATCCTACAGATGGTGTCGCAATTCCAAGTATATGCTCTGCATATAAACTACCTAGTATGGCAAATTGATTGAGTAGTTCAGGCTTACAGTCGGCATTTAATCCTACATCTAATAAAACACCAGTGGATCCATTCAGTTTAGGGATTACTGTTGCTATCGTAGGTCTAGTCACTCCTTCAATGGCCTTTATACTAAACATTGCGCCAACTAACATTGCGCCTGTGTTTCCTGCACTTATGAATGCATCAATTTTACCTGTTGCTAATAATTGAAACCCGATGGCAATAGAAGACTTTTGTTTCTCTTTTAATGCTTTAGTGGGATGTTCATGGTACCCTATTATTTCGGGGGCATGTATTAAATGCAAATTAGGCGATGAAATTTCATACTCCTTTAATAAAGGTTGTACTGAATTTTCATCACCTATGCAATATAAGTTTACTGCGATATTATTTTTAGACAGGTACAGAAGTATTCCTTTCACCGCTTCTAACGGTGCAAAATCTCCTCCCATCATGTCTATTCCTATATTCATTGCAGTAAGCTAAGGGTATAACTGATCTGTAAAGGTTACGCTTTCAACGGTGCTTTTTCAGCAACTAACTTTCCTTTATAGAACAATTTTCCTTCGCTAACATGTGCACGATGGCGTACATGAATTTCTCCGGTAGTTGAATCTTTGCTCAATGTAACTTCTTGTGCTACATAGTGCGTTCTTCTTTTTGCACTTCTCTGCTGTGAATGTCTGCGTTTTGGATTTGGCATTGCTCAAAATTTATGGTAACAAAATTTTTAATCTAAATCTTTAAACTTTTCTAATCCCTTCCATACGGTTGGGGTACTATCTTTTGTTGCTTCTTCTTCCATCTTCCTCAATTTCTCTAACACTTCTTTGTTGCACTTTGGCCCACCTATTTCTTCAGGGGCACAAGTTTTTTGCAAAGGTATGCTCAAGTTGACAAATTCATAAATCCAATTAGCTACCTGTAGATGACTCTCGTTTCTACTGATATAATATACATCTGGATCTTCTTCCTGCTCATTTAGTGTGTCGGGTTCATCCACCATTTTAACAATGATGTTGAACTCGTCCCATAACTGAAGTGGAAGCGTATTTCCGCAACGGTCACATCCCGCCTGTATGCTACCGTCAATATCAAATTTCAATTGCATGAAACCTGATTTTTTGTCTAGTAGCAACTTCACAGTAGCTTCACAATTACTGAAATCTTGCTCGCCAAATGGAATAAAGAACTTATCATCCATCTTGTATTCGTATACATGAACACCCGGCTTCAAACCCACAAATGCGATCTCATATTCGCGCCGATGATTCATATCCACGTTTTTAAGGGTTTGCAAAGGTAGAAAAAACAGCCCAATTTGCCAAAGTAAACTAAAAATAAGGTCTATAAATGGAAGCTCCATCCTAACTTTAGTCTCGAATTGAGCAAATATGCAGCTAATTATAGATGAAAAAAAGATAAAAAATACTTTTTTACTGCTGCTAGGAGGTGTTTTAACCTATTTAGTCGGAGAATCGGATTCGTTTGTGGATAACTGGTATGCTGGAAAATTTTATCCACTTTGGTCTAATTGCTTAAAAAGTATATCCAATTTATTGCCATTTAGCATTGGGGACTTATTTTATTCGGTTCTTATTTTATACTTCACTATCCATTTGATTAAGTGGTTTATCAAATTATTATATTCCCATAGTCGATTGGCTTTACTGGGTTCAGGGCTGCTTAGAATGTTACAATTGTCCTTATTGACCTACATATTATTCCAAATATTTTGGGGATTCAATTACAAAAAAGGAGGGATTGCATTACAGTTAGGCTTAAATCCTACTAGTTATACCCAAAAAGAAATTACCAGTTTAACGAATCTGTTAATTGATTCTGCCAATTTTTATCGAAAAAAAATAGGGTCAGGAGCGTTACCAAGTTTCTCTAAAACTCAATTAATTGAAAATGCTCAAAAAGCATACAATCAAGCTGCTTTAGATTATCCCTTTTTAGCTACCAATATTCAATCAATTAAATTTAGTTTATTCGAACCAATTGCTGATTATATTGGCTTCTCTGGTTATTACAATCCATTTACGGGCGAAGCGCATTTGAGAAAAGATTTGCCAACAATTCTAAATCCTGCAATCCTTTGCCATGAAGTAGCCCATCAATTAGGGTATGCTAGTGAAAGTGAAGCAAGTTTTGTTGGGTACCTTACTGCAAAATTCAGCACTGATCCATATTTGCAATATTCTATGTATTTAGATTTATTGGGGTATTCGCTGAATGAACAGTACCTTTTGTACGCTAAAGAAAATTTTACTTCATTTGAGGAAGTTGTCAAAAACAATCGAAGTAGAATGGATTCATTGGTAAAAAAAGATCGCAAAGACATCAGAGATTTTTTTTATGCTCGTCGGAATATAATTAGCCCAATCAGTAATAATTTATACGATCAATTTTTAAAAATGAATCAGCAAATGGCCGGAATTGATAGTTACAATGAAGTAATTGCTTGGCTAATTAGTTATCAAAAAAAGTATAAAAATGAAAATCAATAATACGTTTAAATTAATTATTTCCATAGTTGCAACTGTCGGGCTTGGCTCTCTAGGTGGTATTTTCACCATCGCAGAAATACCAACTTGGTATGCTGGATTAAATAAGCCTTCGTTCAATCCGCCCAATTGGATTTTCGGCCCTATGTGGACTACATTGTACTTTTTAATGGGAATTAGCTTCTATCTAATCTGGAAACTACCCGAAACTGCAATCCGAACTCAAGCCATCCGACTATTCATTATTCAATTTATATTGAATTTTTGTTGGTCAATTATTTTCTTCTCCATGCACCAAATTGGTTGGGCATTTATAGAAATTATTTGCATGTGGGTATTCATTTTACTCACTATTATGCAATTCAGAAAGCTTTCAGTGACTGCTGCAGTTTTACTAATTCCCTATTTATTATGGGTAAGTTTTGCAAGTCTGCTCAATGGAAGTATTTGGCGATTAAATTAAAATTTATTCTTCCACATCATGCTTTCAATGGGCTTATTGGGTTGACCGCTGTATTTGGCATTGCCTTTCTGATTATACTTCACCCCAATTTCTCCATCAACGGGAAAATATATTAATTGCCCAATTGGCATACCCTTATACACTCTCACTGGCTGTTTACAAGAGATTTCTAGAGTCCAGTTGCCGCAAAAACCCACGTCACCTTTTCCGGCCGTAGCATGGATATCAATACCCAATCTTCCAGTAGAAGATTTGCCTTCCAAAAATGGCACATGTGCATGCGTCTCAGTATATTCTTCGGTTACGCCTAAATAAAATCCACTAGGGTGCAATACATAGCCTTCTTCAGGAATTTCAAAATAGGTAATGGTGTTGTGCTTTTTAGCATCTAATACTTCATCCGTGTAAGTAGCTAACCATTTGCCAAGGTGTACATCGTAGCTGTTGCTTCCTAAATCGGCTCTATCGTAAGGTTCAATTTTAATAGTTCCTTTTTCGATTTCTTCTAAAATGCGTAGATCGCTTAAAATCATTCCCGTTATATTTTACCAATGAGTTGCAAAAAAATACTAATTATGCAAAATAGTTTAAATTCCATTTGTGCCCATTTATTTTCAAAAAATAATCAATGATTTTACTCAATTAGCCGTTTGGAAGATTGAGGAAACAGAGTCCTTTTTTGCCCAAAAAGTATCTGTACAACAGCAGGTAACCCATCCCCATAAGCGATTACAGCACTTAGCGGGGAGGTTTTTACTCCCTTTTTTATATGCAGACTTTCCGAGTGAGTTAATTCAAATTGCCAATACCCGTAAACCGTATTTACCTGATGAAGCCTACCATTTTTCCATTTCGCATTGTGGAAATTATGCAGCGGCTATCGTTAGTTCTACTCAACGGGTTGGGGTAGATGTTGAATTAGTTACCCATCGAGTGAATAAAATCAGGCATAAATTTTTGCATATCAATGAATTGATTGATTGGAAGATTGAGGGATTAGAAGAACAAGAAAAATATCGCACCCTCACCTTATTGTGGAGTGCAAAAGAAGCCATGTTCAAATGGTGGGGAAGGGGAGATATAGACTTTAGTGAGTGTATGCAAGTAGAAGCTTCTATCTTGGCACCATCGGGTATATTAAAAGCAAATTTTAAAAAAGATGATTTTTGTACTGCTTTAGAATTACATTATTCCCTAAACAACGAATTGAGCTTAGTATGGGTATTTAAAGACTAGTTTAATCGTACTTGCCTGTTTTGGGCATTTTCTTTAAATATTTTAGTAGCGTACATTTCAAATGGGTTTTTAATAATTGACCCATTGTGCGTGCTTTTAAATATGGAGGATAATTAAAATGAATAAATAAAGCTTCTCTTAATTCTGCTATTTTTTCATCTGTCGAAATTGGATCATCGTCCATAATGTCTAATAGTTCTTTCACTCTATATCGAGAAGACACTAATCTAAATGTCATCATTGTTTTTTCTTCAGCTTGGTATTGTTCGATTGATCGTTTGTCTAAATGCGTTAAGACCATATTTACCAAAGCCTGATTGTCTTTAAAAAATTGGGGTAGGTATAAATTTTTACGTCCCTCATACGATTGTTGATCAAAATCAATTGCCCTAATACGATACTGAAAGTCTTCAATATCCGGTATGATATTTACGACAAAATTATAAGAACGCATATCTCCTAATAACTGTACAAAACAACGTTCATTAAATTTCACAAACTCTTTCGCTAGCCTGATTTTATTGGTATTGCTTGCATCAACATGATCTCGGATAAACAAGTCACCCGGAATACCAGGAATATGTTCTTCAATAAGCGTATCTTTACTAGTAAAATATGTAATACGATTAGGCGATAGAATATGCTCTAACTCCAATCCATAAATCCTACTGGCATCTGCTCTTTTGATATAATAATGATCGTAATTATCGTTGAACTTATTCACTATTCTAATTCGAAATGGCTGACTATTCCCAAAATAACAATAATCAATTCTTGCTACATCTAAGTGGTTTGCAAAACTTAAATCGCCCTCTGTTTTTAAAATCGCATACACTTTTACCAAGCTTTCCCTTAAGAAATCCCATTCTCGCATATCATACGACACTTGTTCCCAAGCGGTATCTTTCCCATTCTTATCTTTTAAAGGAATGGTATAAGTAAATCTTTGTAAATCTTCATAGCTAAAGGGGAGTAAGACCTCTCTGCCATAACGTTTTAAATATTGGCGCAAGTCTTCCTTAATGGGAAACATGGGTTTCCTTCTTGAGGGAATATTGGCTTTGCCTTCCGGGTTGATATGGTCAAAGAAATTAATCAATTAACAAATTGTCATTATCTTCTAATAAATTCAAATTAACCGCATCTGCGCCAGCAATTCCTTCTACTGATCCTTGAATATGTGCGGCATTTAATAAAACTTTTTCGAGCTGTTTTTCACGGGCTTTCCAAAGTCTTTCCATTGTATCTCTTTCTTTTTGAATACTTTGACGCATGCTCATAAATCCTTCTCGAATGGCTTTCCATTGTTCGCTAAACTCAGTGCCAGTTAAGTAATCGTAAAGCATCACCATTTTATCGCCCTTATTTTCTTGGCTTTTTCGAGCATCAGCAATTTTTAACAAAGCATTCCTCAACAATAAAGCCACACTTCTTACCTCATTAAATGTACAGATATACACCCCATCTTTTTCTCCAAATCTATCCATGTCTTTAGGGAAAGTTTGCGTAACAATCACTGCTACATCTGCCCCATGACTGCGCATATCTTTTTTAAGTTTTTCAATCCACTCATTAGAAAAGTCTTTGGTTCGCTTGCTCTCATAAATAATTTTTCCAGACTCATTCCCAAATTGATTACGTACGATTTGTATACAATCCGCGCCTCGTACCCCTTTGCCCACTTCTTCAATTTTATCAAATGGAAAAGTGGATTGCAGCATTTCTTCTAACATCAGCTCCTGCACTTCGCCTTGTAATTGCATACTTCCCTGCTCAGACTTTCTGCGCATTTCTTCTACCAGTTTTTTCTGGTCTTCTATTTGCTTCTCCAACTCCTTGGTTCTTAATTGGTATTCTTGCTCTTTTAAATTAATTTTCTCGGATTCTTCCTTTTGTAGTTGCTCTTTTAATTTAGCGCGTTCTTCCATTAACTGACGTTGAATGGTCAATTGCATTTCCGCTTCTTTTGTTTTTAAAGCTTGTTCTTTTTGCAAGAATTCCAATTCTTTTCTTCTAGACTCCTTTAATTTTTCCGCGTTATCTGTAACTTCTTGTTGCAACAATTTAAGCTGATTCTCATAATCAGCAGCCAAAGATTTTCTGACTGCTTCTTGCATTTCAGTTTGCATCTTCTTTTTCTCTGCTTCAAGTAGTTCAGCGGCTTCAATTTCTTTTTTCTTTTGCCATTCTTTCATTTTACCACGCAGCTCTTTCTCAATTTCATCTCGCATCGTATCGCCGGGTTCAAATTGGTGGCTACAATTAGGGCAGGTTATAATAAAACTAGACATATATCAATTTTCAGCTGTGAAGGTATTAAAATTGGATGGAGACATGGAAATATGTTCAATAATGCTCATTTTTGTTGACAATTCATTACTTATGAGTGTTAAATATTTAATTAAAAATGTTGCTGTTGTAAATGAAGGTGAGATTCAAATAACAGATGTTTTATTTTATAATGAATACATACAGAAAATCGGATTGATTCAACCTCAGGATGATTTCCTTGTAATAAATGGAACCGGTAAATATCTTTTGCCAGGTGTAATTGATGCACAGGTTCATTTTAGAGAACCTGGTTTAAGTAATAAAGGAGATATTTTTTCTGAATCTAGGGCAGCAGCAGCAGGAGGGGTAACTTCATTTATTGATATGCCCAATACGGTACCAAATGTGTTGACGAATGAACTACTTAAACAGAAATATGAAATTGCATCGGCAAATTCAGCTATTAATTATGGCTTTGCAATGGGAATTAGTGCAAGTAATATGGATGTTCTACTTGCAAGTGATACAACGCAGTACATAATGATAACCGATGATGGACTATATTTTTCAGGGAAAGGAAATATACTAGCTGACAATAATGATTTAATGGATCAGATTTTTTCAAGATCTAAATCTTTGATTGCAATCCATGCTGAAAAAGAAGCCATCATTGAAGCCAATGAAATAAAATTTAAGGAAGAGTTTGGAGACAATATCCCGGCGAAAATGC
>QLAH01000276.1_pt1 | contig 35406 bp, 28 predicted proteins | sample 4693081 | NCBI WGS metagenome assembly QLAH01 (sample SAMN09425401, study PRJNA476045) | Lake water metagenome, whole genome shotgun sequencing project. | reverse complement strand
AATTGATAGTTGGTTGAGTTGGTTGAGAAATATGCATATGAGTTCCTCTTACATTAAAAAAAAGTTTGTCCGTAGGATTATAGCCAAAATTTATATCTTGATTGAGTCTGCTAAACCTATTTTCTAAAGCAGCCGTATTGTTTACGTTATTATTTTGTTTACTGCTGCTTAAACTTAAATTTGCGGAATACTTTAAAGTAAATACTTCTCCAACTTTAGCATCAATTAGTGCAGCTAGTAAAATAGCATCGTTGCTGAACGATAATTTTTGTCCATTGATAAATTGATTAAAAAAACTGCGCTGAAAAACTGAAGTAAACCCAATATTACCTTTTAACTTAAATAGATATTTTTTAATAGATGCATCAATACTAATTTTACTTTGGTCGTTTTCAAAAGGTAATAAAACTGTTGACTGTATATTATTTGAAATAGTACTCGATAAAATAGTATTGGCTGTAACCTTATTGTAATTCACACCCGCATTCACGAATAGTAAAATGCGGGCTCTTTGAAAATTATACTTCAAACCTGTACTAGAAGTTCTTTTTTCCTGCAGCGCTGCATCGTTTCGATTTAAGGTTTGATAATTGTTGAGTATTAGTCCTCTATATATTCCAGCTATATTACCCAAGTTGTTGTTGAATTGGTAGTCTGCTTCTATATAATCTTCTGCATTTAAATCGTATCGGATTGTTGCCTTTGGGTTAAAAAAGAATCTTCGATTAGTGATATTGAGCTGATAATCGGATTGGTTATAGGTTATAGACTGCCATATGAATGGTAAAGAAACTGAGCTTTGCCATTTATCATTTTTATAAAAATATTTTGGAGTAAAAAATAGCTTGTTTCTTCCCCAAATAAGTTTGTTTCCTACATCGCCAGTGTATTGGGTAATATTTCCATTTAACTGGGTAAGTTGAAGCGTAGAATTGAGTTCTTGCCATTCATTTACAATTCCTGCTTGGTATTCTTGCCTAATCCTTCCTTGAATTAAATAGGAACTAGTAAGATGATTAAAAAAAGTAGGGGTTTCAGCAAACTGTTGCACAGCTTTATAATTGTTCCCCCCGTTTAAAATGGTAGGTTCTAAGCCAGTAAAAACATCGAGAATTTGCGGCATATTATTATAGCTAGAATTCATGCCTATATTTAAAACATTTTTTCCCTTTAACCTAGGTATCCAATTAAAATTATTGGAAATCTCTTTTGTATTAATCAACAATTGTTGGTTAAAACCACCATTATTAAAAAGTACCGAACTAAAATCATTATCTGAATTAGCATTAAAACTCAATTTATTGGAAATAAAACTTTTTGTTTTATTGGCTTCTAGATTAATTGAAGCGTTGAATACAAATGGTTTTCTTAAAGACTGCTGTACTTGATTAAATTGAATTGTATCGGTTAGGGTAAAATTATTGATATTGTTTTCAAAACTAAGGGTGTTTCTATCTGCAAAAAGTTGCACATTGGTTCTGATTTGAATAGTGTCTTTGGTATTATACAGGGAATTTAAATTAATTACACCCGATTTATTTTGATAATAATAAAGTTTTGGAATATCTGGATCTGTTGTTAAAGCAGAAGAAAGCAATAAATCTGGACGTTTATTATCAATGCTGTTTAAAAAATTATCGGCTTGAAATTGTTTAAATTCATTTTGATAATCTATACCACTGTTATTCAATTTTAGGCTATTTAGTGTTTTTAATTTCTTATTAAAAATCATGGCATTTAATTCCATATCGTACTGGCTGGGTAAACCCGCACCCAACATAGCTTGCCCTGCTAATTTTATACTATTCTCGTCTTTTAGAATAAGATTTACCGCTACATCTGTAGTGGGCAACTTGTCTTTTAAAACTTTAATAGGTTGAAAATTTCTTAGTACATCTATACTTTTAATCATGTCTTTGTTAATGGCTTTGGTAGCCAATCCATAACGGACATCCATTAAATCATCCCCTTGTATATACAAATTCAAAATATTTTTCCCATTAAAGGAAATTTTTCCACTTACATCCACATCCATCCCTGGAATCCGCTTTAATACATCTCCAATAGATCTATCTTCATTACGTGCAAAATAATCTACGTTATAACTAAGCGTATCTCCTTTTAAATTTATTGGGGCTATGGTTTTAACCTCCACTTTATCTAAATCAATAAATGACTCTTCTAAGAAAAATGAATAAAAACTGGTTTCCCAATCCAGCAACTTTAGCTTTTTTTTATAACCGAGTGATATTAATTCTAGATAAAGCGAATCACTTTGCAGCATATTGGTAAAGTTTATACTGAATTCACCTAAGTTATTGGTTATAGAATAGTGACGTGTTTGGAGGGTTTTGTTTTTAAGAAGCACACTTACATTAGCGATGGGTTTGTTTGTTTTTTTATCTTTTACAACACCTGTTATGGTTTTGCTTTGTGGATATGCGGTTGTAAAAACAAGTAATGTAAAGCCTGTAAATAGTATTTTACATTTTGCTTTTAAGTGCTTTAAAAGGAGCCTATTAGTTTTAAAATTTAGCATCCTAGTTATTAACTAGTTCAATCGGGTTATTTGTTTTTCTATTGGCATTTTTTTTAATGGCAGCTTTGGCTTCGTTGCCAGTTAACATTTTACCTGAAGCATCAGTATAAACCGAAGGTGCGGGCTCAGAACCGGGAGGTAAAAAAGCCTGAACGGTACCAGATGGGTCTAGTTCAAAATTTTTCTTTGATTTCTCAAATGCTGATTCACTAATGGCAACTGGCTTTCCTGGGATAGGCTCAATATTACCTTGTTCTGTATTTTTAAAAAGTTCTTTAAAAATAAATTGTACTTCATTTTTTGCATCTCTAGCTTCTAAAATTAAACCGGGTAAGCCCCCTAGTTTCCAGGGACCAGATTGAAAAGGCAATTCAGTTGTAAACCAAGCAATCCATTGCCTTCCAGCATAGTTACCAACTGCTTTTTGACAAACAAAATTACCTATTGTCCTCGTATCCGATTCTATAACCCATTTAAAATCGGGCAAGGTCATTTCCATTTTATAGTCCTGTATACCTAAATTGGCATAGCGAATCAATTGCTTTTTGCTAGGAATTTGAAAAAAATAATCGCTATTCATTTCAGCACTCGAAACAACTGCAATTGGACCTCCTTGTACCGATCTTATTGGGCCGGATGAGGTTTGTTCCGCTTTTCTTTGCTCTTCTTTTATTTTGGTTTCTAAACTGGCATTACTATATACGCTATTTGTTTTCCCCAACCTCAGAAACATTTCTATTTTTATAGGATTGGTTCGGCTATTCGTGTCGTTTACATGAATAAACTTGTAGGTGGCTGTAGCCAATATTGGTTCATTAATTTGAGCGTTTAATGAAAAGGAAATTAATGAAACGAAAATCAAATATGAAACATATATGTTTATCATTGAACTCATTGATTTATCAGATTTATTAATCACTAATTTATTTTGTGATCAGAAAAATGGATTTTGATTAAAGGATAATTACAGTAAACTTAATTGCTTTGTAAAAGTCTTAGTAAAGGATTTACCAAAAAAATAAACGACTTCATATTATTAAGTAAATTCATATATTTATTAAGTTAAACCCAATACATATATGAAAGCCAAAGAAATCATTGGTAGGAATATTAAGCGACATAGAGAAATGGCTGATTTAAAACAAGACACCTTAGCCAAACTATTGTGCATCACCCCAAGTGCCTTGAGCCAAATAGAAACAGGTAAAACAGATCTTACTGTTTCACGAATAGAACAAATTGCTGAAGCACTTAACAAAAGTTTTTTTGAATTAATTACTACACCTAACCATGTAGGCGGCATTCAAAACGCTTTACCTATTCATGAAAGCACAATAACCAACCAATCAGTGAAAGAGTTGTTGGTTACCATGAATACCTTGATTCAAAAAATGGATAAAAAAGATTAATACCCCCTTACATTTTTGCCACTGAGGTAATTCAAGAATGCTTTATTGACCACTTTGTTACCGCCCGGTGTTGGGTAGTTTCCAGTGAAATACCAATCTCCTGTGTTAGTAGGACAACACTCATGTAAGTCTTCTATGGTTTGATAAATGACTTCCACGGGCACATTTACTCCCTCTGGGGTAATGAGCTGTGCAATCTTATCGGAAATTTCTAGGGTAGTAAATGGTTTATAAATTTGTCTTACTACGTTCTCTGTATGTAAATTACCGGCTTCTTCAAGGGCAATGATTTGATCGCGAACTTGATCAAGTATATTCTCCATATTGCGTTCTTTCAACAACGCAATTGCCGCTCTAAATGCAATAAAGTCTCCCAATTTACTCATGTCTATCCCATAACAATCTGGATAACGTATTTGAGGAGCAGAAGACACCACAATTATTTTTTTAGGGTTCAATCTTGAAAGCATTCTGATAATACTTTCTTTTAAAGTAGTACCTCTCACAATGCTATCATCAATGACTACTAAAGTATCTTCATTATTACGAACAGTACCATAAGTGATATCGTACACATGTTGTACCATTTCATTTCTATTGGCATCTTCAGTAATAAAAGTTCTTAGCTTAACATCTTTGATCGCAATTTTTTCTTGGCGAATTTTTCGGTTCACCATTTCTTCTAATTTATCGGGCGTAAAATCATTACCCCAACTTAGAATGCGCTCTACTTTAATTTTATTGAGGTATTCTTCCATACCCTTCACCAATCCATAAAATGCTACTTCCGCAGTGTTAGGTATATAAGAAAAAATGGTGTTTTTCAAATCATAAGTAATACGTTCTAATACCGTTTCACTTAAATGATGACCCAATGCAATTCTTTCTCTATAAATTTTTTCATCACTACCTCTAGAAAAATAAATACGTTCAAAAGAACAGGCTCTTCTTTCTTTGGGTTCTAGTATTTTGTTGATTTGGTAGTTCCCAAAATCATCTACAATTAAAGCAGTACCAGGCATTAATTCTTGCACTTCATTTTCACCCACATTAAAAGTGGTTCTAATGGCTGCTCTTTCACTTGCGGCAACAATTACTTCATCATTAATATAATAATAGGCAGGTCTAATTCCATGCGCATCACGCATGATAAAGCTATGACCATTACCCAATAAACCTCCAATAGTATACCCACCATCAAATATGGGAGTAGCGTTTTTTAATACATTGGTAATATTGGCATTATTAGGATTCGCTTCATCTTCATTTACAAGGTAATGGTGAACCACTTCCATCATGGCAGCTAAATCACTTTGCTTTTGAAAGTCGCCAGGATTCACCCCAATTTGTTCAAACAATTCATCGGTATTAACCAGATTGAAATTCCCTGCTAAGGCAAGATTTTTACCTGGCATCAAATCTCTCTTTATGAAAGGATGACAAAATTCTACATTGTTTTTTCCCTGTGTTCCATAACGCAGATGTCCTAATAATAGCTCACCTAAAAAAGGAAGATGCCCTTTCATTAATCCGGGATGCTGTTTAATATCTGGCTGGTATTTTTCTAGCTCTTGAACTTCTTGGCCAATTTTAAAAAACAAATCTGCAATGGGTTGAGGAGCATTACTACGCATTCTATGCAAGTAAGGGTTGCCCGGTTCAACATTCAACTTAACCATGGCTAAACCGGCGCCATCCTGGCCTCGGTTATGCTGTTTTTCCATTAAAAGATACAGCTTGTTTAAGCCGTAAGTTACCGTTCCATATTTTTGGAGGTAATAAGAAAAGGGCTTGCGTAAACGAATGTAAGCCAGGCCACACTCGTGTTTTATTTCATCGCTCATGGTGCTATATAAAAAGGAATGGCGAAGTTACAACTCCGCCACCCTTTTAAAAATTAATTATATACAGTCCGTTTTTCGGCAACCGATTCTGGCTGAAGATTACCTGCCAACCAAAGTAATTCTTTGGTAAAATTGTCGATGGCAGGTTTAAAACCCGGATCCAACAATTGACCGTTTCCGTCAAATTTTTTATCCACCTGAGGAATAATCAGCATATTAGGAGATGCAATACCAAAAAGCCCTGCAACGAGTAACAACATTTGTTGAGATGCACGCATGCCACCCATTGCTCCAACAGAAGCAGTAACAATACCAAACGCCTTTCGAGCTTGTTTAGGAAAATGATCTAACAAGTTTTGTAGGGCGGGAGCATAACTGCCGTTGTATTCTGGAGTAACCAAAATAAACGCATTAGCGGCGAACATTCTTTTTGTAAGTGGTTTATACGCTTCGGGGGTTTGATCCACCGAAGAAAAAACATTTTGCAATAAAGGCAGGTTCCACTCTCTTACATCAATTATTCCAACTATATGATCGGTGTGCTCGCGTAAAGCAGCTTGTAAATGCAACGCAACTCTGTACGTAACACTGTCTTTTCTAGGGCTTCCAGTAATTATTTCTATTTGCATATACTTATAACGATTATTTGGCGATTGGGTTCAGTAAAGCCAATTTATGCTTGCTTAACCATTTGTACAGCCATATTTAATTTGATTTCATCGCTTACTACAACACCACCTGCTTCAGTAACAGCGCTCCAAGTTAAACCAAACTCACTGCGATTGATCTTACCTGTAATTTCAAAACCAGCTTTGTCTTGACCATAAAAATCGGTCATTCTTCCACCAAAATCTACTGCTAATTCAACAGACTTTGTATTGCCTTTGATGGTTAAATCACCCACTAGTGCATACGCAGAGCCAGATTTATGGGTAAATGAAGTAGATACAAAACTTAATTTAGGGTAAGTAGCAGCTGCAAAAAAATCATCACTTTTTAGGTGGGTATCTCTTTGTTCGTTGTTGGTAGAAATGCTGTCGATAGCAGCTTCAAAGCTAATTTTTGCATCGCTAAAATCATCGGCATCAGCTTCTAATGTAGCGTCAAATTTTTGAAAGCTACCAGTTACATTGGTGATCATTAAGTGCTTCACTTTAAAAGTGATTTCACTGTGCATTGGGTCGATTTTGTAAGTTGCCATTTTTGATTTTTTAGATTTATGATTTGATTGTTTAAATTATTATTCTTCTATTAAGACGCCCATCTTACCCATTTGATAGTCTCTGAAGGCTTCTAATAGTTGGGTTTGATTATTCATTACAAAAGGTCCATGAGATACGACTGGTTCATTCAAAGGCTCCCCGGTTCCCATTAATAAAACGCTGTCTGCTGTTGCGGTTATTTGAACAACCTCTCCATCTTTATGGAAAGAAGCCATATAAAATGCGGGTAATTCATCTTGCTCATTTATTTTAATATTACCTTCTAAAGCATAAATAAATGCATTATGTGAAGCTGCAAAAGGAATAAAATAAGAACCTCCCTTTTTAATATGAATAGTGAACATATTAATAGGTGTTGCAGGAACAATAGCCCCTTTAATCCCATCCAACTCGCCCGCAACAACTTGAATACTGGTTAGTCCATCTTCAGAAGTTACTACTGGGGTGTCTTCTTTTGTTACAGGAATATAGGCAGGCACCTCCATCTTATTGGCGGCCGGTGTATTGATCCATAATTGAATCAATTCCTGCACACCTCCCAATTCGTGAATATCAACTGGTGGTCTTTCACTATGTATAACGCCCATACCCGCATTCATCCATTGTGTACCGCCTTCATACACAATATGGCTATTTCCTCTACTGTCGCGATGATGCACGCCGCCTTTAAAAATAAAGGTAACAGGAGAAAAACCACGATGCGGATGAGGACCAACACCCGCATTTTTAACGTCTACATTTTCTGCTACTTTAATATTAGCATGATGTAAGAGCAAAAAAGGATCTAACATATCCGCTTTGGATGAGGGAAGGGCTTGACGGATAGGGAATCCTCCCATATCCATTTGTTGACCGTATGCAATTGTTTCGATGGTTCTTGTTTTCATACTAAGCTTTATTAATGTTCATAGGAACTTCAATTAATAATAATTCAGTGTTAGTATTCGCTTCAATTTTAATAGAGCCGATATCCCAAATTCCTAAGCCGTCACGTTCGTGTAAAACGGTATCATTAATCGTAACAGATCCATTAATTACAAATACATATACACCGTTATCCATTTGGCGTATAAAATATTCATCATTTTTACCAGCTTCAAAATTGGCTAATGAAAACCAAGCGTCTTGGTTAATCCAAACAGCATCTTGATTGTCCGGTGCAACAACTGTGAAAATCTGGTTGGTTCTATCTGCTGGCTTGAAAGATTTTTGCTCATACCTTGGATTGATATTCAATTCCTTTGGCATCACCCATATTTGCAAAAATTTTACTTGCTGATCTTTATTGGCGTTCATTTCACTATGGGCAATACCACTGCCTGCACTCATGATTTGTACATCGTGTTGACGAATAATTTCGTTTCTACCAGTACTATCTTGGTGATGTAAATCACCAGATAAAGGAATAGAAACAATTTCCATATTATCGTGAGGGTGTTTTCCAAAACCCATGCCTGGTGCTACGGTATCATCATTCAAAACCCTTAATGCACCAAAATGCATTCTTTCTGGATTATAGTAGTGACCAAAACTAAAACTATGATAGCTGTTTAACCAGCCAAAGCTGTTATGACCTCTTGTGTTTGCCTTGTGTAATACTGTTTTCATAATGATTATTTTATGTGTATATACATCTATTTAGATAAAAAAATTATACTTCCGTTCCCCTCAAGCGTTCTAGCAATACATTCAATTGTTCTGCTTCCTGATTTTCCATTTTCACCATTTCATCCATTAGCTGATTGATGCTTTCGGTAGATGCAGCAAGAACAGCTAATCCAGCTTGGGTTAAAGTAGTGACCGTTTCTCTTTTGTCTGTGGGAGAATCAGCACGTTTAACCAACTTCTTTAATACCAAACGATCAATAATTCTTGGAACATTAGAACTCTTCTCAATCATTCTGCAGCTGATATCCTTTACACATAACTGTTCTGGATATTTCCCCTTTAATATTCTCAATACATTGTATTGCTCGTGCGTTAACCCAAACTCTTTTAATACCTTACTCATTTGCGTCTTCAACCACCAAGCAGTATACAAAATATTCAAACTTGCTTTATGCATTTCGTTTTTGAATTTATTGCTTTGTATGGCTTGTTCTAATTTCACCATGCAAATATACATGTATATACATGTATATTCCAAAAAAACTTTCCTTTTGGTTCAATATTGGACACAAAAAAACCATTAAGATCAGCGTTCACTTTTCTTAATGGTTGATTATCAATATTTTAAGAAACTATTGTTTTCTAACTTCTGCAGCATTCACAGCAGCTTGTTTCCACTGCGCTAACTCAGAACACTTCATAAATTCATTATCAATTAGAATATAATAAGTAGGGATATGCTCTTTAAACCACTTTTCGAGTGTATTGGTTTTCTTATCTTCTAAAGCACGTTGTGCAACCCTGTTGTAGTCGTCTTTCAAGTTTTCGCGGTGGGGATCTTTCTTAGATTTGTAATATATAATACGAACTAATTTTCGACCACGCTCATCTTGATATACTTGTGGATTAGAAATATCGCCAGGCTTCAAATCACTAATTGGCTTAATCATATCCTTATCTAAAACATCTAATGTAATAAAAGTAGACCCATCTCTTCCCACTAATGAACCTGCACTAAACTTACTGTTTTCATCATCAGAATACTTACTCACCGCTTCGGCAAAATTGATTTTTCCTGATTTGATTTGACTACGAATAGAATCAAGTTTCTCGCTGGTTTCTTTTATTTCATCTTCGGTAATCGGTGGTATGCGTAATATATGTCTAACAATGGCTTCATCCCCAGAACGACTAATCATCATGATAATATGCAATCCAAACTTAGACTTAATTACAGGAGAAATCTGGCCTTCTTTTAATCTAAAAGCACCAGCTAAGAAAGCAGGATCCCAGAATTTATCATTTCTATTCAATGTGTATTGACCAGCATTCTCTTTAACAGCGGGGTCTTCCGAATAATTCTTTGCCAATTGTTCAAACTTTTTTGGCCCCTGCGCTTCCGCTTGTTTTTTATAATCGTATAACTGCTTTGCAACATATTCTTCTACATCTTTATTAGCCTTTGGAATCATCATGATTTGACTCACTTCAATTTCACTCTCATAAAATGGAAGGCTATCAGTAGGTGTTTTACTAAAATACAGTTTAACTTCAGTAGGTGTGATTTTGATATTATCTACAATCTTACGTTGCATTTGATCTGCTAATTTTTGCTCACGAAATGCTTCCCTAAAATCGTCTTTTAATTGGTAAACTGTTTTACCCGCTATCTCTTCTAAAATATCTTTAGATCCATATTGCTGAATGGTTTGTCTAATTCGATTATCTAATTCAGCCTCAATTTCATCATCTTCTACTTTTAAAGAATCCTTTTGAGCTTGAAGCAATAATGCTTTACGAATCAATTGGCCTTCTAATACCTGACACTCATTAGGCAATACCACGTTTTCTTGGCCTTGCGTTTGACGCTTGGCATCCGCAATGGTATTAATAATTTCAGATCGTAAGATAATTTTATCCCCTACCTGTCCAACAATTTTGTCGGCAACCACTTTTTTCGATTGTGCAATTGCTGAGTTGCTCAAGCCAACTACCAATATAGCTCCTAATACGAACACTTTTTTCATCCCTTGCATAGTATAAAAATAATCAAACAAAAGCGGTTTTACACGCCCTTAACTGCTTTTAACAAAATATAAAAGCCCCAAACACGGGGTTTGAGGCTTTAAAAAGGTCAATTTATTATAAAGTACGCTTCACTTCTTCTTCTTCAAATGCCTCAACAATGTCACCTACTTTAAGGTCGTTGAAGTTTTTGATGGTTAATCCACACTCCATATTGGTAGAAACGTCTTTTACATCATCTTTAAAGCGTTTCAAACTACCCAATTCAGCAGCTTGTCCTTCTCCTTTCGGATATTCAACAATACCATCACGGATAATTCTGATCTTACTGTTTCTAGCAATTTTACCTTCTAATACATAACATCCAGCAACAGTAGCTTTATCAAATTTATAGACTTCTCTAACTTCTACGTTAGCGGTAATCTTCTCCTGAATCTTAGGCTCCAACATACCTTCCATCGCGCTCTTGATTTCGTCAATAGCCTGGTAGATAATTGAGTACAACTTAATCTGTACACCTTCCGTATCAGCTAATTTATTGGCCTGCATAGAAGGACGAACGTTAAATCCAATGATGATGGCATCAGAAGCTGTTGCCAATAACACATCACTTTCTGAAATTTGACCAACCCCTTTCAATACTACTCTTACTGCAATTTCAGCTGTACTTAATTTTTGTAAAGAGTCACTTAAGGCTTCTACAGAACCATCCACGTCACCTTTGATGATGATATTTAATTCCTTAAAGTTGCCCAAAGCCAAACGACGACCAATTTCATCTAAAGTAATATGCTTACGAGCGCGTAATCCTTGCTCTCTAGAAATTTGAGCACGCTTAGTAGCCACTTCTTTTGCTTCTGCTTCGTCTTCAAATACCTTGAACTTTTCACCTGCTTGAGGTGCACCATTCAATCCTAAAATTACTACAGGAGTAGATGGAGGTGCAATTTCGATTCGCTGATTACGTTCGTTGAACATTGCTTTCACCCTACCATAATGTTGTCCTGATACAATCAAGTCACCTTGACGTAGTGTACCATTTTGAACCAATATAGTAGCTACATAACCTCTACCCTTATCTAATGAAGCTTCAATAATAGTACCAGTTGCTTCTCTGTTAGGATTCGCTTTAAGGTCTAATAATTCTGCTTCTAATAATACTTTTTCTAACAATAAATCTACATTCAATCCTTGCTTAGCAGACAATTCTTGGTTTTGGAATTTACCACCCCAAGCTTCTACTAGAATATTCATTTGAGATAATTGCTCGTAAATCTTTTGTGGTTGTGCACCATCTTTATCAATCTTATTCACCGCAAAAATCATCGGAACAGAAGCTGCTTGAGAGTGGCTGATTGCTTCTCTTGTTTGAGGCATCACCGCATCATCCGCTGCAACTACTATGATGGATATATCTGTTACTTTAGCACCACGAGCACGCATTGCGGTAAAGGCTTCGTGACCAGGTGTATCTAAGAAAGTAATGGCTTTGCCATTCGGTAAAGTAACTTCATATGCACCTATATGCTGGGTAATACCACCGGCTTCACCTGCAACAACATTTGCATTTCTGATATAATCTAGTAAAGAAGTTTTACCATGGTCAACGTGACCCATGATAGTAACAATTGGAGGACGCTCGGTCTTTTCAGCTTCATCATCGTCTTCATCATCCATATCTAAATCATCGGCATCTTCTAAACCAATGAACTCTACTTCAAATCCAAATTCACTCGAAACTAATTCAATTACTTCAGCGTCTAAGCGTTGGTTAATCGAAACCATGATGCCGAGGTTCATACATTTACCAATTACATCGGCAAAGCTCACATCCATTAAATTGGCCAACTCGCTCACTGTTACAAACTCAGTTACCTGTAGTTTGTTGTCTTCCATCATTTCATCACCATTAGACTCGGCCGCTTCATCACGTTTAGCTCTTCTATATTTAGCTTTCAGGCTCTTACCTCTACCACCCGTTCCAGCAAGCTTAGCTTGGGTTTCACGGATTTTTTCCTGAATTGCTTTTTGATCAATTTCTTTGTCTTCAACCCTAGGAGCGTTGCGATCATTCCTACCTCTATTTCCTCCGCCTTGGCCGCCTCTGTTAAAACCACCTTGACCACCACCGCCGCCTCTATTATATCCACCGCCACCGCCGCCATTTCCGGCATTGGGGTTATTATTTCTTGCAGGTACAATAGGACGATTAGGGCCAGTTAATGGTCTACCTTCTGCATCTTTTGGTGCAGGGGTGTTATTAGGTTCTCCTTTTTTATCAACTGGTATACGCTTGCGTTTGCGCTTTTCGTCTCTACCCATTGGTTTAGGACGGGTATCGCTATTAACAGGCAATTCAATTTTACCCAAGATCTTAGGCCCTTCTAATTTTTCTGCACGAATATTTTCAATAGTAGGGGGAGCATCAACCACTGGAGGTGGAGGAGGTGTTGCAGGAGCAACAACCGCTGCAAGTACTACTGGTGCTGGTTTTGCAGGAATTGGATTAGGCGTATGCTTAGCTGCAGGCCTAGGAGCTTCCACTTTCTTTTCTGGAATTGGTTCAACTTTTTTAATCGTCTTTTTAGGACGTGTAGAAGAATCAATGGTAGAAAGATCAATTTTATGAATCACTTTAGGCCCTTCAATAGGAGCTACTTCAGTTTTGGTTATTTCAGGTGCTTTAGCAGCAGGCTCCACAACAACAAGAGGTGTACTTGCTTCAACAATTGGCTCTTGCACAGGAGCAGTTTCCACAATAGGAGTGGCTTCAACAATAGGGGCAGCTTCTACAGGTGCTTTAGCAGCAGGCTCCACAACAACAGGAGGTGTACTTACTTCAACAATTGGCTCTTGCACAGGGGCAATTTCCACAATAGGAGCGGCTTCCACAATAGGTGCAGCTTCTGTAACTGGTTTTTTGTCGGCAACAGGCTCAGCAGGTTTTTTCTCTTCTTTTCTAAAAGTGATTTCCTCTTCGTCTTTCTTCTTCTTTGCCTCACTCTGGCTACCTTTTGGTATTTCTACTTGATCAGCTTTGTTCTTAGCAACTTTGTCGCCTTGGAACTCTGCCTGAAGGGCACGGTAATGGTCTTCCTGAAGCTTTGCAGTGGGCTTCAGGTCATCTCTGTTAAATCCTTTCTTCACCAAGAATTCGATCAAGGTATCTTGACCAATATTAAATTCTTTGGCGGCTGCTAACAGTCTCGGTAATTTCAGTTCTGACATTCTTTGTTTTTGGGTCCTAATATGCGTTACAACTAAGCCACGCATACTTGACAAATATACGTGGTTATTGGCTGCTTATTCTTCTCTATCAAATTCTTCTTGTAGTACTTTTCTAACTTCTTCGATGGTTTCACGCTCTAAATCGGTTCTACGCTCCAATTCATCCACAGTTAGTTTTAAAATACTACGACCGGTATCACATCCAATCTTCTTAAATTCATCAATAATCCAGGTTTCAATTTCATCGCTAAATTCGTCTAAATCAATATCAAACTCGTCTGAAATCTCCTCGTCTTCACGATAAACATCAATTTCATAGCCAGTTATTTCACATGCTAACTTAATATTCACCCCTCTTCTTCCAATTGCCAAAGACACTTGGTCGGCCTTTAGGTAAACATTGGCCTGCTTTTTATCGTTATCCAAGTCCATATAGCTGATTTTAGCAGGCGTTAATGAACGTTGAATCAACAACTGAATATTAGTGGTAAAATTGATTACGTCTATATTTTCATTCTTCAATTCACGAACAATACCGTGAATACGGCTTCCCTTCATTCCCACACAAGCACCTACTGGATCAATACGATCATCGTAAGACTCAACGGCTACTTTTGCACGATCGCCTGGCTCACGAACAATTTTCTTAATGGCAATTAACCCATCAAAAATTTCAGGAACCTCAATCTCTAATAATTTAGCTAAGAACATAGGGCTGGTCCTAGATAAAATAATAACAGGTGTATTATTTTTCATGTCTACTCGAGCCACTACTGCACGGATATTCTCCCCTTTTTTAAAGTAATCCTGTGGAATTTGTTCAGACTTTGGTAAAATCAACTCATTGCCTTCTTCATCTAATAACAACACTTCTTTTTTCCAAACCTGGTATACTTCAGCGCTGATAATATCACCAACACGATCGCCATATTTTTTTACCAACACATTCTTCTTCAAATCACTGATACGACTTGCAAGTGTTTGCTTTGCAGCTAAAATAGCTCTGCGTCCAAAATCAAGAATATCTACTTCTTCGTATAATTCTTCGCCTACTTCAAAGTCTGGTTCAATTTTAGCAGCTTCAGAATAAGCAATTTCAGCCAATGGGTCATTTACTTCCCCATCTTCTACAATCATACGGCGACGAATAATTTCAAGGTCTCCCTTTTCGGCATTTACGATAACATCAAAATTATCATCTGCGCCAAACTTCTTGCGTAGTAAGGTTTTGAATACGTCTTCCACCACTTTCATCATCGTGGGACGATCAATATTTTCTGCGTCTTTAAACTCCTGAAACGCCTCAATTAAGTTGATACTGGCCATAACGCTGTTTTTTTTATTCTGCTAAAATTTAATTTGTACAGTTGTTGATTTAATATTTGAAAAAGGGATAAGTACTTGCTCCGTAACTGCTTTTTTTCCTTTACCGCTGGTACATTGTATCATGATATCGGCTTCTGCTACTGTTTCAAGTATTCCTTCTTTTGTTGTATCGTCGGTGAAAACCACTTGAATGGTCCTACCAATATTTTTTTGGTATTGTCTAATTAGTTTGAGCGGCTCATCTATTCCTGGTGAAGACACTTCTAAAGAAAACTCTCCTTCAGGATAAATTCCGGCCTCCTCTATCATTTTATAGAGTTTGCGATTAAAATAAACGCATTTCTCAATGGGCAAGCCACTATCCCCATCCAAAAACACTTTGATATTATTGGTGGGTTTAATTTTTACAGAAACTAGAAAATACAAGGGCTCTTCAGCCAAAATAGTCTGTAAAAACTGCTCAACTAGGTTAATATTATTGTCTGTTGCCATGGTAAAAAAGGAGAAGGGAACGATAGTCGTTCCCTTCTGTTGATTCTTAGCTTGTTGCAAATATACGATAATTAGACCCTATAATCCAAATTTTTACCGCTCCTACGATTTCGGACTGTTTTAACAGCCCAATATTCGGTTAATTCCTACTTTTATGCTCTTATGTTTAAAGTATTACTTTGGGCTTTAGCCATTTACCTACTCTACCGTTTCATTTTTGGGTTTGTTATCCCAGTGAGCAAAACAGCTAGCCAAATAAAGCAAAAAATGTCTGAAATGCAGCAACAGCAAGCTTTTCAACAACAAGAATATGCCCGTCAGCAAGAACAGCCACAGCAAAAACAGCCCTCCGCGCCTAGCGTAAAAAAGGACGATTATTTAGATTTTGAAGAAGTTAAATAAGATAGGTGCTTAGAGCGCTAGATCTAAAACGGTAAATGGATGTTTTAGATGAACAGTTTGCAAACCCAATGCTTCAGCAGCTTCTATATTTTTGATGGTATCATCTATAAATAATGTTTCGCTGGCTTGAAGGCCTTGCTCGTCTAAAATTGCCTGAAAAGATTCAGGATAAGGCTTTCGAAGCCCTAAAAACTGCGAATAATATGCTTTTTCAAAAAAAGCATCGAAATTTTTCCCACCAAATTGATCGGCAAAATCTTGAATAAAGTAATCGTGATGAATTTGATTGGTGTTAGAAAAAAGAAAAATGCGATACTTTTTAGAAATTTTTTCGAGCCAATCAATCCGCTCTTTGGGAAAATCTAACAACAAAGCATTCCAAGCTGATTTAATTTGCTCGTTAGTTAAGTTGGTTTTTGATTCTTGTCTAAATAAGTCATAGAACTCAGCTTCTCCAATTTTACCTGTTTCTAACAATTCAAATAATGGATTAGAAAAATGTTGGGTAAACATTTCATTAAAATGAGGAACTCCTAATTGAATAAATGCTTGGTTGGTTAACTGAAAATCAATATTTAAAAAAACACCTCCTAAATCAAATATGATGTTCTTGATTGGCTCTTTCATTTGACTAATTTATAAGTTTCATTCCAAAATGTCCAAGTGCGGTAAACAAAGCACAGCGGGTTACTACTCCTATACAGCACCAAATGATTAATTTTTGAATAGAAACATTTAAACCAGTTCCTACACCAATGCTAACAGGAGCCCCCACGGTAAGCGTTCCAAAAAAACCTAAGCCAATTACTCCATATTTATCCCAAATCTTAAAAATAAGTGCGTTTTTGTTTTCTTTTTTTGGTTTCGGTTTTCTAAATCTGTTGAGATATTGTTGAATTTGCTTACCTAAAAACGCCGCAATAAATACGCCAACTAGTCCTCCAATCACGGTTGCAAAAAAAATCGTCCAAGCAGATATACCGAATGCAAAGCCCGCTGGAATGGCAGCGTAAATTTCAAAAGTAGCAAGGCCGGCAACTGTTAGTATTTTATAAAGCATAATATATTTTCAAATATACAGTCTTTCAATTGCCAATCATATATTGGAATAAGTAGTTAAGCTGCTTTTAAAAAAGATTAACAAAATAATTCTAGAAATATATTTATTAACTTCAATTAATCGCGAGTAAATAGAGTGCATATGGATGAAAAGGTCTTTATTAATAAAACTTTAATCAATAAATTAAATATTGGCATCGTTTACTTTGATGCTTCTGGAAAACCAATTTATTCTAATAAAGCTGCTGATAGAATTTTTGGACTTACCATTGAAAAATTTAAACACATAGGATCACCAGATCATGGCTTTGAATTAATTGACTACGATGGCAATCTAATCCCAGTAGATAAAAATCCAATTGAAATTGTAAAAAATACAAAAAAACCAGTTAATGATATAATTGCTGGAGTTCATAATAAAAAAACCCGGCATACCACTTGGATTTTGTTTGAAGCAGAACCAGAATTTGCAGCTGACGGGATAACCTTAGAAAGAATTTTATCTACAGTTACTAATATTAGTTCTCAAATTTCAATAGAGAAAAAATTGCGTTTTCAAAATAAGCTACAGAGCTTAATAATGAAGACTGTTAAAACTTATTTAGGCGATTTACATGATGATCCCACTAGGGCCATTCATGAATCATTGGAAGAAATTGGAAGATTTACGGAATCTGATCGGGTATATATTTTTGAATACGATTTTGTGCATCAATTAACAAGTAATACCTATGAATGGTGTAATGAAGGAATTGTTGCACAAATTAATAACTTACAACTTATACCTTTTGAAATTGCAAGGGAATGGATAGAACAACATGCTAATGGTTTATCGGTTCATATACCAGATGTGAGTTCATTACCAGCAGATACCGTACTTAAAAATGGGCTGGAAGCACAAGGCATTCAGAGCTGTTTAACCGTACCCATCATGCAGGGTAATAAGTGTTTAGGTTTTGTTGGCTTAGATGCTGTTAAAAAGAAACATTTTTTCACTAGTCAAGAACAAAATTTACTGTCTGTATTTGCAGAAACATTGGTAAATATGCAACAAAGACAGTCATACCATAAACAAATTAAAGAAAGCGAAAGAAAGTATAGAGAAATCACTGAAAATGTTGCAGACTTAATTTGGACTGCTGATATCAATTTTAATCTAACCTATTGCAGCCCATCTATTGAAAAAATTTTTGGTTATCTGCCTGAAGAGTTTATTTCAGGTTCACTAAACAATCAATATTCGGATGAAACAATAGAAAAATACAGAAGCATTGTTCGTGAGTTCAAATCTAAATTAAAGGATGGGACTTTGTCTTCACAAGATATCTGGCAATTGGAAGGACAGGCTTTTAAAAAAAATGGTCAAGTATTTTGGTTCAATTCTTTAATAAAGCCCAGTTGGAATACTGAATATATCATTACAGGGGTTTTAGGAATCACCAGAGATATTACCAATGAAAAAAGAGCTTTACTAGAATTACAAGAAAGTGAAGAACGTTTACAAAAAATTGTAAACAGCCCTACCCATTATTTGTTAAGAACAGACTTAACGGGTATGCATACTTATTGGAATAAAACATTTGAAAAGGAATTTGGATGGTTATATAAAAATAAGGGGCTAGAAAAAGGTGATTCTTTAACCTCCATTTGCGATTATCATCATAAAAGAACTCAGGAAGTCGTAATGGCTTGTATTACAAATCCGGGTACTGTACATCAAATAGAATTAGACAAACCTGCAAAAGACGGAGGTATTAAAACTACCATTTGGGAATTTGTTTGTTTAACGGATACGAAAGGAAAACCTAGCGAAATCCAATGCATGGGTATTGACATCACTGAGAAAAAATTAGCTGAAGAGCAAGTAAGGAAGTTGTCTAGAGCGGTGGAACAGATCCCCCTAACAGTTGTCATTACTAATTTAGAAGGAAATATTGAATATGCAAATCCTTATACCTTTCAAACTACTGGCTACACCCAAAAAGAATTATTAGGAAAAAATCCAAAAGTATTAAAATCAGGTGAAACAAGTATTGAAGAATACCAGCATTTATGGGGTAATATTACCCATGGTAAAGAATGGAAGGGGATTTTTCACAATAGAAAAAAAGATGGTACACTGTATTGGGAACAGGCTACCATTGGTCCGATTTTAAATGAAGACTGAGAAATTACCCATTATATTGCTATCAAAGAAGATATAACCGAACGCAAAAGAATTCAAGATGAATTAAAAGACTTGAATTTACATCTAGAAGAAAAAATTAAAGAACGTACGATTGATATTGAAAATGTCAACCTCTCATTGTTAAGTGCAAACGAAGAAGCTCAAAAAGCGAACAAAGCAAAAATTGATTTCCTATCTAAAATGAGTCATGAATTAAGAACCCCCATGAATTCCATTCTTGGATTTGGTCAATTGTTACAAATGAGTGAATTAACTACAGTTCAGGAAAAAGGTGTACAACATATATTAGATAGTGGGAAGCATTTATTGAATTTAATCAATGAAGTATTAGATATTTCAAGAATTGAATCGGGCAGAATTAGTATTTCGGTTGAACCCATTGAAGTATATGATGTGATTCATGAAATAACAGATAGCTTATTATTTTCAGCTAATCAAAAAGGCATTAGTATAAACAGTCAATTAAATAATACCATACCCATTTATGTAAGTGCAGATAGACAAAGATTGAAACAAGTTTTAATCAATTTAGCCAATAATGCTATTAAATACAATAATGAAGGAGGCGAAGTAAATATCGTTGTAGATACAAAGCCTACTAATGATGAAGGGTATACACCTATTAGAATATCTGTAATTGATAATGGCTGGGGTATTGAAGAAAAGGATTTAGAAAGAATATTTATTCCATTTGAACGTATTGGTGCAGAAAAAAGTAATGTAGAAGGTACTGGTTTAGGGCTAGCAGTTGTAAAACAATTGATTGACTTAATGGGGGGTAAAGTAGGAGTTAAAAGTAAGCCAGGAGAAGGCAGTATATTTTGGATTGAACTGCAGCAATGCGAAAATCATTTAGATTCTATTCAAAAGGAGGCTTCGCTCAATCAGCATGCTGAAACATATAACCAAACTGGAACAGTTTTATATATTGAAGACAATTTACCAAATATTGAGTTGGTGCAGGAAATCATTGAGACCAAAAGAAAACAAATCAACTTAATGATTCATATGGAAGGTAATGGCGTTATGGAAAAAGTAATTGAAACCAACCCCAGCTTAATTTTACTTGATTTAAATTTACCAGACAAACACGGAAAAGATATTTTGATGGAATTAAAAGCAAATGAAAAAACAAAATATATACCGGTTATTGTAATTAGTGCAGATGCAATGCCAGATCAAATAAATCAATTAAAAGATATTGGTGCTAAAAACTATTTAACAAAACCAATTGAAATAAAATCATTTTTAGAAGCAATAGACGAAGTAATAAAATAATTTTATGAAAGAGGATTTAAAAGATGCCAAAATACTTATTATAGACGATACTTTAGCCAATATTGAAGTATTAGAGAACTTACTGATGATGAAGGGCTATACCAATGTAAAATCTATAAGCGACTCAACACAAGCCCTTGCAACAATTAGAGCATTTGAACCCGAATTGATTTTATTAGACTTGATGATGCCGCAGGTTTCTGGCTTTGATATCATGGAAGCTTTAAAAAAAGAAATAACTCCATTTACATTAATGCGTATTCTTGTTTTAACAGCAGACATTACACCTGAATCTAAAAAGAAAGCTTTATCAGGTGGAGCAAGTGATTTTTTAACTAAGCCATTCGATTTAACAGAAGTAGATTTACGAATTCGAAACTTATTGTACACCGTTTATCTAATGGCCCAGTTAACCAATCAAAACGCAATTCTTGAGGAAAAGGTAAAAGAGAGAACCATTGAGTTAGAAAAAAATATTGCATCAGTAGAATTACAAAATAAAGCATTGCGTGAAATATCATGGATTCAATCGCATGTAGTAAGAGCTCCTTTAGCAAGAATGATGGGAGCAATATCATTATTGGAAATAAAAGATGATGCGGGAGTGTCTCAGGACGAAATAATGGAAATAGTGATCACTTCTGCCAATGAAATTGATAAAACTGTTCGGGAAATATCTGCCAAAAGCGCTCAAGCAAATGTATAAGAAGCCATTTTAACAGTTTGAACGCTGCTTTTGAGCCAGAACTGGTTAATTTTGCAACTCGGCATTTTTTATGCTAAATGAAAGTGCAATAGTTCCCCCCCCCCACTATGAAAAAAACATTTCTCCTACTACTCCTTTTGATTGGTTTTACCACACAGGCATTCAATATAAAAACAACAAGCCCTGTAACAAGCTTGATTTCAAAAATGAGTTGGTTATCAGAAAAATTTAGCATCAATAAAGAAGCTATCCAATATGCAATTGGGGGATATGAGAAATTGAAAAAGAATGGCCAATTAATCAATCTACGCTATTTAACTATTGCAGATTTTAGTAAACCAAGTTCTGAAAAAAGATTATTTATTATTGATATGGAAAAAATGGAGCTAGTGATTCAAACACTGGTTGCTCATGGTCGTAACTCAGGTACTTTGTTTGCTAAAGCTTTTTCTAACAGAAATGAATCTTATCAAAGTAGTTTAGGATTTTATATTACTGGAGACATCTACAGAGGGAAACATGGAATGTCTTTGCAATTATCTGGAATTGAATCTGGCATTAATGATAATGCAAAACAAAGGGCAATTGTAATGCATGGTGCAGATTATGTAACCGAACAATTAATCAAAAAGCAAGGGTATATAGGTCGTAGCTTGGGTTGTCCGGCAGTTCCTCAAAGTGAAGTAAAAGAAATTATACAGACCATCAAAGGTGCATCCTTATTATATATTTATGCCCCTGATAATCTTTATGCAAAAAAATCAAAATTAATTATTGATCCTTCTTTGTTTGGCTAAGCACTAGTATACTTATCTAGCATTTGTAAAAATTGGGAAACATCAAAAGGCTTAGTTAAATACTGTTTAACCCCTGCAGTTAGTAAGTTGCTTACTTGAGCAGGCATTGCATCAGCACTTACCACCACTACTGGAATATCTTTTAATTCTTCTTCGTTTTTCAGTAGCTCAAAAACTGCTGCACCATGTATATCAGGTAAGTTTAAATCAAGTAATATCAGGTTCGGTTTATGTAGTTTAGCTAATGCGTTTGTTTCTTTTCCATAAACAGAAGTGATTAACCTAATATTAGGCCTCATAGATATTAAAATTTGGGTCACCAAATCGATATTAGAACTATTGTCTTCAATATAAAGGACTACTGCTTGATCTCTGGTATTTTTCTTTTCATCATCAGCTAGAAGTATTTTATCTAATTTTACCAATTCAATTATAGAATTTGTTTTAGGCAATTCTATCCAGAATATACTTCCTTCGTTTAGTTTACTTTCAACACCACAGGTTCCTCTCATCAATATTGTGTATTGTTTTACTACCGAAAGGCCCAAACCGGTTCCTTCTACAGCAGAGTTTTCTGCACCCAATCTTTCGAAAGGGGTAAATAACTTGGAAATTTTAGCTGAATCTATTCCTGGTCCATTATCAGATACACAAATTCTAACAAAGTTTTCTTCCTTACTATTTGATTCTTTTATTGATAATTTAACCCATCCCTTCTTACCATTGTACTTTATCCCATTGCTAATGAGATTAATTAATATCTGTTTAATTCTCTGTTTATCTGCCTCTATAAAGATATCATTACTGTTTTCGAGATCATTTATGAGTGTAACTCCATAAAAATTTGCTGTGGGGGTCAATGTTTCAATAACATCCTTAAATACATTATTCAATTTAACCGACTCAACTGATATAGAAATTTTGCCCGCTTCAATTCTTGAAATTTCTAAGACTTCGTTTATTAGGTCTAATAAATGTCTACCACTATTTAAAATATGATGTACCGATTTTTCTTGTTTTGCATCTAGGTTGCCTAACTCTAATAATTGTGAAAATCCTAAAATAGCATTCATAGGAGTTCTTAATTCATGGCTCATTCTAGATAAAAATTCGCTTTTTGCGTGGTTGGCTGTTTCTGCTTCAACTTTTGCTTTGGTTAATTCTTTATTACTATTTTGTAATTGGATTGTTCGTTCTGCAATTTTCTTTTCTAGGTTAATATTGAGTTGCTTAATCTCATGTTCAATTTTAATTCTTTCAGTAATATCTTCTTTAATTGCAATAAAACTAGTAATTGATCCTGCTTCGTTAATAATTGGTGTAATTGTGGTAGACTCCCAATATAAAGAACCATTTTTTCTTCTATTATTTAAGATGCCCCTCCAAACCATTCCGCTTGTAATCGTCTTCCATAGCTCATCGTACACTTTAGGATTGGTAAATCCAGATTTTAAAATTCTTGGGTTTTGACCAATTAATTCATCAATAGAATAACCAGTTACAGATAGCGTAAAAGGATTCACGTATTCAATATTTCCGTCTATATCCGTTATGAAAATACTGATAGGACTTTGTTCTACTGCACTTTTTAATTTCTTGATCATCACTTCTGCTTCTCGTTGAGCAGAAATATCTCTCCAAGTAGTAAAAAGCAGTTTTTCTCCGTTTGCATCAACAACAGAAACTTTAATATCAATTAATACAGGAGTTCCATCTGATTTTAAATGGGTAAACTCAAATTGATTGCTTCCATTTAAAATGGCTTCTTCAATAACCTCTTTTACATAATCTTCTGAACGCTTGCCATTTGGTTGATAAATAGGTGAAATATCAGTTGGTGTTTTACCAACAATATATTCCTTTGTAGCGCCAAGAATAAACTCACTTGCTTTATTACAATCTATGAAAATACCATCTTTTACAATTAGAAAGCCATCGGGTGACTCAGCAAAAATGGTACGATACTTTAACTCACTGAGCTTTATTTTTTCTTCTGCTAGTTTTTGATCAGTAATATTACTTGCATTTACCAAAACAGCATAGACATTCCCATTCGAATCTTTTACCGGCTGTATACTACTTCGAAACCAAACTAATTTTCCATTAATTACTCTACTAGTTTGTTTAATAATTCCTTTTTTACTAAAAAAAACCTGTTCAAGATCAGCCATATGTTGGCTAGCAATTTCAGGACTGGATAAATCATTTATGTTATAGTTTTCTTCTAAAAAGTCAGCAGGTTTTTTTCCAAAAAATTTTGCTGCAATTTCATTTACAAACAAAAACTTACCATTTACATCTAACATAACAATAGATGCATCGGAGCTTTCAACCAAGCTTCGATAAATTTCTTTGCTTTCTAAGAGAGCAGCTTCAGCCTCTTTACTTTCAGTAACGTCTAAGTTAGTGCCTCTGGTTCCTAAAAATTCTCCTTCTGCGTTTAGAATGGGCTGACAAACGTGTTCAATAATTCTGGTTTGCCCTTGTCGATTGATAATCCTAAAAAATACTTTTTCAGACTTTTGAAACGACGTTACCAAATTTCGATGTTGAACATATATATCGTAATCTTCGGGGTGAATCAATTTTTGAAGAATAAATTCATCGTTAATCAACTCCTCTGAAGAATAGCCTGTTACTCGATAGCAAGAAGGTGAGTGATAAATAAAGTTTCCATCAGGTCCTTCCCAGAATTCCCAGTTATACGTATTATTAGCAATGATTCTAAATTTTTCTTCAGATGCAACAATGGCTAGTTTGGTCTGTTTAATCAATTTATATTTTTCGATGATGCCAATAATGGTATTGATCATTACAATTTCTTCCTTTAGAAAATGTAGTTGTGCTGGTAAATAAATTTTAATAAATCCTGCATTGACTGTCCCTAATTGGATATCAAAAATTTGATAATTTTCGGTCGTAGTAAAGTTTGAAGAATAAAAATTGATTGCTTCAAAATAAATATGAACATGGGTGTCTTCAGGGTATTGAAATCCCTGCGGAATGATATTACCAATCTGATTAAAATATTCTTCTGGAGTTAACGCTTCATTTTGACTTAGGGTTGAAACATGATATACACATTTTTGCTCTTTCAATCTTTCTGCTAATGCAATCCTAGAACTTTTTAAGTCATCATCTGCCTTCTTGCGCTTAGTTTCATCGCGGGTTGTTGCAATATATCCTCTTAAAATTCCATCCTCAGAAAAATCAGGCTTTATTTCTGTGCTAAACCAAGCTTGAGTTCCGTCTTTTTTATAGGAATCTCCTTCTATATCCCAAGTGGTATTAGGAGTAATTAAATTATTTATTCTGGTATGATTCACTTCTGCCATTAATAGTTCAATCTTTTTAAGGGTTTCAGCAGAATAAATTTGTTCATAATTTACTGCTGCGTATTCCTCTGGAGTATAGCCGAATAATTTTATAATGGATGAACTACAAAAAGTAATATTAAAGTTGATATCTGTGGTCCAAACCATATCGGACATATTATCGGTAATTTCTCTGTACTTTTTTTCACTCTCTTTTAACTTGGTCTCGTAAGAGATTTTGTTTTTTATGTTTACTAATAGTTCTGCAAAAATGGACAGTAAGTCCTGTTCTATACTAGTAAAATAATGAGGTGCACTTACAGATTCTAAACCAATTACCCCAATACATTCTTTGCCGTTCATTAAAGGAAGTGCTAATAGGCTGATTACTTGACCAGCATCTAATAGAGTTTTTACAGGACTATTCGTTTCTAATTGTGCAGAATTGGGTATATTAATGGGTTCTCCCATTTTTAAAATATCAATCCAAGAATTAAATTGCTCAAGGGGAATAACGGAAAGCGCCTCTTTTTTTGATTCAATTCCTTTTGCACACCATTCATAGCTGTAATATGCAAGTCCGTTTTTAAAATCATAATCAAAGATGGCTATTCGATCAGCTTTTGAAAATTCACCCAATTCTTTCAAAGCATTATTAATTTCCTCATTTAGATGTTCAAGTGGAATATTAATAAACCTTTGAGAAATAGCAGATATGAGATGAAATAACTTATTGCGTTGTCTAAGCTTAGTTTCTAGCTCAATTTGATCAGTAATATCAGTAAAAGAGATAAATATCCTATAAGGTTTGGCTTCGCCATTTTTAAATTCAGGAACAGCACTTACTAAAATCCAAATATTTTTTTTCTTAATTGCATGCTTAACACCCATTACCACATTAAAAACAGGTTGGCCTGTTTGTAACGCAATAAATCCAGGAAAGTCTTCATTAGGAAAATCTGTTAAATTCGGCTTGATGGCAATCCATCTCGCATTTAACATATCAATACCTTTCAGCTGTTCAATAGAAAAACCTAGAAGACTTTCTGCAGCAGGGTTTGCTTCAGTAATTTTTCCTTCTTGATTTAAATATATTACCCCCTGTGCAACATTCTCAAAAAGTAGTGCAAAATCTTGCTCTAGATCACTTTTATAGTTGATGCTGCTCATCCTTATTCCATTTAGAATGAAGTTAACATATTAAAGAATAGTAAGAAAACAAAGCCTGCCATTTGGAAAAATCTAGCTATAGGATCTAATAAGTAACTTTTGTACTTAGTATCGCTGAATTTTAAATTTCCGAATTTGATTAATGACTGAAAGTATTCTTTCAATGAAACCTGTATTGCTGGTTTAAACTTTGGTATTTCAATTTCTTCTTCAAGAGATAATTTAAGTAGAATCAGCGGGAAATTAATGCCTGCTTTAACGAAGGAAGGAAGCACTGAAGCCCAAAATCGACCATTTATCTCTAATATATAAACTTGTTTCGTTTGGGCATTTCTTCTCATATCAATACAGGCAACTCCATTCCATTCTAGCGCCTTCATCATTCTTGAAACAATGGATATTACTTCTTTGTCGTGATGATAACAAAGGGTGTCGTTACTACTAAAGTTTGAACCAGTTTTTACAGGTGATTCTTGTATGGTATGACAAATAATCTCTCCATTTTTACATATTACATTACAGGTAATATCATTACCAATAATAAAGGGTTGTAAAAGAAAATTAGCAAGGTTATCTTGATGTTCAACAATGATATGATTTAATGATTGTTGATCGTGTACCTTCTGAATCATTCTTCCACTTGCCATCCGTACAGGTTTTAATAGCAAGGGAAAGCCAACCTTATTAATTAAGTTTTCTTGCGCATCTTTATTATCTAATGTTGCAAATGGAGGGCAAGGAATCCCTTTTTCGGTTAAAAACTTAGCTAAATTTAGTTTATGAATGCCAATATCAAAATTGGATTTATTTGTGCCTAGGAGACATGGTGCATATTTAGATAATTCACTCTGGTGAATGGTAACTTCTCTTATTTCTAACTCATCATAAGGCATTATAAAGTCTATCTTATATTCCTTTACAATTTGAATTATTTTATCTTTTAATGAATCATTTTCCGCATTGTAATAAAATGTTTTTTTGATATAACGAGAACACCTAGCTGCATTTTTTTTATTATGCGATAAAAGATAGAAAGAAAAGCCTTGATTACGAAGACAAGCAAGTACCCCTAAAGCTATATTTGAATCATACCCTATGAGTAAAATCAATCGAGGAGTTGTATCCATCAACCTAAATTAGATAAATTTTAATTAAATCCAATTACTATTATGTGATAAAATGCGGTATTGATATCAAATTTTACCTATATACATTAGCTCAAATTATTAAAAGGGATAGAACTAATGTTAGTAAATGGAAAAAATATTAAATTGTAAAGCAATTAGCTACTAAAGATCGCTTGCACAATTAAACCGCTAATATATTATGCTGAATATTATCTTCGTAATCCCGCTTATCCATTAAATATTTTAATTCAGCATGAACAATGTTTTAATAGTAAGCTTAGATAACTGGGATAGTTGTGCAGAAGTACCCTATATATTTAAAAAGGCTGGTTCTGAGGTAGATGTTTTTTGTAGAAAAGGTGGATGGCTTCAAGCAAATAGATTTCACGATAAATGGATAGAAGCACCATTAAATACTAATTTATTTTTTGAAAAACTGCTAGCTATCATTGACACAGTAAATTACAGTTTTATTGTATTAACAGATGAACCTTCTTTAAAAGGATTAAGTGAAAGGATTATAGACGAAAAACTTTTCGCAAAAGTTATGCCTCTTTTAAAGATGGAAAACAAAAAGATGCTTAGCTCAAAAATTGGTTTCTCCGATTTTTGTATTGAAAAGGATATTGAAACTCCGCGTTACGCAATTTATCATTCAGAAACCGACATTGATCCTGTCCTTGAGAAATTAAGATTTCCTATTTTAAATAAAAATGAATTTAGTTGGGGAGGTACAGATATGCGTATTCTTGCTACTCCTTTAGAAGTAAAGGAATTAATAAAGGAAACTGCACCAACACAACCAATCTTATTTCAAGAATTTATTGAGGGAGAAGAGATTAGAATTGATGCTTTTTATTATAAAGGGGTGCTCCAAGCCTACTTTTGTGCTAAAGTATTAACTTATGCAGAAAATAGATTTACTTATAATACCAGAAGAACTTATTACAGCAACCCAGAAATAAAATCGCACTTAATAGATTTAGGAAAGAAATCAGGGGCAAATGGATTTGCCAATATCAACTACATCTATGATAATAAAGAAAATAGGTATTATTTAATTGAAATGGATTTACGCACAAATTCATGGTTAGCTTATAGTCAATACTTATCAAATAATAATTTTATCACCACAATAAAAAACCTTGTTGAAAATGAAGCATTGGCTAATCCTGATTCAAATTTATTTAAAGAGAATATAGAAATAGGTCTTTTTTACAAAGACTTAAAAAGAGTCTATTGGCAGAATGATGTAAAGGGATTTTTTAGATGGTTGCTAAATATAAAAGGCTATTGGAGATTTTTACCCCTTCATGATCTAAGGTTATCAAAATTGATTTTTAAAAGCCTATTAAATGAATTATTGGTCAGTAGATTAAAGAAGAAATTTTCAAAGAGGAAATGATAAGTAAATTAAAGATTTTAAAGAGTAAGAACTTTTTGGCATTATCAGTGAATATGATAATATCCATTTTTAGTGTAATTATCATGTCTCTTCTATTTCGATCTTTTTCAAAAACAGATGCGGGAACATGGTTTTTTTTTCTTAGCATACAAGGACTAGTTGATGCTTTCAGATCAGGATTTTTAAACACAGCAACAATCAAATTCTACGCAGGGGCAGAAAAAAAAAGAGCGGAAGCTGTTTTAGGTTCAGTATGGCTTATTGCAATAATCATAACACTGATAGTAGTTTTTTTAAGTGGAGTATTGTATGCATTTAGTTCTTTAATTAATAACGATCAACTAATAGTTGTTGCAAAATGGCTTGGTATCACCTTTATTAGTTCACTTCCATTTACAGTTCCCATTTGGATACTGATGGCGGAAGAAAACTATAAAAAAATTCTTTGGCTAAGACTGGTGAACAACTTAACAATGTTATTAATCATTTTATGTTTGATATACTTCAACAAAATGACATTAACGAATATGCTTATTTTAAACATTGTAACCAATTGTTTAACAGGAGTTGTTTGCTTATTTTTTAAATCATTTAATTTAAAAACAATATTTTACTGCAATAAACAAACATTATTAGAATTATACCATTTTGGGAAGTTTACTGTATCAACTAGCACTAGTGTTTTATTTTTTAGAATTAGTACCACATTTGTAATCACGTTTTTTTTGGGCCCAACCGCATTAGCTGTTTATAATTTACCAGGAAGACTAATGACCATTATTGAAATACCGTTAGGGAGTTCTTTAGGAACAGGTATGTCTTCTATGGCTACAGCACTCAATAAAAATGATAAAAATCAATTTGTCTACATATTTAAAAAATATGCAGGGCTTCTAACGTTTGCAATTATCCCTATTGTTTTAGGGGTGATTATTTTTGCAGATTTAGCAGTTTATATTATTGGGGGCGAAAAATATGTTGGCTCTGAAGCAGCCAATATTCTAAGAATCATGGTTTTTTTCTCCCTCTTATTCCCTATCGACCGGTTCAATGGTGTAGCACTAGACATGCTACATTTACCAAGGATTAATTTCCAAAAAGTATTATTAATGTTATGTGTGCATATAACTGGAAGTTTTCTTGGAATATACTTTTTTAAGAGTCTTTATGGTATTGCTTTCTTTGGTCCCTTTACCATTATTTCTGGAGTATTGTACGGGTATTATGAATTAAAAAAGAGAATCAGCTACTCACTGAGAGAAATTTTAGTAATTGGGTGGCAAGAATCAAAATATGTTATAGCAAAAGCATATTCCAAAATTTCACTGAGATAATATTTTAGGCTTTCTCAATTATAGTTCCTCTTGTTGTATTTATTACAGACTTTATTGTTGTATCCAAGAAATATAAAAACCAAAAAACAATACCAATAATCTTAAAACTATCTTCAATAAAATAATCTGAAGAATAAAGTACATCCCATAAAACAGACAGACCTAAAAATAGTCCAGCAATAAACAATAATACAAAGTTGGTTTTGAAAACAAGTTTGAAAAATTTCACTAAAAAATACAATAGTGAGACAATATAAATGATATAGATCACTTTTTCATTTATCCCTCTATGTGCAGATTCATCATGAAGCATAAATACATCATCAACACCTAATACAAAAGTAAAAAACGAGAAAAATCTAAAATAGAGAACATACAAAGAATCTCCTGCTAAATGCTTTAAAATTATTGCACTCGCTAAGCATAAGCTTACTGTGCCAAACCAAAAAAATAGTCCTATCTGGGATACAAATCCAATATATTTAGGTTTTAGTGAAATTGCATTAGGGTCTCTTGTTAAATCCGCATAAGGTATCCCTCTAACTTGGTGAATGAATTCAGTAGCCCCGATGATAAAGGCAATAATTAAAATGCCTGCTAGCAGGTAATATTTACCTTTAAGCAAATTTGAAAATACCGAGGATAGAACATTCATTGTATAAGTTTGCACATACAACGAACTTGATAAATGAATATTTTATAAGATCTCTTTGGATTTATAACCAATAGTTGTAAGGTTTAGTCCGCGAACTATTGTATATAACGGAAAGAAAAATTCCTTTTTTTACGAGCATATACTTCCCCTTCATTGTCCAGTAAAGAAATATTGATGCTACAAAATACCGGCAATTTTAGTTGATTGTAAATGTAGCTTACTTCCATATTGTGTTTATAGTTATAATAAAGGTCTATTCCTTCATTATAATAGTTCAAAGCGTTGGTTTTATTTAAAAAAAGCCAGTTCAATTCTAGCGTGTGAACCCTAGCTGTAGGTTCATAATTGACTCTAACTTTATTTAAGTCAAATGAAAAAGACAGTTTCTCATTTGCAAGAACGGTAGCAATATTTAGTTGATTAAATGGATTAATCGCTTCATCAAATTTTGTGTAAAAGCTATTTGAAATAATTTGAAAGGAAGCAAAATAGTGGGCACTCAATTGACTAATGCTATTTTCGTGTTGCACTATAGATCTTGAGTATAGGTTCATAGGATACCCATAATTGGTTTTATCACACATGTAATAAAAAGCAGAATCTGTCTGTTTAATATTGGTAATATATGTTTTAAATGTGGTATCAAAATCCCATTCGTGCCTTTTGTCTAACAAAGAAAAAGCCCTTGATTTATGGAGAATACTATCACGAACTCTTTTACCGTTTTCATAAATAAAATATTGTAATTCATATGCTTGCCAAAACCATTTTTTTTCTTTCTCATCAAAATAGAAACTAGTTGTTCTTCTTAAAAAGGGTTCTTTTTGTTCGGCTTTGTATTCGAATTGTTGAATTGTAGAGGTATCTGTAATTAACTGATCAGTAAACTTTTTTGAAGAATCTTCTGCCATCGAAGTTCTTTCTGTAATGCTTGTAACTCTTTTAAGTAAGTCGTATGAAAATAAAATTTCTTTATACTTTCCATTGATGGTATCGCTTGTAATACTTTGAATTAAGCGATCTTGTTTGGCTCCAATACTCAAATTTTGTGAATTTGAAAAAAGAGGTAAAAGAATTAGTATGCTTAAAAATGGTTTCATTAAACAGTTTTTATGAATGCTTCTTGGGATATTCAAATGAATATTTTATTAGTAATTATTTTTTGTAGTGAAAAGTAAAATGCTTTTTATAACTACCAGCATTAGTACCATTATTTAGTGTTTTCTTTACCGCGATTGTGCAATAAACAGGATAATTATCTTGATTATAGGTATAGTTTAAACTTATATCGTCTATAAAAGGGGAGTCGCTAGATTTCTTTCTGATAATATAATTGGTAGGATTATTGTTATTGTATATTGGCCAATAAAAATAGGCTGGCGTGAAACTAAAAGGATTGTCTACATCAATTAAGTCGGTACTGTTAAATTCAAATGAAATATTTTCGGTTTTAAATACGGATGAAATATTGAGTTGTTTAAAGGGATTAATGGCTTTATCGAAATGCCGAAAACTAAAATATGTGCCTGAGACTAATTTTAAAGAATTGATTTTTATATCTCTTATGTAAAATTCTTCATGACTGTCTTTTATTGCATTAGTCTGATAAACGAATGATTGTTTGTTAAAAAAGTTGTGATAATTAGGCTCTTTTTTTTTATATATACTTGTAATGAATGAATTACCATACTCGAATTTTCCAACTCTGGCATCTGGTAAATCATTGTCAAACCTAAAATCCCATCCTGCAATATGTTTTTCTAAAATGCTATCTTTAATTAGTTCTTTATTTGAAAAAAAGAAGTACTGAAGTTCAGTATTATAAGTAAACATTTCTTTTGGATCAAATTTTTCATACTCGTAGGTTATTCTAAGTCTTTGCTTTGGTTCCATGTTATTTTCATCATATTCAAAACGCTGAAATTTAGTTGCCATTGGTAATGAATATTTAAAAGGAAGTACGGTAGAATCATTAACTAAATGGATATAATCAATGATATTGATCACTCTGTTTAAATGATCATAAGTAAAATATACTTCTTTATATTTTCCATTGATTGTATCACTGGTGATTCTTTCAATTAGTGGTAATTTATTATTTGCATTATTATTTTGTGCCATTGAAAATATCGGCATAAAAATCAACAAGAAAATTATTTTTTTCATTTGACTAGGTTGTTCATGGTACATGCTAACGCTTATGTTTTTGTACTTTACTTTGTTTACTATTTTGAATAACGGAAAGTAAAATATTTTAAAAAACCACCAAGGTAAGTAGATCCATTGTCAATTTTTTTAGTGAGGGCAACACAGTACACGGGTAGTTTATGTTGATTGTAAGTATATTTTAAATGAACATTATCATAAATAGGTGGTGAATATTTATCGCCCCTTCTTACTGTGTAAATTAATAGATTGTTTTTAGTACTAAAATACCACATAAATTCAATTCCCCAGTTATGAAAATCCTTATTAAGACTTATTAAAGCTGATTCTTTTATAGGGAAATAAATATTTTCCATATCAAGGGCAGCAGCTATATTGAGTTGATTTAAGGGGTTAATGGCACTATCATACTTTTCTTCGTCGAATTTTATATTTCTAATTGGATTATCTTCTGCTTTATTTGTTTCAAATGGTTCAAAAGTTTGTTCGAAATAGTCATATTTTCGTCTCCCATTTTCATTTTTACGATAGAACACACTGTCTCTAACTTTCTCTCCATTTTCATAAATAAAGTATTGCAACTTATTTATTTTCCAAACCCGTTTATTTGCTTTCTTATTAAATTCATAAGTAACCATTTTACATAAAAAGGGCTTTGCATTATTGCCTGTATATTCAAAAAATTGTGTTTTAGTAGTATCAACTTTGGGTTTATCTATTGCAGGTTTTTTAATTGAGCAGTTTGTATGTAAGATGGCAATAACCCTATTTAATTTATCGTATAAGAATCTTACTTCTTTATAATTCCCTTTAGTTGTATCTGTACTAATGCTTACTATCCTAGGAAGGATATTTTTTTCTGTTGAACTTTGTTGTGCTATAGATAGGATTGGAAGCAATAAAAAAATGGAAACTATTTTATTTAAGCGCATTTGACAGAGTTAGTTATTAGATAAATATACCATGGCTGGTATTATATTTAATAAAAAACCACCTACATTTTTAATGTAAGTGGTTAAATTTAAGTTTAAATTAAGTGGACATAGCAGGGCATGATCTTGGGACCCCTGATTATGAGTGGTGATTTAGCATTAGATTTTCATACTAAATAAAAATATCAGAGATTATATTTTATTGTTAAGCTTCCCTTTGTTGCTTTGTATGATTGGTATTTTAATGGGAAATCTTTATTATACCAATCAAGTTGCATTTTGGTATCAACTGATCCACCTGGAAATATAAAATTGTTTATTTTGAATGAATCATTCGTTTCACCCTTTATTTCAAGAAGCATCATTACTGGATTTCCTGTATTTGTTTTAATCATGATAGTAGTATCTCTACTTGCATCCAACACTTTTACTTCCCCCTTATTCGAACAAGACATTAAGAATAACCATAGTAGAAGAATTATATTTTTCATAATTATTGATAAATATTTAGCAACTCAGTAAGGCCTTAGATTTCTCTTCCATTAAAATAGATTCTTATTTAAAATACTCTTTTCTATTAAGATAATCAGAAATTTATCTAAAAAATGAAAGAGAGAGGGTATACATTTATAGATTTGGGTAACCCAGCTGGAATACTGGTACCAAGTGCTTTTTACAATTTGGAAAAAAATTAATTTTTAGAGACTAAATGATTTGCAATGAATAAATATTATATAATCATGAATTCTATAATTAAAAGCAACTTACTTAGTGAAAACAGTTTTGTGTTTTTAAATGAAAAACTTGAAAAAGAAAAGCACTCATCATTAAGCAATTATTACACTGTAAAGTTTTTTAATTTTGAAGCACAGACATACTTCTTTTTATCATTTTATGAATTATATGATAAAAAAGAGATAAATAGTATACATTTTAGTTTGGAAAAAATAAACTACTATGGAAAAGGTTATAACGTGTTGAGAATTGGTGATTTTTGTACAATAAATAATTTAGAGAATAAATGGAACCGTGTAAATAATTTTAATGGAATTACTTTCGAGGAAAAACTCAATAATTTAATTATCGATTTTGAACAATTTGTAAGAAGTACTGATTTAATTCATGTTTTTAGAGGAGAGGTCTGGTACGATCAGTATTGGATTAATCCTAGAGATTAAA
>QLAH01000275.1_pt1 | contig 35429 bp, 27 predicted proteins | sample 4693081 | NCBI WGS metagenome assembly QLAH01 (sample SAMN09425401, study PRJNA476045) | Lake water metagenome, whole genome shotgun sequencing project. | reverse complement strand
CGAACGCGAGCGCCCAGGGCGTGCTGCGGCTCCTCCAGCAGTAAGGCGACGCTCGGCTGACAACTCCCACCTTCCCCCGCGCCGCCCGTCCCCAGACGGGCGGCGTTTCGTTTCCCTCCGCGGCGTCCAACGGGGGCGTGCTCCCACCAGAGGTGTGGCTCGTATCGGGTAGGACGCTCCTGCGGCTGCGTCCACGGGCGTCGAGGCCGTTCCGCGCCCGAGCGTTCAAGCGGGCGGCCGCAGAGGTCGATCCGCAGGGAGCCGAGCGGAAGGAGTCCGCTCGGAGGGGGCCCCGCCTCGACGCGGGTCCGAGCGTTCCAAGGAGGGAACCGCCCGTGAGCCGAATCGGCACGAATCTCGCGTCCCTGATCGCCCAGCGGGTCTTTACCGCGAACACCAAGGCGATCAACCAGACGCTCGAGCGACTGTCGACGGGATACCGCATCAACAGGGGCGGCGACGACCCGGCGGGGCTCATCGCGTCAGAAAGCCTGCGTGCCCGCGCGGCAGCGATCGGTGCCGCGCTCGCCAACGCGCAGCGTGCGGACCAGTTCGTCACGGTCGCAGACGGCAGCCTCGAGGAGATCTCTGGGATGCTCGTCGACCTCCAGGGCCTCGTCACAGAGGCCGCGGGAGCCGCTGGCGACGGATCCGTCATCAAGAACGCACAAACCCAGATCGACGGGATCATCGCCTCGATCGACAGGCTTGCGGCTGGCACCAGCTTCGCGGGGTCTCGGCTCTTCACGGGCCGCTACGACTACGACCTGACGGGGGCAACGGTTTCGGACGGATTCGCCTCCGTGCGGGTCTATGCCGCGCCGCCCTCGAGCGACTCGTCGCCCGCGAAGGTGAACGTGAAGGTGACTGCCTCTGCGCAGCAGGCCGTGGTCGCGCTCTCCGCCGGGCCGGGCGGTCAGTTGATGAACCAAGGCCAGAGTGCCGTCAGCTTCGAGTTCTCCACTGCGCGCGGCGCACAGACGCTCGTCTTCGCGGAGTTCACCGACATCGACGACATGCGCGACCAGATCAACGCGGTCTCCGACTTGACGGGCGTGAACGCGGCACTCTCCGGAAATCTCATCGTCCTCCGCTCCGCCGACTTCGGCTCCGACGCGTTCGTACGCGTCCGCGAGGTCGCGAACGCGAACACGGGGCGGTCGTTCATCCGAGCCGTCGCGGACAACGGCGCTGCGATCGCAGGCGCCGTGAAGGACCAGACCGACGCGGGGCGCGACGCCACGCTCGAGGTGAACGGACGGAGCATCGTCACGGATGGGCTCGACGCCCGCTTCGTGGGAAATGGCTTCGATGTCTCGATGACGCTGGTCGGGCAGGGCGCGAACTCGTTCAACCAGGACGGAGCTGCACGCCAGTTCGCCATCACGGGCGGCGGCGCGAGTTTCCAGCTGTCGCCCGACATCGGGGCCCTCGGCCGGGTGTCGCTCGGCCTTCCGGTCGTCAACTCGTCGAACCTCGGAAACGGGTCGACCGGCTACCTCTTCGCGCTCCGTTCGGACGGCGCCGCGAGCATGGCGGTGGGCAACTTCGGTGACGCGCAGACCATCCTTGACGAAGCGATCTCGCAGGTGGCGAGCCTGCGCGGCCGTCTCGGCGGGTTCAGCAAGCATGTCCTCGGCTCCACGATCGCGAGCCTCGAGGTCACGCTCGAGAACACGATGGCGGCGGAGAGCGCGATCCGCGACACGGACTTCGCCCGCGATACGGCGCTCCTGAGCAGACAACAGGTGCTCATGGAGGCCTCCGTGCAGGCGCTGTCGCTCTCGAACTCGTTCCCGCAGATGGTGCTGCGGCTTCTTGGCGCTGCCTGACGGACCCTCCGTGAGGGACCGTCCTTCAGGTTCTCGCGCCGCCCTGCGCAGGCGCTGCAGACGGTTCCGGCCTCGCGGGAAACCAGCGCAGGTCGCACAGACCTCACGACCGTCGCGCTCCCAGCGCGGCCTGCCTCGTCTGTGACACGCACGCGTCGCGCGCGGTCTGCACCCACGGCGACGCTGCTGCGGATCGGATGGATCGCATCACTCTTAAAGACGAGTCCTGCACTTGAGCGCTTGAAGTCCGTGCGCGTTGCCTCCGATCCATGGGCGTCGGAACGGTGCGCTCCGACGAGTCCATGGGTGCAGGAGGCGCCCTCAACACACGCGAGCCCTGGCCGGGGGATCTGGCCACGGCTCAGAAAGAACGCGTCGCCGGGAAGCCCGGGCAGCGATGCTGCACGGTCGGCGCGCGGCTCCTGCTGGAAGCCCAGCGGGTCATGGAGGGAGAGTCATGAGTCGGATCAATTCGAACATTTCGTCGATGATCGCCCAGCGCGTCTCGGCCCAGAACAACCGCTCGCTCGCAGGAACGCTCGAGCGGTTGTCGACGGGCTACCGCATCAACCGCGGTTCGGACAGTCCCGCAGGCCTCATCATCAGCGAGAACCTGCGCGGCGAGATGCAGGGCATCCGTGCGGCCATCGGCAACGCCCAGCGTGCCGAGCAGGTCGTCAACGTCGCGGAGTCGGGCCTTCAGGAGATCTCGAATATGCTCATCGAGGTCCAGTCGCTCGTCGGCCAGACCGCGAACGAGGCAGGCCTCTCGCGCGAGGAGCGCGAGGCAAACCAGCTTCAGATCGACGCGATCCTCTCGACGATCGACCGCCTCTCGAACTCGGTCTCCTTCCAGGGCACCAAGCTCCTGAACGGCAACTACGACTACACCCTCACGGGATCGACGAGCTTCAACTCGGGCATCTCCGACATCACGGTGAACTCGATCAAGCTCTCCGACACGGGCGCGTCGCGCGCTGTCACGGTGACGGTGACGCAGTCGGCGCAGCGCGCGGCGGTCGCCCTCTCGACGGGCGCGACCTTCGACAACGGCGGCTCGGGCGCCGTCACCTTCGAGATCGCGGGCGAGCGCGGCTCGCAGCTCTTCACCTTCGCGTCGGGAACGAGCATCGCCAATGTCGCGGCCGCGATCAACGACTTCTCGGAGGCGCTGGGCGCCTCTGCGGCCGTCTCGGGCGACCTCGTCACACTCCGTTCGACGGGCTTCGGCTCGGACCAGTTCCTCCGCGTGCGCGAGGTGGCGAATGTGAACGCGAGCCGCAGCTACATCCGCCAGGTGGACGACGCCGGCGCCGCCACGGGCGCGGCCGTCGACGACCTGAAGGACTTCGGCCGCGACGCCCGCGTGAACATCAACGGCATCGTGGCGACCGCGCGCGGCCTGACCGCCCGCGTCGCGCTCGACGGCTTCGACGTCGCGGTCTCGCTGCGCGGCACGGGTACGGGCACCTTCAACACGGTGGGCGGCACCCGGACCTTCAACGTGACGGGCGGCGGCGCGGACTTCAACCTCTCGCCCGACGTGAACCTCGCGGGCAAGGTCTCGCTCGGCATCGAGACCGTGAACTCGGGCAACCTCGGGAACGCTGCGCTTGGCTACCTCTCGGAGCTCAAGTCCGGCGGCACCGCGAATGTCGAGAACGGCAACCTGACGAAGGCGCAGGAGATCCTCGACGCGGCGACCAAGCAGGTCTCCTCGATCCGCGGCCGTCTCGGCGCCTTCACGAGGAACGTGGTCGGCTCGACCGTGAACAGCCTGGGCATCGCGCTCGAGAACACGATGGCTGCGGAAAGCGCGATCCGCGACACCGACTTCGCAGCGGAGACCGCAGCGATGACCCGGAATCAGATCCTGGTGCAGGCCTCGACGCAGGCGCTCGCCCTGTCGAACTCGGCGCCGCAGGCGGTCCTGTCACTGATGCGATGAAGTGAGGGCGGAGGGGGTGGGTCCTGACGGAAGGATTCCGAGACGGACCCGGAGAATGACGCACGAAGCGGCCCGAAAGGGCCGCTTCGCTGCGTTTTTGCGCACGCGGCCGAGCCTTGGTGCGGCCGGTCACGCGGGTTCTGACGCCCATGCGGGATCGGCAGAACTTGCCGATCACGGCGATTGTGACGGTATTGCGGCCTGAAACGCCTGAAGCGATGAAGTGACCTCTGCGGCTCACCGATCTGAGGCGCGTCGGGAACTGACTCCCGACACGATTTGGGCGCAGGATGCGCCCTCAACAACTTTCGGTCCCCTCCTCGAGGAAGTGGAGGGGCCGACAAGCTTCTCGAACGCGGGCTCAACGGCCAAAGGCCACCCCCAACCGCGCTCGGGACCGCCGGCAACCCCCCGCCGGCAGCTCACGGAGGACAGCAGTCATGAGTCGTATCAATTCGAACGTTCCCTCGATGATCGCCCAGCGCGTGAACTCGATGAACAACCGCGCGCTCTCGGGCACGCTCGAGCGTCTGTCGACGGGCTTCCGCATCAACCGCGGCGCCGACGACCCAGCAGGCCTGATCATCAGCGAGAACCTTCGCGGCGAGATCAAGGGCATCAACGCCGCCATCGGCAACGCCCAGCGCGCCGAGCAGGTCATGAACATCGCGGAAGGCGGTCTCCAGGAAATCTCCAACATGCTCATCGAGGTGCAGTCGCTTGTCGGCCAGACGGCCAACGAGGCGGGCATCTCGGCCGAGGAGCGCGACGCGAACCAGCTCCAGGTGGACGCGATCCTCTCGACGATCGACCGCATTGCGAACTCGGTCTCGTTCCAGGGCACCAAGCTCCTGAACGGCAACTACGACTACACCCTGAGCGGCGGCTACACCGCGGCGAGCGGCTTCGGCGACGTCTCGATCAACTCGGTCAAGCTCTCCGACAACCCGGGCTCCTTCCGCGAGGTCACCGTCACGGTGAACCAGTCCGCGCAGACGGCCCGCGTCGGCCTTCTCCTCAGCGCGGGCGTCCTCAACAACGGCGGCTCCGGCTCCGTGACCTTCGAAGTGGCGGGCGCCCGCGGCTCGCAGCAGTTCAGCTTCGCGTCGGGCACCACGGCCGCCACGATGCGCGACGCGGTCAACGCCTTCACGGAGGCGCTCGGCGTGTCCGCATCGCTCTCGGGCACCAACGTCCGAATCGACTCGACGGGCTTCGGCTCGGACGCCTTCGTCCGCACCCGTGAGATCGCCAACGCGAACGCCAGCACCAACTTCGTCACCAACACCGTCGGTGGCGCGGCCGAGGACATCAGGACCAACGGCCGCAACGCCACGGTCAACATCAACGGCGTCGTCGCGGTCGCCCGCGGCCTGACGGCCCGCGTCGCCCTCGACGGCTTCGATGTCCAGGTGTCGCTCATCGGCAACAATGCCATCAACGCCGCCGGCCAGACCCGCACCTTCAACGTGACGGGCGGCGGCGCCGACTTCAACCTCGCTCCCGACGTGAACCTCGCGGGCAAGGTGTCGCTGGGCGTCGAGACGGTGACGAGCGCCAACCTCGGCAACTCGATCACGGGCTATCTCTCCGAGCTCAAGTCGGGCGGTTCTGCGAACGTGCAGAACGGCAACCTGACGAAGGCGCAGGAGATCCTCGACTCCGCGACCAAGCAGCTGTCGAGCCTCCGTGGCCGCATCGGCTCGTTCACCAAGAACGTCGTCGGCTCGACGATCAACAGCCTTGGCATCGCGCTCGAGAACACGGTCGCCGCAGAGAGCGCGATCCGCGACACGGACTTCGCCGCGGAGACCGCTGCGATGACCCGCAATCAGATCCTCGTCCAGGCCTCGACCCAGGCCCTCGCGCTGTCGAACTCGGCACCGCAGGCGGTCCTCTCGCTCATGCGAGGCTAACCCGGAGTGGGCGGAGGACACGCTTCCGACGCCGCCATCCGGTGACGCCGCGAAGTGGAATTCCGAGAAAGTAGTGGGGGCGACCCGAAAGGGTCGCCCCTTCTTTCGTTTGCCGGTCAGGAGGTGCGCTCGGCTTGCCCGCGGCGCGCGAACGCGCGCGCGAGCAACTGCGCGGCGATGCCTGCCGCGACAAGGGCGCCCGCTGCGGCGATGGCGCCGACAAAGGTCGTCCGCTGCCGCACGGCCGCGAGGGGTGCAGCGATCTCCTCTCGCTCCTGCGTCACGGCGATCGACCATCCGATCGACTCGATGCGCGTCCACGCCCCGAGCACGGCGCGGCCCTCGAGATCCTTGTCCTCGCCGCGCGCGGAGTTTCCGATCAGGACATCGTCAAGCTTCGGGAGGCGCCGCTCTCCAAGCGCCCAGCGCAGCGTGTACGCGGCATCGGGGTTGGCACGGGTGGGGGTGGTGACGACGACCTCCGATCCAAGAACGACCGCGCACATGGTCTCGCCCGTGGAACCGAGGCCCGTCGCATCGCCCACGATCTCGTCGATCAGCGGGAGATCGATGGCCACGACGGCGTGGCCGACCACGGCGCCGCCGTCGCGGATGGGCGCAATGGCCTCTGGTGCAGGGCGCTCCCCGCGTTCAGACTCGGCCTCCGCGCCCGCAGCGGCCCGATCTGGGTGCGTGATCACCGTGGCGTTGCCCCTGCGGAGAAGCCGGAGCGCGGCCATGCGGGCCCTCGTCCGCGCCTCGAGATCCGCAGGCGAGGCGGGCTTCGGCTCAGCCTCCTCGAGACTGTCCGACACGCCGCGCGGGGCCTCCCGCTCGAACACGCTCTCGCCCGTCGCGTCGAGGAGGGCGACCCGCGACACGCCGAGGGCTGCCATCGCTTCATCAAGGCGGGCCGTGGCTGCGGAGCCCGACTCCCGTTCCCCCGCGAGGATGGCGCGCACGGCGGGCTCCGCTGCCAGCGCCCGCGCCATGCGCACGCGCTCGCGCCCGAGGGCATCAAGGCGCTTCGCCTTCTGCTCGGAGCTCGCGCTGATGGTGCTCTGCGCGGCGCGATCGAGCGCCGTCGCGAGCGTGCGTTCGTGCTGCGCGCCGAGGATGAAGACAGGTACGGTCGCAGCGGCGACCAGGGGAACGGCGAGCGACACGAAGAGCGCTGGGAATGTCGGCATAGCGGTTCTGTACCACGCCGCGGGAATCCGCGTCGGGCGCGGTGCGGACGCCCGCCGCCGATGCGCGGAGGATCCAATGAAACAGCGGGGCGCGTGGCAGTGCCACGCGCCCCGCGCATCGCTCGAGTCCGGAACCCGACGCGGGTGTGTTCCCCGCGCGGTCGCGGTCAGGCCGTCCAGCCCGCGAGGACGAGGGTGAGGTCGCTTCCGTCGACGACGCCGTTTCCATTCACATCGCCCGGACGATTCGGGCCCGTAAGGCCCCAGTTCCCGAGGAGGATGGTGAGGTCGAGCGCGTTCACGGCGCCGTCGCCGTTCACATCCGCAGGGAAGGACGGATTCGGTGTGAAGCGCACGATGCGGCCCTCGCCGCCCTCGGGGTAGTCCGCCGCGCGGATCACGCCGTTCAGGCCGTCCTTCGCGGTGACGAAGTTGAAGAGCGCCTGCTGGTAGCTCACGCCGACGATCTGGAAGGGGATCCCGACAAGCGGATACTCGTCCCCGCCTCGGCAGAGGAAGTCGATCGTGGCCGCGGGAAGTGCGAGCTTCGGGTTGAGGACGACCCCGTTCTCGACGAGCACCGTCCCGTCGTCGAGGACGACATCGATCACGCGCGAGCCCGGGTTCGCCGCGACCGAGTAGGTGAAGCGGAAGCCCGCGATCTGCGCGAAGCGTCCATTGCCGCTCGCTGGGAAGCCTTGCGGCGGCAGCACGCGGCTGACCGCGTTCTCAAGGAGCGACTTGAGGGTGGTCACGGGGAGCGACGGGATGACCGCCACGAAGTTCGAGAACGGGAGGAACTGGAAGGTGTTGAGCTCCGTGAAGTTCCCTGCGGGCAGGATCGAGTTGTTGCGGATGCCGCCGCCGTTCTGGAAGGCGATCACGGGAAGCGGCAGGCCTTGCTGCGATGCGCGCCTGCGGGCATTCCAAAGAAGGCTGTCAGAGCAGAGGTTGCCTTCGTTGGTCTCGACCGAGCGGATGAACGAGGTGCGGCCGTCGAGCGGGACCTCGCTCGTGGCGATCACGTTCGCGGCGAGCGCGGCGACCGACGCTGCGACGGGCTTGAGCACCTCCGCCTGGATGGTCGCGTCCGCGACGACGCCGCCGGGCAGGCTCGCGTCCGCCACGCGCACGGGCCCGCTCGTTGCGTCGACGCCGATGACGATGCCGTTCGCGTCGAAGTCGACCACGCAGCGTCCGACGTAGCGGTAGTTGCCGCGCGTCGTGATGATGGGAAGCTGGCGGCCATCGCCGTCTGTCTCGTAGAGCGGGTAGGGGCCGTAGCGCGCATCGGGGATGCCGTCGTTGTTCGCGTCGATCGCGTCGTCGGGAACGAGGAGCTGGCCTGCGTTCCAGAGGAGTTCGTCGCCGCCGCCCGCGACGAGGACATCGACGTCGCGCAGCGACTGCGCAAGCGTGCGCTCTGCGCCGATTCCCTGAAGGTGCGTCATCACGACGATGTGCTTCACGCCTGCGGCCGTGAGGGCGTCGACCTCCGTCTGGATCGCGCCAAGCACGTTCGAGTCGATGATGACATTGCCGGGAGACGCGATGAAGGGGAGATCGGGCGTCGTCGCGCCGACGAAGCCGACGGTGACTCCGTTCGTGACCGAACTCGTGCGTCCGGCGATTCGGCCCGCGCCGACGAGCGCAGCGAGCGACGGCTCGGGCGTCATGTCGAGGTTCGCGGAGAGGAACTTGGTGCCGTCCGTGAAGCCTTCGATGAAGTCGGCGAGCACCTCTGGTCCGAAGTCGAAGTCATGGTTGCCGATGCAGATCGCGTCGTACTGGATCGCCTGAAGCGCGATCGAGTCGTAGAAGCGGCTACCTGCGGGCAGCGAGAGACTCGCATTGAACTCGGGCCCTGCGAGGAAGTTGTCACCGCTCGAGACCGTGACGCAGCCGCCCTCGAGGAGCGCCGCCGCGCGGAGTTCATCGACCTTGGTCTTGAAGCGCGCGGCGTTTCCGTAGAGCTGCAGGCTGCTCGAGGGGGAGAGCAGCTTGCTCTCGGTGTCGTTCGTGTGGAGGATCGTGAGGCGGAAGCCGTCGGCAAGCGTCGACGAGGCGACGCCGCCCGCGACGAGCGCGGCAAGCGCCGCGCGTTGCAGGAGGCGGGTGGTGGGACTCGAGGTGGACTGCATGGGTGTCTCTCCGAGGAATGAAGTGGGATGCAACCGAGCGAGGGAACGGCCGTTCCTTCGCCGCACGCGCGGCGCTGCTCGGGTTGCGAAGACTCGTCGCTGCCCGTTCAGGCGCAGCGAGACGGCGCTATCGGCCGCGCAAGGCTTTGGCGAGGGTTCCGCAAGCGCGCGGTGCAGGCCGCATGAAGCCGCGCGGGACGCGCGAGGTACACTCGCGCGATGCGGCGTGCGCGAGCGAAGTCTGGATCATTCGGCGGAGGCCTGTTCGACGGGCTCGCTGCGGATGGGGCCGCGTCCGCGGCTCCGGACGATGCTCGCGTGGCCGCACATCTCTCGGAACTGGCGCGGCCAGGCGCGGACGGCGTCTCGCTGCGAACGCGGCAGGGGAGCCACTACACGCCTGCATCGCTCGTCGAATGGGTGCTCGACGAGGCGTTGCTCGCGACGAGCCAACGGAATCAGGGCGTGCCGCAGGCCGTGTTCGACCCGTCGTGCGGGGCGGGGAACTTCCTCGTCGCCGCGGCCAAGCGTCTCACCCGTGCGGATGGCCCGCGGATCACGGAAGTGCTCGCGCGCTCGGTCTTCGGCATCGACGTCGACGCCGTCGCGGTCGAGCTCTGCCGCGCGCGTCTGCGCGGACTCGTGCCGCATGACGCGACGGAGGCCGAGCGCGCCGCCGTCGACGCGGCGCTCGCGCGGCACGTCGTGGTGGGAGATGCGCTCGAGGGCGCCTCGATCGAGGGGCTTCTTGCAGGCGCTGCGGCGCCACCGCGGGAGGGCGCCTTCGACCTCGTCGTGGGCAACCCGCCGTTCCTGAACCAGCTCGGACGCGCGACCACGGCCTCGCGTGTGCGCGCCGCTGCGCTGCGCGCGCGATTCGGTGGCGCGATCGGTGGCTACGCGGATCTCGCGGGCGCGTTCCTGCTCGAGGCGTTGCGCGCGGTGCGAGCAGGTGGCGCGGTCGGCTTCGTGATGCCGCAGTCGTTCCTCGCTGCCGCCGACGCGGGCGCGGTGCGCGCGCGCGCGCTCGAGCAGGCGTCGATGTGCGCGCTCTGGACCGCGAACGAACGGCTCTTCGAGGATGCATCGGTTCGGGTGATGGCGGTGGTGCTCTGTCGCAGCGGGGACGCAGGGTCGCGGCCGCTTCGTCGCGCGTTCGGCGCCGGGTTCAGGCCGCTCCAGCCGTGCGCCGTCGAGATGCCGGCCCGCGATGATCCCTGGTCGCCGCTTCTCTCGGATGCGATCGGCGTTCCCGCACGCGCGGCGTCGAGTGCGGCGGGTGACGGAGTCGCCGTCATAGGCTCGATCGCGCGGGCAACGGCCGATTTCCGCGACCAGTTCTACGGTCTGCGTGGCGCGATCCGCGACCTCGCGGAGCCGCCATCGGGCGTGGTCGCGCGCTTTCCACGCCTCATCTCGACTCGGCACGTGGACCTCGCGCGCGAGTCGTGGGGCGCAGTCGATGCGCGCATCCTCGGTGCGCGGTACCGCAATCCGCGCGTCGATCTCGCGGCGCTTGCGGAGGTCCGCGGCATGATCGAGTGGGCCGAGGCGCGCTTGACGCCGAAGGTACTCGTGGCGACGCAGACGAAGGTGGTCGAGGCGGTGGTCGACGCGGAGGGTGCGTGGCTGCCGCTTGTTCCGCTCATCACGGTAACCCTCCGCGGGGACGCGATCGCGCGAGGAATCGACCTCTGGATGCTTGCGGCCGCGGTCGCGTCGCCCATCGTCGTCGCGCACGCTGCGGCGCGCTTCTACGGAACGGCCTTGAGCGGCGCCGCCATCAAACTGAGCGCGCGGCAACTGCTCGAGATGCCGCTGCCCACGGTGCATGCGCCGTGGCGAGAGAGCGCGGAGGCGCTGCGCGAGGCTGCCGGCGAGACTGCGGTGGATTCGCGTCGCGCGGCGCTCGAACGATTCGCGCGCGCGTCATGCGCAGCGCATGGGCTCGCCGCGACCGACGCGGATGCCGTGGTCGCCTTCTGGCTCGCGCGACTCTGACGGCGGCGATCGTCGGAGTCGGCGGCGGACTTCCTCGGCACAAAGGGCGGCTTCCGCGAGCCGCCGCCGCTCAAGCCGCACCGCCTGCCGACGCGTCGACCGCAAGAAAACAGGCGCCCGCATGCGGGCGCCTGTTGGACGGTTCGGATGGAGGGCTCGACTCACGCCGCCGCAGGAACAGCGGTCGTGTTCTTGCACGCGATCTCGACGAGTGCGTCGAAGGTCTTGGGATCCTCGATCGCGATCTGCGAGAGCATCTTGCGGTTCAACAGGACGCCCGCGCGCTGCAGGCCGTTGATGAACAGCGAATAGCGCGTGCCGCGCATGCGGCAGGCCGCGGTGATGCGCGTGATCCACAGCGCGCGGAAGTCGCGCTTGCGGGCGCGGCGGTCGCGCCATGCGTAGCGCTTGGCGCGCATGATGGCGACCTTTGCCTGCTGCTTGTGGCGGGACTTCGTGCCGAAGTAGCCGCGGGCTTCGCGGAGAAGCTTGCGGCGGGCCTGCGTTCGTGCTGCACCCTTGCGTGCGCGTGGCATGGTTCGACCTCTCGATGGAGCCCTGTGGCTCCTGCAACTCACTCAGACCGGCGGAGGACGGGACTTCCCGACGCTTCGGACCCGACGGCCTCAAAGATGACGTTCACAAAGACGGCGGCGTCCACGGAAGCCGGTCAGACCGCGACGGCGACCTCACGGGCCGCTTCGCGGAGCTCATGCTGCTCCTGTGAGAGGAGCGGGCGGAAGAGCAGCTTGCTCAGGGCGCGGATGTCGCCCGAGCGTGCGTAGCGCTTCTTGCGGTAGCTCTGGATCTGCGTGCCCGTCTTGTTCGACTTCAGGTGACGGGAATGCGGACGCCCGAAACGGATCTTGCCCGTCTTCGAGATCTTGATGCGCTTCGCGAGACCCTTGTGGCTCTTGTTCTTTGGCATGAGTAGCTCCCGATGGGGGATCGAAGAGCGTAACAGAAGCCGCGCCTCGCGTGCAAGCGGTCGGACGCTCGGAACTCTGGTTCTCGGACAATCCGGTGGCCGCGCAGCTCAGTGCAGGAGGAACACATCGAGCTGGAGCCAGTCCGAGGGTGCGTCGTCCAGCGCGCGCTCCAATGGGCCGCGGGGTGAGGCGCTCATCGGCAGCCAGATGTTCTCGACATGGGCCGGCTGGTCCGCGATCGCGGGCACCGAGACCGCGGGACTCGCCATGAACTCGACCGAGACATCGGTGAAGAGCGCGTTCTGGCCGCGGCCGCCGTGCTCGGGGCTGTTGATGATGCACAGGCCGACGGGCTCTCCCGCGCGGAGGAGGTCGATCACGGGGTTTCGGTCGGCGACGAACGGAACGCGTGCCCCGAGCCGCCAGGCCGGAAGCAGCGATCGGTTGGGCACCTGGTAGGCGTAGCCCTCGCCCTTCGGGTCGTTCGGGCAGCAGCGGCAGCGCGTGTCGCAGTAGTTCTGCTCGGAGAGCGGCTCGAGATGCCGGTTGTTGCCAACACCGATCCACGAGCCGAGCTTGCCGAGGTCGGGCATCACGCTCGCCTGGAACGGCATGGCCTCGTGATCGCGCACGTAGCGTGCGACACCCGCGCCGAGCGTGCGCAGGTTGTCCGCGCACGCCGCGTCGCCCGCGCGCGCCTGCATCCAGTTCGCGAGCGGGAGCCCGACGGCGACCACGATGAGCGCCACGGAGGCGAGCGCCCAGAGGTCGGGCCAGCGGCCGCCGCCTCCGCCTGCGCCGCCTGCCGTTGCCGGGGAGATGCGCATGCGCGCGCCGCGCGATTCGTCCGCGCGTGCGATGCGTGCAAGAGTCGCGTCGGTGAGCGACGGATCGGGCGGCTCGACGGCGTGCTGCTCGAGAAGCGCGAGTTCGCGCATGACCGCTTCGAGGCGCGCGCCCTGCCCGGGCGCTGCGGCCGTGGCGCGCGCGAGGTCGAAGCCGTGCTCGGCGAGGATGTCCAGTGCGTCGATGTCTGCAGGTGCAAGCCGTGCATTTCCCGAGGAAAGCGCTCCATCGGGCGTGTCGCGCGTCTCGGGCTCGTCGCGACCGTCCTCTCCGCGGTGGTTGGTCTCGTGTCGGGTCATGGTGGTCTCTTTCCTCGCGTGGCGCCGTGCGTGCGGTGTCAGCGTTCTCCTCGTTCGTTCGTGTTTCCCCCCGACGCGCCGCGCTCGTCGGGAAGGGGAAGCCCGCGTCGCGCGCAGGCGAGGCGGTAGCTCGCCGCGAAGCTCGCGACGGCGGCGTGGAGCCGGCTCTTCACCGTTCCAAGGGGGATCGAAAGCGACTCCGCGATCTGCGCGTAGCTGAGCCGCTGGAAGTACGACAGGAGCAGGATCTCGCGGAAGTGATGTGGCATCTCCTCGACGACCTGCTTCACGATGTTCCGTTCGTCGGCCGCCTCGAGCGGCAGCACGGGGAGGTTCTCCGCCCCTTCAAGGAGATCGACGAGCGCACCATCGCCATCGCGCGAGAGCGGCGCATCGAGGCTGGCCGCAGACCTGCGCTTCTGCCGCCTCAGATAGTCGCGGCCCTTGTTCGCGGCGATGGTGTAGAGCCAAGGGCGGAAACGCCGCGTGCGGTCAAAGCTCTCCGAGGAGAGGTGAACCTGCAGGAACGCCTCCTGGAAGACATCGTCCGCACCCGCGCGCGAGCCGACGAGCCTCGTGAGGAAGCCGTGAAGGTCGTTCCGATAGCGGTTGACCAGCTGCCTGAGGGCGTCGGGATCCCCCTCGCGGTGGGCGACCAGCAGCGCTTCGTCGGAACCCGCCTCCAAGGGGGCGTGCGCGGAGTTCTCTGCGACACAGAGGTTTGCGTTCGCGGCGCTGGCATCGGGCACGGGGCGCCCGGGTTCGCTTGAGGGCTGGGAGTGCGGCGGGGTGGTCAAGTCGCGCGTCCGTGAGGTGCGAGCGGAGCGCTCGCGCGACGCGAGGATATCCGACCTACGGCGTTCGTCGCCCGAGCGGGGGGCGTTCGCCAGCGCGCCCGCGAGCAACGCGAGCGACCGGAACGGCTCGGAGCCTGGCATGGCATGGTTGATCGAGACCGCGGACGAACGAGCCATGGCGCTGCTACGCCGAGACGTTTGCCTGAGGTTCGTCGGATGCGGGATTTCCGCCGAGGATGAGGTATCGCGGCGCGGAACCCTCGCACGAAACTCCTATAGACTCTCGATCCGCTCTGAGGGCTCGGAACTCCTGCCATCCGAGCGGGCGCCAGTGCCTCGGCCTCTCGGCCCGAACCAACGACTCTTCCCCCGAGGTCTCTCGATGGGTGTGCCCCTCAGCCAGATGTGGACGGTCGCGACCTATGTGCTTCGCCAGAAGCTCGCGGGCCGCAAGCGCTACCCGCTCGTCCTCATGCTCGAGCCGTTGTTCCGCTGCAACCTCGCGTGCGCGGGGTGTGGCAAGATCCAGTACCCCGCCCACATCCTGCGCCGCCAGCTGACCCCGCAGCAGTGCTTCGACGCGGTCGAGGAGTGCGGTGCGCCGATGGTGTCGATCCCGGGCGGCGAGCCGCTCCTCCACCCCGACATCAAGGAGATCGTCGAGGGGCTCGTCGCGCGCGGGAAGTACATCTACCTTTGCACGAACGCGCTGCTCCTGAAGGAGAAGCTCGAGGCGGGGCTCTTCAAGCCCTCGAAGTACCTCACTTTCAGCGTCCATATGGACGGCCAGGAGGAGAACCACGACTTCGCTGTGTGCCGCGAGGGCACCTACGCGAAGGCGGTCGAGGGTATTCGCCTTGCGGTGAAGATGGGCTTCCGCGTCACGACGAACACAACGCTCTTCGAGGGCGCCGATCCCGCGTCGGTGCGCGCGTTCTTCGACGAGATGATGGAACTCGGCGTGGAGGGCATGATGCTGTCGCCGGGCTACGCCTACGACAAGGCGCCCGACCAGTCGGGGTTCCTCAAGCGCCGCGAGACGAACCAGCTCTTCGAGATGATCCTCTCGAACCGCCGCGAGGGGAAGCGCCGCTGGATCTTCAACCAGTCGCCGCTCTTCCTCGAGTTCCTGATGGGGAAGCGCGAGTACGAGTGCACGCCGTGGGGCATGCCGTGCTTCAACATCTTCGGCTGGCAGAAGCCGTGCTACCTCCTGCAGGAGGGCTACGCAGACAGCTTCCGCGAGCTGATGGACGAGACGGCGTGGGAGAACTATGGCCACGCGAGCGGCAACCCGAAGTGCGCCAACTGCATGGTGCACTCGGGCTACGAGGCGAGCGCGGTCGACCACACCTTCTCGAGTTTCGGGGGGTTGTTCGCGACCGCGAAGGCGATGGTGTTCAACGCCTACGCGAACCCGGGCGCGAAGGCGCGGCTTGCGGAGGAGGCGAGGAAGCCACACGGGCCCGCGAAGCACCTCGTGCAGCTCGGGCTCGCGGAGGATGTCGAGACGGCGGAGGGGAAGCGGACCTACCGATTGAAGCAGGCTGCCGCGTCTTGAGCGGCGGCCGCGCGCGGAAACGGTGCCTGGCACGTGCCGTCTGGTGCCTGGCACCTCCCGGCACGTGCCAGGCACCGATTCTGGAGCACACCCGTGCAGCGCGACGCTCGATGGCGCGGCCGGGATCAGCTGGAGCGACTGCCGAGGTGGCAAGTTCACGGGCGGCAGAAGGGCGGTACCCGACACGTGCCGTCTGGTGCCTGGCACCTCTCGGCACGTGCCAGGCACCGTTTCTAGTCTGAACAACCTGTCGGAAGCGGGCGGGTCGCCCCGATCCGAAACGACTTCCCCCACAATCGCGGGATGCCCTTCCGTTCAGGTGCCATCAGCTACCGCCGCTTCGCCGTCACGGGCGCCGCCCCCAACATGCTCGAATCGAAGGTCTACGGCCTTCTCCGCGAGCACGCCCTCGGCGAACTCGAGCCGATCAAGCCCGGCGAGATCCACGTTGGCTGGACAGCGGGCCGCCACCTCTTCGACACGCTCTTCGACTTCGAGCGGATCGGCTTCGGCGGCGGGCTTCTCCTCGGGCTCCGCTCCGACGCCGTGCGTGTGCCGCCCGAGATCAAGAAGGCCTACATCGCCATGGCCGAGGACGCGCGCCTCGTGCCCTCGAAGGACGGCGGCGGCGCGTTCCTTCCGCGAAACGCCAAGAAGGAAGCGCGCGAGGAAGCACTCCGCCGCATCGAAGAGGAGATCGCGGAAGGCCGATACCGCCGCCCCAAGCACGCGCCCATCTGGTGGGACTTCGCGAATTCGACGATGTTCGCCGCGATCTCTGCAGACCCCGAGGTGCAGGCGCTGCGGCGCCTGTCCATCGACTCGCTCGGCATCACGATCGCACCGCGCTCGAGCGGCACCGTGGCGCTCGACATCCTCGCGCAGAGGGGCCGGACCGCCGACTACGACGACCTCCGCCCCGAGGCGCTCTCGAGCGCGCCGCCCGAGATCGAACTCGCGCGCGAGGACGGCCGCCGCTCGTCGGCAGACCGGCCCGAGCTGCCGTGGAACGCCAACGAACCGCAGGACTTCCTGGGAAATCTCTTCCTTCTCTGGCTCTGGTGGCACTGCGACACGCGCGAGGGCCTCGTCGAGACGCCCGAAGGCGAGGTGTCGATCCTGATCGACAAGGTGCTCGACCTCGAGTGCGCGTGGGGGCTCTCCGGCCGCACCAGCCTGCGCGGAGATGCGCCCACGCGGAAGGCGGAGACTGCGCGCGCGGTGCAGCTCGGCAAGTGGCCGCGCAAGATCGGGCTCACCGTGTCGCAGTTCGGGCGCGTGTGGGAATGCACGCTGCAGGGCGACCGCTTCGAGGTGTCGGGACTCAAGCTTCCGAAGCCCGAGGACAAGCCGCAGTCGTTCCGCGCGGCGCTCGAGGAACGCCTCGACAGCTTCGCGACCTTCGACACGGCGCTCATGGCCATGTACCGCGCGTTCATCGAGCTCCGCACCTCGCGCGCGTGGGACTCGTGCCGCTCCGACATGCGCAACTGGATCAGCGAGCTCGGCGCCACGCGCAAGATGGTGTCCCTCGGCGCGTGAGGCGCAGCGTCACGCCCCGCGCACGGCGGCGATGAACGCGCGGATCCTGTCGTGATCCTTCACGCCGCGCGCGCGTTCGACGCCGCTCGAGACATCGACTCCCGCCGGCCGCGCGATGCGGATCGCATCAGCCACCGTCTCGGGCGTGAGGCCGCCCGCGAGGAAGCAGCGTGCACGCACGCTCTCCGCAAGCGCCGCAAACTGCGCGTGTTCGAACGCCGCGCCGCTGCCCGCGTCTGGCCCGTCGACGACGAGCCGCGCGACGCAACCGCTCGCAAGCCACGACCCGACGGCGGGCGCCGCGAACGGCAGGCCCTTCCAGCATTCCCACGCGGCAGGGCCTGCCGCGAAGGGCGCGAGGTCGTCGGGCTCCTCGACCCCGTGAAACTGGAGCACGGGAAAGCGATCGAGCGCGCCGCGGGTCTCCGGGTCGACGGGAAGGCGCACCACCGCAACCGGCATCGCGCCCGCATCGATGATCGCATCGACGAGCGCGGGAACAGCCGCTGGCGGCACGAAACGGGGGCTCGACGGCACGAGCACCACGCCGATGAAGTCCGCTCCCGCAGCGGCGGCGACCTCCGCGGTCGCTCGGTCGCTCACACCGCAGATCTTGACCAGCGTGCGTCTCGCGCGGGTTCCGGTCACGGCGCCGTCCCCGCGCGCAGCTGCGACTGCGCCTCGCGCTCGAGTTCCGCCGCGAGCGCGGCCTTGTCCGCGTCGAGCCGGTTGCGATCGAGCTCCGCGAGCGCCGCCATCGCGCCGCGCGCGTCGCCGAGCCTGCGCAGCGAGAGCACGGCGATCATCAGCCGCGCCTCGTGCGCAGATGGATCGGCGCGGAAGCGCGCGACGAAGTTTGCGTAGGCCGTGCGCGCCTCCTGCGCGCGGCCTTCCGAGGCAAGCTGGTTCGCCACATCGAGCTGGATCTGCGCGGGAAGCGTGGCGCTCGGATTCAGCTCGAGGATCTCCCGATAGAGCGACGCGCACAGGATCCCGTCGCGCTCGCGATGTGCCGCCGCGATCGTGTTTCGCAGCGTCCGCTCCTTCGGCGACATGGTGTCGGCGCCATCTGCACGCACGCGCGCAGCGACAGGCCCGTCCGCGACGCCGAGTCCCGCGTGCGCGGTGGCCGCGCGCAGGTCGCGGCGGCGCTTCCACTGCTTCAAGAGGAAGAAGAGGTCGAAGTCGTTTCGCTTCAGGATGCCCGAGCCGAGCAGCGCGATGCAGACCGCAAGCCCGAAGACGAGCCCGCCGAGGTGCGCGATGGTGCCGACGCCCGTTCGCGTCGCACCGAGGAGGTCCGTAAAGGTGTTCACGAGGTCGATCGCCGCGTAGAGGCCGAGAAGCCACGCTGCGGGCATGGCGATGCGCATCGGGGGCAGCAGCCAGAACCCGTGAACGATCCCGCGCGGGTGAAGCGCCAGGAACGCGCCCGCGACGACCGACACCGAACCGCTCGCTCCGATGGCGGAGCCGCCCGTGATCCCGACCTGGAGGAGCCCCGCGAGGGCGCCCCCAACGAGGTAGAGAGCAAGGAAACCGAGGTGCCCTAGGCGCGACTCCACGACCCCGCCAAAGGCCCAAAGAAACACCATGTTGCTTAGAACATGCAGGATCGAGAAGGGATCGTGCAGGAACTGGTAGGTGACGGGCTGCCACCACTCGAACCCCCGCAGCGAGATGGCGCCTCTGTCGAAGAGCTCGACGAGCGCCTCGTTACCGCCTCGGAAACCCGCGATCGTCAGTGCGTAGATCGCGCTGTTCAGGGCGAGCATCGCATAGACCACCACGGGGCGGCGCGTCGAACCGAGGTTTGTCCCGAGCGGGATGAACATGGGCGAAGCGTATCGGAACCCCGCCGCAGCGGCTCGCCGCATCTGCATGAAGACTTCCCGAACGCGGCGCCTTGCCGCCCCATCGCGCGCGGGTCTTGCGCTAGCATCGCCGTTCCCGCATCGCGCGACGCGTTTCCCGCGAAGCACGGCGGGAATCTCTCGACTTCCTCCGAGGAAGACTCGCCCCATCGGGGCCGAGAGTCGATTGTCAGTGTCGGACACGCGGCCTCCGCCGCGGTTCGGCGTGCGGCAGGGCGACGGCTCCGCACGCCTCCGAGCGGACCGCCGCACACGCAACCAACGAGCCATGACCACGATGACCGCACCGCAGACGCCGCTCTTCGACAAGGGACTTGCCAACACCATCGCCGCCGAGACGCAGATGTCGTTCATCGACGGCGCGAAGGGCGTGCTTGAGTATGTCGGCATCGACATCGACACCCTCGCGCGGAACTCGAACTTCGAGGAGACGGTGTTCCTCCTGTGGAACACGCGCCTCCCGTCGAAGGCCGAGCTCGACGGCCTGCGCCGCGCGCTCCAGGCCGAGTACGAGATCCCCGACGCTGTCTACGACATGATCCGCCAGATCCCGAAGGACGCCGTGCCCATGCACGCGCTCCGGACGCTCGTCTCCGCGCTCGCGCTCCACGACGCCGACGCGACCTCGAGCGACACGAGCCCGGCGGGGATCGAGAAGGCCAAGCGCCAGGCGCTGCGCCTCGTCGCGAAGACCCCGACCCTCATTGCCAACTTCGACCGCCACCGCTCGGGCAAGCCCTTCGTGCGCCCGAACAAGGACTTCGACATCGCGACGAACTTCCTGTGGATGCTGAACGGCGAGAAGCCCACCGACGCCATGTCGAAGGGCCTCGATGTCTGCCTCATCCTGCATGCAGACCACGGCCTCAACGCGTCGACCTTCGCCGCGCGCGTCACCATCGCGACCCTGAGCGACATGTACAGCGCGATGACGACGGCCGTCGGCACCCTCAAGGGCCCGCTCCACGGCGGCGCGAACGAGGAAGTGATGTACATGCTCAACGAGATCGGCTCGATCGACAACGTCGAGCCGTTCATCAAGGGCAAGCTCGAGCGCAAGGAGCTCATCATGGGCTTCGGTCACCGCGTCTACAAGGCGTATGACCCGCGCGCGACCTACCTCAAGACCTTCGCGAAGCAGATCGCGACCGACACGGGCAACCTGCCGCTCTTCGAGATGAGCCAGAAGATCGAGGGCATCGTCCTTGCCGCGAAGGCGGACAAGGGCATCTTCCCGAACGTCGACTTCTACTCGGCGACGACCTACCACTCGCTCGGCATCAAGACCGATCTCTTCACCTGCATGTTCGCGATGAGCCGCATGTCGGGCTGGGCGGGCCACTGCATCGAGCAGCTCGAGGACAACCGCCTCATCCGTCCGCAGGCGCTCTACACGGGCCCGCACGCGGCGGCCTACGCGCCGATCACGCAGCGCGGCTGAGCGAACGCCCCTGGCGCAGCAGGACAGACGGAAACCACCCGCCGCCGCGCATCAACGCGCGGCGGCGGCTTTCTTCGCGCCCTGCGGATAGATCAGCACGCGGTCGTGGCAGAGGAGGAGGACGTCCTCCTTGCCGTCGCCCGTGACATCCGCCACGATCGCCATGCTCGGCTCGAACTCGCGCGGCTCGCCGCCCTGGAAGAGCCGCGACTCGAAGACCTTGAAGCGCAGCGCGGGAACGAGGCGTCCGGAGGCGCTGAAGCTGAGGATGCCGAGCGACTGCTCGCCCGCGTCGAGCGCGAGAAGATCAAGGAAGCCGTCGCCGTTGACATCTCCAGAGGCGATCTCGTGGTCGACCTGCTGGATGCGGTCGCCGCGGTAGGTGGCGAACTCCTCGAGCGCAAGGCGCGCGCCCTCGAGCCCCGCGATCGCGAATCCATCATCGCCGACGAGCATGATGTCCGCGGACTCGGCGCCCGTGAAGCCGCCTGCGCGCACGGGCCCGAACTTGAAGCCCGTGACGGAGCGCTCGTCGGACTGCGACCACACGCCCTCTGCGCCGCGCGTGAAGATCGCAAGCTCGTTGTTCTCGCGATCGCTCGCAACGAGTCCGTCGCCGCGCACGGTCAGCGCCACGAGCTTCGCATCGGGGCGCTGTGCGTTCATCTGCGCCACGACCTGCCACCCCGGCGGCGTCGCTTCGGGCGCATAGCGCAGCGCGCGGATGAAGTTGCGGTCGGCGACCACGAGCTCCTTCTTGCCGTCGCCGTCGACGTCGAACGCGACCGAGTTCGCGGCGTTCGCGGCCTGCGCGAGGCCGAACTGCGCCATGTCCTTCGACTCGCGCACCTCGAAGGAGGTCTTCCCGTCCTTCTCGACGGCCTGCAGCATCGACATCGGGCGGTCGGCCGTGAAGAGGAGCAGGTCGACCCGTCCATCCTGGTCCGCGTCGACATCGAGGATCGCATCGGGGCCCTTGACGAGCGAGCCCAGCTTGACGATCTCGCTCTCCCCGCCCGAGAGCGGGAGGAGCTCGATCTGATGGTTGCGTCCATCCTTGGTCACGACCGCGACGCGCGGGCCGTTTTCGAGCTGGACGAGCGAGAGCACCGTGGGCACGGCGCCCGCGGAGAGCGGCATCGCCGTCGGGAAGGCCAGCGCGCCGTTCTCCCAGCGCGAGCGCCCGACCACGCCTTCCTTCTCGCTGAGGACGAACACCTCGGCGCGCGGATCGTCTGAGATCCGTCCCGCCGCGATCGAGTCGATCTCCGCGAAGCTCGGCTGCTGCGCGCCGGGCTGTAGCCCGCGGCCAGCGAGCTGACGGAAGGTCGTGAGGGCGCTCGCGGCGGGGTCGCTCGCGATCACGTCGAGAAGCCCGTCGCCATCGACGTCGGCCGTGGCGAAGGCGCGCTTCTTCCCGGTCTTCAGTGAGAACACCTCAAGCGACGCCTCGTTCGAGCCGCTCGCGTCGCGAACGACCTCCTCGACCACGAGCCGTCGGCTCTGCCGTTCGATGCGCGCGATGAGGTCCTTCCCGCCGCCCGGCAGCCTGATCGCCGTGAGTTCCCGCAGGGGCGGCATCTCGAAGCGGCGCTGCGCGCCGAGGCGGGCACGCGGGCCGGCGGGCGTCTGCTCGACGCTGGCGAGCCAGAGGCGCACGGGCGCAGCGTTGTCGGGCGCCACGCCGATCAGGTCGGGGTGCCCGTCGCCGTCGAAATCGCCGATGACGAGCGCGACGATCGCATCGCCCGAGCCGAGCTCCACGGGGTCGCCCAGGTTCGAGCCCTCGATCGGCCACACCATCACCTGTCCGCTCACGATGGCGGCGAGGTCCGGCCGGCTGTCGCCGATCAGGTCCGCCACGACGAACCCGTCGCGCGAGCCGCTCAGCCCGCGCTGCGGCACGCGGCGCGCGACCTCGAACACGCCCGGCTTCGCCTGCTTCATGAAGACGATCGTTCCCGGCTGCCCCGCGTACATGATGTCGAGCAGTCCGTCGCCGTCGAAGTCGATCGGGACGATCGCCGTCACCTGATGCGACACAGGAACCTCGATGCGGCGGAAGCGCCAGTGTGGGGGCACCTCGTTGATCGAGCCTGTGGCCTCGATGGGGTCGTCGGGCGAGGCATCGGGCTTGAGAAGATGGACCTCGATGCGGCTCTTGAAGTTGTTGGCGACCGCGAAGTCGCCGTTTCCGTCGCCGTCGAAGTCGCCGACGGCAAGCGGGCCCGCCTTCGGATCCACCTTGACGACCTCAAGCCCGTCGAACCCGAAGTGCGCAGAGATGCCGTCCGGGCTCTGCCCGAGCGCGGCTCCCGAAAAGGTGGCTGCGGCAAGGATTCCTGCAACGGCGAAGGGCGCGAGCGGCCGAGTGGCCATCGTGGGGGCGTTCAGAGAGTGCATGGGCGTCCTGAGGGCGAGTTGGTGGAGTCGTGTTGCGCAGGTCTCGGTGTGCGGGGCACGATACCGCGCGGCTATACTATGCACCCGATGCACGCATTGAACCGAACAAGTTTCTTCGCGACTCCGCGAGACGCCCGTCTGCCCGCCCTCGCCATCCTCGCCTCGGCGGCGCTTCTCCTCGCCGCGCCGACACGCGCAGTGGCTTCCGACAAGATCGTCCTCAAGAGCGGCGCAAGCGTCGCGGGCGATGTGCTCAAGCGCACCGATCGCCGAATCTGGATCGATGTCGGGCCCGACGTGCTGAGCTTCGACATGAACGACGTCGCGAGCGTGGAGAGCGACAAGGCGTCCGCCAACGTCGAGATCCGCACCGACTCGCTCTTCTCGACCGCGGAGGGTCTCTCCGAGCTCCCGCCGCGCGAGCAGGCGAAGGCGATCGGCCCCGCCGTGATCAAGGTCTCGACCCCGGGCGGTCTCGGCTCCGGCGTCATCCTCTCGAGGCAGGGCCATGCAATCACGAATGCGCATGTCATCCAGGGTGAGACGAACATCCGCGCGACGGTCTGGTTCGCGGAGCCCGACGGCACCCTGAAGCGCACCGAGATCGACGACGTCGAGATCCTCGCCGTCAACAACCACATCGATCTCGCGCTGATCCGAGTGAAGCACCCCGAGGACAAGGACTTCGTCTTCGCGCCCGTGCAGGACATGGAGAAGCTCGAGAACGGCCAGAACGTCTTCGCGATCGGCAACCCGCTCGGCCTCGAGCGCACGCTCACGCAGGGCGTGATCTCGACCACGCAGCGCAACTTCGACGGCCTGACCTACATCCAGACCGACACGCCCATCAACCCGGGGAACTCGGGCGGGCCGCTCTTCAACACCAAGGGCGAGGTCATCGGCATCACCAACATGGGCATTCTCGGCGGTGAGGCGCTCGGCTTCGCCATTCCTGCCCGCTACGTGAAGGACTTCATCCGCAACCGCGAGGCGTTCGCCTACGACCGCAACAACCCGAATTCAGGCCACAACTACCAGATGCCGCCCGCGCGGGTCCGCGACGGGGCGCCGAGCGAGCTCGAGGACGGTTCCTCCGAGCCGGCGCGCTGATTCCCCGCGAAGCCGAGCATTGAAACCGCGGCCGCGCTTGCCCAAAGCCGCGCGGCCAGTACAGCGAGACGCTTCTCGAGACGCTTCTCGAGACGCTTCTCGAGACGCTTCTCGAGACGCTTCTCGAGACGCTTCTCGAGACGCTTCTCGAGACGCTTCTCGAGACACTTCCCGAGACACATCCAGAGGAAACCCAGTGAAGCACACCGCAACAGCAGTCCTTTCGATCTCGACCGTCTTCATCAGCGCGCCGCTCCTCGCGGACGAGCCGCTCTCGATCCGCGACATCGCGCGCGAGGGGGCCGTGCTGGTGGTCGGCGCGGACGACTTCCGCGGCACGCTCGACCGCCTCGGGCCGACGGCCTACGGCAAGCTCTGGAACGCGCCCGAGTCGGCGGACTACGTGAAGCAGCTCAAGGAGAAGTTCGAGAAGACGATCGCCGATGCCGCGGCGAAGTCGGGTATCGAGCGCGAGAACATCGCGTGGCCATCGAGCATCGGCCTTGCGCTCATGGTCGAAATGGACGAGGAGATGGGCATCCCCGCCCCTCAGTTCGTCTTCTTCTGCGACTGGGCCGCGGAAGCCGACAAGGCCGCAGCATTCGTCGACGCGCTCGTGGCGGACATCGAGAAGAAGGCGAAGGACGGCGGCGCGACCGTGAAGGTCGAGGAGATCCGCGGACGCCGCGCGATCGGGCTCCCGACGGGTGGCGCTGGCTCAGGCAACGAGTTCGAGGATGAGTTCGCCGACGAGTTCGGCGGCGGTTTCGGGGGCGGTTTCGGAGACATTGGCCCGAGCGAGATTTACATGGTCGCCGACAAGGGGCGTCTTCTCGCCGCAAGCAGCGTCGCGGCGATGGACGGCCTCCTTGTGCGCGTCGACGGCGACCGGACGAAGGCCGTCGGCGAGACGGAGAACTTCCGCCGCGCGACCGACCTCGCGGGCGGCACGCAGGACATCTACGCGGTCCTGTCGACGGAGGCCGCGGGCCCGCTGCTCGGCGCGTTCCCTCAGTTCATGCTCGTCCAGCCGCTCGTGACGCGCCTCTTCGGCGACATCAAGGCGTGGAGCTTCGGCGCCCACGCGAAGGACGGGGTCCTCGAGACCGCGCAGGGGATCTATGTCCCGGGCGCGAAGGCCGGCCTTCTCTCGCTCGTCGACCTTGCCACGGAGCCGAAGGCGCCGCCCGCGATCGTCCCCGCGGACGCCCTGAGCTACGGTCGCCTCAACGTGCGCTTCGACCGCATCCTTCCCATGCTCGACGATGTCCTCGGCGGCATGCCCGCGGAGCAGGCGGATATGTTCCGCCCGCAGCTCGACCTCTACCGCCCCGCGATGCAGGCGGCCTTCGCCGCAATGGGCCCCGAGGTGCACATCTGGTCCGTCGAGACAGACCCTGCGGACCTTGCGGCAAGCGGCACCGTCACCGCCATCAGCATGAAGAACGACAAGGACTCGGCGCGGGCCGTGGCGGACTTCATCAACCTGCTGCCACTTGGCCTCCAGTCGCGCGACTTCAACGGCATGACGATTCTCTCCGACGAGTTCGCGCCGTTCGCGGTGGGTATCGGCGGCGGGGCGCTGGTGCTTGGCTCGGTCGAGCAGGTGGAGCAGGCGCTGCGCGCCGTCGACGCGAAGGCGGGCGAAGGCCTCGCGGGCGAGGCCAACTTCAAGAAGGCGCTCGCCGACATGTCGGCCTCGCCCGTCGTTGCCATGGCGTGGTGGGACACCGCACGGCAGCTCGAGGCGACCGCGCGCGGCATGGAGCCGATGATGGACGCCCTCGGCGACATGGTGAGCCTCGACGAGGAGGCGATTCCTGGCGTCGATCTCGGTTTCGATGACCTGGCCGGTTTCTGGAAGCTCATGTCGAACAAGGAACTCGTGAAGCGCTGCTTCGGCGACTCCGTGCTCGACTTCAAGGCAAGCGACGCGGGCTTCACCACCTCCTACCGCATGCTTCCGGGCTCTGCAGAGTGAGCGAGCGAACCGCTGTCAGTCGCGCGCGGAGTGGAGCCACGCGAGTGCCTCCGCAACCTGCGCGCGGCCCAGCGTGCTGAAGTCGTCATGACGCGCGAGCGGGACGCTGAAGAAGCGTCCCGTTCGCGCTTTTTCAGCGATGTCGCGCGCCTCCGCGAGCGGTGTCACGGGGTCCGCCTCGCCGGCGACGACGGCAAGCGGACAGCGCAGGAGCGCAGCGGCCTCGCGCGACGAACGCTCGGCCACGCCCAGCGCACCGAGCACCGAGATCGCCGGCCCGAGGAGTGGCCGCCGCGGCATCGACCGAAGTTCGAGCCGCGCGCCGAGCGGTGTCCGAAGCCGCTCGTAGGGCGCAAGCGCCACGACGCCGACGGTGCGAGAGGCGAGCGCTTCGCGCGAGGCGGCCGCGATCGCGATCGTCGCACCAAGCGAGTGTCCGACGAGGACGAGCGGTCCCTTCGTCGCAGTCTCGGCAAGGCTCTCGAGGAACAGGTCCTCGTCTGCGCCGAGGCGCGTGCCGCGGCCCACCGCATCGCCGTGTCCGGGGAGATCGGGGAGAAGCACGCGCCGCACATGCGGGAGGATTGGCCCAAGCCTCGCCAGCGCGTCGTACCGCGAGCGCGCAAAGCCGTGGAGAACGATCGCGGTCGGTGCTGCGGGATCTTCCTCGCCGAGGTCGAAGACGGGGCACGAGGCACCTTGGAAGCCGTGGCTCCACTCGCGCACGGGAAGTCCCCATGCTGCGGGATCGGAAGGGGAGCCCCGCGACAGTGCCCACGCCACGGTCCGTCGTTCGGGGCGCAGCGCCTCGCGCACAACTCCTGCCAGCGCACCAGCGTAGACAAGCGCGGCGGATGATCCGAGGAACAGCGAGGCGCCCGCGATCGCAGAGGGGTCCATGGGGCGGGAGGATACGCGTGGACACCACGCCGCGCGGCCACTCAGGCCGAACCTACTGCGCCTCGAACATGCGTCGATTCGTGCCGCCGTCGCCGACGGGAACCTCGAGGTGCGCCAGGCACTTCGGGCAGCGCCCCTCGTAGAAGAGGCCGTCGGGCGTCTTGTTCAGCCGTCCGTAGGTCAGGCAGCAGCGGAACCAGATCATGAGGAACGGCTTGCGCGGGCCACTCTGCGGCGGCGGGGCGCCGTCCGCGGGGACAGCCGATGCTGCCTCCGCAGGCCTGCGGATTCCAGGAATGTCGACGATGTCGCGAGGTTCGCGCACGGAGAAATCGTCGGCATGGTTCACCGAGCGACTTGAACGGAACCCCGACGACGGCGCGGGAACGCGGGTTCGGTCCTGCATGGCCGATCGCACGCGACGCGAGATGCAGCCTGCTCAGCCTTCCTTCTTCGGGGCCGCCGGGGCCGCTGGAGCCGTCGGGGCCGCTGGATCTGCGGGCGCCTCAGGCGCCTTCGGGGCGGCGGCCTTCACGAGGGCGTCGGCTTCGTCCTTCGTGATCGCCTCGACCTTCTCCATCACGACATCCTGGGTGGGCCAGTCGCCCATCCCGTTGCGCTGGCCGCGGGGAACAAGGGCGATGGCATCGACCACATCCATGCCTGCGAGCACCTTGCCGAACACGGCATAGCCGGCGCCATCGCGCGGCTGGTCGAGGAAGTCGTTGTCCTTCAGGTTGATGAAGAACTGCGCCGTGGCGCTGTCCGGCTGGCGGCCGAGGCGCGCCATGGCGAGCGTGCCGCGCTTGTTCGAAAGCCCGTTCCTCCACTCGTTGCGGATGGCTGCGCGCGGCTCCTTCTGCTTCGAGTCCGTGCCGAAGCCTCCGCCCTGGATCATGAACCCGGGGATGACGCGGTGGAACACGGTTCCGTCGTAGAAGCCCTCCTTCGCGTAGGCGAGGAAGTTGTCGACCGAGATCGGTGCCTTGGCGCGGTCAAGCTCGACCACGATCAAACCCTTGTTCGTGCGGATGACGGCGTACTCCATCGCCACGGCGGCGGGCTCCGCGGCCTGCGCGGGCGCGGTCGGCGCTGCTGGAACGGTGGCGGGCGCGTCTTGCGCGGTCGCGAGAGTCGCGATCGAGAGCGTGGTGGCGGCGGTGAACGAGGCAATCAGGCGCATGGGGGCTCCGTTTGGTGGCGTGTGGGCGCAGTGCGCGGCACTTCGGGTTGCTGCGGCTGCGGCGCGCGATGATAGCCGAACCGCGAGGCTGCAACCCCCGAAGAGGCTGCGCGTACGGGTCGACTCGCATAGCATCGCCGCTCTCCGACCATGCGGTCACGGAAGGCCTCCCGCAACATGTCGCACACAGCTTCAGCTCCCGACACCTCGCGCGCACAGGGCTCCGCCCCAGACGAGCCGTCTGCGGCGCATCGCCGTTCCGACGACCTCGCGCCTTGGTGGCGCCGCGGCGTCGTCGGCGCGCTCCTCGACCTCTTCTCGAGCGTGAAGCTCGGCATCTGGCTGATGGCGCTCCTCTTCGTCTACTCGTCGATCGGTTCCGCGGGCATCCTCTATCCCGAGACATGGAACATCTTCAGGGCGGAGAACTGGGCGCACGACCAGATCCGTCAGTGGCGTGGTCTCGAGATGACGGAGTTCGAATGGTTCCACTGGTGGCCGTTCGACCTGATGATGATCCTGCTCTCGATCAACCTGGTCGTCACGACGCTCCGCCGTATTCCCTTCAAGCCCATCAACTACGGCGTGTGGATGATCCACTCGGGGCTCATCGTCCTCATCATCGGATCGTTCATCTACTTCGGCACGAAGGTCGAGGGCGACACGCCCATCGCGCGGCGCAAGGTGGTCGCGCGCTACGAGGCTGTCGGCGCAGACGGCGCGAAGCGCATGGAGACGGTCGAGTTCCTCGCGACCCCGGGCGTGCGCGTCGAGCGCGGAAGCGGGGCGGAGCGCGTCCTCTTCGAGGTGACCTCGATCGACCCCGCATGGGAACTCCTCACGGGAGACGCCAAGGGCGAGCGTGCCTACAGCGTGAACGTGGCCGTCGAGAAGGGCGGCAAGAGGTTCGTGCGGCAGCTTCTCGCGGGCTATCCCGAGCTGACCGAGGACCTGATCTTCACGGCCGACCCGCAGCAGCCCCTGAAGCGCGCGGTGCGCGAGACGGGCAACGCGATCTACGACGACTCGCTGACGCTCGAGCTCGACTATGAGCCGCAGCAGTGGTTCTACCTGCGCAACGAGCTCGTGAAGTCCTGGGCGCTCTACGTGCGAAAGCCAGGCGACACGCAGTGGGTCGAGCGGCCGATCCGCGGCATGCCGATGTACAACGACTACGTCGCCGAGCCGTCGATGGTGTTCCAGTCTGCTGGCGACACGGTGCTGCCGCGGTCGGGCCTCGACATCGCCGTGCCGGCCTCGAGCCCAGACGACCCGTTCGCGGACGTTGTCTTCGAGGTGAGCGGGTACCTCCGCTACGCGCTTCCACGGAGCCGCTTCGTCGAGGGCGCCGCCTCGTCGCCCCGCAACCCGGTCGCGTTCGTCACGGTCGCAAGCGACGGCGGACAGCGCGCCGACTACCGCCTCATCGCTGCCGATCCGGAGCGCTCGTCTGCGGATGGAGGGCTCCTCCGCTTCGCGTCGATCACGGAGGAGTCGCAGTTCGCGGCCTTCGCCTCGCAGCCCACGATCGAGATCAGAATCCCATCGCAGGGCGTCGTCGTGCGCGAGGAGATCCGCGAAGTGGCGACGGCCAACCCCGACGCGCCGTTTGTCGAGATCCGCGGCACGGAGCGCGACGGCAAGGCCGCGTACGCATACCGCGTGATCACCGTGCGCGACCGCCTGCCTGTCGCGGGGCGGGAGGTGTCGCTCGCCATCCTCGAGCTCCGCACGCCGAAGGGCCTCTTCCGCCGCTGGGTGTTCGACGACGCCACGCTCACGCGCGACGTGGTCGAGCCCGACGGCTCCGACGCGCACGGTCCGCCCGTCTTCGTCGACGACTCGATCGAGGCCACCTACACGGCGGGCAACGGACTGTCGCTCGTCGCGATCGTGCACGGCCCCGAGGAAGGGCGCATGCGGCTCGTCTCGTCGATCGGGCGGGAGACGAAGATCTCCGAGATCCGCGAGCGCGAGACGGCGCCGCTTCCAGGCGGCATCACCGTGCGCGTCGAGGACCTGATGGAGCGCGCCGTGCTCGAGGAGAAGCCGCTTGTGGTGCCCAAGGAGCAGCGCGAGCGCGACGCCATGGAGATCTTCTCGATGATCCGCCTTGCGGCGCCCGGCCGCGAGCCCGCGTGGATCCCCTTCACGCGCTGGGCCTTCGAGAGCCGCGAGCGCTCGATCCGCCGCGCGCCCTACGAGCCGCGCATCGTGCGGCTCGCGGATGGACGAGAGGTCGAGGTGCTCTTCTCGCGGCAGCGCATCTCGCTCGGCACGGAGATCGGCCTCGAGGAGTTCAGGCTGACTTCGCACGTGGGAGGCTTCACGGGCGCGCAGGGATCGATCCGCGACTACATGAGCCGCGTGCGCTTCCGCGATTCCGCGGAGGATGGCGGCGTGCAGGAAGGTTGGAGCGAGGCGGAGAGCGTCAGCATGAACGCGCCCATCCTCCACAACGGGCTGTGGTTCTTCCAGGCGCAATGGGATCCGCCCGACACCAACGCGCCCGAGGGGCAACGCCCGAGCCTCGGGCTCAACTACACCGTGCTCGGCGTCGGCAACCGCAATGGCGTCTACACCCAGCTCCTCGGCTGCTGCATCTCCGTGGCGGGATTGATCTACGCGTTCTACGTGAAGCCCGTCCTGAAGCGGCGCAGGCAGGAGGAAGTCCTCGCAGCGCTCGCGCGTTCGAAGTCAGGCGCCGCATCGGGCGGCCCCAAGCAAGGAGAGGCATCGTGAATCAGGTTTCCCTTCGATCGATGCGGGGCACATGGCTCGCAGTGCTCGTCCTCGTCTCGGCGGCGTTTCTCGCGTTCGTGCCCACGCAGCGCGCGGCGCACGCCCAGGACGCCGCGGGCGCGAAGAGCTTCGCGGAGTCCGTCGACCTCCGCCCCCTCGGCACGATCGCCATCCAGAGCGATGGCCGCATCAAGAGCATGTCGAGCTTTGCGAACGAGATGATGGGCTACGTCTCGGGGCCCCGCAGGATCGCGGGCCAGACGCCGCTCTTCACCTACTTCGACATGCTCTTCCGTCCCGACGCCTATCGCATCGCGGACGTCATCTTCGTCAAGGGCTCGGGGCCGCGAAGGCGCATCGTCGACCGCGTGCTCACGCTCGACGGTTCGCCCGAGATGCGCGAGAGCATGCGCGCCTTCGAGGACAGCGGCCTCATCAGCGAGTCGCTGCTCCTGAAGCCCGAGGTGGTCGAACTCCTTCGCGAGATGCGGCAGGACCTGATCCGCACCGCGAAGGTCGTCGATGCGGTCGACTCGGCGATCACGGTCAAGAGCCCGCGCTTCCTCCTCTCGAGGCTGCGCATCGTGCCGCGCGGCGACGGCAATCTCGACGAGCAGTGGCACGGAATCGACTCCGTGATGTTCGCGGACGGCGAAGTGCCGCTGCCAGGCCCGATGCTGCTTCAGGCCGAGAAGGGTCCTGCCCCCGCGGACCTCACGCCTGAGCAACTCGCGTCGGTCGCAGATCCGTGGCGGGCGTTCGTGGCAGCGTGGCTTCGCGTGGACGCAGAGGGCGTCAACAAGGCCGTGGTCGATCTCGCAGCGGCGCTTGCCGCGATCGACCCTGCGAACTACCCCGACCAGAACCGCCTCTCGTGGGAGTACTGGTACTTCGCGAACGGCCACATGACGAAGGTCTGGCTCGTCTACCTCGCCGCGTCGGTGCTCCTTCTCATGGCGTTCGTGTGGAAGTGGCGGACCGCGAAGATCCTCGGGTTCGGCGTGTTCGGGGTCGCGGTGCTGCTCCACACGGCCGCAGTCATGCTGCGCTGGTACATCGCGGACCGCTGGCCGAACTCGAACATGTTCGAGGCAGTGACCACCGCGGCCTGGATGGGTGCGCTCGGCGCCGTCTTCATCGAGTGGTGGACGCGCCGCACCGCGATGTCTGGCCTCTTCGCGCTCGGTGGCGCGATCTCCGGCATGGTCGCGCTGATGGCGGCGTACTTCCTTCCAGTCCAACTGAACCCGAACATCACGAACATGATGCCGGTCCTCCACGACATGTGGCTCTACATCCACACCAATGTCATCATCTTCGCCTATGTTCTCATCTTCATGGCGGCGGTGTCGGCGGGCCTCTACATCGCGTACCGCATCTTCGGAGGCGCACCGACCTACGCCAAGGTCGGCGGCGCCGCGAGCCTCATCGTTGCAGGGCCGAACGGCGAGCAGCGCATGGTCGATGGCCGCGCGGGGATCGGAGAGGTCCTCGACGGCGTCACGATGGTGCTCATGGAGGTCTCGTTCGTCCTTCTCTGGGCGGGCATCGTCATGGGTGCGATCTGGGCCGACCACTCGTGGGGCCGTCCGTGGGGATGGGATCCGAAGGAGGTCTTCTCCCTCAACACCTTCCTCGTCTTCGCGGTGCTCATCCATGTGCGCATGAAGGCGAAGGACAAGGGTATGTGGACGGCGTGGCTCGCCGTGATCGGCGCGGGGGTGATGCTCTTCAACTGGATCATCATCAACTTCGTGATCACAGGGCTGCATTCCTACGCCTGAGCGCCGCCGACCGGCGCGTCAGGAGCGGGCGTCTCTGGGTTGCGGCTTTGGGTTAGACTCCGCGCTCCCCGAGGAGCACGGCCATGTCAAGCTTCGCCATCGAGTCCGTCCACGCACGCCAGATCCTTGATTCCCGCGGCAACCCGACCCTTGAGGCGGAGGTTGTCCTGGAGAGCGGCATGGGGGGCCGCGCCGCGGTGCCTTCGGGTGCGTCGACCGGCGAGCATGAGGCGGTCGAACTTCGCGACGGCGACAGGAGCCGCTGGCTCGGGAAGGGCGTCACGAAGGCCGTCGGCCATGTGAACGACGAGATCGCGCCCGCCGTGTTCGGCCTCGACGCGACCGACCAGGAGGGAATCGACACGGTCCTCCTCGAGCTCGACGGCACGGAGAACAAGTCGCGCCTCGGCGCGAACGCGACGCTCGCGGTGTCGATGGCGGTCGCGCATGCGGCGGCTGCGGCCACGCGTCAGCCGCTCTACCGCTATCTCGGCGGCGTTGCGGCGAACACGCTGCCGGTTCCGATGATGAACATCCTCAACGGCGGCAAGCACGCGGACTCGACCGTCGACATGCAGGAGTTCATGATCCAGCCCATGATCAAGCATGGCGGCGTCTTCGACTTCGAGGAGTCCCTCCGCGCGGGCGTCGAGTGCTACCACGCGCTCAAGAAGGTGCTGCACGACAAGCACCTGTCGACCGCCGTCGGCGACGAGGGCGGCTTCGCGCCGAACCTCAAGTCAAACGAAGAGGCGCTCGAACTCATCGCGATCGCGGTCGAGAAGGCGGGCTACAAGCTCGGCGAGCAGATCTTCATCGCGCTCGACCCCGCGATGAGCGAGCTCTCGAACGATGCGAAGGCGAAGGGAAAGCAGGGCTACTCTTTCTTCAAGTCGAACCCCGACCGGATCGCCTCGAGCGACGAGATCATCGACATGTGGGCGAGCTGGTGCGCCAAGTTCCCGATTGTGTCCATCGAGGACGGCCTCGCCGAAGACGACTGGGCGGGCTGGAGGAAGCTCACCGACAAGCTCGGCGGCAAGGTCCAGCTCGTCGGCGACGACCTCTTCGTGACGAACTCGAGGTTTCTCCAGAAGGGGATCGACAAGGGCTGCGCCAACGCGATCCTCGTGAAGGTGAACCAGATCGGGACCCTGAGCGAGACCTTCGCCGCCGTGAACCTCGCGCACCGGAACGGCTACCGCGCGATCCTCTCGCACCGCTCGGGCGAGACCGAAGACGCGACCATCGCCGACATCGCCGTCGCCACCAACTGTGGCCAGATCAAGACGGGTGCCCCGTGCCGCTCGGACCGCAACGCGAAGTACAACCAGCTGCTGCGCATCGCCGAGGAACTCGGCGCGAACGGGACGCTCCGCACGCGGAGGTAGGCGCTCTTTGGGGCGCCCGGTTCCCTTCCTCCGAGCGAGGTGTGGTTTTATCGTCCTTTGGCCGATTTGCGCCAAAACGCATTTGAAAAGTCGTTTGGCGCAGAGCATCATTCGCACTCGTCATGAGTGGATTTACGAATGCGATTCCGCGCGCTGCAGGCCCGAGTTGCCCGACTCGCGCGTGGCTTTCCTGTCGTCACGATCACTGGACCGCGTCAGAGCGGCAAGAGCACCCTCTGTCGGATGGTGTTCCCCGACAAGCCCTATGCCAACCTCGAGTCACCCGATCTTCGTCGGGAGGCGATCGAGGATCCCCGTGGCTTTCTCGCGCGCTACCCGAACGGAGCCGTGCTGGACGAGATCCAGCGCGCGCCTGAGCTCACGTCGTACCTCCAGCCACTCGTCGACGCGCAGCCAGCGACGGGTCGATGGGTGCTTACTGGTTCCCAGCACGGACTTCTGCGCGACTCGGTTTCGCAGTCGCTCGCGGGCCGGAACGTCCCCATCGAACTGCTGCCGCTCTCCGTCGACGAAGCACGCGCCTTTCCACATGCTTCCGACGGCCCGCTCGATGTCTGGAGCGTGGTGCGTCGCGGCGGATACCCGCCTGTGTGGGCGCGCGATGTGTCGCCCTTCGACTGGGCGAATGCCTCTCTGGCCACCTATCTCGAGCGCGACGTCCGCGAGGTGCGGACGGTCGGAGACCTCAACGCATTTCACACATTCCTGCGCCTTGTCGCGGCGCGCACGGCCCAACTGGTCGAGCTTTCGTCGGTGGCGGCAGACGCCGGCGTCTCGGCGTCGACTGCTCGCGGGTGGATGTCCGTGCTCGAGGCCACCTACGCAGAGCGGCTCCTTCAGCCTGCGCTGAGCAACATTCGCAAGCGGCAGGTTCGGGCCCGTCGGATGCACATGCTCGACTCAGGTCTTGCCTGCGCGCTCGTCGGCATTCGGACGGCGGAGGAACTCGCGCTCCACCCGGCACGCGGAGCGATCTTCGAGTGGTTCGTGCACTCCGAGCTTGCGAAGTGGCGCGATGCATATCGCCCCGATGTCCGAATCGGCGCCTTTCGCGACGACCATCGGAATGAGATCGATCTCGTCGTTGAATCGGCGTCGGAGGTCGTGCTGGTCGAGGTGAAGTCCGGCCAGACCATTCGTCCCGAGTGGGGGTCTGCGCTGCAGCGGGCAGCGCGTTACCTCGATCATGTGCAAGGCCGTGCCGTGCGGCTTGTGGTCGTCCACGCGGCCGATCGCGCGGTCACGCTCGACAGCGTCGAGTTCGTGCCGTGGAACGCGGTTCCGCGCGTGTTCGGAGCTTGAGCCGGTTTGCCCGCGTGCGCTTCACGGGGTTCAATCGGCTGCGCACGGTTCACCCGCGACGACACGCGCAGGCCGCGGACGCGGGGCGGACCGCCCGAGGCGCTCGATTCCATCGTCTATCGGCTCAGACCGGCGGTCGGCATGGGGTGGCCGCGCCGCGTTCAGGACGCCTAGGTTCTGTCTGACGGATCCCCGAAGACCAAAGATCCGCGCGGCGCCCGGCTGGCAAGGAGGCGAAACGAGGCTGTATCCGCAGCGATACAGCGAGTTGAAGCCGACGCGGCCAGACGGGATG
>QLAH01000274.1_pt1 | contig 35741 bp, 29 predicted proteins | sample 4693081 | NCBI WGS metagenome assembly QLAH01 (sample SAMN09425401, study PRJNA476045) | Lake water metagenome, whole genome shotgun sequencing project. | reverse complement strand
TATAAATTAAAAGTGGATGAAGTTGCATTGGCAAAAAGAAATGTGACTGCCCGCAATACCGAGTATGTTAAGAAAGTGCTGGAAGATAAAAAAATATCAGAAGGCAGGGCTATTCAGTATAACAACAATAAACCAGCAAACGATACCGCCAAAAAAGTGTCAGTATTCCAAAATGAATTTTCGGATGAATTGCCTGATACAACAACCGTCAATACTAATGCTAATTTAGTGACAGGGCTACCTCAAAGAAAAACCAGTTTAGCTAATTCAAAGTTGTATGATTATGGTTTAAAATTCAGTTCAGATTACTTATTGGGTGGGTTTTCTAATAATGTACTTATCAATCGTTACCAGCCATATGCAGGTGGATCTGGCCCTATTCAATTAAATAATGGGAATGATTTTAATTTCACCTTTAGAGTAGGCGTGAGCGACTTGATGGAAGACATTAAATTCATTGCAGGGATGCGTTTTGGAACCAATTTGGCAGACAAAGACTTAATGTTCTCTTTTCAAAACATGCGTAAAAAAATTGATTGGGGAGTTACTTATTATAGAAGTAATGTGACCAATTTCTTTAGAACTCAATTCAATAATATGTTGTTCACGAACTTGTATCAGTTTAATGCAAGTTATCCTATAAATGAAGTGAAAAGTATCAGAGCGACTATTGGTTTGCGTTCGGATAGAGGGGTGCTAAAATCGTATGATAACTTTACTGGTCAACCGAATCCTAATGCTTTGGCTTTTAAAGACACCGTTTCTCAATTCATTTTGTCTAGGTTGGAATATGTGCACGACAACACCATTAACCCTACTCAAAATATATGGAACGGGTTACGCTATAAAGTATACTTAGACATTAATTTGCCAGCAAGTAAAAACCCTCAAAACAATGGTAAACCGACGATGAATTTTGGTTTTGATGGAAGGTATTACCATAAAATTTATCGCAATTTTATTTGGGCTGGTAGGGTAGCTGCAGACTTTTCTTGGGGTAATCAAAAGTTAATCTATTACTTAGGTGGTGTAGATGGTTGGATTGGACCTAAATTCAACAATAGCAACCAACCTGCTGCTGATCAAAATTATGCGTTCCAATCTTTGGCAGTAAATATGCGTGGTTACACTCAAAATATTGCCAATGGTAATAATGCTTTTGTAATCAATAGTGAATTTAGGCTGCCTTTATTTGCGACCATTTTTGATAGACCAATTAACAACGCTTTCCTCCGCAATTTCCAGGTTGTACAGTTCTTAGATTTAGGAACCGCATGGAATGGTAAGTATAACGGGATCAAACGTCCGGGAGAAGTAATTTCTAGTAATCAAAGCCCTGTTGTCGTTAAAATTGATGCAGGCGGTCTTGGACCTTTTGCGGGCGGCTATGGTTTTGGTGTTAGAAGTACTTTGTTGGGTTATTTCATGAAGTTTGACGCGGGATGGCCGATGAAAGGAATCTTCAAAGGAGCACCAGTATATTATTTTGCCTTAGGATTTGATTTCTAATTCAATTATTTATTTGCTGATAAGTAAGTACAAATATTTTTTACGATTGCAGGTCCTTCATAAACAAAGCCTGTCCAAACTTGCACTAAAGAAGCACCTGCAATCATTTTTTCTTTGGCATCTTCACCAGTAAAAATTCCACCACTTGCAATGATTGGAACTTTACCTTGGGTTTGATTTGAAATATATTGAACAATTTCTGTAGATCTTTTCTGAACTGGCTTTCCGCTCAATCCCCCCATACCAATTGACTCACTTAAGGCTGCAGATGTTGCAGATAAATTTGACCTGTCTAAAGTAGTATTGGTTGCGACCAATCCACTCAAGTTCATTGTTAACGATAGTTCTACAATATCGTCTAATTGTTCTTTAGTAAGGTCTGGTGCAATTTTTAATAAAAGTGGTTTTGGATTTGATTTGCCTGCATTATGATGTTGTAATTCACTGAAAATTTTTGTGAGTGCATCTTTTTCTTGTAAGGCCCTTAATCCAGGCGTATTTGGTGAGCTTACATTTACCACAAAATAATCTACCTGATCGTGCAATTCATTAAAGCAAATACTATAATCTTTCCAAGCATCTTCATTGGGAGTAATTTTATTTTTACCAATATTGCCCCCAATAATTAAATCTCCCTTCGATTTTCCTCTGCTGTTCCAATTCACTAAGCGTTCTTTTACTGCAGCAACACCTTCGTTGTTGAATCCCATTCTGTTAATCAAAGCCTTGTCTGCTGGCAGTCTAAATAACCTTGGTAAATCATTGCCTGGTTGTCCTTTTGGCGTAACGGTGCCTATTTCAACAAATCCAAACCCGAGTGCTTCTAATTCATGCAAGTAAGCGGCATTTTTATCGAAGCCCGCCCCTAAACCTACTGGGTTTTTAAAATTCAAGCCCATTACTTCTTTTTGCAAATTAGTGGCCTTGTACTGAAATAGATTTTTAAGTATGGTGTCACCCAAACCTATTGAAGTGGCTATTTTTAAACAGTTCATAGAAAAATAATGCACTTTCTCTGGGGCTGCCTTAAATAGTATATTTCTTAATAGTGGATACAAAGTCAAAAATTTTTGCGAAAATACCCCTAAAGAATGATTTAAAATTTAGTTGCATAAACAACTTTTAATCATTTTTACTACATTTGAATGATTAAATCAAGTTTATGCAAGAAGCCTATATAGTAGCGGGATTTAGAACCGCAGTTACTAAAAGTAAAAAGGGTGGATTCCGTTTTTTTAGACCCGATGATTTAGCTGTTGAAGTAATCAAAGGTTTAATGGCATCCGTACCACAGCTAGACTCGAAATTAGTAGATGATGTGATAGTTGGAAATGCTGTACCTGAAGCAGAGCAAGGGTTACAGTTTGGTAGAATAATTGCAGCTAAAGCCTTGGGTATTGAAGTGGCAGGTATTACCATTAATCGATATTGTGCAAGTGGATTAGAAAGCATAGCAACCGCAACCGCTAAAATTAGGTCGGGAATGGCTGAGTGTATTATTGCTGGTGGAACAGAAAGTATGAGTATGGTACCTACTGCTGGATGGAAGACAGTGCCTTCTTATGCAATTGCCAAAGATGAGCCAGACTATTATTTAAGTATGGGATTAACTGCTGAGGCAGTTGCAAAAGAGTTTAATATATCAAGAGAAGATCAAGATGCTTTTGCTTATGCTTCTCATATGAAGGCAAAAACAGCTATTGAAAATGGCTATTTCAAATCAGGTATTCTACCCATAACGGTAGACGAAACTTATTTAAACGAAAAAGGTAAAAAAGCAGTTAGGTCATATATTGTAGATACTGATGAAGGATTAAGAGCAGAGACAACGGTAGAAGGATTATCTAAATTAAAAGCTGCTTTTGCAATAGGAGGCAGTGTAACTGCTGGTAATTCTTCTCAAACTAGTGATGGTGCAGCATTTGCATTGGTTATGAGCGAGCGAATGATGTTGTCATTGGGCTTAACCCCAATCGGAAGATTAGTAAACTGCGCTTCTGCTGGGGTTCATCCTAGAATCATGGGCATTGGCCCTGTTGCTGCAATACCAAAGGTTTTGAAGCAAGCAGGAATGAATTTAGGCGATATTGATTTGTTTGAATTAAATGAAGCATTTGCCTCTCAGTCACTTGCTGTAATTAGGGAGTTAGGATTAGATAGTACAAAAGTAAATATCAATGGTGGTGCTATTGCATTAGGTCATCCATTAGGTTGCACGGGTTGTAAATTGACAGTGCAGTTATTGAATGATATGAAGCGATTGAATAAAAAATATGGTATGGTAACTGCCTGTGTAGGGGGTGGCCAAGGTATCGCGGGGATTATTGAGAATCTCTAATATATGATTTTTTTCATTTTTTGTGTTGAACATTTATCGGAACTTCACAAGAAATAAATGGATTATGAAAACCATCATTGTACCTACCGACTTTTCGTCTACTGCCAGTAATGCTGCTGATTACGCTGTTCATTTTGCTCAACAAGTGAAAGCGAATCGAATTGTTTTATTGCATGCTTATGAAATACCTGTTGCAATAGATCCAATGATGCCTGGTATTCAAATTCCTGAAATAGACAGTTTTAGAGAATCTGCAGAAAATAGACTACTTGAGTTTAGAGCTAATTTAATCTCAAAGTATTTAGACACGGGGATTGTATTTGATGTGCTTGCTGTTTATGGATCCATCCTCTCTGCATTAGAAGATTATGCAGAAAAAGAATCAATAGAGTTAGTGGTAATGGGAATTACTGGTGGCGGTGCTTTAGCCGAAACCCTAATTGGTAGTAATACAGTGCATATTGCGGAACATAGTCATATTCCCCTGATTATTGTACCTGCCAAGTCTAGCTTTAAGCCAATCCAAAAATTACTATTTGCATGCGATTTTAATGATGCAGAAAAATATATTCCGGTTGATCAAATAGCGGACATGCAGAAATTAACGGGTGCTGCTTTAATGGTTTTTAATGTTGAAGCAGAACCAGATGAATTTGAACAGACATTTCCAGGAACAGTCATGGGCGAGAGCTTTGCAGTGCATACTGTCTTACAAAATTTAAACCCTAGCTATCACTTTTCACATGAAGAAAATTTTGTGAACGGGATTAACCAATTTGTAGATGAACAACAAGTTGATTTAGTCATCACCGTGCCCAAAGAACATAATTTCTTTGCTCAATTATTTTCTTCTAGTCATACCAAAAAATTGGCTTTTCATAGCCATGTTCCCATTTTGGTATTAAGTAAAAATAATTAGCTTAGGTATTTACCAACAATCGGCATTCTTCTTCCAACGCCAAAAGCTTTTGGTGAAATACGAATGATGGGGCAAAATTGATTTCGCTTGTATTCGTTATTGTTGACCATTTTGAGGGTGCGGTCTACTAACGCAGCATCAAATCCTTGAGACTTAATATTGTCTGGACTTTGTCTTTTCTCGATATATTGGTACAATAATTTATCAAGCACTCCATAGTCTGGTAAACTATCACTGTCTTTTTGATTGGGTCTTAGTTCTGCACTAGGAGGCTTACTAATGATATTATGCGGAATAATTTCTCTTGATTGGTTGATGTATCTGGCTAATTCATACACTTGTAATTTATAACAATCACCTAGTACGCCAAGCCCCCCTGCCATATCACCATACAAGGTTCCATAACCAGTAGCCAATTCGCTTTTATTAGACGTATTTAATAATACATATCCAAACTTATTGGCAATAGCCATTAATATATTTCCTCTACTTCTGCTTTGAATATTTTCTTCGGCTAATGAAAAGGGTAGGTCTTTAAACAAAGGCTTTAAAGTTTGTAAAAAGCTTTCGTATACCTGATCAATTCGAACAATATCATACGGGTTATTTAAATTTTTACTGAGTGCTACCGCATCATTAACAGAGTGATCTGTAGAATAAGGAGATGGCATCAAAATGGCTCTCACATTTTCTGCACCCAGCGCATCACAGGCAATGGCCAATGTTACGGCAGAATCAATCCCCCCTGAAGATCCAAGAATTGCTTTGGTGAAACCCATTTTCCCAAAATAATCTTTAATGCCAAATACCAAGGCTTGATAAACTTGCTCAATATTTAATTGAGGATCTAGGGTTGCGGGGTTTAATTCTTTTTCTGGTATTCTACAGGCTGGTTCTAAAATTGGTCCGTTGATGAATCCATCTTCATTTAAATCAACCCAGTCTAGCGCTTCTTCAAACATTGGAAAGGCTTTCATTAAATTGGCTTCCTTGTCAAAAACCAACGATGCTCCATCAAAAACAATTTCCGTTTGACTTCCTACTGCATTGCAATAAAATAATGGAATTTTATATTTTAAAACATTTGATTTGATGACTGCTTTTCGGTCTTCATCATGCGTATAATCAAATGGCGATGCACTTAAGTTGAGCATGATGTCTGGATTGAATTTCATCAATTCATCCATAGGGCAAACTCGATAAAGCGGGTTGTCTCCTAAATTCCAAATGTCTTCACAAATAGTTACTGCCAGCTTTTTGCCTTTAAATTCAATGATATTCCACTCGTATGCAGGTTCAAAATAACGGTATTCATCAAACACATCATAAGTCGGTAATAATGTTTTGTGAACTACTGCTTTTACTTCTTTCTCATATAAAAAATAGGCAGCATTAAATAAGTCTTTGCCTTTTAAATGTTTGTTTTTTACCGGACTTCCAATTAATACACCAATAGAATCGGCATGGGCTTTAATGGTATTGACTGCAACATTGCATTGTTCAATAAAATCTTCAAATTCAACAAAATCTCTGGCAGGATATCCCGATACAGTCATTTCACTAAAAAGGATTAAGTCTCCACCTGCTGCTTTAGCAGTTTCAATGGCTTCTATTATCTTTTTGGTGTTTAACTCAAAATTGCCAATATGATAGTTTTGTTGTGCTATGAATATTTTCATGGCACAAATTTCATCAATTTAACAACATGATTGCAATCCTTTCCGTTAATTCGCTCTATGAATACAAGGATGTTTGCTTTATTTTTATCGATATTATTGTTTGCTTGCAATAACCAGGATAATGCTCCTGACGTTTCTGGGATAAAAATTCAGCTCCAAGAACAGCACTTCGAAGAAGATTTTTTTGCAATCGATACGCTTCAACTGGAAGCTTCTATTGCCGCATTAGACAAGAAATATCCTGGGTTTACGATGGTTTTTCTCACGAATATTCTTGCACTAATGCCTCAAACAGAATCTGAAAATTTAAAAGATTTTATTCGCGTTTACCGGCCTTTTTATAAACAGTATGCGGTTATTTTTAATGAGCAAAAAAAACAAGCTAAAGCAATCAAAACGGGCTTACAGTATGTGAAAAATTATTTTCCATCTTATCCCTTGCCTACCAAATTAATTAGTTTTATAGGCCCTGTTAATAGTTATGGGTGTATTCTTACCAAAGATGCCATTGCTATTGGAGGGCAATTGTTTATGGGTAAAGACCATCCCATTTATACGAGTGAAGAGGGGATGGCCATGTATCCAGCATTTATCTCCAGAAAATTTGAGCCAGCTTATATTCCAGTAAGCGCAATGAAAAATATAGTATTAGATATGTATCCCGAACAATTGTCTGGCAAGCCCTTGATTGCTCAAATGATTGAATTAGGAAAACGGATATATGTGGTAGACCATTTACTGCCCCAACTTTCCGACACTTTAATTTCTGGTTATTCTGCTAAACAATTAGAAGCTTGTATAAATAATGAAAAAAATATCTGGAGTTTTTTTATTCAGAATGATCTTTTGTACAAGTCAGATCCACAATTAGTAAGAGAATATGTTACGGAAGGACCTTTTACACAAGCTTTTGGGAAAGAATCTCCAGGTAATATTGGTCAGTTTTTAGGATGGCAGATAGTAAAAAAATGGATGAACAAAAACAGTGATTTATCTTTTGATGCACTTATGAAAAAGGACCCTGTTCAATTATTTGAGGAATCAAGATACAAGCCCGGTTAATTCATTTTTGCTGGGGCAATCAAATCAAAAGAGGGGATGGGTACATTAAAATTCTGCTTAGTATATTGATTTTGCAAAGTATAGCTCCCTTGCATTTTACCCATTTCGGTTTTTAAATTACAACCACTTACATAAGTGTATTGCTCTCCTGGCGCTAGAATTGGTTGAACGCCTACTACTCCTTCTCCTTCAACCTCTCTATGTTCTGCATTGCTATCAAAAATAAACCAATGCCTTCTTAAAAGTTGAACGGTAAACTTGTTATGGTTTTCTATAGTGATTCGGTAAGCAAACATGAATTCTCCTTTCAACGGGTTGCTGTAATCGGACTGGTAGAATACTTCTACAGTGATTTCAATACCTGCTGAAATTTTAGAAACCATAGATATAAAGATTAATCATTGTAAATGTAGGTAAATTAACATTCTATAAGGGTAAATTCATCAAATATTCGTGTGAATAAATGCTTAAAATGATTGAATCGGCTGTACTTTTGCAGCACTAAAAAAGACGATTATGACTAAAATTGCCGTAGCTAAAGGAGATGGAATTGGTCCAGAAATCATGGACTCTGTTTTATCCATATTTGATGCCGCTAAAGTACCCTTAACTTATCAAGTGGTAGAAATGGGTAAATGGGTATTTGACAAAGGATACAGTAATGGTATGACTCCAGAAGCACAGCAAACCATTGAGTCTTTAGGAATTCTTTTTAAAGGACCTATGGAAACTCCTAAAGGAAAAGGAGTAAAGAGTGTAAATGTAACTGCTCGCAAAACTTGGAATACCTATGCTAATAAAAGAACTTTTCAGTCTTTGCATGGGGTAGATACTGTGTTTAGCAAAGCGGGTATCCCTATTGATATTACTATAGTTAGAGAAAATATTGAAGATACTTACGGTGGTATTGAGCATATGCTTACCAATGACGTGGCTTTAAGCAGAAGATTTATCACTCGTCCTGGTAGCATGCAAGTGATTCGCTATGCGTTTGAAATGGCTAAGAAGAAGGGCTGCAAAAGAATTACTTGCGGTCATAAGGCCAATATCATGAAGTTAACGGATGGTTTGTTTTTGGAAGTTTTTTATGAGATTGCCAAGGAATATCCTGAGTTAAAAGCAGATGATGTTATTGTAGATGATTTATGTATGAAGTTGGTAAGTAAGCCCGATCTTTTTGATGTGGTGGTTTTAACCAATTTACAAGGAGATATTGTAAGTGATTTGTGCGCTGGTTTAGTAGGTGGGTTAGGTTTTGCCCCTTCTGCAAATATTGGAGACCATATTTCTATTTTTGAAGCAGTTCATGGAACAGCTCCTGATATAGCTGGTAAAAACATTGCAAACCCAACTGCATTATTATTAAGTGGTATTGGAATGTTGCGTCATTTAGGTTTGATGCAATCTGCGTCGATGATTGAGAATGCATTATTATACACCCTAGAAAGTGGTAAGCATACAGGCGACTTTGGTGAAAAGGGAACACCTGCCCTTAATACAACTGAATTTGCCAATGCAATTATTGCCAATTTTGGTCAAAAGCCCGCTCATAATCCTAAGCCAGATATGAAGGATGTTTCTGTAACTCCTACCATTTTTGCTTTAGAGAATAATCCTATGCTGGAAACAAATGACAACAACAATGAATTTATTGTTGGGGTTGATATGTTCATAGAGAGTAATGAACAGCCTACAATAGTAGCAGATAAGTGTTTAAAACATACATTAGACTTATTTAAATTGGTTACTATCAGTAATAGAGGAACGCAGGTTTGGCCTAAAGGTTCTGTTTATACTAATCTGGTGAATCAATACCGTTGTAGGTTTGAAAGTGTGGGCGATATCCCTCTTACTCAGATTGACATTATTGAGCTCTATAAAAGACTTACGGCAGATTTTAAAGTTTGTTCCACAGAGATATTGAACATGTGGGGAGATAAAAAAGCCTATAGTCTTGCACAGGGGCAATAATTGAGTTGATTTTTAACGTAATTTCACGGCTCATTTAAAGCATATAGAACAATGGCTGAAGTGATTTTGATGCCCCGATTAAGTGATACCATGACCGAAGGGGTAATTGCCGCTTGGCATAAAAGAGTGGGTGATACAGTTCAGAAGGGCGACTTACTGGCTGAAATTGAGACTGATAAAGCTACCATGGAACTAGAAAGTTACCAGGATGGCGTTCTTCTTCATATAGGAACTCCTGATGGAGGGAAATTGCAGGTGAACGATTTATTAGCCATTTTTGGTAAACCAGGGGAAGATATAACCGAATTAGTTAAAATACATGGTGGCGGTGCAATTGCGGCTATCCCAACTGCTGAATCAGTGGCTGCTCCAACTGTTGAGCCCGCTGAACCAGCTGCGGCTTCAATCCCTACGAATGTAGCCCCTACAACTGATTTTGCTTCTATGGAAGAAGTAGTATTAATGCCTCGATTGAGCGATACAATGACGGAAGGGGTGATTGCTTCATGGCAAAAAAATGTTGGAGATATTGTTAAAAAAGGAGAAGTACTAGCTGATATAGAAACCGATAAAGCTACCATGGAACTGGAAAGTTACAAGGATGGTATTTTATTATATCAAGGGGCTAAAGCGGGTGAGAAAATATTGGTAAACGACTTGTTATGTATTATTGGCAAGGATGGATTGGATGTTGCTGCAATTGTTAATGGCTTAAAAGCCGGCGCTAGTGCAGTTTCTACACCAGTTGCTGAAACGACTCCTGCAGCTCCATCAGCTCCAGCAGCGCCCGTAGTTGCTGCTGAGCCTATTGTTGAACAAGCTGTTGTGAATAGTGGTAGAATTTTTGCATCTCCTTTAGCAAAAAGAATTGCTGCCGAAAAAGGCATTGATTTAAAATATGTAAAGGGTTCAGGGGATAATGGTAGAATCACAAAAATTGATATTGACCAATATACTCCTGCTGTAACTCAGGCTGCAACAGCTGCTCCTGCAGCTAAATCTGCAACGCCTGCTGTAAGTAACGCAGTGGCTGGTCAGGTGAGTTATACCGATGTGCCTGTGTCTCAAATGCGTAAAGTAATTGCGAAGCGTTTAAGTGAAAGTTTATTTACTGCGCCTCATTTTTACTTAACCATGCAAATTGACATGGATGCTGCTATTGCTGCTAGAACTAAAATTAATGAAGTGGCTCCTGTAAAAGTGAGCTTTAATGATTTAGTTGTAAAAGCAACTGCTATGGCATTGAAGAAACATCCAAAAGTGAATAGCTCTTGGATGGGTGATTTTATTAGATACAACGATCATATCAATATTGGTGTTGCAGTAGCAGTAGATGAAGGTTTATTGGTTCCTGTAGTAAGATTTGCCGATGGTAAATCATTAAGCCAAATTGGCGCTGAAGTAAAAGACTTTGCCCAAAAAGCAAAAGATAAAAAATTGCAACCATCTGATTGGGAAGGCAGCACATTTACTATTTCTAACTTAGGCATGTTTGGTATTGATCAATTTACAGCCATCATTAATCCGCCGGATGCTTGTATTTTAGCCGTGGGTGGTATTTCACAAGAGCCTGTAGTAAAGAATGGTCAAGTAGTTGCTGGAAATATTATGAAGCTAACCTTAAGCTGCGACCACCGTGTAGTGGATGGTGCAACTGGAGCTGCATTCTTACAAACTTTGAAACAATTGCTAGAAGAGCCGGTTAGAATGCTTGTATAATTTTGCAAAAATATATTGAGTGTGTCGCTATATTAAAAGGAGACATTCGAAAAATAAAAAACCTCACGTTTAGTGAGGTTTTTTATTTTGGAAAAAGAGCCAATATATTAGTGATCCCAATCACATCCGATGGGTGCCCCAGGAGGAATCTCTTTATGTTCTGGTAAACTGATTTCTTTGGGATTGTTTATTCTTTCTATGGCATATCCGAAATGCGCAATATCTGTTCCGGCTTTTACCATACTCTCTGCATACTTTTTCAATAATGCTAAACGGTTATAACAGATGGATTGAACTGCATAATTCGCTTGCTCATTTTGACTTAATGCTAATAGCCAAGTTAATGCCATTTGTTGGGTTTGTTTTTGAACTTCTCTTGCCAAACCCTTTTCTGGTGCGGCTTTCCAAGTAGCATTGATAATTGCATCTAGTACGTCATCCCAGCCTGGGGTACCAGCGATTGCTTTCAATTGTACCAAACGATTGGCACGTTCTGCATTAAATAAAAAAGATAATTCAAAATGAGAAAGTGCTTCCGCAGCTGCCAATGGATCAAAACTCATTCCTGTTCTTTTTGGAAAAACTTCTCCAACTCCATTGTACATTGGTGGTCTGGGAGGGATCATTTGTACAATTCTATTGGGCAATGTTAATACACTTGGAGAGAGTGTTTTAAGCATCGCATTCAAGGCTTTAAGTTGAGTTGCTGCAGGCAAAACAGTCGGTTGAACCTGTTTGTCTCCTCTAACATTGTAACTATAATACATGCCTCCAATTAATTTACTCACCGCTTCCGCTTGATAGCGATGATAATTGTACACAGGCACCAAAACATCTTCTAAAGTACTCATTGGCGTATTGGGGCGGATAGCCGCTTCAGAAAACTGGTCCAATGCTTTTTGCCTAACCGCTAATACATTGTTGAGTTCTGTAACTGGATCGCTATCGTTATCCCATAAATGGGCATCTGGATGAAATCCACTCACAGCTCTAGCATCTGCATCAGCAATGAATAATAAACCTTTCTGTTGATTTTCTTCTAATAGTTTATTCAGTGCAGCAGTTTCGTCAGTGCCATTGGGGAAATGACTATAACCATACATAATGGCACGTTTATCCCATTCTCCAATTTCATTTGTATAAACTTTACTAAAATCGATGGCTCCTTTTGCATTAATAAAAACAGCAGGATGCGGATAGTCCATGACTGAAGCACGATTGTTTACACTAGATGCGTAGTTGTGCTGTAAGCCAAGCGTGTGGCCTATTTCGTGGGCAGACAATTGTCTTAGTCTTTGCAAAGCCGCTTCTCTCATCGTTGGCGGAACAGGCTTTCCTGTTTCATACGGGGAGAGTAATCCAGTAAAAATTAAATAGTCTTGTCTAACCCTTAATGACCCCAGCGTTACTTGACCTTTAATGATTTCTCCCGTTCGGGGATCGGTAACGGAAGCTCCATAACTCCAACCCCTGGTAGATCGATGCACCCAATTAATCATATTGTAACGAATGTCCATTGGGTCTGCAGAATCGGGCAATACTTTTACAATAAATGCATTTTTAAACCCAGCTGCTTCATAAGCTTGGTTCCACCATTTTGCCCCATCTAATAAGGCAGAACGAATAGGTTCAGGAGTGCCATTGTCTAGATAGTATACAATTGGCTTTACGGGTTCACTTATAGCAGCAGTAGGATCTTTTTTAAACAAGCGATGTTTGGCTATCACCATTTGTTGAATGGGTTCTGTAAAATCACTACTGTAATCATAATAGGTTTTCCCAAAATAACCGCTTCTGATATCATATTTACGCGGCTTAAATTGATTGTCGGGTAACTGTACAAATGAGTGATGCATTCTTAATGTAATCGCTTCTGTTGAAGGACTAACTGCTCTCACCAATCTGCCTGCATCTGCCCCACCTACAAAACTAATCATTGCTTCAAACTCTGAATTCAACGGAAAGTTTCTAGTGTTGTTGATATAGATGGCAGACCTTGCTTCATTAAAAGTATAGCTTCCTTGACGCATGCTTCTAATTTTATCTGCAACACCATGCGCGTCTCTAATTAAAAATGCATTTAAATCTACTAGGTAAGTACCATTTTCTTCTGCTTCGATATTGAATGATGCAATTGCTGATGATGCAAATGATTCCGCTACTGCTTTCTGCTCTTGTATATCAGTAGAACTTGCCCTATAATCGTAGTTGGGTTGTATGAGTAATAATTTTTTACCTACTTTATGAAAATAGACAATGCGTGTGTTCCCTATTTGTCCTCTGTCTAGCCCAATATCATTCGATCCTAGGCCTGCAGGTAAGCTATTTACGTATAAAAATTCTGTGTTTAATTGGTTTACTAATAACCATATTTTCCCGTTATTGGCATCATACCAAAAAGGGAAAAAACCTTCCATTTTTTTCATGGATTTTGTTTTTTCTGCAATGCTTCCAATATTCTGGGCACGAGCAGCTATAGCAAAAAAACAAATAAAAAGAAAGCTCCATTTTTTCATAAGAACTATATTAAAATCGTTGGGATGAATACAAAATAAAAGACCCTGCTCTTATAAAATAAAAACAGGGCCATATTATTAAGACTGTTAAAACTTAATCGTTGTTTTCTGAACTAGGTGTTTCAGGAGTAAATAGCGTAGGAGCTTCTACTACAACTGTTTCGGCAACCGGCATTTCTGGAGCTACAGGCGCTACAGGTGCTGCTACAGGAGCCACTTTTTTAACTGGTTTTTTAACAGCTGGTTTTTTAACTGGTGCAACTTTCTTAGCAGGGGCAGCTTTTTTAGGGGCTACTTTTTTTGCTGGGGCGGCTTTTTTCGCAGGTGCAGCTTTTTTAGGCGCTACTTTTTTAGCAGGGGTAGCTTTTTTAGGGGCTACTTTTTTTGCCGGAGCAGCTTTTTTAACCGCTTTCTTTGGAGCAGCTTTTTTGGGAGCGGCTTTTTTCGCAGGTGCAGCTTTTTTAACGGCTTTTTTTGGAGCTGCTTTTTTAGCAGGAGTGGCCTTTTTTACGGCTTTTTTAGGAGCTACTTTTTTAGCGGCTTTCTTTGGAGCGGCTTTTTTGGGAGCAGCTTTTTTTGCTGGAGCAGCTTTTTTAACCGCTTTTTTAGGGGCTACTTTTTTGGCTGCTTTTTTAGGAGCTGCTTTTTTAGCGGCTTTCTTTTTACTTGCTTTTGCCATGATGGTATTAGTTTGAATGAAAAGTTTTAGAAAGACAGTAAGTTAGAATATTTTTTTCAATATATTTTAATTTCATACTGTCCTATTTTTTTTTGCTTTTGATATAGCCGTTTTTTTGTAACCAAAGCAACACTTTGTCTCGCTGATCTCCTTGAACAATGGCCTCTCCATCTTTAGCACTACCACCTGTTCCGCAGAAATTCTTTAATTGTTTAGCAAGCACTTCAAGATCATTTTCTGTACCCGAAAATCCAGTGATTAAAGTGACTGTTTTTCCTCCTCTTTGTTTTTTGTCTAACTGTATAACTAGATTTTGTTTGGCTGGCTCTAAGGTTACTAATGCCTCGTCTGATGATCTTTTAAATTGAAAGTTGGGATCTGTGCTGTAAACAAAACCAGCCTGATCCGCTATATTTTTCTTACTCATGCATTTGTTTTTGAAAGAATAAGCGAAAATACTGTACCCTTTCCAATTTCGCTGTTCACTTTTATGCTCCAATTGTTAATAGCAGCATATTCTGCACAAATTAATAGACCAAGTCCGGTTCCTTTTTCTTTTTGGGTCCCAAGTGTAGTAAAATGGGTTTTAAGTTGAAATAAGCGATTTACTTGATCGGGGTTCATACCAACACCGTTGTCTTCAATACAAATGGCAATTTGATTATTTTCTGTTTTGCTAAATAGTCGGATTAGCCCATTTTCATTGGTGAATTTTATGGAATTTAAAAGGATATTTCGAATTAGGATATCATAGTGTTGCGGATCTGCACTTACCGATAATGAATGCTCAATAAGGTTGTTTATGGTAATTTTCTTTTGTTCCGCAAGCCCACTTAAAAGCGATACGGATATACCGGCTTGTTTATTGAGATTGATTTCTTTTAATTCTGGCAGTGCAACCCCACTGATCCTAAATCTTGACCAAATCAATAAATTATCTAAGACGTAGTTTAAGTTTTGTAATTGTTTTGATAAATTATTTTTTAGTTCCTGATAGGTATCATGGTCTAATGTTTCTGGGTCAAGCAGGGGTAATACCGCATTCAAAGATGCAATGGGAGATCGTAAATCATGAGAAATAATAGAGAATACTTTGTCTTTTAATAAAATGGTTTCTTCTAATTCCTTTTTTTGAGATTCTAATAAAAGGTTGGTTGCTGTTTTGTATTTGTTTTTTCTCCAAATAACCAACATCATTAAAATAATCACAATCAATGTAATCAGTAATGAAAAATTTAATAAGTTCTTTTTTTGGTTTGAAGCTATTTGTTGTTCCCTTTCATACTTCAATTGATTAATTTCAGATTCCTTTTTCTCAGCCTCAAATTCTGCTTGCATTTCAGCAAGTTTTGATCGGCTTCTTTCTTGGTATAATGAGTCATTTAAATAGCTAAATTGTTTTTGTACCCTGTATGCTTCTTTGTAATTCCCAATTCCATCGTAAGCAACCGCTAACAAACTGTAAATTAATGCTGTTTCAGATTTAGCCCCCATTGTGATGCCTAAGTCTAAGGCTTTTTCTAAATAATGGATAGATTCAGCATATTTCTTTTCATTGTTTAATTCCCTGCCAATCCGGTATAAGGCAGTTAGCTGCATTTGTATGCTATTGGCTTGTTTAGCATTGTAATACGAGCGCTCAAAAAGGGATATAGCAGTATCCTTGATTTTTCTTTTTACAGCCAAATCACCCGCATTTCTGTATGCAAATGAAATAAGATAGTAGTCTTTTAACTTTTGATTGAAAGAGATTGCTTTTGCAGTGTAAATTTTTGCACTGTCTAATACATTTCCTCTAATAAACGTAAAAGAAAGGTTATTCAATGCTCTTCCAATGCTTTTTTGGTCTTGCAACTGACTGTGCAATGTTAGGTCTTTTAAAAAAAAGTCAATTGATTTTTGTATGTTTCCTTGTGAGTTATATACAGATGCAAGACATCTATAAGAGGCAGCCAATTGTGGTAGATTTTTAATAGAGTCATTCCACTTTAAAGCCTTTGTACTATAAGCAAAAGCGGCTGAGAAATCACCTTTTCGATATTTTACCCAAGCTATATTATTGAGTGCTTTGCCTTTTTCTTTTGAGAGATTTAATTTTTCTGATTCAAGCAAAGCTCTATTTGCAAATTCAGCAGCTAAATGGGTGTTTTTATCTGCTAATTGTTCCCCAAGCGTATTTAAGAATTGAATGCGCTCAATCGCTGAACCTTTTTTTGCAATCAGGTTTTCAATACTGTCTTTTGCAAAAGATTGTGCGTATAATTTGGGTACAGTAAAGAAAAAGAGGCTAATGCATACAAGCATTAAAACCTTATTGCATTCATTTTTCACGAATAAGTTTATATAAGCAAAATACTAAAAAAGCACGCTATTTTTAGCATTTTTTTTCTACGCAGTTATTTATTTCACGAATGAGGCTTTTAAACTTAAATCGATGCTTTGGGCCTGATGAATTAACCCTCCAACACTAACATAGTCAACACCAGTTTGAGCATATTCTTGGATATTTGATCGATTAATACCGCCGCTAGCTTCTGTCTCTATTTTGCCATTAATTAATGTTAGTGCTTCAGCCACCAAATTCGGACTAAAGTTGTCTAACATGACCCGGTCAACTTTGTCTATAGCATGATCACAGATTAGCTGAACGTCTTCTAGATTTCTGGTCTCAACTTCAATTTTAAGTGGATTTTCTAAATTAGAGGAATAGTCGTAAGCTTTATCGATGGCTTTTATAATTCCGCCGCAATAATCAATATGATTGTCTTTAAGCATAATCATATCGTATAAACCAAAACGATGGTTGATGCCTCCCCCAATTTTGACCGCTTCTTTTTCGAGCAATCTAAAATTGGGTGTTGTTTTTCTCGTGTCTAATAATCGGGTATGGTAACCTTTTAATAAACTAGTGTAACTATTTGTTAAAGTAGCAATGCCACTCATTCTTTGCATGCAGTTTAAAACCAACCTTTCCCCTTTAAGGATTGTGTGTACTAAAGCAGTAATTTCAAATGCAATTTCACCTGGTTGAATCTTGTCTCCATCTTTTTTAAATGCAGTAAAACAACTGTCCGGCTCTAATTGGTTGAAAATCTTTTTTGCAACTTCAATTCCAGCGAGAATACCGCCCTCTTTTATTTTGAGTACCGCCTTCCCTTTTTGGGTAATAGGAATACAACTTAAAGTGGAATGATCTCCACTTCCAATATCTTCTTTTATTGCTTGATTAACAAGATGAGATAAGGCAATATCAAATGAGTTCATAAATGCTTTTTAGCTAATTCGCATAGTGATAATATAAAGGGTCCCGTTCTTTTGCTTTAGCTGCACAGTAATGCTGTAACTTTTACCAGATGTAGTTAATTTTCCTAGTATGTAAACTAAATTGCCTTTACCACCATCGGATACTTTTTCAAACCCTTTAATATTATTGTCTGAATAGAATAATTTTAAAGCCATAGCGGCCTGATTCTTACTCATATTCTTTACTTCGTCTTTGTCTAAAAGCTTCATGTCTACATAATCGTCTAGATAAGTAGTAATCAAATCTGGGTTAGCCGTTTTTAATGCCCTAACCACCATATCTGTTTCCGTTTGCGCATTGGCGTTTGCAAAGCCCGCGATAATAAAACAAATGCTCAAGATCCAGTGCTTCATAAAATCCATTTTAGCTTAAAAGTGCTATAATCATGCCAAAAATGGGCATTTTTACCGATTTGATAAATGTACAGCCAAAAGCTGAATGAGAAATAGGTTAACTTTAACGCATGAGCAAAAAAGTAATATTAATCATCATGGATGGATGGGGTTTAGGTCAAGTTAAGTCTGCTGATGCCATCCAAAACGCCAACGTGCCTTTTGTGAGTAGCTTATACTCCACTTATCCGAATACTACTTTAACAACTTGCGGAGAACAAGTGGGTCTTCCTGATGGTCAAATGGGCAATAGTGAGGTTGGTCATTTGAATTTAGGTGCAGGAAGAATTGTGTACCAAGAATTGCAAAGAATTAATGTTGCCGTTAAAGATGGGTCTTTGGCCACAAACTCAGTTTTATTGGACGCCATTCAACAAGCAAAACAAACGGGTAAAAAACTTCACTTACTCGGTTTGGTAAGTGATGGTGGAGTGCACTCGCATACCAATCATTTAAAAGCGATTTGTTCTATTTGTCAAGAGCAGGGACTAAGTAATGTTTTTATACATGCTTTCACCGACGGAAGAGATACCGATCCTAAAAGCGGATTAGGATACATTCAAGACGTAGAAGCCCATCTTAAAAAGACTGTTGGAACCATCGCAACCGTAAGTGGTAGATATTATGCAATGGATAGAGATAAGCGTTGGGAAAGAGTGGCTTTGGCTTACCATTGCTTAGTAAATGCAAAAGGTAATCAAGCGCTCAATGCTGCAGATGCTATTAAAGAGAGTTATAATCAGGGAATTACCGATGAATTTATTCTACCTACTGTAATTACCCAGCCAGAAGGAAAACCAGTAGCTCAAATAACTGAAGGGGATATTGTTATTGCCTTTAATTTCAGAACCGATCGCTGTAGGGAAATCACTGAAGTGCTTACCCAGAAAGCGTTTCCTGAACAAAATATGCATCCATTGAATTTGCATTATACAACTATGACCATGTATGATCAAACATTTAAAGGAGTAAATGTAATTTTTGAAAATGATAATTTAACCAATACCATTGGAGAAGTGTTGGCTGCTCATGGAAAAAAACAAATTAGGATTGCAGAAACTGAGAAATATCCCCACGTAACTTTTTTCTTTAGTGGTGGTAGGGAAGAACCTTTTGAAGGGGAGACTAGAATCATGGCTCCGTCTCCTAAAGTGGCTACCTACGATTTACAGCCTGAAATGAGTGCTGCAGAAATAACGGAAAAAATTTTACCTGAAATTGCTGGCGAATCTGCCGATTTTATTTGTTTAAATTTTGCTAACGCCGACATGGTAGGTCATACAGGTGTTTTTGAAGCAGTTGTTAAAGCAGTTGAAACGGTGGATGCTTGTGTCTCAAAAATTGTGACTTTGGCAGTTGAACATGGTTATACTATTTTCTTAACCGCAGATCATGGTAATGCTGATTATATCATCAATGAGGATGGGTCTCCTAATACAGCGCATACACTCAATCCAGTGCCATTATTTGTTATAGATAAAACCTGGAAAGGTCAGCTTGTTCCAGGAAAATTAGCGGATATTGCACCTACTATTTTAACTTTCATGCAAGTACCTATTCCTGCTCAAATGACTGGAAATATTTTAACCAATTAAAAAGCAAACCATGATTAAAAAATTGCTATTAGCACTATTAGTTGTTTTACTTGTTCTACAAGCTTTTAGGCCAGAAAAAAATAATTCCGGAAAGAAAGAAAATGACATCAGTTCCTTGTATCCAGTTCCTTCTAATGTGGAGCAAATTTTAACGAAGGCATGTAATGACTGTCATAGCAATAACACCGTATACCCTTGGTATGCAGAAATACAGCCCGTTGCATGGTGGTTAGATGATCACGTAAAAGATGGAAAAAAACACTTGAATTTTAATGAATTTGCTTCGTATAGATTGGCAAAGCAATACCATAAGTTAGAAGAAGTTTTTGATGAAGTAAAAATAGGTGAAATGCCTTTAGAATCTTATACAGTTGTGCATAGAGACGCCAAACTTACCGAAGCAGAAAGAACTGTTTTAATGGATTGGTCAGTTGCAGTAAGAGATAGCATGAAAGCACGCTTCCCTGCTGATAGTTTAATTCTGAAGAAGACTAAATAGCCTTAATTGGTTATTATTTTAAAGGTTGATGATTCCATGTGTAGAAAGAAATTGATTTTAAGCTTGGTATTGATGGCCAGTGGCTTAGGTATTCATGCACAACAAAGTGATACTACGAAAGCTACTACTAAGCTGTTGGATGATGTTGTTGTTTATTCTAGCCGTTTTGCAGAGAAATTTAAACGAGTGGCTCAAACAATTGATGTGTTAAAAACCCGTGAGCAGCTTAATTTCCAACTCAATACAGCGGATGCCCTAATTAATTCAGGGAAGTTATTTGTACAAAAAAGTCAGCAAGGTGGGGGGAGTCCTGTAATTAGAGGATTCGAAGCCAGTCGAATTTTAATGGTAGTAGATGGAGTTAGAATGAATAATGCCATTTACCGTGCCGGTCATTTGCAAAATATCATTACCATTGATAATATGGTTTTAGACCGTATGGAAATTTTATATGGTCCATCTTCTACGTTGTTTGGTAGCGATGCATTAGGAGGGGTGATTAGTTTAACAACCAAAGACCCTATTTTATCTAATAATAATAAAACCCAATTCTCTGGTGCAGCTACACTTCGTTATTCTAGTGCTATGCAAGAAAATAGGGGAAATTTTCAGTTTAATATTGGAGGAAAACAATGGGCTTCTTTTACTTCTGTTAGTTATGGCAGTTTTGGAGATTTAATTCAAGGGAACAATAGAAGCGCAGCATATCCAAATTTTGGCAAGAGAAATGTATTTGTAGAAAGGGCTGGAAATCTTGACATCATTGTCCCGAACCCCAATCCCAATAAACAAGTTGGTTCTGGATATCAACAAGTTGATATAACACAGAAGTTTTTATACCAAGCGAGTAAAAAAGTACAGCATATCTTAAATTTTCAGTTCTCTAATACCAATGATATTCCGCGTTATGACCGTTTGTCTGAAATGAATGGGGCAAGACCTGTTTTTGCTGAATGGTACTACGGGCCACAAATTAGAAATATGGCTGCTTATCATTTAACCGCTAAAGAACAAGATGGTTTTTTTAAAGACATTAAGATAACTGCGAGTTTTCAGGATATTGAAGAGAGTAGAATTACCAGAAGATTCCAAAACAACAATAAAGATTTTAGGTGGGAAAGGGTACATATTTTTGGGTTGAATATAGACGCTAAACATTATTATGGCAAGCACGAACTGCATTTAGGTGCAGAATCATATAGCAATTTTGTGAGGTCTAATGCCGAGCGAGTAAATATTGTTTCTGGTAATAAAAGCCGCATTACCACTAGGTATTCCGATGGTCCTACTTCTATGGGGACGCATGCATTATTTGCTCAACATACTTTTAAAATTTCAGACCACTTAACCATTAATGATGGGTTGAGATTTAATTTAGTTCAATTAAATGCCCAATTTGTAGATACGGCATTAACTCGATTCCCTTTTACTAAAGCAAGGCAGAGCAACCAAGCGCTAACGGGAAATATCGGGATAGTATATGCTTCCAAAAATAATTTAAGAACAGCGTTTGTTTTCAGTACTGGTTTTAGGTCTCCCAATGTAGACGATTTAGCTAAAGTGTTTGATTCACGAACAGGATTGGTAGTAGTGCCCAATACCAATATAAGGCCTGAGTATACTTATAATGTAGAGTGGAATCTTAATAAATATGGTGCTGTTTTTAGTTATGGTGCCGCAGTTTTTTATACTGCTTTTAATAATGCATTAGTATTAGATCGCTATTTATTTAATGGCCAAGACAGCATTATGTATAATGGTGTACAAAGTGGAGTCTATGCATTACAAAACAAAGCAAGGGCCAGATTATATGGATTAACTTTAAATGCCTCGATACAATTTGCCAAAACCCTTACTGCAGAGGGAGTTATTAATTTTACCCGAGGTCAGTTTAGAGATGCCATCAATGGTAGAACTCCTTTAGATCATATTCCTCCAACACATGGGAGGTTTGTTCTAAAGCACCAAAGGGCTAAGTGGAATGCAGACCTCTCGGTATTATTTAACGGTTGGAAAAGATTAGCCGACTATAATCCCAACGGAGAAGATAATTTGCAATACGCTACTCCTGATGGAATGCCTGCATGGTATACCCTCAATTTTAGATCTTCTGTACACTTGAAAAATAGCTTTCAATTACAAGTTGCATTAGAAAATATATTAGACCGCAACTATCGCTATTTTGCCAGCGGTATTTCTGCTCCTGGAAGAAATTTGTCCGTTTCTTTAAGGGCTGCTTTTTAGTGGCTGCTTTTGATTAATTTGCAGTATGGAAATTAAAAAAGCTGTTTACGTTATTTCAAATGCCGATTACAAAGCCTGTCCTTCTCCAGACAGACCTGAATTCGCGTTTATTGGTAGGAGTAACGTGGGCAAGTCTTCTTTAATCAATATGTTGTGCAAAAACAATAAGCTTGCTAAAACATCTTCTGCTCCTGGTAAAACCCAACTCATTAATCATTTTGAAATTGAGAGCAATAATAAATCGAATCAAGGGTTTAAAAAATGGTATTTGGTGGATTTACCTGGTTATGGCTTTGCCAAAGTAGCCCAAAGTAGTAGAAGAAGGTGGGAGCAAATGATTGAAAATTATTTGCGTAAAAGAGAAAATCTGGTAAATGTATTTGTGCTCATTGACAGTAGACATAAGCCTCAAAAAATAGATTTAGAATTCATTAGTCAACTAGATAAATGGCAGATCCCTTTTAGTTTGGTATTCACTAAGACCGATAAAGAAAAACCTGCAGTAGTTGCGAATAATATTCAAGCATTTTTAGATACACTCAGAAGCACATGGCAATTTTTACCGCAGCATTTTGTTACTAGTGCAGAAAAACATCAAGGAAGAGATGAAGTGTTAGCATTTATACAAATGAAAAATGAATCAGTTGCCTAAAACTGTTTCCATTGCTTTTGCTTTAAGTAAGCATTCTTCATATTCTTGTTCTGGATTACTATAAATGGTAATTCCACTTCCTACTAAGTAGCTTAAATAATGGTTCTCAGAATTGTACAACAAACTTCTGATTACAACATTAAAATCGAAGTCTTTATTGGGATTGATATATCCCACTGCTCCTGAAAATATTCCTCTTTGTATTGGCTCGTATTGTTGAATTAATTCCATTACTTTTTTCTTGGGTGCACCCGTCATGCTGCCCATTGGGAATCCTGATTCAACCAATGCCTCCATACCAACGCCTTCTAAGAGTTGACCACTAATTGTCGAAATCATTTGATGGACTTGTGGGAAGCTATATATGCCGTATAGTTCATCTACTTGAACAGTACCTGGTTTGCATACCCTACTAAAATCGTTTCTCACTAGGTCTACTACCATTACGTTTTCACTTCTGTCTTTACTGCTATGGAATAATTCATTCTTAAGCAACTCATCTTTTTCGGTATTTGCTGGTTCTCTTTTAACTGTTCCTTTAATGGGTTGCGATAAAATTTTATTCCCTTGCTTTTTTAGCCAACGTTCTGGGCTTGCACAAATCAGGTGAGATTGATTTTCTTTATAATAACAAGCAAATGGGGTAGGGGATAAAGCAGTTAATTGAGCGTATAATGTAACTGAGTCAATAGTTGTATCAATTGAATGAAACTCCTGACAAAAGTTAATTTCATAACAATCACCTTTTTGAATATGTAGCAACAAACTTTCTATTGTTGATAGATATATATCCTTGCTAATTCTAGGGGTTGTTTTGATAGGACTGCTTTTCTCTAAAGTTGGTTTAACAGCAGTTATTTCGTCAAAGATTGCTTTTGGTTGCAATGAATAACTCTCAATTACCAGTGAATGGTTGTTGAGTGATAAAATATGATCTGGCCTAAAAAAGAATGCATCGCTAAAATTTATCGGGTTCTTTTTTTGTAGGTCGTTGAGTTGATTTGCATGGTAATCATACCCAAAATGACCAAAAAGCCAGTCTTGATTGGTTTCATAAAAAACATCAATCGCTTTGGCTGTATCTGCTCCTGTAATGCTGGATATTTCACCTGCAGCTGCAATACACTCTACAGAATGATGTTCAGAATGGTAATGGTGATTGTCTAAAAAAGAGCAAACATTAAATTGGTTGATCCAATAAAGTATTTGCTCTTTTATCTTAGGTAAATTCTCAACAGAAAAAACCTGCTTAGTTCTTTTCAAATTAGTATCAACTTTTAAAAGTCGTCGTCTTCATCGTCGTCAAAGCCACCGCTTTTGTCGTTAAACAAGTCGAACTCTTTAAAGTCTTCATCTACTTTAAAGTCATCGTCTTCATCTTCTTTCTTTTTACCGCCACCAGAAGCTTTTTTAGCCTTGCTTTTTGGAAGATCAAATTCTTCAAAATCAGGATCCCAACTGTCGTCTTCTTCAGTTGCTTCCCAATCATCCGCGTTTTCATCATCATCAATGTCGTCGTCGTCATCATCATCTTCACTTTTTTTAGCGGATGATTTTGCACCTGCTTTTTTAGCAGTAGACTTTACAGTGGGTTCATCGTCTTCCAAATCGTCGTCATCGTCATCATCTTCCTTCTTTTTTGCTTTAGGAGATGGTTTACTTGCGGCTGCTTTAGCCGGTACTTTAGGGGTTGAGGATTTCTTATCCTTATCAGACTTCGCTGCCATATTTCTAATAAGATTTAGAGCGTAAAATTTGTACGCAAAATTATATTAACCAAATAAATTTTTCAATATCAAATCAAATGCCAAAACTATAAGCAAACAATTTGGTCTCTTCCAGGCCCATTTGAAACATACTTAACAGGTGCACCCACATAATTGTTGATGAAATCAATATAAGTATTCATTTCTGCAGGTAACGCTGCTGCTTCTTTGATGGTGGAAGTATCGGTATTCCAGCCTTTAAAAGATTGCAGCACCGGACTGATTTTAGCTCTAGAAATTTGGTAGGGTACTTCTTCGGTAACGGTTCCATTTACATCATAAGCAGTACATACTTCCAATTCTTTAAAACTATCTAAAACATCGGCTTTAGTCATGATGATTTTAGTTACTCCATTAATCATACAAGTGTATTTTAATGCTACTAAATCTATCCAACCACAACGTCTTGGTCTGCCAGTAGTAGCGCCAAATTCGCTACCTATTCTTCTTAATTCTTCTCCTGTTGCATCTTCTAGTTCTGTAGGGAATGGTCCACCTCCAACTCTGGTGCAATAGGCTTTAGATACACCCATCACGTCATTTATTTTTTTAGGTGAAACCCCTAAGCCAGTGCATACCCCGGCCGAAATAGTATTGGATGAAGTAACAAATGGGAAAGTGCCAAAATCGATGTCTAACATACTTCCTTGTGCACCTTCTGCCAATACTTTTTTACCTTTTGTTAATTGGTCATTTATAAAATATTCGCAATTAATTACATTCAACGTTTTCAAGAACTCTAACGCTTCAAAAAACTCTTCTTCCCAGGTAGAAATATCTTCAATAAAATGAAAATTATCTAATAATTTTTGGTGCTTTAAACGAAGCTTGATGTATTGGCTCGTAAAGTTTTTGTCTAACAAATCGCCCACTCTTAAAGCATTTCTACCGGTCTTGTCCATATAAGCTGGTCCAATTCCTTTTAAAGTAGAGCCAATCTTGCTTTCCCCTTTAGATAATTCAGAAGCTTTGTCTAAAGCTCTATGGGTAGGTATAATGATATTGGTACGCTCTGAAATAAATAAGTTTTTTCTTACATCAATTCCATGAGCTGCTACTGCATCGCATTCCCTTTTTAAGGTAACAGGGTCTAGTACTACACCGCCACCAATAATATTTACTTTATCCTGATGAAAAATACCGGAAGGAATTTGGTGTAAAACCATTTTCTTACCCTCTACATACAGTGTATGTCCTGCGTTGGGACCTCCCTGAAAACGAGCTACGATATCATAATTGGGTGCAAAGTAATCTACTATTTTACCCTTTCCTTCGTCGCCCCATTGTAAGCCTAATATAACGTCGACCATAGTTTAATATCTAAGCCGCAAAAATAAGGGATAAGAATAAGAGTTTGGGCTTAAATCTTTAACCTTCTTTCTCTGTATCAAAACGATCAACCGTTTGAATTCCGTTTAGCGATTTTAATCGATTTACCAACTCTTCTAATTCTTCTTTGTCATGAACAAATACCTTGATAGTGCCTTCGAATAATCCTTCTCTTGAATCTATACTCAATCCAGAAATATTGATGCGCAAATCTCCGCTGATTACATTGGTTATTTTATTAATAACACCTACGTCGTCCAATCCAATAATCTTTAAACCAGTTAAGAAAGATATTTCTTTATTCTTTGCCCACTTTGTTTTAACTACCCTGTGGCCATAGTTGGCTAATAATTGCGTTGCATTAGGACAACTGGTTCTATGGATAATTAATCCTTTACCAGTACTTACAAAACCAAATACATCATCCCCTGGGATTGGGTTACAGCATTTAGCTAATGTATACATGATTTTATCGCTGCTTTCCCCAAAAATGATTAGCTCAGAATCTTTTTTAGAAATGGCTTTTGTGGGGTCAGCAATTAAATCATTAAAAACAGGCTTTGGTTTAGGGATCTCAATCTTATCACCTAGAACCTGAAAATCTTTTAACTCTTTTAAGTCAATTGCCTTGGTAGCAATTTTATAATTTAAATCTAGGGCAGAATTTAGTTTATAAAACTGCATCAATTCTTCAATATTATGATGGCTGTATGCTGCACCTATCGATTCCAATCTTCTTTGTAAAACATATTTACCGTCTTCTGCAATTTTTCTTTTTTCCTCGCGTAAACTGTCTTTGATTTTATTTTTGGCCTTAGCAGTAACCACCATATTCAGCCAATCTTCCGAAGGTTTTTGTTTATTGCTGGTGATGATTTCTATTTGATCACCACTTCTGAGTTTATGCCCAATTGGTACGAGTTTATGGTGCACTTTTGCCCCAATACATTTGGTGCCAATGGCAGAGTGAATAGAGAAGGCAAAATCAAGTGCGGTGCTACCGGTAGGCAACATCTTTACTTCCCCCTTTGGGGTATACACATAAATTTCTTCCGCTAAAAAAGAAGTCTTGAAATCTTGTAAAAAGTCTACTCCATCTGTATCTGGGGCACTTAATACTTCTCTGATTTGCCCAAACCATTTATCAAAGCGATCCTCATCATTTCCGTCCTTTCCTTCTTTATATTTAAAATGAGCGGCCAATCCTTTCTCGGCAATCTCATTCATTCGCTTGGTTCTAATTTGAACTTCTACCCATTTTCCTTGAGGACCCATTACCGTGGTATGTAAAGCCTCGTAACCATTGCTCTTTGGGTTACTTAACCAGTCTCTTAATCTTTCTGGGGAGGGATTATACTCGTCGGTTATCATAGAGTACACTTTCCAGCACTGCTCTTTCTCTTTCTCGGGAGGGGCGTTCAAAATAACACGTATAGCAAATAGGTCGTATACTTCTTCAAACGCAACAGATTTTTTCTTGATTTTATTCCAGATGGAGTGAATGCTTTTGGGCCTTCCATAAATTTCAAAATCAAATTCCGCTTCAACCAACTTTTCTTTAATAGGTCTTATGAACTCATTAATATAGCGAGTTCTTTCACGCTTGGTTTCGGATAATTTTTTTGCTATGTCTTTGTACGCTTCGGGTTCCATGTACTTCATGGAAAGATCTTCTAACTCTGTTTTGATGCTGTACAAACCCATTCTATGTGCTAAAGGAGCATATACCCAAACTGTTTCTGAAGCAATTTTTAGTTGCTTCTCTCTTTTCATATGGTCTAAGGTTCGCATATTGTGCAAACGGTCGGCCAACTTGATTAAAATAACCCTAGGGTCATCGGTTAAGGTTAAAAGTATTTTTTTGAAATTCTCTGCTTGCTGACTGGTATTGGTGTCGATTACCCCAGAAATTTTGGTTAATCCATCTACAATTTTAGCAATCTCGGTTCCAAACTCCATTTCCACATCTTCCAAAGAAATATCCGTGTCTTCTACTGTGTCGTGTAATAATGCACAAATGGTACTTCTTACCCCTAACCCAATTTCTTCTACGCAAATCATTGCAACCGCAATGGGGTGAAGTATATAGGGTTCGCCACTTTTTCGACGCATGGTTTTATGCGCATTGGCAGCCATTTCAAAAGCGGTTCTTAATAATTCTTTATCCCCTTTCTTTAATTTAGGGCGTAATGCTTTTAGTAATGCCCGATAATGGCGAATGATTTCTTTTTTCTCCTGTTCTTCGTTCAGCGTGTATTTAGCTAAACTAGGCTCTATTGACTGAATTGGGGCTGAATCCATACCTTACAAAGATAGGAAAAGGCTTCATTTGAATTTGTTTTATGCGGCAGATAAAGAATGGGGTTATTTTCTGGAAAGCTAACCAACAATAAATTCTATTTACATTTGCTCCGCAATGACCGCTACCGAAAAAAAGAAAATATTCGATTTCAGTTTATTAAAGCGCATCTTCTTTTTTGTAAGGCCCTACAAGTCCTATTTCTATTTAAGTTTAGCACTCGCCATTTTTATGGCAATTGCAGCACCTGTTCGGCCTTATTTAATTCAACTAACGGTGAATGGTGCAACCGGAAAAGTTACCCAAGTACCTGAATGGGTAAAATGGGTATTGTTTGGTAATTATTTATCCGATGTAAGTAGGTTTATTATATCAGTTACTATTTTTCAGATTAGTTTTTTATTCATTGAAACGGCCATCCGCTTTCTATTTTCTTATATCACTGCATGGATGGGACAAAATGTGGTGAAAGACTTGCGCGTAACTGTATACAAGAAAGTCTTAGGGCTGAATCTCAGACAGTTTGATCAAACCCCAATAGGCACCCTTACCACCAGAACCATCAACGATATTGAAAGCATCAATGAAATTTTTTCAGATGGTTTAATCCCCATTGTGGCTGATTTACTCACCATTATTATAACCCTTGCCACCATGTTTTATATGGATTGGAAGTTAACCTTGGTTAGTTTAACGCCATTCCCAATCATGATTATTGCCACTTATTACTTTAAAGAGAGCGTAAACAAAAGTTTTATGCAGGTTCGCAATGCGGTGGCTGCGCTCAACGCATTTGTGCAAGAGCATATCACGGGGATGCAAGTGGTTCAAGCTTTTGCAGCAGAAGACAAAGAAGCCGGTGCATTTAAAAAAATTAATGAGAAGCACCGAGACGCCAATATTAGTGCCATTTTTGCTTACTCTGTTTTTTTTCCAGTAGTTGAAGTAGTGTTGGCTGTAAGTATGGGTATTTTGGTTTGGTGGATTGCCGACAGAACCTTGGATGCAGGATTATTGGTGGCTTTTATCTTATACCTCAACCAAATTTTCAGACCCTTGCGCGTAATTGCAGATAAGTTTAATGTTTTGCAAATGGGGATGATTGCTGCCGAAAGGGTGTTGAAAGTTTTAGATAATACAGATGAGTTGCCTCCAGCTGAATCGGATGCTTTTGCGCCTAAGCATATCAAAGGAGATATCTCATTTAAAAATGTGAGTTTTTCTTATACAGGTACCCAAAACGTGCTACACCATATCAATTTTGAAGTAAAGGCAGGAGAAACTGTTGCATTGGTAGGCCATACCGGAAGTGGAAAAACCTCCATAATCAGCTTGCTTAACCGATTGTATCAAATTCAAGAAGGGGAAATAGCTATTGATTGGGTGGATATTAACCGCTGGGATACGGACTGTTTGCGTAAAGGGATAGGGGTTGTATTGCAAGACGTTTTTTTGTTTTCAGGAACGGTAATGGACAATATTACCCTACGCAATCCAGAAATTACGGCTGTCCAAGTAGAAGAAGCAGCCAAAATGATTGGAGTGCACGACTTTATCATGCAATTGCCGGGGGGATACCATTATAATGTAATGGAAAGGGGAAGTACCCTAAGTTTGGGTCAACGTCAATTGATTTCTTTTATAAGGGCTCTTTTATACAATCCAGCTATCTTGATTTTAGATGAAGCCACTTCATCCATTGATACAGAGAGTGAACAATTGATAGAAAAAGCCATTGATACCCTTATTTCGGGCAGAACTTCTATTGTAATCGCCCATCGCCTAAGTACCATTCGAAAAGCCAATCAAATAATCGTATTAGATAAAGGCGTATTAAAAGAAAAAGGGAGTCATACCAGTTTAATGGCCGCGGGAGGATTTTATGCCCGATTACATGAAATGCAGTTTGAGAAAAAGAAAGCCGTTTTGCAGTAAATTTACCCCTTCTACCCTTATCTTTGCCGCAAATTTAGAGATGGGTATGGCCTCAAAAAGCATAAAAACATTACTGGTAGCTGTTTTCAGCATATTCTTATTGCTTTTTTCTGCGAAATCATTTGCAAGTGACGCACCTGCTGGTGGTGCCGAAAAGCATGAAGCAGGTTCATTTGATCCGGCTAAGCTCATCATGGAGCATATCATGGACGCGCATGAGTTCCATTTTGCTACCATTGGAGAAAAGCATATCAGCATTCCATTGCCTGTAATTCTGTATTCTCCCGAAAGAGGATTAACGATGTTCAATTATTCTAAGTTTAATCATGGACACGATGTGTACCAAGGATATAAATCAGAAGAAGGACATATTATAGCTGTTAATGAAGCGGGTGAGCACGATACAACAGTAACTGTTTACGATATGAGCTTAACTCGTAACGTGGTACAAATGTTTATCGCCCTTACATTATTATGTGTATTAATGATTGGTGTTGCAAATAAGTACAAGAAGAATGGTGCAAAAGTTGCCCCAAGCGGATTTCAAAATGCAGTAGAACCTGTAATTACTTTTGTAAGAGACGAAGTAGGCAAACCTAACCTTGGTCATGCTTACGAGAAATTCATGCCTTATTTGTTAACGGTGTTTTTCTTCATTTTGATCAATAACTTGATGGGATTAATTCCTGGTTCTGCTAATGTGACTGGAAATATAGCTTTCACTATCGTGTTAGGGGTGATTAGTTTCTTTGTCATTTTATTCAGTACCAATAGACATTTTTGGGCACATATTTTTAATCCTCCGGTACCTGGTTTTGTAAAACCAATTTTAGTACCTGTTGAGTTTTTAGGAATTTTCACTAAGCCATTTGCATTGATTGTCCGTTTATTTGCTAATATGGTTGCGGGCCACATTGTGATTACTTGTTTTGTGATGTTGATTTTTATTTTTGGAGCCATGAGTAAAGTTGCAGGATGGGGTTTTGCTCCTGTATCTATGGCATTTACCATTTTCATTTATTTTATAGAGATATTAGTTGCCTTTATTCAAGCGTTCATCTTCACTAATTTAACTGCCGTATTTATTGGTCAGTCAATGGAAGGTGCACATCATGATGAAGCGCATCATTAATTTTTTTTATCATTAAAACAAACAGTATGTCAGTTATTAACACTTTGTTGGATGTTAGCATGAGCCATTTAGGTGGTGCTATTGGTGCAGGATTAGCTGCAATTGGTGCCGGTATTGGTATCGGTCAAATTGGTAAAGGTGCTGTAGAAAGCATCGCTCGTCAGCCAGAAGCTTCTAACGACATCCGTGCAAACATGATCTTGACTGCCGCTTTCGTTGAGGGTGTTGCCCTTTTCGCGGTAATCGCTGGTATCTTGGCTGTATTAAAAGCCTAGTTGCACAAACTTTTTACTGCATCGTGCGCACAGGGCAATCGATGCAGTAATCTTTAACTAAACATTGAAGTTTTAAACATATTATATGGAACTGTTATTACCCGGATTAGGATTGTTGGTATGGACTTTACTAGCATTCCTCATTGTATTCTTCTTGTTGAAGAGCTTTGCATGGAAGCCCATCTTATCTTCTCTAAAAGAAAGAGAAACCGGTATTGCTGATGCTATTGCTTCTGCTGATAAAGTGAAGGCTGAAATGGCTGCATTGAAGAATGAGAACGAAGCAATGATGGCTAAAGCACGTGAAGAGAGAGCAGTGATGATTAAAGAAGCAAAAGAAACCGCAGATAAAATGGTTTCAGAAGCAAAAGACAAAGCGAAGTCTGAGTACGATCGCATTGTTGCTGAAGCACAATCTGCCATCATGCAACAAAAAAATGCAGCTTTAACCGATGTGAAAAATCAGGTTGGTGCATTGGTAATTGAAGTGGCAGAAAAAGTATTGAGCAGAGAATTGTCTAACAAAGGCGATCAAGAAAATTATATTAAACAATTAGCTGAAGGCGTTAAACTGAACTAATACATGTCGAACCCAAGATTAGCAGACCGATATGCCAAAAGCCTAATTGATCTTTCAACCGAAAGAAATCAATTAGATGCTGTGCGTGCAGATATGCAATATATTCAGGCACTTTGCAAGGGCAGCCGCGATTTCGTAAATGTACTTCGTAGCCCAATCATTAAAGCTGACCAAAAAGAAAAAATGTTGGTTGCTGTGATTACTGGTAAGGTTTCTGAATTAACTGCCGTATTTAGCAATTTATTGGTAAGAAAAGGAAGAGAAAGTGATTTACCAGAAATCGCTAATGCTTTTATTAATCAATACAATGCTTTAAAGGGCATACATCAAGTTAAATTAACTTCTGCTGTACCTGTTTCTGAAGAGTTGAAAAACTCAATCAAGGAGCGCGTGCAAAAAGCCAATGATTTTATCACTGTAGAATTAGAAACAGTAGTAGATCAAAAATTAATTGGTGGGTTTGTGTTGGAATTTAATAATAAGCAAATTGATGCAAGTGTTGCAAATGATTTGCGTGAGATTAAAAAACAATTCCTCCAGAATCAATATATAGCCAATATTAGATAAACAATACATTAAGATCAACTTTTAAATCATACAAAATGGTAGATATTAAACCAGATGAAATATCAGCGATACTGAGACAGCAACTCAGCAATTTCAATGCTTCTGCCGAACTAGAAGAAGTAGGAACCGTATTGCAGGTGGGTGATGGTATTGCCCGTGTGTACGGCCTTAACGGTGTACGAAGCGGTGAACTGGTAGTATTCGAAAACGGTGTTAAAGCAATTGCCCTTAACCTTGAAGAAGATAATGTGGGTGTGGTATTAATGGGAGACAGTGGAAGTATCAAGGAAGGTGCTAAAGTAAAAAGAACAGGTCAGATTGCTTCTATCAAAGTAGGTGAGGGAGTAGTTGGTCGTGTAATTAATACTTTAGGTGAGCCTATTGATGGTAAAGGTCCTATCCAAGGTGAATTATATGAAATGCCATTGGAGCGTAAAGCACCAGGGGTAATCTATCGTGAGCCAGTAAAAGAACCATTACAAACTGGTATTAAAGCAATTGATGCAATGATTCCAGTAGGTCGTGGTCAACGTGAGTTGGTTATTGGTGACCGTCAAACTGGTAAAACCGCAATTTGCGTTGATACCATTATTAACCAAAAGGAATTCTTTGACGCAGGTAAGCCTGTATATTGTATATATGTTGCGATTGGTCAAAAAGCATCCACTGTTGCTGGGGTTATGAAAACCTTAGAAGACAATGGTGCAATGGCTTACACAACAATCGTTGCAGCATCTGCATCTGATCCAGCTCCATTACAATTCTATGCTCCATTTGCGGGTGCAGCAATTGGTGAATTCTTTAGAGATACAGGTAGACCAGCCTTAATTGTATTTGATGATTTATCAAAACAAGCGGTTGCATACCGTGAAGTTTCATTGTTATTAAGAAGACCTCCAGGACGTGAAGCATATCCAGGAGACGTATTCTATCTACATAGCCGTTTGTTGGAAAGAGCTGCAAAAGTAATTGCCAACGATGATGTAGCTAAAAACATGAATGACCTTCCTGAGTCTATCAAGCATTTAGTTAAAGGTGGTGGTTCTTTAACCGCATTACCAATCATTGAAACGCAAGCAGGTGACGTATCTGCATATATTCCTACCAACGTAATTTCTATTACAGACGGTCAGATTTTCTTGGAAGGTAACTTGTTTAACGCTGGTATTCGTCCGGCTATTAACGTAGGTATTTCTGTAAGTCGTGTGGGTGGTAATGCGCAAATTAAGTCTATGAAAAAAGTGGCTGGTACACTTAAGTTAGACCAAGCCCTTTACCGTGAGCTTGAAGCATTCTCTAAGTTTGGTGGAGACTTAGACGCTGCAACCAAATCAGTAATTGACAAAGGTGCTAGAAACGTAGAGATATTAAAACAAGCACAGTACTCACCATATACTGTAGAAAAGCAAGTTGCAATTATTTACTTAGGTACATTAGGTCTTTTACGTGAAGTGGCTGTTAAGAAGGTAAAAGAATTTGAAGCGCATTTCTTAATGGAAATGGAGAATAAATTGCCTGATGTATTAGCAGAATTCAAGAAAGGAAACTTACCTGAAGATGGTCTTAAGAAAATGACCGAGCTAGCTAAAGGAATTGGCGAGCAATATAAATAAGGGTATGTTTTAATTATATTCGAGAGGTTGTCTGAATAAGGCAACCTCTTTTTTTATACTTTGAAAAAGCTTGGCTTGCGAATGGTAACAGCAGAACCCTTTGCCAACATTACGCTTTCAGGATTTCCAGTTAAATAGGGTACAAAGTCTGATCCATATAATCTAGCAATATCTGCATTAAGCTCAAAATAGGTAACAGGAAAGATTTCCCAACGTGGATGTTCTACTCCATATTCAATTAGCGTGTTTTTATTGAGTTGATTGTATCCCCAATAGTGTTCAAAAATAAATTCTTCTTGGGTACTAGGGGTAATTGGTTGTGGGCGGTTAAGTGCTTTCACTTTTAAGCTATTCCATTGTTGCTTGTTTTGCCACTCATAGTTTAGTTGTAAAAAATTATTTTCAACATGTGCTTGGTGCTGCATAGGCATCCTGCTGTAATGTTCATTGTATAATGCATTTGCCATCCATGCAATCATATGTTTTGGAACAATTTCACTAATAAATGCGACTCCTCTTTTCCATTTTACCCCATCAAATCTTTTAACATAAAAGCGAAGGTTGACTTCTTCAAAATTGGTATGGAATGGCCATTTGATGCCAAATACTTTGGTGTCATTAAATAGAAATCCAACTATACTAGCTAATGCTTTTCCTCCATAAAGATCTAATTCAGTCCCTTTAGGGAGGTAGGGAGTCAATATTTCAGATGGAATTTGATAATTCAACATCACTAAGTATTCCCATTGAGCAGTAAGGAAAACAGCTTTCTCTTTCATAAATTGTTCATTATCAATACTAAAACAAAATTCTGACGCTAAAAGTTGGCTCTAGAAAAAAAATATTTATAAAATAATTTGGTTTATAAAATAAACTAGTCTACGTTTGTCTTGTCAAAAGAACAAAATGAAAGCATTTTTAATTTTTATAGCGGGAATGATGCTGGCTTGTTTATTAAAAGCTCAAGTTCTGGTAAAAGGAACTGTAAGGGATAATAAGGGTCGCATTTTAGCAGGCGCAAATATTTCCATCAAAGACAGCTACGATGGAACAATGTCTGATTCCACCGGGTCTTTCTCATTTAAAACAACTGAAAAAGGAAATGCGCTATTGGTTGCAAGTAATATGGGGTACAAGACCATGGAGCTTCCCATTGTTTTAGTAACA